>Ga0210410_10005925_pt1 | contig 10619 bp, 9 predicted proteins | sample IncBWC4MmetaG_FD_161058 | JGI IMG/M metagenome (GOLD analysis project Ga0210410, IMG submission 161058) | Forest soil microbial communities from Barre Woods Harvard Forest LTER site, Petersham, Massachusetts, United States - Inc-BW-C-4-M | ecosystem: Environmental > Terrestrial > Soil >... | reverse complement strand
TGGTCCCGGTGAGGTTCAGCTCCTCCCGCAGGACCTCGAGCAGAGTCTTGTGGGGAGGCGCGAGGACGTCGCGCTCCTCGCCGTTGACCCGCAGGCTCATGAGCGTCTTCATGACGATTACGGAAGAATGAAACTGGACTTAAGTAATACTAAATCGGGCCGGGCCCTGTCAAGCGCGGACCCGTCACCCTCTGTCACTTAGCCCATGCCAGGAGCCCGGGCCCGCATTGGACCAAGATCCAATAGGCAGCGTTCCGACGGGGCCCTAAGGTCAGGGCAGAAATCGTACCGAGGGAGCTGGTCCATGAAAGATCTGGCCTCGGCATCCGCACCGACTGGCCTGGGCGTTTTACACACGCTCCTCCCGATCCTGATTGTGCTGTTCGCGCTCGCCTGGGTTCAGGGCGCGTGGGCAGGCCCTCCTACCGAGCAGCTCCGCGATGGCGTCGAACGGGTGGTCAAAATCCTCAGGGACCCGGAGCTGAGCGGCGACACCAAGGTCAGCGAGCGCAACGCCGCGGTCAACAAGGTCGCCGACCAGATCTTCGACTTTGGCGAGACGGCGAAGCGGTCCCTCGGTCAACATTGGGCCCAGCGAACGCAGGTCGAACGTGAAGAGTTTGTTCGCCTCTTCACCGAGCTCGTCCAGCGGACGTATCTCTCGAAGGTGAACCAGTACAACTCCGAAATGACGTTCCAGGACGACGTGGTCGATGGGAACCAGGCCGTCGTGCGGACGACGCTCCTCCTCGGCAAGGGCAGCCAGATGTCGCTCGACTACCGGATGCACCACCCCCGGGATCGCTGGCAGGTCTACGACCTCAGTATCGACGGGATCAGCCTCGTGGCGAGCTACCGGTCACAATTCAACAAGATCGTCCGGACCGATTCCTACGAAGGTCTGGTGGCGAGACTCAAATCCCGGCAGGTCGGATTCGCCGCGCCCGCGGCGGGGCCGTCCGGAGGAAAGCTGGCCCGGTGACCCATGCCGGGACGGCGATCGGCGCCGGTCGTGCTGTCGCTGACCGGCAGGCTCCTGCAGCGCGTCGTGCAGGTCTGCTGCGCCCGCCCCGCGGTCACGGTCCTGGTGGCCTTCGCCTTTGCCGCGCTCGGCGTCGGCTACGCGGCGCATTCCCTGACGCTCGAAACCTCCAAGTTCCACCTGCTCCCGCTCCACCAGCGGTACGCCACGCTCTACAAGGACTACGCGGAGGACTTCGGCCAGCTCGAGGACATCGTCGTGGTCGTGCAAAGCCCCACGGTCGACACCTCCACCGCCTATGCGGCCCGCCTGGCCGGAGTCCTCCGCGACGGCGCCCTCGGGACGGCGCGCATCAGCTACCGGATCGACGCCCGCCGCATCGAAGCCCACGCCCTGCTGTACCTGCCGCTCGACACCCTGCGAGACACCCTCGACACGGTCGCCACTCACGAAGAGCTGCTCGCCGACTTCGCGGCCACCCCGACCCTCGCCCAGCTCGTGGATGGCATCAATCAATCCGTCGGCGCGACCTTCCTGCCCGACGCCTTCCCCGACGCCCGGGACGAGCCGAATCCGGCCCCCACCCGCCTGCTTCGCGATCTCCTGACCCAGATGTCGGAGCGAATCGACGGCCAGCCGTACCGCTCGCCCTGGAGGAGCCTGTTCGCCGCCGCCACCCCTGCCCCGAATGGGGGCTACTTCCTCTCGCACGACCGGCGCCTCCTGTACGTCGTGATCGATCTCGTCGACGCCCCTCGCACCTTCGACGCGGAGCACGCGGCGATCGTCACCATCCGGCGCGCGATCGCGAGTCTTCGCCCCCAGTTCCCGTCGGTCGAGGCCGGCGTGACGGGAGCCCCGGCGCTCTTCAGCGACGAGCTCGATGCCGCCTCCCGCGATGGCCGGATCGCCAGTGTGCTGGCCTTGGTCCTCACGCTCGGCCTGCTATTACTCGCGTTCCGGCGGCTCGTGAGCTCGAGCGCGATCCTCGTCGTGCTCGCGTTGAGCCTCGGCTGGTCCCTCGGAGTCATCACGCTGATCGTCGGCCACCTCACCATTTTCTCCATGATGTTCGCTTCAGTGGTCATCGGCCTCGGGACCGACTACGGGATCTACTTTCTGTTCCGTTATCGGGAAGAGCGGGTGCTCGGTCAGACGCTCGTCGGCGCGCTCGAGCGCACCGCGGCTCGAAGCGGCCCCGCGATCCTCCTCGGGGCCCTTACCGCGGCGGTGGCCTTCTACATCCTGAGCATCGCCGAGTTCCGTGGCATCCGCGACTTCGGGCTCATTTCCGGCACCGCGATCTTGCTTGCGTTCCTGTCGATGCTGACCGTGTTTCCCGCGGTCTTGCTGCTGATCGACCCCTGGCAGAAGGCCCCCCGGCTCCGGCCGATCGCCGGTCGCCCAGACGCTCAGCGCCTCCCCGAGGCGCGGGCGAGCGCGCACGGCCCGCTCGAGGTCCCGGCGCTGGCGTGGCTCGTGTGCTATCCCAAAACCATTGTCGCCGCCACGGTCCTCGTGACCGCCGCGTCCCTGTGGGCCGCGCCGCGGGTGGGTTTCGACTACAACTTGTTGAATCTCCAGGCCGACGGCACCGAGTCGGTCGTCTGGGAGAGGAAGGCCGCCGCCGCCGCAGGACGCTCCGTGTTCGCCGCGCTATCGACGGCGACATCGCTCGCCGAGCTCGAGATCAAGCAGGCCGCGTTCCAGCGCCTGTCCTCGGTGTCAGATGTCCAGAGCGTGCTGTCGGTACTGCCCGATCAGCAGGCCGAGAAGCTGACTTTCCTTCGACGCCTGGCCGACGTGGTGGACAACATCCGCGTGGGAGCTCCCCGCGCCCTGGATCTGCGTGCGCTCGGCCGGGCTCTCGAAACCTTGAAGGGCCGCATGGACCTCGCAAAGAGGAAAAGTGGGCCCGGGGGGCCCTCGGAAGAGGTTCTCGCGATTTCGCGAGCAACGGCGGCCCTTCTTGGAAGGCTCAACGGGACCGGGCGAGGCGTCGTCGAAGTCGCACTCGAAGATTATCAGGCGCGGCTCGCCGAGGACTTCGCCCAGCAATGGCAGCGGCTCCAGCGTGCCACAAGGCCGGCTCCGATCACGCTCGCCGACCTTCCCGAAGAACTGCGCCGGAAGTTCATCGGCAAGAGCGGGCATCTGCTCCTCCAGGTCTACTCCCGGCTCGATCTCTGGGATCGGGCCAGCCAGGCGCGCTTCGTCGAAGAGCTGCGGACCGTCGACCCGGACGTCACCGGCCAGCCCGTCGTTGGGTACGAGTCGACGCGGCTCATCGAGAGAACGTTCCGCCTGGGACTGGCGTACGCCTTCGCTCTCGTCGCCGCAATCGCCGCGCTCATGATTCGGCGTCTTCGGGAGACCGTGTTCGCGATGGTGCCATTGATTCTCGGGACCCTGTGGACGGTTGCGATCATGCAGCTCGCCGGACTCAAATTCAATCTGGTGAACGTCTGGGCGTTACCCCTCATCATCGGCTCCGCCGCCGAGTATGGGGTGAACATCGTGCTCCGGTCCCTGGAATCGCAGGCGCACGGTGGTGGACCACGGCTGGCCCGTAGCACCGTCATGGGTGTGGTGTTCAACGGCCTCACGACCATGGCCGGTTTCGGCAGCTTGCTGGTCGCCCATCACCGGGGCGTCTGGAGCCTGGGCTTGCTGCTCGTGATCGGCTCCGCGGCGACGCTGACCGCCTCCCTGGTGGTCTTGCCCACGCTCGTGCATCTCGCCGGCGAGCCCCTGCGATCACCGGCTGACCGTCAGGGCCTTGGGACCGCCAGTGCGTCAACCGCACGTGTCAAGTAAAGGAGGCGACCCTGAGGAGACACTCGATCCCGGCAGAAGTAGGCAGCTCCTCTGGAGGTGGTTAGCATCGCTCCGAGACGCGCACGAACACCAGAGAGGCCCGCCATGAAATGGACCGGAATGTATCTTCTCGGTTATGTCATCCTTGTCGGTGGCCTGCTGGCCGCGCTATGGAAGTTAGGAATTCTGGGCACTGTCGGTACGACATGGACGTTGATCGGAGTTGTGATCGCTATCGGACTTGGCATCATGATCTCGGTTTCAAGCAGCGGGACCAAGGAAAGCATCGAAATCGACCGTAGGTGAAAGACATCTCGTCTGCCGCGGCGCTCGTCCCGGGAAGCTAGTTCAGCGCGGACGCCCACAACGCCGGGGGAGCCCCCGCGACCTCTGCGAGCAGCTGGGTCAGACGTCGCTGGTGGTCGTCGGTGAAGAAGAAAGCCAACCCGTCTCGGTCGACACGCCACACGATCGCTTCGACATCGAACGACGACCCATTGGGCGGATGGAAGTGCAGCCGAGCGACATGCCCCTCACCGAGTCGTTCCGTTGGCCTTACCTTGGCCCCTCGGCCACTCACGTTGACGGCCTGGAGAAGAAAGATGCGTTTCCCGGCTTCCATGACCACGGGCCACGAGACGCTGGCTCTCGGGTACCGCCGGAGTTGTCGCGGCGAAATCGTAGACCCATTGAGGTGGACGTGACCGACGGGGGGGAGACCGCCCTTTTTCAATGCGGGCCGTGCATCCATGTCAGCCTCCTTGGCGCGACACCACGAGACGGTGTCCAACCGTCAGACAATGCGACTACCACTACGGTCGCTCCGATGTCCGGGCTAACGGTCCTTGGCGTCTGCGTGTGCATCGTCGCCTCCGCTTTGGCCTCTTCCTTCGCGCGCTGGCCGGCCCCGCTCAGGGGCCGGGCCGGACAGCCACCAGATGGCCAGCAGGCCCACGCCGACGGCGAGAAGGCTCAGGACATCGTCCATTGCCTATCCAGCGACCCGTTACTCACCGGGACCGTACGTCTCGCCGTTGCCGGCGCCACCCCAGCGCCGAGGGATACTGTTCTGCGGCAGACGACCGTCAGCGAGCTTGCTTCGAATTAGACGGCGAAGAATCTCTTGTTCCATGTGGCTCCCATGACGTGTTGGCGCCAGATTCACCGGGGTAACAGGATTGTGCGGCGGTCGCCCGCTCAGCGCCTATTGGACTTTGGTCCCACCCTGTACCCCCTCCTGTGGCCCTGAGTGGTTGGCCCCTGAGGAGGGAAGTGCGGTGGCCCGCTGCGATCAATCTGGCGCATGAGGATTGGAGGAGTCGAGGAAACGAGCGCGACCGGCCCCCTGCTGAGCGAGGGCCGGTCAGAAGGTCAGGACAGCCAGCGTCGTTAACGCCAACGAGAGTATCCCCAACCACCACCACCGAGTACGAACAACACTACGATAACGATCAATACAGTCTCCATGGACATAGCCCATCACCTCCCGCCAATGCCGTTCGGCGTGTCACTACCTCTTCCAATCTAGTCGCGGGTCATCCCGCCTGCCTATTGGACCTTCGTCTACGCAACTTGCACCTTTACCGCTTCGCCTTCGGCTTCCACCGATGATGACTGTGATCATCGTCCGCTGCCGATCATCGTCCGCTGCCCTTCAGCGTTCCCCATGAGCATCCCTAGTGCCAGGCAGCGACTGCTCGGACGCCGGAGAGTTAGCCAGTCTCCTCGAACGGCGAGTCGGGCATCGTGCCCGCGCCGACGGAAGAACGCCCATCCACGTTCCACGGGACCGCGGGAGCGATGACGTTCTCGTCCGACATGGCAGCTCTCGATTCTTGCTGGAAAGCGCTTCAGCGCCGAATGCAGAGTCAACATGACCCGTCTGTGTGGGACAGAACCGGGTCGGGGCGAGACCCCGTTGCAATCGGTTGGGCACGAGGAGGGAGCGCATGCGCGAGTGGACGAGAGTCGACGGAGATTCGAACATTCACGGGGGCGAGCGGTTCGATCCATTTCATGATCCGTACCTTGCCGATCCTTACCCGTTCTTCGCGGAGACGCGGGCGGCCACCCCGGTCTTCTACAGTCCCGATCTCGACTACTGGGTCGTCACCCGCTACCACGATATCCGGCAGATCTTCCAAACACCCAAGCGGTTCTCTGCCGCGAACACCCTCGCGCCGCTGCAGCCGATCTGCCCGGCGGCAGGACACCTCCTGGCGGAGGGCGGCTTTCGGCCGGTCCCCACGCTGACGAACAGCGACCCACCCGGGCACACCCGGGTGCGGCGGCTCGCGACCATCGCCTTCACCCCTCGACGGGTCGCCGCGATGGAACCGTTTGTGCGGGAACTCACGGCCCGATCCGTCGAGAAGCGCCTCTCGAGCGGCCGGGCCGACCTGGTTCGCGATCTGGCCTGGGACCTGCCCGCGCTCGTCATCTTCCGCGTGCTCGGCATCCCGGACGAGGACGTGGCCCGCGTCAAGGCCGGCGCGGAGAGTCGCCTGCTCCTCATGTGGGGGCGACCGAATGAAGACCAGCAGATCCGGCTTGTCCGGGGGATGGCCGCGTTTTGGCGATACGCCGAAGCGCTCGTCGCCAGCCGCGCTGAGCATTCTCGCGACGATTTCACCAGCGATCTCCTCCTGGCCCGCGACGGCGACTTGGGGGCGCTGAATCACCAGGAGGTGACCCAGATCGTGTACGAGCTCCTATTCGCCGGCCATGAAACCACGACCGGATTGCTTGGCAACGCCTTGCGTCGGCTACTGACCGATCGTCACGCGTGGGAGGAGATCTGCGGCGACCCGTCGTTGATTCCGAACGCGATCGAGGAGGTACTGCGCTTCGATTCCTCGGTCATCGCCTGGCGCCGCAAGACGACCGAGGCGGTGGAGATCGGCGGTGTGCGGGTCCCGGCCGACGCGAACCTGCTGCTGCTGCTCGGCTCCGCGAACCGCGATCCCGCGGTCTTTGAGGACCCCGAACACTTCGACATCCATCGGCAGAATGCCAAGGAGCACCTCTCCCTCGGCTTCGGGGCGCACTATTGCCTGGGTGCGCCGCTGGTGCGCCTCGAGGCGCGCATTGTGCTTGAGGAGCTGAGCGCCCGCTTTCCCAGCCTGCGCCTGACACCGGGACAAACCCTACGTTTCCAGCCCAACACCACGTTCCGTGGACCGCTCTCGCTCCTCGCCGAGTGGGACCGCTGACCACCACCGGGAGCAGGTGCTACGCAAGGCAAATCCAACCCGCCCGTGCCGCTGAATAGGAGATCGGGGCTGGCCGTCTATGTGCCGCCATGACCGCGCTGCGCGCCCTGGTGGTCGGGCTGGTGCTGACTCTCACGTCAGCCTTGCCGATCCTTGCGCAGGCGAGCCCTCCCGACCCGTCGTGGATCCCGGGAATATACGACGACGCCGACTTCGACGATGTCGTGACGCTCGTCGTCATGGGGACCGGCATCCTGCTCGAAGCGCCGGTCGATCTGTGGATCGTCCCGCGAGTGGTCGAGGCCCCGACGGTCCCCGAGTCGGCACCCGCGATCCCGCGCGCGGCCCCGGACCACTCGCGCGCTCCTCCCGCCTCCTAACATCGCTCTCGGATCCCGTCGCCGACCGGCCGGGCCACGCCCGACGCACTATCGGCCGCCCAGCTCGTCGCGCGACCAGCGCCGAACCCATGACGAACGATGCACCCGAGGAGGGCCGATCCATGCTTCGCATCTACGTGCTGGCAATGGCAGGTGTTGTGGCGACGACGGCCGGAGTGATCGCGCTCGACCAGACCATGGCGAGAGCCGACTGGGACGAGACCGCGCCGATGACGAAGACCTTGAACGACGCGAGTGCGTCCCTGGGCAGCCGGTGGTTCCACGTCGAGTGGAAGGCCACGCCGGGACGGCAGGGACAGGAGGATATCAGCGGGTACATCTACAACGACGCCGGGAACGCCGCGGTGAGCGTCGAGCTGCGGATCACGGGGCTGGACGCGAGCGGCCAGAATGTCGCGGACGTCGTCCGCCCGGTCGAGGGCTCGGTGCCGGGGTACGGACGCGCCTTTTTCAACGTCCGCGTGCCGCGCAGCCCCTCCTACCGGGTGGCGGTGACGTCCTTCGACCTCGTCGAGCCGAGGGGCGCCAAGTGAGCCTGCGCGCGCAGCGAATGTAGCGGACGAAGCCACGAGGGCCGAGGCCGCGGCGATCAGCTCGCCGCGGCCTCGGCGACACCCCCGCCCGCGGAGGGCCGGCCCCTTTCCCACGGCCCCGCCAAATTCCGCTTCTCCGGATTCCGAACTTGTATACTACCGAAATACTAGTGGAGGACATCAGGGTGGCGACGCGATCGCCGCCCTCACCCGCACCCCAACCCGAGGATCCCAACATGTCGCTCAACATCGATGCCGCCATCGACCGCGCCCTCGCCCGAATCGATCAGGCCGCCGTCACCCAGCTAGCCGTCGACCTCGTCAGCATCCCGAGCCCGACCGGTTCGGAGCGGGCGGTCGCCAGCTTCCTCGCCGAGCACATGGCCGCGGGCGGCCTCGAGGTGACGTTACAGGAGGTGGGACCCAACCGCGCCAACGCGGTGGGCATCCTGCGTGGCGAGGGAGACGGCCCTCGCCTCATGTTCAACGGCCACCTCGACACGTCCATCACCGGGATCGAGGAAGAGGACTATCCGATGACCGGGCCGCAAGGACCGGCCTCGCGCGCGAAGGGCTTCGTGCGGGACGGTCACGTGCTCGGCTGCGGCGCCTACAACATGAAGGGCGGCGTGGCCGCCATGGTCAGCGCGGCGCTCGCGGTCAAGGCGGCTGGGGTTCCCCTGCGGGGCGACCTCGTGGTCGCCGCGGTGGCCGGGGAGATCGAGAAGGCCCCGGTCAAGGGGCTCCTCCGGACCTATTCGGGCGAGGCCTACAACGGCGGCGGGGTCGGCACCCGACACCTGCTGAGCCGGGGGAACCTCACCGACTACGCGCTGGTGCCGGAGCCGTCCCACATGGGCGTGCTGCGAAGCCGCCTCGGTCTGCTGTTCATCAAGCTGACGACCCGCGGAGACATGGTGCGCGCCTGCTTCTCCGACAAGGGCCGAACCGCGATGGCGAAGATGTTCGACGTGCTGGCCGCCCTCGAGCGCGAGTTCGGCGCCCGGCTCGCCCGCCACACCCGGATCCAGGAGGATTCCGTCTACACGCCCGGCTTCTCGATCGGCGCCATCGAGGCCGGATGGCCCTACAAGCCGTGGGCCTCCCCGGCGGTCTGCTGCGCCTACATCGACTTCCGCATGCCGCTGGGCCACACCGTCCTGGGCGCGGAGCGCGAACTGCGGAGCTTCCTGGACGAGCAGCAGGCCGGCCAGCCGGACCTGCAGGTGCAGATGGAGGTGTTCCTCTCCAAGGCCTCCAACACCACCCCGGCCGATTCGTACGTCTACGGATCCTGTCGGCGCCACTACGAGTCGCTCATCGGCCCGTACGAGCGCTGCACGCATCCGCTCGCCAGCTACAGCGACGACACCTGCATCATGCGCGAGCAGGCGATGGAGGCCGTCGTCTTCGGTCCGGGTGGCGTTCGGTACCGGGGCGCGGACGGCGGCCACGAGCTCGGAATCGGGGGCGAGGCGGTGAGCATCGCCGACATGCTCAAGGTCGCGCGCGTGTACGCCGCCACCGCGGTCGACACCTGCTCGAGAACGCGCGATGTCCTGAAGCTGCGTGACCAGTGGTCGGAGGTATGAGCGTCACCGCGCCGACCGGCTCCGAGGAGCGCTGATCGTGGATTTCGGTCTCTTCGTCCCGTGTCACCGCTTCGACGCGTCCGTCGGCACCAAGGAGCTGTACGACCAGGCGCTCGATATGGTCAGGTTCGCCGACGAGGCGGGCTTCACCACCGCGTGGTTCCCCGAGCACCACCTGGTGCAGTACATCTCGTCGCCGTCGCCGCTGATGTGGATGGTGAAGGCGGCCGCCGCCACGCGGCGCATCCGGGTCGGGGCCGCGATCCTGGTCATCCCCTACTACAACCCCCTGCGCCTCGCCGGCGAGATCGGCATGGCCGACGTCCTCTGCGACGGCCGCCTCGAGATCGGCGTCGGCCGCGGGGCCTTCGAGTACGAGTTCGACCGCTTCGGCATCACCGAGGCCATCGGTGCCGCCCGCCTCCGCGAGAGCATGGAGATCGTGGAGGGCCTCCTCACCCAGGACGACTTCTCCTACGAGGGGATCACCTGCTCCTTCGGGCCCGCCACCGCCGTGCCCAAGCCGCTTCAGCAACCCCACCCGCCCATCTGGGTCGCCGCCCGCTCCCCCGACACCATCGCGTGGGCGCTCCGCCGCGGCTACAACCTCCTGACCACGCCCTGGCGCGATCCCTTCTCGCGCATCCAGAAGCACCACGAGCAGGTGGCCCAGATCGCGGCCGCGGTCGGGGTGACCAGGCCGCCGACGCTCGCGGTCTCGCGCATGACCTACGTGGGCAAGACCGACGGCGACGCGCTCGACGCGATGGCCGACATCCAGGTCAACCATCGCATCTTCACGCGTCTCTTCCGCAACCAGGCGACCGTCAAGGGCGGATATACCCTGGCCGAGCCGGTGGACGACGAGTACAGCCGCGAGCAGCTCCTCGCCAACCTGGTCGCGGGCTCGCCCGAAACGTGCGTCGAGAAGATCCGCGCCTACGAGGCGCTCGGGATCAACCAGTTCATCCTGTACGGCGCCTTCGGGCCCGACCACTCCCGCACCATGGCGTCGCTCCGGCGCTTCGCCGAGCAGGTGATGCCGGTGATCAGGAGCTCACCTGCGTCTTGGCCCAGCCCTC
>Ga0210410_10005923_pt1 | contig 10621 bp, 7 predicted proteins | sample IncBWC4MmetaG_FD_161058 | JGI IMG/M metagenome (GOLD analysis project Ga0210410, IMG submission 161058) | Forest soil microbial communities from Barre Woods Harvard Forest LTER site, Petersham, Massachusetts, United States - Inc-BW-C-4-M | ecosystem: Environmental > Terrestrial > Soil >... | reverse complement strand
GCGAGATCGCGACCTGCGACCCGGCCTACTACAAGCACCAGCAGGCGATGTTCCTCGATTTCCTGCGCGCCGGCCTGGTCGAGCGGCGCCAGTCGAAGGTCAACTGGGACCCGGTCGACCAGACGGTGCTGGCGAACGAGCAGGTGATCGACGGCCGCGGCTGGCGCTCCGGCGCCGTGGTCGAGCAGCGCGAGCTGACGCAATGGTTCTTCAAGATCACCGACTATTCGCAGGACTTGCTCGACGCGCTCGACAAGCTCGAACGCTGGCCGGAGAAAGTGCGGCTGATGCAGAAGAACTGGATCGGCCGCTCCGAGGGGCTGCTGGTCCGCTTCGCGCTCGATCCGAAGACGACGCCCGCCGGCGAGAGCGAGCTCGAGGTCTTCACCACGCGGCCGGACACGCTGTTCGGCGCGAAGTTCATGGCGCTCGCGCCCGATCATCCGCTCGCCGCCGCGGCGGCAAAGAAGAATCCGAAGCTTGCCGCATTCATCGAGGAATGCCGGCACCGCGGCACCGCGCAGGCCGAGATCGATACCGCCGAGAAGATGGGTTTCGACACCGGCATCACGGCGCTCCATCCGTTCGACCCGGCGTGGAAGCTGCCGGTCTACGTCGCCAATTTCATCCTCATGGACTACGGCACCGGCGCCATCTTCGGCTGCCCGGCGCACGACCAGCGCGACCTCGACTTCGTCAACAAATACGGGCTCGGCAACATTCCGGTCGTATGCCCGCCCGGGCAGGATGCAAAGACCTTCGTCATCACCGACACCGCCTATGACGGCGACGGCCGCATGATCAATTCGCGTTTCCTCGACGGCATGACCAGCGCGGAAGCGAAGGAGGAGGTGGCGCGCCGATTGGAGAAGGAAAGCGCCGGCAACCGCCCGCGCGCGCAGCGCCAGGTCAACTTCCGTCTGCGCGACTGGGGCATCTCGCGCCAACGCTACTGGGGCTGCCCGATCCCGGTCATCCATTGCCCGGCCTGCGGGGTCGTGCCGGTGCCGAAGGCCGACCTGCCGGTGACCTTGCCCGACGACGTCACCTTCGACCGCCCCGGCAATCCGCTCGACCGCCATCCGACCTGGAAGCACGTCAAATGCCCGCAGTGCGGCGGCGCGGCGACGCGCGAGACCGACACCATGGACACGTTCGTCGACTCGTCCTGGTATTTCGAGCGCTTCACCGATCCGTGGATCGAAACCGCGCCGACCAATCTACTGGTGGTCGATCGATGGATGGCGGTCGATCAATATATCGGCGGCATCGAGCACGCGATCCTGCACCTCCTCTACAGCCGCTTCTTTACCCGCGCGATGAGGAAGACCGGGCACGTCGGCCTCGACGAGCCGTTCGCCGGCCTGTTCACGCAGGGCATGGTCGTGCACGAGACCTACAGCAACAAGAAGGGCGAGTGGTTCGCGCCGGCGGAGGTCAAGGTCGAGACCGACGGTGAGACGCGCCGCGCGAGCCTTATCGCCACCGGCGAAGAGGTCGAGATCGGCGCGATCGAGAAGATGTCGAAATCGAAGCGGAACACGGTCGATCCCGACGAGATCATGTCCACCTATGGCGCCGACGTCGCCCGCTGGTTCATGCTGTCGGATTCGCCGCCCGACCGCGACGTGGAATGGACCGAGCGCGGCGTGCAGGGGGCCTGGCGCTTCACCAACCGGTTGTGGCGCCTGGTCGGCGAGGGCGCCGAGATTGCGCGCTCGGCCCCCGCGGAGCGGCCGAAAAGCTTCGCGCCGGCGGCATTGGCGGTGCGCAAGGCGGCCCACCGCGCCCTGGCGCGGGTCACCGATGACATCGAAAAGCTACACTTTAATGTCTGTGTGGCCGCGATCTACGAGTTCGCCAACGCGCTGGGGGCGGCGATCGGCGATATCGATTCGGAGGAATGGGGCACCGCCGACTTCCGCTGGGCGACGCGCGAAGCGGTTAACATTCTCGTGCAATTGTTCAACCCGATGATGCCGCATCTGGCCGAGGAATGCTGGGCCGTGCTCGGCCACAAGACGCTGGTCGCGGAAGCGCCCTGGCCGCAGGTCGAGCGCGACCTGCTGATCGAGGACACGCTGACGCTCCCGGTACAGGTCAATGGCAAGAAACGCGCCGAGGTCACGGTCGGGCGCAACGCGGCGAATGCCGAAATCGAGGCTGCCGTTCTCGCTCTCGATGCGGTAAAAAGGGTGCTCGACGGCAAGGCGCCGAAGAAGGTGATCGTCGTGCCGCAACGGATCGTCAATGTGGTGGCTTGAGCACCGCCTGCAGCCGCGCCGGCTGATCCGGCTTGCCGTCGTTCTCGCGGCGGCGAGCCTCACCGCCGGCTGTTTCGAGCCGCTCTACGGCACGCATGCAACACTCGGGGGGGTGCCGGACAGCGTCCACACCAGGCTTGCCGCGGTCGACATCGCGACGATCAAGGCGCCGCTCGGCTCGCCGGTGGAGCGCATCGCCGTCGGCATGCGCAACGCCCTGCAGTTCGATCTTCATGGCGGCAACGAGCCGGCCGCCCCGACCCATCGCCTCGTGGTCAATGTCGGCACGACCCAATGGACGATCGTCATCGACCCGATCAGCGGGCGGCCGGATGCGCAGGTCGATTCGGTCGTCGCCTACTACAACCTGATCGAGATCGCCACCGGCAAGGTCGTCGTCACCGATACGACCGTCGCCCACGTCGACTACGACATCCCCGGCCGCGAACAGCGGTTCGCCAAGCAGCGCGCGCAACGCAACGCCGAGGACCAGGCGACCAAAGTCGTCGCCGAGGCCATCAGGAACAGGCTGGCTTCGTACTTCGTCGCCGGCACCTGAACGCCGCCGGCCATGGTCGCGGTCAAGGCCTCGGACGTGGATACCTATCTGGCCCGTCTCGACAGGGCGGCGCCGGTCGTTCTGATCTTCGGCCCGGACGCCGGGCTCGTCAGCGAACGCGTGAACGCCGTGATCGCCGCATCGGTCGACGATCCGGCGGACCCTTTCTCCCTGGTGCGGCTCGATGGCGAGGACGTTTCCTCCCAACCGGGCCGGCTCGTCGAGGAGGCGCAGACCATCCCGCTGTTCGGCGGCCGCCGCGCGGTGTGGGTGAAGGCCGGAAGCCGCAACATCGCGCCCGCCGTCGAGGAGCTTCTTGCCCTGCCCGCCTGCGAATGCCGGGTGGTGATCGAGGCCGGCGACCTGCGCCGCAACGCGCCGCTGCGCGCGTTGTGCGAGCGCGCCAAAAACGCGGCGGCCCTGCCCTGCTACGCCGATTCCGAACGCGATCTGGGGCGCCTCGTCGACAGCGAGATGCGCGCCGCCGGCCTGACGCTGGCGCCGGACGCGCGCGCACTGCTCATTCCGCTGCTCGGCGGCGATCGCGCCGCTTCGCGCAGCGAGCTCCGCAAGCTCGTCCTCTACGCCGCCGGCAGCGGCACGGTCGGCATCGACGAGGTGACCGCCGTCGTCTCCGACGCCTCGGCGCTGGCGCTCGACGACCTCATTGACGCGGCATTCGCCGGCCGCCCGGCCGAGCTCGAGACGCAGCTTGCCAAGGCGCGCGCGCCGGCAGCGCCGTCGGCTCGATCTTTTTCGCCGCGCAGCGCCAGCTCGCGCAGCTGCACAAATGGCGCACCGCGATCGAAGCCGGCGGGCGGCTCTCCGTCGATGCGTTGCAGCCGCCGGTGCATTTCCGGCGCAAGAATTTGGTCGAGGCGGCGCTGCGGCAGTGGAACGCGGCGCGGCTTGGCGCCGCCATGGCCGATCTCGCCGACGCGGTGCTCGCCTCGCGGCGCACGCCGGCGCTCGCCGACACGATCGCCGAGCGCGCGCTGCTGTCGATTGCGCTGCGGGCGCGGCGCAGCGCGGCCTGACGGTTCAGGTCGGATTTTCCAGACTGAAAGTCTGCGAATCGTCGTCGTAGGCAAAGGCTTCGGCGTAGCGGGCCCAGGCAGTGACCGAGCGCAGCGTCTCTTCGGCGTCGTCGGTGCTCATATGATCTTCGAGCTCGTCGAAGAAGCGGCTCTTCGGCGCCACGTGGTTCGCGCGCTCCTGCAGAATGCGGCGGATGTGGGCGGCGAGCGGGACGTAGGCCAGGAGCTGGCGCTGGAAGATCTTCTTGCGGTCGTCGGTCCCGGCCTCGACGAACTGCTTACCGATCTCGGTGAGCCTGATGTCGCCGCCTTCGACCTCGGCGAGGTGGAGCATCTGCAAGGCGTCGCCGATCGCGAACAGCTCGTCCACCTCCAGGGACGATTCGTCGGCGATCACCGGGAGATCGGCCTTGCCCTTGTACGGCTCGCCGGCCAGCGTTTCGAGCAGACCGGAGATAGTGTTGGCGGACACGCGCGGCAGAATGGCGTCGATGCTCATCGCCACCGTCCGCGCCGAGCGTTGCGTGCGCGCGGTCATCGCCACGTAGATTTTCTCGACCAGGTCGCGGAATTGCGGATCGAGGCGGTTGCGCGGCTGCTTGAGATCGACCGCGATCTCGCTGATGATGCGCCCGGGATTGGTTGAGAACAGGAGGATGCGGTCGCACATCAGCACCGCCTCCTCGATGTTGTGGGTCACGAGAATGACGCCCTTGATCGGCAGCTTGCCGTCGCCCCAGAGGTCGAGAAAGTCGGTGCGCAGGGTTTCCGCCGTGAGCACGTCGAGCGCCGAGAACGGCTCGTCCATGAGCAGGATGTTGGGATGCACGACGAGCGCGCGGGCGAAGCCGACGCGCTGGCGCATGCCGCCGGAGAGTTCGCGCGGATAGGCGGATTCGTAACCGTCGAGCCCGATGAGATCGATAGCCGCCAGGGCGCGCTGGCGGATCTCCGCTTCCGGGAGCGCCAGCGCCTCGAGGCCGAGCTGCACATTTTCCAAGACCGTCAGCCAGGGAAAGAGGGCGAAGGACTGGAACACCATCGCGATGCCCGGCGCCGGCGCGACCACCTTCTGGCCGAGATAGGTGATGGTGCCTGCGGACGGCGGCAGCAGGCCGGCGATCAGGCGCAGCAGGGTCGACTTGCCGGACCCGGTGCGGCCGAGGAGCCCCACCATCTGGCCCTGCGCCAGCTTGAAATCGATGCCGTCGAGCACCAGCAGCTCGCCGCCGTCGGCCCGCGGAAAGGTCTGGCGCAGGTCATGAATGTCGAGGAGCGCGGCGCTCATGGGATGTCCTTCGATTGCGCCTCAGCCCAGGCGAAATTTGCGCTCGGCGTAGCGGTAAAGCGGCCGCCAGAAAGTGCGATTGACCAGGACTACGAACAAACTCATCACCGCGATGCCGAGCACGATGCGATGGAAGTCGCCGGCCTCGGTCTGCCGCGCAATGTAGGCGCCGAGCCCGATGGCTTCGAGCTTCTCGTCGCCCCAGGAGGCGACCTCGGCGACGATCGCCGCATTCCACGAGCCGCCGGAAGCGGTGATCGCGCCGGTCACGTAATACGGCAGCACTGCCGGCAGCGCTATGCGCCGCCACCACAGCCAGCCGCGCACGCGGAAATTGGCGCCGACGGCGCGCAGCTCGGCGGGGATCGCGGCCGCACCGGCGATGACGTTGAACAGGATGTACCATTGCGTGCCGAGGATCATCAGCGGGCTGAGCCAGATATCGGCGTTGAGTTTGAGCGCGACGATGGCCGAGACCACGATCGGAAACAGCAGGTTCGCCGGAAAGGCGGCGAGGAACTGCGCCACCGGCTGCACCAGATTGGCGGCGCGCGGCCGGGTGCCGACCCAGACGCCGACCGGCACCCAGATGCAGCTGGCGACGGCGATCAGCACGACAACCCGGCTCAGAGTGGCGAGGCCGAGCAGGAAGGTCGTGCCCACGTCGGCGAGGCTTACGCCGGTGGTGGCAAAGCGCACGACCTGCCAGAGCGCGACCGCGCCGAGCGCGATTACCGCGCCGTTCAAGATGAGCGGCGCCCAGCCGCCTTCATCGCGCGCGGCCTGCTTGTAAGCTTCGCCGCGGTCGAACCAGCGCGCCCGCATCGACCGCGCCCAGAGAACGGAGAACGGCCGCGTCAGCCGGTCGACCAGCCGCGAGCGGCGCAGCACGTCGAGCACCCACGACCGCGGCGGCAGGTCGCCGGCCTCCTGCTCGAAGCGGAAGCGGTCGGCCCACGCCACCAGCGGCCGGAACAGCACCTGGTCGTAGATGAGGATGACGACGAGCATGGTGCCGATCGCGTAGCCGACCGCCGCCAGATCCCGCTGCGCGATGGCGAGCGCGATGTAGGAGCCGACGCCGGGGAGCGTCACCGTCGTGTTGCCGACGCTGATCGCCTCGGAGGCGACGACGAAGAACCAGCTTCCCGACATCGACATCATCATGTTCCAGATGAGCTGCGGCATCGCGAACGGCACGTCGACGCGCCAGAAGTTCATCCACGGGCTCAGCCGGAAACTGCGCGACGCCTCGACCAGTTCGGCCGGCACCGTGCGCAGCGATTGATAGAAGCTGAAGGCCATGTTCCAGGCTTGGCTGGTGAAGATGGCGAAGATCGCGGCGAACTCGGCGCCGAGCACGCGGCCAGGCGCCAGCGCCATGAAGAACACCACGGTGATCGAGATAAAGCCGAGGATCGGGACCGACTGGAGGATGTCGAGCAGCGGGACCAGCAGGCGTTCGGCCTGCTTGTTCTTGGCGGCAAGCGTCGCATAGGTGAAGGTGAAGAGGAGCGACACCCCCATGGCGATGAGCATGCGCAAGGTCGTGCGCGCGGCGTATTCGGGCAGATAAGCGGGGTCGAGCGACAGCGGCTGCTGCTGCAGCTCGGCGAGCGGCTGCAGCAGGTGTCTACTCGCCTCGGCCAGGAACGCCAGGAGCCCGAGGATCAGGAGGATCGCGAGCAGCTCCCATCGCGTGAACAAGCGCGCCCACCCGCCGACGGAAATTGGCACGATCACGCGCATGTCCGCGATTCCGATAGCCGCCTGCCGCTGTCACACCACCTTCATGAAAATCGCGGCCGCGATGACGCATCAACGGCCGCGAGCTTCGCGCGTTGACATAACATCGGCGCGGCGCTGGTCAAAGCAATTGCGCAAGCGGCGCTATCATTTCCGCTCGTCCCGGCGAAAGCGGGGACCTTGGTGCTTGCGGTTCTGGATTCCCGCTGTCGCTGTCGCGGGAATGAGCGAGAATCATACTGCGCGGGCTGGTCAGCTCCGCGGCGCCGACCCGGCAAAGGCTTGCACCAGCTCGATCGGGAACGGAAACACGATCGTGGAGCCGCGTTCGCTCGCGATATCGAACAGCGTGCCGAGATAGCGCAGCTGCATCGCCTGCGGCACGGCGGCGAGGATGCGGGCGGCCTCGACCAGCTTCTGCGCCGCCTGCTGCTCGCCCTCGGCGTTGATGATCTTGGCGCGGCGCTCGCGCTCGGCCTCGGCCTGTCGGGCGATGGCCCGCACCATGCTCTCGTCGAGATCGATGCGCTTCAACTCGACGGTCGAGACCTTGATGCCCCAGCCCTCGGTCTGCTTGTCGAGCACGTCCTGGATGTCGGCATTGAGCTTGTCGCGCTCGGCCAGCATCTGGTCGAGGTCGTGCTTGCCGAGCACCCAGCGCAGCGTGGTCTGCGCCAGCTGGCTCGTCGCCGCGAGATAGTTCGAGACCTGGATGATCGCGCGCTCGGGGTCGACCACGCGGAAATAGAGGACGGCGCTCACCTTGACCGAGACGTTGTCGCGGGAAATCACGTCCTGCGGCGGCACCTCATCGACGACCACCCGCAGGTCGACGCGCACCATCTGCTGCACGAACGGCACCAGCAGGAACAGGCCCGGCCCTTTGGTCCCGGTATAGCGGCCGAGCGTGAACACCACGCCGCGCTCGTATTCCCGCAGGATGCGGATCGAGGCGTAAATGAAGATCAACGCCAGGATGGCGATGACGATGACGGCTGTAAGGACCATGGCTCTGCTCCCTCGTTTGCTTTCATCCGCTCGTCCGTGCGAACCGGCCGTCGCGAAGGCGGCGCGCCTGGGCACGGCAGTTTGACGCCGACAACGCCATTCCCCAAGACTCCCGCCACTGCAGGCGTGGAGCGGGCGCTAGCCAGATCCAATCATCTCGACGCGGAGAACGAGGCCGTCGCGATCGACTACCCTGACGTGATCACCGGCCACGAGCGGCGCGTCCGCGCGCGCCAGCCAGATTTCGCCTTTGACCCGCACCCGCCCTTCGCTCCCCTGCCACGCGACCGTTTCGCCCTCGGCGCCGATCAGCGCCTCGCTGCCGGTGACGACCGGCCGCTTGCGTGAGCGCAACAGGGCCGCGAGCACCACGATGAGCAGCGCGGCGCTGCCGATGGCGGCGCCGGCGATGACGCCGCCGGACAGCGTCAAACCCGGGACCTGCGCTGGGAACATCAGCAGCGCGCCGATGACGAAGGCGGCGATGCCGCCGACGCCGAGCGCACCGAAGGCGCCGATGTGGGCCTCGGCGACCATGAGGGCGACGCCGAGCAGCACGAGCGCCGCGCCGGCGTAGCTGATCGGCAGCAGGGCGAGCGCGTAGAGCGCGACGAAGAGGCTGATGGCGCCAATGAGCCCGGGCGCGACCGCGCCTGGATTAAAGAATTCGAGGATCAGCCCGTAGATGCCGATGAGCATGAGAATAAAGGCGACGTTCGGGTTGGTGACGAGGCCGAGCAGCTCCGTGCGCCAGTCAGGCGGCACGGTCACAACGTCGAGACCGGCGGTCGCGAGCTGCTGCGGTTTGCCGGCGACATTGACCGTGCGCCCATCGATCTTGCGCAGGAGATCGGGGACGTCGTCGGCGATGACGTCGATGACGTGAAGCGAGAGCGCCTCGGCGGCGGTCACGCTTGCCGCCGAGCGCACGGCGTCGGCCGCCCAATCGGCGTTGCGGCCGTTGAGAGCGGCGAGGCCGCGGATATAGGCGGTTGCGTCATTGACGAGCTTGCGCGTTTCGGCGTCTGCCGGTTCTCCGGCTTTTTCAGTTTTATCCGCTTTCTCCTTTTGCCGCGTCGGATCGGGAGGCGCCATCGGATGGCCGGCGAGCTGGATTGGCGTGGCGGCGCCGATATTGGTGCCCGGGGCCATCGCCGCGATCGCGCTCGCGTAGGCGATATAGGTGCCGGCGCTCGCCGCACGCGCGCCGTTCGGGGCGACATAGGTCGCGACCGGCACCGGCGAGGCGAGGATCGCGCTGACGATCTGCCGCATCGAGGCGTCGAGACCACCCGGCGTATTCATGCGCAGAACGATGATGCCGACTTCGTCCAGGCGCGCGGCGCGAAGCTCGCGCCCGATGTAGTCGGCGAGCGGCGGGCCGATGACGCCGTCGATCTCGAGCACGAGCGCGCGCTGGCCGGCCGCTGCCGAGTCGCCATGCGCGGGCGGCAAGGCGAGCATCGCCGCCGCCAGCATCAGGAACGCCAGCCCGCGCAACTGCCTCATCGCCGTCGCTCCATGCGGTACTGCAAGGTACTGCAAAGCCTCCGCAATCCTTTTATCCCCATCGGCGGGCCCGAACCATGACCGCCGAACGCGGGGGCGCATCGCACGGGCCATTACCCGCGGGGTAATTGGAGCACTGCAGCGGGCGGGCTAAGCTTGCGGCATGCTCAATCGCACCCCGCGCACCCCGGTCGGCGGGCTCATACGACAATGGCGGCAACGCCGCCGCCTCAGCCAACTCGACCTCGCCTGCGACGCCGGCATTTCCACCCGGCACCTGAGCTTTGTCGAAACTGGCCGCGCGCAGCCGAGCCGCGACATGCTGTTGCACCTCTCTGAGCAGCTCGATGTCCCGGTGCGCGAACGCAACGTGCTGCTGGTGGCGGCGGGCTACGCCCCGATCTTTCCCGAGCGTCCGCTCGAGCATCCGGCGCTCGCCGCGGCACGCGCCGCCGTCGATCTGGTGCTGGAGCGGCAGAAACCCTATCCCGCCTTTGCGCTCGACCGGCACTGGAACGTCGTCGCGACCAACGCGGCGTTGCCCGAGCTCTATGACGGCGTCGCTCCCGAGCTGATGCAGCCGCCGGTCAATGCCATGCGCCTCTCGCTGCATCCGCGCGGGCTGGCGCCGCGGATCGCAAATCTCGGCGAGTGGCGCGCGCATCTCCTGTTCCGCCTGCGCCGGCAGGTCGAGCTTACGGCGGACGCCGTGCTGATCGACCTTCTCCGCGAAGTCGGCAACTACCCGGCGCCGGCCGGCCCGCCGGTCCAGGTGACCGGGCTCGAACACGAAATCGCGGTGCCGTTCCAGATCAGGACAACGGGAGGCGTGCTCTCCTTCTTCAGCATGACCACGGTGTTCGGAACGCCGGTCGACGTGATGCTCTCCGAGCTGGCGCTCGAATTGTTTTTTCCCGCCGACGATGAGACGGCGCGATCGGTTGAGCGGATAGCGGCGGCGCGTTCGTCGAACTGACCACGCAAGCGTTGACGCGCGAACAGGCCGGCACCACCGCCCGCGTTTCCTTACCTACGACGTAATCGCTTTTGCTCGCTGCGCGGACGAGATTGGCGGCACGGTCGAAAGCGGCCGGTTACGCAACAGCAAGGAGAAGCCCGATGACCAACGTCAACGAAACGGTCGTCCGTTACATCGCCGCCTGGAACGAGCGCGATCCGAAACGTCGCCGCGCACTCGTCGCCGCGACTT
>Ga0210410_10005922_pt1 | contig 10623 bp, 9 predicted proteins | sample IncBWC4MmetaG_FD_161058 | JGI IMG/M metagenome (GOLD analysis project Ga0210410, IMG submission 161058) | Forest soil microbial communities from Barre Woods Harvard Forest LTER site, Petersham, Massachusetts, United States - Inc-BW-C-4-M | ecosystem: Environmental > Terrestrial > Soil >... | reverse complement strand
CCTGGCGATGGCAGCGGATGTCGCTGAAACAACACTTATCCCGCGGCTGCCCCGTGGGCGGGAGGAAGCGCCGGTACAAATCTCGCGGCTGCTCGAAGCCCACGAGGTCATCCTGAAGGAAGCGCGTACGATGGCCAAACAGGCCAGTGACGCGGGAGATGATGGAACGAACGATTTGATCGTCTCGAACGTGATACGGACAAACGAACTTCAAGTGTGGTTCCTGGCCGAGCACCTGGTGGATGTGCCCATGGTTCGCGCCGATAAAGCGAAGGCTGCTACAGGCGGAGATTAGCTGATCCTGGCATTTGTGCGCAGTAAATGACCAGGGCGGGCGCCGTTACTTCCGGCAAACCCGCCCTTTTCACACTGTCGTGCTCTCGGTTGAAATTCGCTGTCGTTTTCTGGAGCGGCGGAATTAGCCTCTCGATCCTTTCAAATCGTCCTTGGCTTGCTTCTCGGCGGTTTTCGCCGCGCTCTTCGCGTCGGCGTCCGGCTTCATGGCGTGGATCGCTTTGCTCAAGCCGATCGACTTATCACCGGCCGGGCCTTTGCACGAAGACATGTCCGCGCTCGTTTGCACGCCCGTAAGATTTGACTTCAGGCAGTTGAAGTCCACTCCAACGTTTTTGCTCGCGTGGAGCGCTGCTATGCACTCGTCCAGCGCCTTGAAGTTTTCGCAGGCGCTCTTGGCGTCGGTATTGGCCGGCAGGACCCCTTGGGCCTGCAGGTTGGCTGTTAATCTCTTGTCTTGCTCATCCTTGGCCTCCAGCTGATCGCTGGCGGACTTTGGATCTTTCTTCACCCACTTGATGGGATTCAGCGAATGCGTGCCGCCCGAACTGCTCGATGACGCCGAACCGGCACCTGCCCCTTGCGGTCCCTGCGCGTCGGCACTGCGCGGACTGAACGAGACGCCCATCATCGCCACTGCCACAACCAGGACTAGTTTTTTCATTTGCCCCTCCGATCGCTCTCTCAGGCCCAACTGGAGGACCCGGACGGGTCCCGACCATCAGTAGGCCATGCGGTTCCGACGGAAGCGAGGGAATGGAAGTAGAGTACTCCCCGAATCCGTCACGTTGTCCCTTCGGACAGGGCCACGGAGGGACTCGCTGGTTCTACGCGGGTGGAAGGTCTCGCCACAAGTTTGCGATTTACTGGGTTTTGCTAAAGATTCGCTAGCCGCGAGAATTTCCAGGGATTTGCACACGAAAGCGCATTTTCTTGCGAGCTCGGGAATTTACCGCCCTTACGATCGCATCCGCAGAAAAAACCCGTAAAGACACATTCCCAGTCCGCCCAAAAACACCACCGGAGCCAGATAAGTGATCACCCACGGACTAAGCGTGAAAGGCAGGCTCAGACCGCTATAGCCGCCAACGAAATAATAAATGACTGCGCCCAATAGCATGTACATCAGCCCGCGGCGAATCTCGCGGCGGCCGTTCCTACCAAGGGGGGAGGATAAACGAACCTGGGTAACCTCCTCGCGGCAGTAGGGACACCGATTCATTCGCGTGGGCACTGGCTTCCCGCAGTAGGCACAGGGACGCGAAGCTACTGACTGCCCTTGGGATGGAGCCATACATTCTCCGATTCTCCGCCACTCTTAGCGTAGAGTTGCGGTGCACCTCCGTCAAGCGATTCCGCTGCGGAAAGTTACCGGGAACATTGCCCGCTGGCGGGCACTTCGGGCTTCTGAAACCAATTCGTTTGTGCTACATCTAATAAACCAGTTTCCCCGGCACTTTTCAAAAATGGAAGATTTCCCCCAACTCGGCTCTTACGCCATTCTTGGCGATGTGGATCCCGTTCCCCAGACCCTTCTGAGTGCGTTCCCCGAGCAGGCCAAGACGCTTACGCTGCTCTATGACGTAAGCCGCGAGCTGACCTCCATTCTGGATCGCGAGGAGCTGCTGCGCCGCATCGCGGAGCGTGTCAAGCGCATCGTTAACTACGATGTTTTTAGCGTGATGCTGTGGAATGAATCGACGCAGCTTCTCGAAGGCGTTTTCGGGATGCGTTACGAGGATTCCGTTCCGACATTTCTGCGTTTACCTCTCCACCAAGGTCTGACCGGAGCCGCCGCCAGCGAGCGGCGCTCCATCCGGGTGGACGACGTGCTCAGCGATGCGCGCTATATACGTTGTGAGACGAGCGTCGATACGCGGTCCGAACTCGTCATTCCGCTTCTCCTGCAGGACCGCCTGATCGGCGTGCTCGACCTTGAAAGCACCGAGCCGCGCGCCTTCACGGCGGAAAACGAGCGCATGCTTGCGACTTTGGCGTCCTTCATTGCGGTGGCACTGGAAAATGCGCGGCTCTACGAGGAAGCGCGGGAGAATGAATTTCGCCTCCAGGATGATCTCAACACAGCTCGCGAAATCCAGCGCCAGCTCCTGCCGCATGGCGCGCGTGGTATTCCGGGCCTCGATCTCGCTGCCGCATATGTTCCCGCACGAGAGCTAGGCGGCGACTTCTACGATTTTCTTCCCTATGGTCAGGGGAAGCTGGCCATGGCTCTGGGCGATGTTTCGGGCAAGGGAACTGCGGCGGCGCTGTATGGTTCGCTGGCTATCGGAACATTGCGCGAGCTTGTGGTGAGCAGTACGTGCAATCCGGCGAGCATGCTGCAGATGCTCAATCGCCGGATGTATGGCGCGCGCCTGGATGCGCGGTTCATCGCCATGCTCTTTGCCGTCTACGACGCGGCGGCGCACCGGCTTACTCTCTCCAATGCCGGCGGCCCCTATCCTTTGCTGGTCCGTGACGGCGGCATCCAGGAAATCCGCGTCGAAGGCGTTCCGCTGGGCCTGTTCCTCGACAGCGAATATGAGGAGACGACCATCGATCTTCAGGCCGGCGACATCGTTTTGTTTGCCTCGGACGGTATTCTGGAATCAGAAAACGTTCGCGAGGAGGAGTTTGGCTCGAGGCGCTTGCACGCACTGTTGGCTGATGCCGGGCTGGAGACTTCGGCGAATGAGCTTTCGGGGAAAATAATCGCCGCGACGGATGACCACAGCGGTCCCGGCACGAGCCCGCACGACGACCGCACCCTGCTCGTTCTCCGAGTTACCGGCGAAGGAGCGGCGGATTACTCCAAACTTCCCGTCATTTATTGAAGACGGAAGACAGAAGGACGGGCGAGAGAGTTTTTTAACGCCCTGCGCCCACTGGGACGCCTGCCTGGAGCAGCTCAGGTTTTTTCAGCAGCGGGAGCCACCTCTCCCGAACGTCGGCAAATTCCGGAAGATTCCTCTTCGAGACTGGATCGGAAGGCGGCAAGCCGAGCTTCTCGAAGTTCTTGTATTGTCCCTTTTGCAAAATACGAAAATCCAGATGCGGTCCTGTGGAGAGGCCGGTCGTGCCTACGAGGCCGATAGTCTTTCCGATTTCGACGTGCTCGCCCGCGCGAACGTACATACGCGACAAATGCAAATACATCGTTTCGTAGCCGTTCGAATGGGCGATGTGCACCAGATTCCCTTCTCCTCCCTTTAGGCCGGCGAACAGCACCCGGCCGCTACCAATGGCCTGCACCGGCGTCCCGATGGGCGCGCCGTAATCCGTGCCCATGTGCGGGCGAACGGTTTTCAGGATCGGGTGGAAACGCGCATTGCTGAAATGCGAAGTGACCGGAGCGGAGAATTTAAGCGGTGAGCGAAGAAATGCTTTTTGCAGCGATTTGCCATCGGCAGTGTAGTAGCCTGCGCGGCCGAATTCGTCATGGAAAAGTAGCGCCTGGTATTTTTTGCCGCCATTGTCGTATTCGGCGGCGAAAATCTTTCCGTAGCCCGCCGTCTTGCCATTCGCATACTTCTTTTTCTCGAGCAAAACGCGGAAAGTATCGCCCCTGCGCGGATCGGTATAGAAATCCAGGTCGTAACCAAAGATTTGCGCGAGGCGCATCGCGATTTCCGGGGATTCGCCCGCTTGCTCGACCGCATGGAAGAGTGAATCATCGAGCTGCCCGGAAACAGCGGTGACTTCCGTTTTTGATGGAATCACCCTTACTTCCGCGCTGAAGCCGCTTTCGGCGGGCACAATCTTCAACATGCGGTCGGCGTCGATCTTGTAGTCGATCTCGCGCAAGTCACCTTCGACAGACCGTCCCACGGTGATCGTATTGCCAGCGCGCACTTGCCGGAGGTTAAACGCGCGCTGCGCCGCCGAAGTCGCGTTGGCGGCATCCTGGTGGCTCAGCCCGAACTTTTCCAGCACAGAGCTGAAATTATCCCGAGCGAGAACCCGCTTTTCAGTTGGCAAGATAATTTGCGAGCGAATCCAAGCTGCCTCCTCCTGGCCGAGTTTCACCTGATGCTGAAATTCAGCGGAGGCGGCAAGACGCATTCGAAAAACATGCGCAAGCACGCCGGCGCCAAAGCCCAGCGCAATCACCAGTGCAATCACAAAACGACGATTCACTCTTCCTCCTGCCACTCACGACACCTGTCGACGCGTCATTCCTTCGAAACCGGTGGACAAAAACGTGATCCGGCCGAAACCAGCACGAACCCTTTTGTATCAAACCACAGTTTCGAGTCAAACACGAATCTCGCCAATGCGTCCAATCACCCAACCTCTTGGGTTGCTTAACCTGCTTAACCTCTTGTTGGTGAAATTCAGCCCGTACTGGAGTAGGATCGAGCGATGACTCCAAACGCTTTGTCTCGCCGCTCTTTTCTGGCGATGTCGGCGCTGTTGCCCTGGGCTCTTCGAGCCCAAGGAGCGCCGCAGATTCCCGTCGGTCTCGAACTTTATTCCGTGCGTAACGCGCTGAAACAGGATCTCACTGGTACGGTGCGCGCTGTCGCCGCACTGGGCTACCAATGCGTTGAGTTTTACGCGCCTTATTTTGAGTGGACGGAGAGCCAAACCAAGGATATGAGGAAGCTCCTCGATGACCTCGGTATTCGTTGCTATTCCACCCACAACGACAGTTCCTATATGGACCCGGAAAAGATTTCGCGGGCGCGCGACCTGAATCTGATTTTGGGTTCGAAATATGTGGTGATGGCAAGCTCGCACGGAAAACCCGGCTTGGATGGCTGGAAAACTGTGGCGGACTCGCTGAACCTCGCTGCGGAAAAGTTGGAGCCGTCAGGATTGAAGGCTGGGTATCACAACCATCAAGCGGAGTTCACTCCTGAGAGCGGCGTCCGCCCCATCGAAATTCTCGCGAAGAATACGAAGGCTTCCGTGATGCTGCAGCTCGATGTGGGCACGTGCATCGAAGCCGGCTCGGACCCCGTGACGTGGATTCGCTCCAATCCGGGCAGAATCCGATCCCTCCATCTCAAGGAATGGTCGCGGGAGCCTGGGAAAGGCTACTCCGTTTTGTTTGGTGAGGGCGTGGCGGATTGGAAAGCCATTTTCGCGGCTGCGGAAAGCGTTGGGGGAGCGGAGTATTACCTCATCGAGCAGGAAGGCAGCAGATTCTCGGAACTGGAAACCGCGAAGAGATGCCTCGACGCGTTCCATTCCACGCATCCCGCTTGATTGGTCGCGAAATGCTTCTTGCTTACTTTCCGGAAACGAGCGGTTTGATCGGCGTATTTCGAGCCGTGGATTCGGCGAAATAGTTTTGTTCGCGCAGCTTGCGATAGATGCGCCCTGCGACTACGGCAGCCATGGGGCCCTTGACGCTGCGCGTATTTCCGCGGAGCAGAACGGCCAGCGCGATTTTCGGATGGGCTTCGTCGGCGTAGGTCACGAACCAGCCGATGTGCGACGGCGTGGTGTGATCGTCGCAGGTACCCGTCTTGCCAAGCGGGGTCTCGTCGCCGCCGTGGTCGAAGCTGGATTTGCCCGTGCCATAGAGAACGGCGGCGAGCATGCCTTCGCGAATTTCCGGGAGAATCGACGCGATGTTCAAGTCGCGTTTCACGCGCGGCGCGAAATTCTGTACGTCTTCTTGTGTGCGGGGGTATTGCAGATAGTAGAGCGTGCCTCCGTTTGCGAAGGCCGCCGCGAGCGCGGCAAGCTGCAACGGAGTGATCTGAATTCCTTCACCGAAACTAGACATGCGCGAGATGCCACCGAGCGCCGGAGGCGCACTCGGGAATGCACCGGGATGCTCTTCCGGCAAGTTGTAGCCGGCCAGCTCGCCAAGACCTAGCAGGCGCGCGTATTTCGAAACCGTATCAAACCCCATGCGGCGTCCAAGCTCTTCAAAAAACACATTGTTGGAGTGTGCCATCGCATCGGTCAAATTCATGTATTTGCGGTGGCTTACCTTGAGCATGGTGTCGCGCGTGATGACATTTTCTTCCAGGGCGGCGAGGGCGATAGTCGGCTTGATCGTCGAGCACGGAATGTAGCCGTCACCAAAAGCAATTTTTTGGTTCACTACCGTCAGAATGCGCCCGGTGTTGGGATCTACGGCGACGACAGATCCGTTGTAGCGCCCCAGCGCTTCGACGGCTGCCCCGCGAACAACCGGGTCATCAAACGTGGAGATGTCTGCGCTGGAAGAATCGGCAAACGTGGGAACGCCGCGGTAACGCGAGGCATACTTGCGGGTACGCGCGACAGCCTTTCCTGCGCCGGTCGATGCGGGAACTGGCGCTGCGAAAAGCGCCGTCATCAAAATCGCTAGAACTGATTTTGCAGCTTTCTTCACCAAACCGCCTTTGATCCGCGACTATCCCCGACAGTGCCCAGGGGCGAATATTTACCTCATCCTGTACCTTCGGTCAATCTACATTCACAAACCGTTTTTCATCACTTCGAGCGAGAGGCCCACGCATCCCGTTAGCGCCCTCTAATACTGCACCCGAATCGCCAAATCGGGCCCATTGATTTGATGCCACTTCCTAGCGCGCAACTGGCACGCTTTGTTCCCAAGAGAAACTCTTTCTCTCAGTGTGAGAACATTGTAGGCGCTGGGCGTGCTAGCACGCAATAGCCGAACCGCTCCAGTACGTCGCTATGTGCTTTGTTATCAATCACTGACCGTCGGGACAGGATATCAGACCTAGCTGACCTTGCGCCCGGCTAGGATCGCCGTCCGGGCATGGAAGCACAGGCGCCCCGTCTCATCTTGAAACGGCCGGGAGCCACTTAGGTCGTGTAGGCGGTCCTCCTCAAGGAGCCGGCGTATTTCAGCTGCGCGGTCTGCTCGGGTTTTTGTGGTCGCCAGCCAGCGTTCGACCTCCGGGGTCAGATCGTCCGCCGTTGTGACGGAATCCGTCTCCAGCCCGGCGTCGCGGAAGAGCTGAAGCAGCTCGCTGAGCGCGAGTGTGCGGACGTGCGAAGGATCGCGCAAGACTTCCCAGCGATCTTGATAAGCCGCGCGCTCGCGATGTTCGCTGGCGAAAATGTCTTCGACGACGATGGTGCCCCGAGCGCGGCATACGCGCGCCATTTCTCGCAAGACTTCCCTAGGCTTCAAGAGATGATGTAACGCGAGCCTACATACGACAACGTCGAATCCCCCATTTTCAAAAGGAAGGTTCTGCGCATCGGCGGCCCGGAAGGAAACATTGGAAATGCCGTGCTCCTTCGTGCGTTGTTTCGCGATTGCGAGCATGGCCTCCGTGAGGTCCACGCCGACGACCTCTCGGGAGGCGCCGGCGAATGCTTCCGCGATGTACCCTGGGCCCGTCGCAATATCCAGCACGCGTTCGCTCCCCGTGAGGCGCGCCGCGGCGACCAAGCGCCGAATGCGCTCTTCATCGGTGACCCAAGGATTAGCTGCAAATGCCCGGGCTTGCGCACTGAATGATTCGCGAATGACGTCGTTGTGTTGCGTCACAATTCGGGGCTCCGTAGGATACGCAGAAGCTGAAGAATGACAGAGTTTCCGCTCCTGCGTCTATAGACTGGGGTGGCCGATGAAAAAGTGGATGCTGTGTGGATTGATTCTGATAGGCCTGGCCGGCTGTGGCGGGCAGGAATCGAAGGCATTTCCAAATGCGGCGGGTGTCAAACGGCTGGACGGAAGCACGATCACGTCAGAGGAAATCGATGGGACTGTGAAGCGAGTGATGCGCGCGGGGAAAGTGACGGGCGTCGGCCTGGCCATTCTCAATGACCAAAAGATCGTCTATTTGAAGGCGTATGGGCACCGCAGTCTCGGCAGGAATCTGCCATTGACCGAGGATTCGGTGATGAGCGCAGCGTCGTTCAGCAAGGTGGCTTTTGCCTACATGGTGATGCAGCTTGTCGAAGAAGGTGTGCTCAATCTCGACAGGCCCGTATCGGGGTATTTGCCCAAGCCACTCCCGCAATACTCGGGTTACAAGGATCTAGCAGGTGATGACCGCTGGAAAAAGATCACAGCAAGGATGCTTCTGGACCATACGAGCGGATTTCCAAATTGGCGTAGATTTGACGACGACCAGAAACTCCACATCTATTTTGAACCAGGCTCGCGGTTCGCCTATTCCGGCGAAGGCATTGACCTGCTGCAATTGATCATTGAAACGCTCACGAAGAAGTCGTTAGGCGCCCTGATGCGCGAGCGCGTCTTTCGGCCATTGGGGATGACCCGCACGAGCATGACGTGGAGCTTCGGATTTGAAGCCAATCACGCCGAAGGATACGACGAGCAAGAGAATGCTCTCGGGCCGCAGAGACGACTTCGCGCAGATGCCGCAGGTTCGATGCTAACCACGCCGCGCGATTTTGCGCGGTTCATCGAAGCAGTGATGCAAGGAGAACGGCTGCGCAGAGAAACTAGGGAAGTCATGTTAAGCCCGCAGATTGCGATCCTCTCGAAGCACGAATTTCCCCCGCTCTCGACGGAAACCACGGAGGAGAACAAGCCGATTCGTTTGAGCTACGGATTGGCCTGGGGATTGTACTGGACCCCCTACGGCAAGGCCTTCTTCAAAGAAGGCCACGACGACGGCTGGCGAAATTACACCGTGTGCTTCGACGACGCTCAGACGGGCATCGTCATCATGACCAACAGCTCCAACGGCGAGGGCCTCTACAAAGAACTCCTCGAAACCCTGCTCAAAAATACGTACACTCCCATCGAATGGGAAGGCTTCGCGCCTTACATACAGGAGAACTGAGAACTAAGACCAGCCGCCCTGAGTGAACATATGCCTCTCTACAAAAGCAAAAAGCCTGAAGTAGAACTCGGCCCACGCCAGGGCGCGAAACGCGAAACCGTCCGCTTCTTCGAGCATCAACTGAAGGGAGAAGAAGCGCTGACGCTTCGGACAGCAGAGCGCCTTTTCGACCTGGCGAATGAAGCCTGCGACAGGAAGCCTTGGGCAATCATGGGGGACACGGACCTGGTCCTGGTGAAAGATCCAGAATCGCAAGAGATGTGCTACTGCAGCGTAATGGGCGCACTCGGTGAAGTCTTTGCGGTTCATGCGTATCGGGGCATGGAAAGTTACCGCTTGTTTAAAAGACTTGCGAGCGGAGCGCCGTTAACTGCGGGAGAGTTTTTCGGCACACAACGCAGCGTGACCATGGAATTCTTGCCTAGCGGCATGCTGCCGGGTCCGGACCGGGAGTTGGCTCGCGTTCTCGGCCACCCTTTAAAGCGAGGTACTATTGCGCCGCAATTTCGTGCAGGTCGGCCCGGTTATCAGCCCTGGTATCCCACCGAAGCCGAAGGGAAGGTATTGGCGCTGTGCGTGGAGAGTGTCCTTGCGTTTTCTGAGGGCTTGGAACTCAAGCCTGAGGCAGGATACTGGAATGTGGAAGATGTGTACCCACAGGTTTTGTGGAAGAAAAACAGCTATTTCCGAGTAGAAAACACGCTTGTTCGAGTCACACCTCCTCCACTACCAGAACTTCCAAAGCTGGATGAGGTGCGGCTCACGAAATTGAGCAAGGGCGACTATCCGGTACGGGGAATCGTCGAGGTGGATGAGTTCTATAGCGCCGCATCGGTGGGAGGAAAAAACGAAAGGAAGGCGTGCGTCCGCATGGTGATGGCGGCGGATGCCGAGATTCGGTGCTTGTACATGGTGCACGCATTCGAACCCACCCGCTCGGTCGGTGAGGTTTTGATGGAAGCAGTGCTCCAGACAGTAGAGAAAGGCAGGTTTGTGCCGGCCGAGGTTCGCGTAAATGATGAGAGAAAGCGGCTGCTCCTCTCGCTGTTGAGAGAGAGGCTCGGATTTGAACTACGCGCCGTCGGCGAACTTCCCGCGTTGGAGTTTGCCAAGAACGAATTGCTCCAAACCCTTGGAGATCCAGGACCGATTTCGAGCGATTAGTCCGGAACGTGAAAGGGAGCAGGAACCCGACCGTGTCGAGACCGCTAAGATCATGCCCCCATCAGAAGGAAGAGAACCAGCGCCGCGACACAGGCTGAAGCCTGTGCGCCTACTGGCCGGCTAGCGCGTCGGACGGGCCTTGCTGGCGTCGGCTGCGCCTGACGTGGCCGTGGCCGCTGCTGCTTTCATGGACGATTTGTCGTTGTGTGCCGGCGGTGAAGTGTGGCCGTTCGGACCCACAGCGGCGTTCGGACTGCCTGGTATCGCGATCTCGAGCTTCTTGCGAAGAGCGTTCTCCAGTTTGTCACGAATGTCCTTATTTTCTTTCAGGAAGCTGCGCGCGTTTTCGCGGCCCTGGCCCATGCGCTCACCGCCAAAGCTGAACCACGTGCCGCTCTTCTCAACCAGCCCCTTGTCGACGCCGAGATCG
>Ga0210410_10005918_pt1 | contig 10624 bp, 10 predicted proteins | sample IncBWC4MmetaG_FD_161058 | JGI IMG/M metagenome (GOLD analysis project Ga0210410, IMG submission 161058) | Forest soil microbial communities from Barre Woods Harvard Forest LTER site, Petersham, Massachusetts, United States - Inc-BW-C-4-M | ecosystem: Environmental > Terrestrial > Soil >... | reverse complement strand
CCACGAAAAATCCTTGCAGGCCATCCGTCACCAGGTGCGCGACGTCAAAAAATCCGCCACTTGCCTCGGCTTCGGCCCGCGTTTTCTCCACTCCACCGGCCAGGCTTACAAAGGCGGCCCGAACTCGGGTGTTTTTCTTCAACTCACCTGCGATGACGCCGCCGATATTCCTGTCCCTGGGCAGAAATTCACCTTTGGCATCGTGAAAGCCGCCCAGGCGCGCGGCGACTTCGCCGTGCTCTCCGAGCGCGATCGCCGCGCGCTTCGCATCCACCTCGGCAAAAACTTGAAAGGCGATCTCGCGAAGCTCGCGAAAGCCGTCAAACAGGCCCTGTCTTAATTGATATTTTTCGTTCTCAATTTCTCGCGGAGGAACTTGCAATGCAACTCGGTATGATCGGACTGGGCAGAATGGGCGCCAACATGGTGCGGCGCCTCCAGAAAAACGGCCACCAGTGTGTCGTCTTCGACCGCAGCCCGGAATCGGTGAAGCAACTCGCTGGCGAAGGCGCCACCGGCTCCACTTCCCTCGACGATTTTATCGGCAAGCTTCAGAAGCCGCGCGCCATCTGGCTGATGGTCCCCGCTGCCGTCGTTGATGCCACCATCGCCGAGCTGGTTCCGAAACTCAGCAAGGACGACATCCTCATCGACGGCGGCAACTCCTATTACATCGACGACATTCGCCGCGCCAAGGAACTCGCCCCCAAAGGCATTCACTACGTGGACGTCGGCACCAGCGGTGGCGTTTGGGGCCTCGAACGCGGCTACTGCCAGATGATCGGCGGCGAACTGAACATCGTGAAGCATCTCGATCCAATCTTCAAAACGCTCGCGCCCGGCCGCGGCAATGTTGACCGCACGCCCGGCCGCGAAAAAACTTCCGGCACCGCCGAAGAAGGCTACCTCCACTGCGGCCCCAATGGCGCTGGCCACTTCGTGAAAATGGTCCACAACGGCATTGAGTACGGCCTGATGGCCGCCTACGCCGAAGGCCTGAACATCCTCAAGCACGCCAACGCGGGTAAATCCCATCGCGAAGTGGACGCCGAAACCACGCCGCTACGCAATCCCGACCACTATCAGTACGATTTCAACCTCGCCGATGTCGCCGAAGTCTGGCGCCGCGGCAGCGTCGTCGCCTCCTGGCTGCTCGACCTCACCGCCATCTCCCTTCTAGATCAACCCACCCTTGAGCGCTTCTCCGGCCGCGTCTCGGACTCCGGCGAAGGCCGCTGGACCATCCTCGCCGCCATCGAGTCCACCGCCCCCGCGCCCGTGCTCACCGCCTCGCTTTACCAGCGCTTCACCTCGCGTGGTGAAGACGATTTCGCCGCCAAGGTACTTTCCGCCATGCGTTTCCAGTTCGGTGGCCACGTCGAAAAGAAAGCCGGGCACTAAGCCGCGAAGCCGGAAATCGCGCGCCCAATCCCGAGATAGGAACGTGCTCCATGAACATCAATCATGCTGAGGCTCCCAGCGCCACCACTGCCTGCGCCATGGTCATCTTCGGCGCCACCGGAGATCTCACTAAACGCAAGCTGATCCCCGCCCTGCTCAATCTTGCGCAGGAAAACGTTTTGCCCCAGCACTTCGCCATCATCGGCGTGGCGGGAGGCGATGCCAACACGGAATCCTTTCGCAAGTCGCTGACCGCGGAAATACCCCAATTCGCACCCGATCCCATCGACCTAAAGATGTGGGACTGGCTCGTCGAGCGCATCTATTTCGTTCCCGGCGATTTCGCCAATCCGGACACCTACAAGCGCCTTCAGGTTCAGCTCGAAGTCGTGAACAAAAACCACGGCTGCAGCGGCAATAACTTTTATTACCTCGCAGTCGCGCCGCGCTTCTTCGCCACCATCGTCCAGCAACTGGGCGCGGCGGGGATGACGCAGGAAGAGAACGGCAAGTGGGCTCGCGTTATCGTCGAAAAACCCTTCGGCCACGACCTGCAATCCGCCGTTCAACTCAACAGCGATCTGAAAAAAGTTCTCACCGAAAAGCAGATCTATCGCATTGACCATTACCTCGGCAAAGAAACCGTCCAGAACGTCATGGTCTTCCGCTTTTCGAACAACATTATCGAACCGCTCTGGAACCGCCATTACATCGACCACGTTCAGATCACCGCCTCCGAAACCGTCGGCGTCGAGCATCGCGGCGGCTTCTATGAAACCGCCGGCGCGCTCCGCGACATGGTTCCCAATCACCTTTTCCAGCTCCTCACCATGACCGCCATGGAGCCGCCCATCTCCTTCGACGCCGACGAAGTCCGCAACAAGCAAGCCGAAATCCTCCACGCTATTCAGCCTCTCACCCCTGAAGAGGTCCTCACCAACGCGGTTCGCGGCCAATACGGCCCAGGCGAAGTGAACGGGAAGGAACTCGCCGGCTACCGCGACGAACCCGACGTCAATCCCCAATCCAACACCGAAACCTTCGTCGCCCTCAAGCTTCTGGTCGACAACTGGCGTTGGGCCGGCGTTCCCTTCTACCTCCGCACAGGCAAGAGTCTCGCCAAGCGCGCCACCGAAATCGTTGTCCAGTTCCGTCGCACTCCCTTCGTTCTTTTCCGCAACACCACCGTCAAAAACATCGAAACCAACCGCATGGTCATTCACATCCAGCCGGATGAAGGCATCTCTCTCAGCTTCGGCGCGAAAGTCCCCGGCTCCGTCATGCGCCTCGGCCTCGTCAACATGGACTTCGACTACGACACCTATTTCGGCACCGAGCACAGCACCGGCTACGAACGCCTCCTCCGCGATTGCATGGCCGGTGATGCCACGCTCTTCCAACGTGCCGACATGGTGGAAGCAGGCTGGAGCGTCATCCAGCCCATCATCGACGTCTGGCATGCTCTCCCTGCCCGCAACTTCCCGAATTACGCCGCAGGATCCTGGGGCCCCGCCGAAGCCGATGAATTGCTCGCGCGCGACAGCCGCTCCTGGCGCCGCATCGGCGAAGAAGACGTTGACCTTCGCAACAAGCACGTTGCCGAAAAGAAAGCGGCAGCCACGTGATACCCGCACCGGCCCAACGCGATATTCGTATCCTCGCGGACCCCGCCGCGGTCACTCGCCGCGCCGCGGACGAATTCGTCAAGGCCGCATCCGAATCCATCGCGAAAAATGGCGTCTTCAATGTCGCCTTCGCCGGCGGCTCCACGCCCAAATCCCTTTACGCCCTGCTCGCCGATGATCCCGGCTATCGCGGCAAAATCGCCTGGGACAAAATGCGCGTCTTCTTCGGCGACGAGCGCCATGTCCCTCCAGACAGCTCCGAAAGCAATTTCCGCATGGCCAGCGAAGCGCTCTTTTCCAAGGGCCTCCTGAAACCGGAGCAGATCGCCCGCATCAAGGGCGAATATCCCGACACCGAAAAAGCTGCGCTGGAATACGAACAGGTTTTGCGCGCATACTTCCACTTAAAGGACGGCGAGTATCCCCGCTTCGACCTGGTGCTTCTCGGCATGGGCGATGAAGGCCATACCCTCTCGCTCTTTCCCGGCACCAAGGCGCTGCACCCCGGCGGCCGCATCGTGGTCCGCAACTGGGTGGGCAAGTTTTATACCGAGCGCATCACCATCACGGCCGAAACGGCGAATCACACCAATCGTGTCATGTTCCTGATCACCCGCGCCGACAAGGCTCCGGCATTGAAGGCCGTCCTCGAAGGGCCCTATGAACCCGAGCAGCTTCCCGCTCAGCTCATTCAGCCCAAAAACGGCAACGCCCTCTGGCTCATCGACCGCGACGCCGCTAAAATGCTCTCAGTAGGTATTCGCGAGTAAACTATGATGGATTATGGAAATCAGCACGCAGGTTTTGTACCGAACTTTTGAACTCTTGAACTCTCGACATCCCGGTTCCTGTTATCTGTTATCTGATCGCTGTTAGCCGTCTTGTATTTTCTTACTGATTACTGAAAACTGATTACTGATTACATCCTTCAGGAGAACCTCATGGCTACCGCAACACTCAGCAACATCGAACAACTACTCGGCTCCAAGGCCGAATCGCTCCTCGGCTTCAAATCCCCCAAAATTTCCAGGGAACGACTGCATCTCCCTGGCCCCGATTTCATTGATCGCATCTACGCCCTCACGGACCGCAACGTCCGCGTGCTCGCCAATCTCCAGCGGCTATTCGGCGGCGGCCGCCTCGGCAAGACAGGCTATCTCTCGATTCTCCCCGTCGACCAGGGCATCGAACACTCCGCCGGCGCCAGCTTCGCCAAGAATCCCGACTATTTCGACGGCGAAAACATTGTCAAGCTTGCCCTCGAAGGCGGCTGCAACGCCGTCGCTTCCACCTTCGGCGTTCTCGGCTCCGTCGCCCGCAAGTACGCCCACAAAATTCCGTTCATCGTGAAAATCAATCACAACGAACTCCTCACTTTCCCCAACCAGTTCAATCAGATTCTTTTCGGCACCGTGCAGGAAGCTTACGACATGGGCGCCGCCGCTGTCGGTGCCACCATCTATTTCGGCTCCGACCAGGCCGATCGCCAGATCATCGAAATCAGCCACGCCTTCGCCAAGGCCCACGAACTCGGCATGGCCACCGTTCTCTGGTGCTATCTCCGCAACAATGCCTTCAAGAAAGACAAGGACTTTCACCTCTCCGCCGACCTCACCGGGCAAGCCAATCATCTCGGCGTCACCATTCAGGCTGACATCATCAAGCAGAAGCTCCCCGAAAATAACGGTGGGTACGCTGCCCTCAACATCGGCGACTCCAGCTACGGCAAGTTCGACAAGCGCATCTACACCGATCTCGCCAGCGATCACCCGATCGACCTCACCCGCTACCAGGTCGCCAACTGTTTCATGGGCCGCTCCGGCCTCATCAATTCCGGCGGCGCTTCCGGTGCCAACGACTTCGAAGACGCCGTCGCCACCGCCGTCATCAACAAACGCGCCGGCGGCACCGGCCTCATCAGCGGCCGCAAAGCCTTCCAGCGCCCCATGGCCGACGGCGTAAAACTCCTCAACGCCATCCAGGACGTCTACCTGAGCAAAGACATCACCGTAGCTTAGTGCTGCGCCTCAAACTCCCAGGCATGTAGGGGCGGCTTTATGCCGCCCTCCTTCTATCTCTGTGCCCTCCTCTCCTCCCTCTCGGTGTCCTCTGTGTTAAATCTCTTTGCTCTCTCTCTGAATCCAAATCCTTTCTCCTTTCCATCCAAATTTTCCCGCGTATCGCAAACAACAACTGCGCCACAATCACTCCTGCGCATGCACTTTCTCCCGACTTAAAATAGAAGTGTAGTCACTGGAAGGAGAGAACTATGTCGAAGACGAAAGAAGCCCCAGCGCCCAAGACAAAAAAAGCCGCCGCACCAAAAGCCAGGCCCACGCAGGACCAGATCGCAACCCGCGCCTACGAAATCTACCTCGAACGCGGCGCCACCCCCGGCGACCCCATGCAAGACTGGCTGCGCGCCGAACTCGAGCTAACCGCGCCGCCCAAAAAATCCCGCTCCAAATCCAAAGTAATCTCCTTCGCCGCCTGATCCAAGCGCATGTAGTGGCCGATCTTCAGATCGGCCCGATCAGCTTATCGATATTTAGTGTAGGGAATCTTTCGCTCTTAAATACTCGCCAAATCTAATTCCTTTCATTCTGAGCGCATCCGACAAGGATGCGCGAAGAACCTCAAACTCAAATCTCCTCGCAAACTTTCAGTGGGAAGGCTCTTCTCACTTCTCACTTCTCACTTCTCACTTCTCACTTCTCACTTCCCACTCGCCACTCGCCACTCGCCACTTCCCTCTACGCTCTCGTCAACACCGCCGCCCGCGCCGCCTCCAGCAATTTCCCCGCATTCTCCCGGATATCTCCGTGGCCAAACACCGCATTCCCCGCCACCAGTAACTCCGCTCCCGCCTTCACCACATCCGTCACGGTTTCCAGGTCCACTCCGCCATCCACCTCAATCCGGAAATCCAGCTTTCTTTCCGCGCGCAGCCGCGCCAGCGCCGCAATTTTATTCAACGCGTTCGGAATAAATTTCTGTCCGCCAAATCCCGGATTCACGCTCATCACCAGAACGTGATGTACCAGGTCCAGCACCTCCGTCAGCGTCTCCACCGGCGTCGCGGGATTAATCACCACTCCCGGCTTGCACCCGTGCGAAGAAATCAGGTGCAGCGTCCGGTCCAAATGGATGCAAGCCTCCTGATGAACCGAAATCCAGTCCGCGCCGGCCGCCGCAAACTCGGGAATAAATAAATCTGGATTTTCGATCATCAAATGGCAATCCAGCGGCACCCTCACCGTCTTCCGCAAACTCTTTACCACCGGCGGCCCCAGCGTGATGTTCGGCACGAAATGCCCGTCCATCACGTCCACGTGCAGAATCGTTCCGCCGCCCTCAATAGCCTGTTGCGCATCGCTGCCAAGCTGCGCGAAATTCGACGACAATATCGACGGCGCAAGTTCTATTTTCATATCCGGTTTTTCACTCCCTCTTCCAAACCAAAATTATACGCCGCAGCCCGCAAAATCACGTTGCCACTCTTTTGTAGCGGCCGCTTTCTGAAGCGGGCGCATTTCGCGTGTAACAAAACAAACGCTTGTCATCCTGAGGGCATCCGACGAGGATGCCCGAATGACCTCAACTTAAAATGGTTCGTACAGTTAACGTCGAAGCGCTCACACCCTCGCCTCTCTCCACGCCACCGAACATCTCGCTGCACTGCTCTCTCTCGCCAACTCCAATCCCACCATCACCCGCAGCGCCTGTTCGGGCGTCACCAGCAATTCCGCCTTCCCCAAAATCGCATCCCGCACGTTCGCATAAAAATCCCGCCAGTCCCCGAACGACTCCACTTTCCACTTACGCACTTTCTCCCCATCCGTCTGAGTCACTTCCCCGAAATTCTCCGGTTTCTCCAGCATCCACGATTCCCCCGGCCCCGGCGTCTTGTGTCTCAACACGCTCTCCAGCGGATCAAACTCCTTCTTCAAATACGTTCCATTCGTCCCCATCACCACAAATCGCGGCCGCAGCACCGCGCTCAGCATTGACTCGCCGAGCACCGCCATCACATTCCCCGGATAGTGCAGCCAGATATCAAACGCATCGTCCGTCAAAAATCCTTCACGCTCCGTCCGCACATCCGCCGTCACCCGCTCCGGAGCGCCAAACAATGTCAAAGCATAATCCAGCAAATGCGGCCCCAGATCCGCCAGCACGCCGCTTCCCGGTCCCGGCACCTCTCGCCAGGCCCCCGGCTTTAATTTCGGCCGGAACCGGTCGTAGTGCGCCTCGAACCGTACGATCTTTCCCAGTTCTCCGCTCGCCACAAGTTTCCGCAGTCCCTGAAAATCCGCGTCAAATCTCCTGTCGTGATACACCGTCAAAACCCGCCCAAACTTTCTCGCCGCCCGCACCAACTCCACCGCCTCCTGCACTGTTGTCGTGAACGGTTTGTCCACCACCACATCCCGCCCCGCTTCCAGACACCTCATCGCAAATGGAAAATGCGTCTGGTTCGGCGTCGCAATCACCACCAATCGCATCGTCTCGATCGCCAGCAACTCTTCCACGCTCCGCACAATCCGCGCGGTCGGACAAAACTTTTTCGCCTCATCGCCCGTCCTCTGCACAATCGCCGCCAGCCGCAATCCCTCCACCGCCTGAATCACCGGCGCATGAAACCCCCGCCCAGCCAACCCAAACCCCACCAACCCAACTTCAATCAATGGAAACTCCCCTCTTCAAGCGCCGGAGGCGCGACAAAAGTTAGCCCAGTGCGTGAGCACTGGGTTCCCTAACACAAAACGCTTAAGCCCCGGAGGGGCGACACACTCCGCATTCACCTCAATCGCGCGAAAAGTGTATCACCACCCGCCGCACCCCGCCTTTGTAGCGGCCGCCTTCCGAGGCGGGCGCCGTTCGCACCCCGAATGATTTTCTGACGCGAGCGCTTTTCTCCACCCACCATTCGATCTCCAGATCCCGCATCAAATCTCCCCCTCCGCCTTTCTCTCTCCCTTCCACGCGTTATACTCTTTCCCCGTGCCAACCTCTTCCCCTCCTCAACACGCCCCCACTCGCGGCCTCTATCTCGGCCTGGTCATCACCGTCCTCGCCGTCCTCGCCTATGCCACCTACATCACGATCCAATTCGCCGGCCTCCGAAAACTCCAAAGCGAACTCGTCGACCGCAATCGCCGCGACTCTCTCCAACTCCTCCGCATCCAGAACGATCTCCACTCCCTCGGCCTCGCCATGCGCGACATGCAGGATCCCTCCGAACCCTATCCCATCATCGCCTGGGTTCCGCAGTTCGAACGCATCCGCACCGATCTTGTCGACGCCCTCGAGCAGGAATCCGCTCTCTCCGAAGCCGCTCCCACCAGCGACCAGCGTCTCTATCTAAATCAATCGCTCTCGCAATTCTGGGATTCCGTTAATCGCATGTTCTCGCTCGCCGAAGCCGGTTTCGAATCCGCCTCCGCCCAGCAAATCCGCGACACCTTGCAGCCGCGCCAGGCCGCCCTCAGCTCCGCCGTCTCCCTCCTCCTCGTCCAAAACAACGAAGCCGAAGAGCGCGCCGCCGCCCGCATCTCCGCCATCTACGATCGCGTCCAACGCCAGCTCTATTTCTTCCTCGCCGCCATCCTCGTCGCCATTGTCCTCACCAGCCTCTATCTGATCCGATACAATCGCCGCCTCTTCGCGCAAGTCGCCGAACTCTCCTCGCAGCGCAGCGACCTCGCGCAAAAATTAATCGCCACCCAGGAATCCACCCTCCGCCACATCTCCCGCGAACTCCACGACGAATTCGGCCAGGTGCTCACCGCCATCGGTTCGCTCGTGCGCCGCACCGGAAAAAATCTCCCCGCCGATTCGCCCGTCCACGCCGACCTCCAGGAAGTCCAGGGCATCGCGCAATCCACGCTCGACAACATCCGCAGCCTCTCGCAAGCTCTCCATCCAGTCCTCCTCGACGAAGCCGGTCTCGTCTCCACTCTCGACTGGTACATCCCAACAGTGGAAAGGCAGACCGGTCTTGTGCTTCACTACGAAAAGTCAGGAGACACCTACCCCGTGGGAGCATCCGCCGGCGTCCAGATCTATCGCGTCCTTCAGGAAGCGCTCAACAATGTCGCGCGTCATTCCGGCGCCAAGGAAGCGTTGATACGTTTGAAGTTCGAATCCACCGCCCTGGTTCTCGAAGTCGAAGATCACGGCAAAGGGTTTCGCCCCGCCGAAGGCCAAACCGGCATCGGCCTCGTCGCCATGCGTGAACGCGCCGAAATTCTCGGCGGCTCGCTCAAAGTCTCGCCACTCCCCGCCGGCGGCACCCTCGTACGGCTCCAGGTCGCACGCGAACAGGTGGAAGCCCATGCCGAATAAACTCACCGTTCTCCTCGTTGACGACCACGCCCTCGTCCGCCGGGGTTTCCGCCGCATCCTCGAAGACGAGCCCACGTTCCAGGTCGTAGGCGAAGCCAGCGATGGCCTCGAAGCCGTGCAACTCGCCGAGCAACTCCATCCCAACGTCATCGTCATGGATTGCGCGCTTCCCCAAATCAACGGCATCGAAGCCACCCGCCGCATCCTCGCCAAATTTTCCGATATCGGCATCCTCATGCTCAGCATGCACTCGGAGGACACCCTCGTCCGCCAGTCTCTCGAAGCCGGCGCCCGCGGCTACATCCTGAAAAACGCGATGGACCTCGACCTCGTCGCCGCCATCCAGAAAATCGCCGAAGGCAAAACGGTCCTCGACCCTCAAATCAACCTCACCGGCAACCTCAAGGGCGAACGCGACACCGGTCTCACCCCGCGCGAACTGGAAATCCTCCAGCACATCGTGGCCGGAAAATCCAACAAGGAAATTGCTTCCGAACTCGGCCTCAGCGTCAACACCGTCTCCGTCCATCGCGCCAACATCATGGACGCGCTCGGCCTCCACAAAACCGCCGAACTCGTCGTCTACGCGATCAAAAACGGTCTGGTGAACCTTCCGTGAAGCGCCGCGATTTCCTTAAACAATCTCTGGGCGCCGGAGTCCTCTCCACCGCATATTCGTTCTCTCTGCCGGCAAACACGCTCGGATTTCAATTCACCGACGTCACCGCGCAAGCCGGAATCAATTTCCATCACAACAGCGGCGCCTATGGCGGCAAACTTCTTCCCGAAACGCTCGGCTCCGGCTGCGCGTTCCTCGATTACGATGCCGACGGCTGGCCCGACATTCTCCTCATCAATTCCATGGACTGGCCCGGCCACAAACGTCAGCGCTCCACTCTCAAGCTTTATCGCAACAATCGCAACGGCACCTTCACCGACGTCACCAAATCCGCCGGCCTCGACGTGGAACTCTACGGCATGGGTGTCGCCGTAGCCGACTACGACAACGACGGCTTCCCCGACATCTTCATCTCCTGCGTCGGCCAAAGCCGCCTCTTCCACAACACCGGCAAAGGCACTTTCACCGACGTCACCCAAAAATCCGGCCTCCTCAACAAGCAGGGCTTCAGCACCTCCGCCCTATGGTTCGATTACGATCGCGACGGCCTTCTCGATCTCTTCGTCTGCAATTACGTCCGCTGGTCCGCCGAACACGACGTCTTCTGCAGCCTCGATGGAAAAAATAAATC
>Ga0210410_10005917_pt1 | contig 10626 bp, 9 predicted proteins | sample IncBWC4MmetaG_FD_161058 | JGI IMG/M metagenome (GOLD analysis project Ga0210410, IMG submission 161058) | Forest soil microbial communities from Barre Woods Harvard Forest LTER site, Petersham, Massachusetts, United States - Inc-BW-C-4-M | ecosystem: Environmental > Terrestrial > Soil >... | reverse complement strand
CCTATGGGTTATCCGCGGCGGCGCATTTGAAATCCACAGGTGTCTCGGTGCGCGTGTTTGGAAAGCCCATGGATTTTTGGGCGACCAAAATGCCAGCGGGCATGCTCTTGCGTTCTCCAAGAGCGGCATCCAACATTTTTGTTGCCGGCACGGAATTTGCGTCGAGAAACTTAGCCGCGGGCATAGTTAAGCACAGAGTGGCGCGTTGATGAGGCTGCGCTTGCTTCGTACCAACTCTCCATTCCCTCACTTCGAACACAAATGAACCTAAACGGCAAGATCGGCGCGGTTGTCATCGGCGGAGATCATCCGGGGCTTGCGATCGCTCGCAGTCTCGGCCGGCGAGGCATTCCTGTCATCATTTTGGAAGACCAGTTGTCGGTTTCCAAATTCTCCAGATTTGTGACGCGAGTCGTTCGTGTCCCAAACCTCCTGGATGAGCAGAAGACAGTTGATTCCGTTCTGGAAGTTGGCCGCAAATTTGGATTGAAGGGCTGGGTGCTTTTCCCGACGCGCGACGAACATGTGGCGGCGTTTTCCATGCACAGGGATCGCCTGGCCGAGATCTTCAGGGTCACTACTCCGCCCTGGGAAACCGTCCGCTGGGCATGGGACAAGAACAACACCTGGAAAATGGCGGAGAAGCTTGGCATTCCTACGCCGCGCACATTCAACGTCAGCCGGGCTGAAGACTTGCCGGCGCTGTACCCGCGGCTTCCGTTGGCAGTGAAGCCTGCCGTGAAAGAAAAATTTTTTTACGCCACCGGCGCTAAAGCGTGGCGCGCTGAAACTCCTGAACAATTGCAAGAGCTATTTGAGCGTGCATCAGGGGAAATCAAAGTCGACGACATCATGCTTCAGGAAATCATCCCCGGAGATGGAAATTGCCAACTCTCTTATTGTGCGTTTTTTAAAGATGGCAAGGCGCATTCAACGCTGCTCGCGAAACGCCTGCGTCAACATCCTCGGGAATTTGGACGCGCTGCTAGCTACGTTGAAACCGTCGATCTGCCTGAGATTGTGGAGTCGTCGGAGCAATTGCTTCGCGCCATGAATTTTTATGGAATCGTCGAAGTGGAATTCAAGCACGACCCTCGTGATGGCCAAAACAAATTGTTGGACATCAACGCCCGGGCCTGGGGATTTCACGGACTGGGGTATGCCGCTGGAGTTGATTTTCCCTACATCCTATTCGCGGACCAGCTTGGCCAGGAAGTAGAACCACACCACGCCAAAGCTGGACTGGGTTGGATGCGATTGGTGACCGACGTTACGATTGCAGCTTCAGATCTGGTGCATGGGTACCTCACCGTTGGCGCCTATTTGAAGTCACTCAGACACACGCGGACGGAATCAGTTTTTAGCGCCACGGATCCGCTCCCGTTTTTCGCTGAATTTGCTCTTCTTCCTTACATCATTTTGAAAAAATACAGGAAGAGGCGCGCTGAGACTCAAACAACTGAAGAGGCAGTCTACAAGTCGTAGGAGGACTCAGCCCGTTGTGGCTTCCACATCGTGAAGAAAACTATTCGAACTTTTGGATAGTAAAGTTCCTAGGTTTGGACTGGGGATTCGACCCGCCACGGGCTCTACCTGCGGGCCGACCTCTCAAGCCCAGTGTCGTCAGTAACTTCCCAAAAACCATATATTGGCGAGAGCTCCCTTAACTGGCGATTTCGTGGTATGAAATATGCTCCTATCGGGTTGGCTCCGATATGTATATTGCTAGAAGCGTGAAGTCTTATAGCGTGACTGCAATGGCGGTAGCCTGCCTCGATGCATGCGTTGAATGAGAAGATTTAGTCTCGTTTCCCACGAATCTCGCAAATCGAATACCGGGATTTGATAACTCGCCGTAACTAAAAGCGTTATCTTTATGGCGTTGTCTCGTGCCACTGCTCGTCTGGGAACTCAATGAATCCCTCAGTCTTTCAGGTCGAAATTGACAGCGCAACGGAATCGGAATGGAGTCGGCGTTTAGACCATTTTGAAGACGCCAACATTTATCAGACTTGGTCCTACGGGTCGATACGTTGGAGCGCGAAGAACCTCAGTCACTTGCTGCTAACACAAGCCGGCGAAGTTGTGGCGATGGCTCAGTTGCGAATCGTTCGCCCGAAGAACTTTAGAATGGGCATCGCATATCTCAGGTGGGGGCCGATGTGCCAGTTGCGCAAAGGAGACCTCGATCAAAATATCGTGCGAGCGATGGCTGACGCGCTTCGACAGGAATACGTTGAAAGACGAGGTCTTTACCTGGAAATCCTACCCAACGCATTTTGCGGTTCTCCGCGCGGAGAAGTATTTGAATCTGCCTTCACCGGATTCAATCGCGAAATCGGCCTCAGTCGCGGCAAATACAGAACATTTGTAGTCGACCTGCAACCCTCGATTGAAGACTTGCGAAAAAAGTTGGACAAGAAATGGCGAAACCAACTCAATGCCGCGGAAAGAAATGAGCTGCAGATTACCGTAGGCGGAAGCGTTAAGGACTACGACGTCTTTTGCAAGCTCTACGACCAGATGTGGGAGAAGAAACGGTTTGAAACCACTGTGAGCACCCAGGAATTCAGACGCATTCAGGAACAACTTCCCACAAATCAACGCATGAAGATTTTGATTTCCCACAGCAAGGGAGAGCCGGTGGGTGGCCTCATCTATTCAAGTATGGGCGATTCGGCGATCTATCTGCTGGGCGCCACCAATGACACGGGAAGAAACTTAAAAGCCGCATACCTAATGCAATGGTCGGTGATTCAATCGCTAAAGGACACTGGTGTTCGCAACTATGATCTGGGCGGAATCGATCCTGTCGCGAATCCGGGCGTCTATCATTTCAAAGCTGGAATGAGCGGTGCGGACGTCGCTCACATGAGCCCTCTCGTAGCGTGTGACAGCATACTCAGCGCCACATTTGTGAAGGCGGGCCATGTAGTGCGCGGCGGTTTGCGCCGAATCCAGTTGCGTTTCGGACATGCTTAAACAACGCAAGTAAAGATCGCTCTACCAGTCATGTCTATTTCGGATTCAATTTCGCGGCTAATCAGCTATTACAAGCGCCACGGTGTTAAAGCAACTTTGCAACGCGGCAAAGTTTTTGTGAGCCGTTTGTTTTCGTCAAATCGGTTGGTCATCTACTCGTATGATTTGTCAAAAAGCGAGGCCATTTCGTCTTCGCGAGCGTGGCCTGAAAGTCTCTCCGTCGTTCGAGTAACCAGCCAGGAACAGATCGAGAAACAGGATTGGCTGCAGATCATAAATTTTTGGGATGCGAAATTATCCGAGCGCAACTTTAATACCCGATTTCGCGAGGGAGCGTCTGTGTGGCTCATTCGGTCTGACGGGAAGCTTGCGGGCTTCGGTTGGACCCTAACCGGGCGGTCGATCAAACCGCATTTCTTTCCATTCGGACCGAATGATGTACATCTTTTTGATTTCCTGGTGTTCCCCGAGTTTCGCGGGAAGGGAATGAATCCACTGTTGGTGACTCATATTCTTGAACAGTTGGGGAAAGAACGCAGAACGCGAGCATTCATAGAAGCTGCGGAATGGAATCACGCACAATTGAACTCACTCGCGAAAACATGCTTCCAAATGTTGGGAGTTGCACGCAAACGTGCAATTCTCGGAAGGACATTCGTGGAGTGGGGAAAGGCTCCGCATCCAGCTGAACCTAGCGGTGCGCATGCGACCGCCAAGCCTCGAGTATTGTGAAGCGATTCGACTACGCCATATAGAACATGACTCTGCGTTCCGTTCTTTCAGCTGTTCGTCGAAAGGCACTTTGCTCGCTCTACTCGCGTCACGTTCCCTGGGGTGACAGCGGCCCGATCGTCTCGTTTAGCTTCGACGACTTTCCCCGGTCGGCCTACACAGTCGGAGGCGCAATTCTGAAGAGTCTCGGCGCCAGAGGAACTTATTATGCCGCGACGGGTCTAATGAATACGGAAAACAATCTCGGGGAGCAATTTTGTTCCGAAGATATTCATTCTTTGCTGCGGGACGGTCACGAACTGGCCAGCCATACCTTCAACCACGTTTCTTGCAGGAGTGTTTCAATGGCTGCCTATCGCGATGACGTCAATCAGGGCAGAAAAGCAATCAAGCAACTCGCTGGAGTCTCAGACTCCGGGAATTTTGCCTATCCATATGGTGACGTGACACTGGAAGCCAAGAAGATTTTGGGGCCGCAGCTTTGCAGCAGCCGAAGTATCTTTCCCGGATTCAACGGTCCCAATGTCGACCTGAATCTGTTGCGGGCTAATAGCTTGTATGGAGATTCCGATCAGCTGGGAAAAGCGCAGAAGCTGATTTTGGAGAATCGGACGCGAAAGAGCTGGCTAATTTTTTATTCGCATGATGTTCGCCCGAATCCCTCTGTTTATGGCTGCAGTCCTTCACTCTTGGAAGCCACTGTTTCATTCGCAATGAAGCAGGACTGCCGGGTAATGACGGTGAGAGAAGTCTTGGCTGACCTCGGGGTCTCCCCAAAACCACCGGCAATTTCCGAAGCGAATTAAGTGCTCCCAATTCAGAGGGTTTCAACAGGAAGGCTCGGCAGCGGTCCCCTGTTTTCGAGCGTTCCTTGGGGATTAAGGGGCCTGCCCAAAATGCGAAATGTGCCACTTACGATTCTGTCCCACTTCTGTACTGCCGGACAGTAGTTAGCCAGGTTGGCCCTTGATATCTTGGATTTACCATGATCACGACGAATAGACCGCAAAAGCGACTCCGCAACAGCGACAATTTTATCGGCAAGATCCGATTAGTGGGCACCGTACGGCTCCTTTTAGGCGTTGCCCTATTATCAGTAACCGCCTCCGTTTGTTCGGCTTCTGCGACCGACGTTTTCATCGCCCAGAACTCAACCGGCGCAGGAAATGGGGCTGATTGTGCTGATGCGCTGCCTGTCTCCTGGCTGAATACGGCCGTCAATTGGGGCAGCGGAACAACTCAGATCGGTCCCGGCACAACCGCTCATCTGTGCGGCACTTTCACTGGGGCCGTTGGCAGCACGTTGTTCAGCGTGCAGGGAAGCGGGTCGAACGGGAGTCCCATCACCGTCAAATTTGAGGCGGGTGCGATCTTGACCTCGCCTGCCTGGAGCAGCATTGGAGCCATCCAAATCATTGGGCAGAGCTACGTAACGCTGGATGGCGGCACGAATGGCATCATACAGAACAGCGACAACGGCACCGGATTGGGACACGCTCAGAATTCCAAAGGCGTTTATGTCGCGGGTTCAAGTCATATCATCGTCAAAAACCTTAACATTGCCAATATCTGCCAGCACACTTCGTCGTCTGATACGACGGCGTGCCAGTCGAGTGGCGTGACCGACGCGGGAATCAAGATAGACGACAACGGCCCGAACTCTTCATTCATTACGATTACGCAAAATACAATTCACGATACCTATGCTGGCGTGGACGTATTCTGGAATAATTCCGACCACGATTTTTCTGTTGACCACAACACCGTCAGCCGGGCGAATTGGTCATTGACCGCGGGTGGCATTGGGACGCTGACTTCTCTAGCTATCACCAACAACGATCTTTCGTGTGTCATTGGAAGCCGTTGCAACTGGGACGATGTCGCTAACCAATTCCATCACAACGGAATGATTATTGATCCCGGGCAGAACGCATCTATCGTCGGTTTCGTTGTTTCCAATAATTTTATTCACGACATCAATACCTGTACGGCGGGAATCTTTCTTGACCCTTCCGGTAACGGTGGCACTCCGGGCGTGCAGATTTACAACAACGTGTTTTACACCACGCCGGGGCAGCAAGGGCCTTCTAACGCTTGGATTACGTTAGGAGAAGGAGCAGGTGCTGCTACCATCAGCGGCGCCTTCATCCTAAATAATACTGTGACCGGACCGGGAGCACAGGGACTCGCCGCAGAATTAACTGCGACTGTGAAAAACAACATCTTCGCGAGTACGACCTACGGGGAAGTTCTATTTTCCGGATTCAGCGGAATCGCAAGCGATTACAACGACTTTTACAATTTGTCGGGCGGCATGGCCGCAGCGGGGACAATATTTCCGAGTGTGTCTGCGTGGACCTCGGCGATAGGCTTTGACACTCATAGCATCACGTCGAACCCAACTCTGACCTCATCCTTTACGTTGAACGCCGGAAGTCATGCTATCGGTTCGGGTACGAACCTGACTTCTCTTGGAATTGCAGGTCTCAATGTGGGTGCTCCACAAACATTCGGTGTAGGGGGAAGCTGCGGGACAGGCTGTGTCCCGCGTCCGTCCAGCGGCGCATGGGACATCGGCGCTTATCCGAAGCAGAGCATTACCGCGCAGGCCCCCAACCCTCCGTCGGGGCTGGTCGCCCACTGAGAGTTTTTTCCGGCACCGTTTGATCGAAGCGGCCTTAACTGAATTCGGAACTGATGTCTCGATCCTCTTCCGCTACTGGACTTGGCCGACTTCGCGCTCCGCACAGACAACTGTGGGAATTAAGATTTCTGGCGGAAGAGCTCTCCGTTCGCTTCTGAACAGAAACCAGCAATCATCGAACCTGAAATCTTTATCGCACTAACCATCGTCCTTTAGAAAGATTCCTTCCATGTCTCGACTTCGAGCATACGCGCCGGCCTGGATCAAACAGTTGGTTTGGAATCGTAAACACCGGAATGCAACCGTCGATCCCGCTGACTGTCCGCATGAAATGTTGGATTCATTAACCAGATTGGACCCCAATGCGGCAATAGCTGATTTTGGATGCGGTATCGGTAACCTCCGTGCAGCTCTTCGAGCTCGTGGTTGGAAGGGTCACTTCGTCGGGATTGATACTTCCGACCGGGCAATCCAGGAAGCCAAGAGATCTGAAGACAGCAATGCTGAATGGCACGTCAGCACCATCGAGGATTTTCCCGGCCTCAACCAAAAAGTCAGCACAATATGTTTTTGCGAATCCATTTATTATGTACAACCCAGGTTCGTTCCGGCGGTCCTTGCGCGATGTCAGCAGGCTCTCTCCTCCGGTGGGCGCATTCTTATCCGGGTCGCCCATAAGGAAAGGCACCTTGAACATATCGAGCTTCTCATGCGACTCGGAGCTCAAGCCCACCCGCCCATTTATGTTTTGCAAGAAAAGTAATTTTCACTTTGAATTCCGCAGCAACTGATTCATCTCGTTTCAACCGTTCCAAAGGTCTGCGAATATTGTTTGTCGTCGCTGCAGATTGAGTTTCAAGAAAACTTTCGAAGGTTAACAAAACCCAGTGTCTGAGACGCCAAATCTAGGCTCTATACCTTCCCATCGCTACATGGCAGCGACCATCGGGAAGAATGCGATCTTCGGTGTCGTTGCCAGCATCGTGCAGATCGTGACTCGCTTCGTGATGATTCCGGTAGTGCTTCACTACCTGGGCCTCGGCGGATATGGGATTTGGTCAATCATCATGGTCACCGCCGCGTATATGCGGTTTGGGTCCGCCGGCATTAAGTCCGCGTTCCAAAAGTACGTTGCAGAAGCAACCGCAACTGGCGATTACGAAACCGCGAACAGATTGCTCAGCACCGGCAGCATCTCGATTCTGATACTTTCCTCGGCTGCGCTTATCCCTGCCGTGCTTTTTTCTCAGAAACTCGCCAGGATGGCCGGCGTGCCGTCGGAGTTTGTAGTTTCCGCCGCAGCTTCCATCGCAATTCTTGCCGTGACCTATACGATTGCGAACTTCGGAGCGGCGTTTGAAGCGATTGTGAATGGCGGGCAAAGGATTGATTTGACCAGGAAGGTCAACACAATCCTGTCGGTTTGCGAGGCCGTGGTTATCATAGTCTTTCTTCACGCAGGTTTCGGCCTGGTGGCCATGACGTTTGTAATGGGAGCCTCCGAGCTTATCTACATTTTGGCTTGCTACTGGATGTCCCACAGCGTCGTGCCGCAAATGCACATCAGCGTGGCACACTTCACCAAGACGGCATTTCCCGAGCTCATTCGTTTTGCCGGAAGCTACCAATTGGTGAACGTATTGGAAATGGTTTACGGGTCAGTTGTTCCCATCGTGATTCTAAAGTTTTTTGGCGCTGATGCCGTTGGGATCGTTTCTTTGGCGCAAAGGCTTGTCGCCGCGGCATTAATCGCACAGGACTCCCTCATCCTTCCCATCCTTTCCGGCGCATCTATGGTTTTCGCTTCAGGATCGAAGGAAACACTCAGGTTGTTCCTCGGGAAGTCCTTTAAGGTTACGCTCGGCACAGCATTGCCTCCGCTTGCTTTCGTAAGTGCCTTCGGGGCTTCGATGATTTACGCCTGGACCGGTCAGGTCGACCCTAAGTTGACTTTGGCGATCTCGCTCATCGCGCTGGCGGCTTTACTGAACGCGCTTTCGCTTCTGCAGTTGGTTCTTTATCGAGCATCAGGCAGAGCAATGCTCGACAACATTCGCCAGGTGCTGCGAATCATCGCCATTCTCATCGTTGCATTCTTCGCCACGAGACTGGGATTTGAAGGAGTGCTGGCGGGCATGGCCGCGGCGCAATTGGTCGGCGTGGTCTTCATGTTTGTCGTTATGGCCAAGACCTTTCATGCTTTCAGCGCAAAGATTCTCACCGAGGATACCCTCAGGATTGTTGCCGGGACGGCGCTGGTCATTGGCGCGGGAGTGCTCACTGGTATGATCCCGATTCAGTGGGGCGGAACCGAACGCACGGTTGCCGTGCTAAAGTTGGGCCAAATTGCGCTCGGATGTTTACTGATGTTGTGGCCAGCACTGATTGTCACCCGGGCTATTTCCAGCGCCGAACGTCGCGCGATATTGGATTCAATAATACCCGGTCGAAGAAAGCTTGTGCAGGCCAGCCAATAGAAGCGATCGTGTCGGAAAGATATTACAGTTCGACTAAAGGGGGCCTCCGCGAGGATCCCTTCCACATGTTCGGTGCACTTCTTACGAAGGCTCGCACAGTCTGGATGCGTTTGACGTACCCGTTTGCCGGTTTTGGCAACGGCGTCTCCATCCATCACAGCTGTGATCTTTCCAGGACCGTTTCCAATCGGATCCAAATTGGAAACGACGTCTACATTGCCGACGGATCATGGCTGACCTGTCCGGAGCGCGTTTTGGGAGAGCCTCCCACAATAATTCTCGGTAATGGCTGCAAGATCGGACGTCGGTGCACTTTATCCGGCAAGAATCATGTCCAGTTGGAGGAGGACGTTCTGCTTGCTCCGTCAGTCCTAATCATGGACCACAATCACGAGTATTCCGACGTCGAGCGTCCCATCTACGAGCAGGGCATTACTCCGGGTGGGAGGATTGTCATCGAGCGAAATTGCTGGCTGGGGTACGGCGTCACTATCCTCTGCAACCGCGGGGAGCTCCGCATTGGCCGAAATAGTATCGTTGGAGCCGGCTCCGTGGTGACCAGAAGTTTTCCGCCGTTTAGCGTTGTGGGAGGGAATCCGGCGGTTCTGTTGAAGAGCTTCGATCAAAAGACCAAACAATGGGTCAAGCATTCTGAATGAGGAGACGATGGACACCAAGATTCAAGTGAATTCAGATCTCAAGGAAGCTCCAGAGGAAACCGTCGCACGCGGAGAACGCTGCGCCGTTTGCGGAAGTCACGAAGTAAAATTCTGGCTGGAAGCACCGGACCGCTTCAATGGCCGCACAGAACTCTGGCGCCTCCTGCGGTGTTCCCAATGTTCATTGGTTTGGCTGGACAATCCGCCGCAACCGCATGAAATGAGCCGGCACTACGGTCCAGATTATGATCGCATTATCAGCAGTTCTGGAGAAACCTCGCCGAAAAAGTGGCGAGATCGCCTCAAGACGATTTCACAGCACAAGCCCGCGGGCGCCATTCTTGATCTTGGCTGTAGCTCCGGCGCGTTCCTGGCATCCTTGAAGGGGCCAGACTGGAAGCTGTACGGGATTGAGATGTCCGCTGAAACCGCAAAGAGGGCAGAAGCCAACACCGGTGGCCAGATTTTTGTAGGCGATATTATGGATGCTCCCTTTGCCCCGCAATCATTTGACGTCATCACTTGTTTCGACGTGTTGGAACATGTTTATGAGCCGCTAAAAGTGCTGACGCGTATTCAGGAATGGCTTAAGCCCGGCGGCATTTTTTTTGTACTCGTCCCAAATATTGATTCCGGCGAGGCTCGCGCGTTCAAATCCTACTGGTATGGTCTTGAATTGCCGCGCCATCTTTCGCATTTTTCTCCTGCGTCATTGCGAACCATGGCGAAATCAGCGGGCATGGAAGAAGTGAGTCTGGTAACACATCCAAATTCAGCGCTCGGGCACAGCCATCGCTACGTTTTCGATGATCTACTTAAATTCGTAGGAATCTCGCGAAAGCCGATGGCGATGGCGAAGAAGCCGAGCTTTCCCGTGAAGGCCGCTCGAAAGCTCGTTCGCCTCGGTCTCTTTCCCATTGAGTATCAATTGATTTCCCTTCTGGGAGAGGGCGAAGGAATCACTGCGATTTTCACAAAGGGTACCAGGGACTCTGGAACGGCAGGGAAATAAAGACTGTCATGCGTCATCTGCGGTTGTGGCGGGCGAAATTCAAGACGAATCAATCGCAACGCGCAACTGCCCTCTGCGTGCCATCCAAGGCGCAGGCACTAAGTCATCCGCGGTCGGTTA
>Ga0210410_10005912_pt1 | contig 10631 bp, 7 predicted proteins | sample IncBWC4MmetaG_FD_161058 | JGI IMG/M metagenome (GOLD analysis project Ga0210410, IMG submission 161058) | Forest soil microbial communities from Barre Woods Harvard Forest LTER site, Petersham, Massachusetts, United States - Inc-BW-C-4-M | ecosystem: Environmental > Terrestrial > Soil >... | reverse complement strand
CCCTATATTTTTCAGGCGCTATCAGCCCCTTTGTCTATGGATGTCGAAATCCACGCAGATTCGTACCAGTGAACTCCCAGACGCCGGGGAAGCGTCGGGTGGACTGGCGAAGTCATAGGGGGAACCATGAAGCATCTATCGAATGAAGAGGCGGTCAATTTCGTGAACCAGGTCATGTCTCAGGAGGAACTCGCTACTGCCCGGAAACATCTGGAATCCGGCTGCAAGCGTTGTGTTCAGGCGGTTGCAACATGGCAATTCGTCCGCCAGTCATCCTCAGCTGAGGCCGAATATCAACCGCCTGTCGGCGCGGTACGAATCGCAAAGGCCGCGTTCGCAGCAGCCGGATTCGCATCGTCCTCGGGCGGTCTTAAGTTATTATTTGACAGTATCTTACAGCCAGCGTCGGTCGGCTTCCGCTCGATGTCGAGCGGTACGCGGCAGGTGCTCTATGGGGTCGGCCCGTATCTCCTCGACCTACATATCTCCGCTAAGCCGGGAGGCAAGGCCATCTCGGTTACCGGACAGTTGATGAATTCCAAGTTCCCCGAAAAGATTCTGAACGCCGTGCCAATTGCGTTTGGCAATGGCACCGGAACAGTGGTGCTCGCGACCACGAACAATTTCGGCGAATTCCAAGGCGAGCTGGAATATAGCGGAGATCTCGAACTGCGGCTGCCCGGTGCTGATGGGCACGAAATCGTGATTCGTCTGGGATGCCTGCTCTCTGGACTAGCAAATTCGGGGTCGGAAAGGTCAAAAATAGCTTCGGAGGCGCCACGATTTTGATGTCGGTACATTGGTACTGTCCCGAAATGGGACTTCTGTTTAGTAAAAACGATTCACTCGTACCATTGGCTGGAACGGCTGTCCAAGCAAAACTGTGTTGGTAGCCGGAACCACCTGCGGACGAGCCACTTATAGGAGCCTGGAATCATATGAAACGTCGAATCTGGATTCTTACAGCCGCACTCTTAACTCTTACTCTGTTCCACGCTGGAACCGTCTCGGCGCAACAGCGATTGATCGTCCGGACCACGAATCTTCCTTTGTTGAAGAACGCCTGCCTGTTGAATCTGTGCCAGATCACGGGTGCGTTGGACGGAACCATCGGCCAACTATTCCTGGTGACTACCCCAAGTTTGCTCCCAGTCCAAACGCTTGAGAACCTCCTGAAACTCGTTCCGGGCGTTTTGGATGTGGAGCAAGACCTTCTGCGTACCATCGGCCCCAATCCTCCGCTGCTGAACGGTATTCCACTCGGACTGTATCAGCGCAGCCCTGTTGCTTTTGCTGGTGCAACGGTTTGGAGTGGATATGCCACGCAACCGGCGGTCGCGGATATACGCCTGCCGGAAGCGCGTGTGGCATTCAGCGCGAACGGCAGGGTAATCGTCGCCGACATCGACACCGGGGTCGACTTCACACATCCGGCTTTGAAAGCAGTCCTGCTTCAAGGATACGACTTCACACGCAATCAACCTGGCGGCAACGAAATGTTGGACGTCTCAAATCCCAACGCGAATTCCTGCACCAGCAACTGTTCTTCCGCCAACGTTAATCAGTCCACGGCGGCAGTGCTCGATCAATCGACCGCCGCTGTTCTCGACCAGTCCACGGCCGCTGTGCTCGATCAGCCCGGTTATTCGGATTTCGGACACGGGACAATGGTTCTCGGAATTATCCACCTGGTTGCTCCGAACGCAATGTTGTTGCCGGTGAAAGTATTCCACGCGGACGGCACCGGCTACACCTCAGACATTCTTCGCGGCTTGTACTACGCGGTTCAAAACAAAGCCAACGTGATCAACATGAGCTTTGACTTCACCGTGTACTCAAGCGAACTGGCCCGGGCCATCGCAAACGCGGAAAAGAACAACGTGGTGTGCGTCGCTTCGGCGGGGAATGACGGCGCACCGGAGGTGGTCTATCCCGCGGGACTTTCGGGCGTAATGGGCGTTGCTTCGGTCAACGACGAGAATCAGCGTTCTACCTTCTCGAATTACGGGACCCAGGTCACCTACGTAGCGGCCCCCGGCGAAAATATCGTCTCCACATATCCGTACGACACTTACGCCTCGAGCTCGGGCACTTCGTTCAGCGCTCCGTTCGTTTCTGGGACCGCGGCGCTGGCGCTTGCCATGAGCGCTAACGCTACGTCGCAGGAAGCGATGTCCGCGATTGCCCAGGCGCAATCACTCACTCCACAAATGGGTCACGGGCTGCTCGACGTTTTCCACGCACTTTCATACATGCAAGCCGTGCTTGGAGCGAAGAACTAATCGCTGCAAGAGCGGCAATTCACAACAGGCTGAGGGGCCACCATGTCAGAGCTACAACAGGCACTGATTAGGGTCAAGGAACTGGAAGAAAGTTTGATCGCGCAGCGAACTGCTCTGATCTGCGCCTTCAACCAGACCCTTGACTTGAAAGATCTGAACACTGGAGTCCACAGCACCCGGCTCGCGGAATGGGGAATGCGAGTCGGGCAGGAACTGGGTCTTGAAGAGGGCGCGTTAAAAGATTTGGAAGTGGCCGCACTGCTACACGATATCGGCAAGATCGGAATTCCAGATTCAATCCTGAAGAAGCCCGCAAAGTTGGAAGCCGATGAGTACGCTCTAATGAAAAAGCATCCTGAATACGGGTGGGCTGTGTTGCGGATGCTACCCGGATTCGAGCGTGCCTCGCTGTACGTTCTTCACCATCACGAATCGTTTGACGGCAAAGGATATCCCGCTGGCCTCAAGAACTCCGAGATTCCTCTCGCATCGCGGATCGTTTCGGTCACAGATGCTTTCGATGCCATGGTCTCTTCGCGGCCATACCGCCAGGGACTTCCGTTCGAGGAAGCAATCCGGCGCCTGATTCTCGGTAGCGGCACCCAATTCGATCCCGCAGTTGTTCAATCGTTCCTACCGCTAGCGCAAGCCGAAATGGAAACTGTATTCGCTGCGGCCGGCACGGAAGTTTCTGCGGCGCTCTAGTTGTTACCTAGCTTTCCGCAAGAGTTTTTCTGAGATTGAATTCATTCAACCGTTGGGCGCGTTGCTAGAGCACCTGGGGCAAAACCAGACGGTCTTGTTTTGCTCCAGCACGCGCGTTGTAAATGCTTGAAAACAAATGGTCGGGGCGAAAGGATTTGAACCTTCGACCTGCTGGTCCCGAACAAGGGGGCCAGCAGGTCGACGATGAAAACGGGTACAGTTCCGTGGCTTGTTTCTGCGAACAACTTGCGAACAATTGGTGCCGAATATGGTGCTAAACCGTCATGTGAGGTGAGGGAGAAGACGTTTAGAACCAATAACATAGTATAGATGGAGCAATCGACAGGCCGCGGATTCGAGTTCCGCCCTCGGCTCCATTTCTTCAAGGCACTGACAACACGGACGGGCGAAATCAGCGAATCGGATAGTCCCAGACAGTCGGCCTCCCAAGCAGGTGGGCAGTTGCGTTAATCTTCCACATTCAACAGTCTGGAAAGGTAGCAACCGGGAAGCGCGCGGCCTCAACGCTCCGGTTCGTTTTCGTGGTGGTCTCGGCTTATAGATAATCAGGGACGTAAACGCTGCGACATCCCTATTCACGCCTATTGAAGAGATGGATGGAACTGTTCGCGACTAAGATCGAGAGTTCTCGATTCCTCTAATGGCCATAGACGAAGACGTGGAAGCTACCGGGAACGGCCGCGGGCTGCTGCCTCGAACCACCAGCTGCGGGCGCAGAAGCGGGGCTAAAATCTGTCGTATCAAGGAAGAGATTGTGTGTCTTGGTGTCGAGACCCATAGTCTTTGCGCCGAACTGGGTCTTTACGGTGTCAACGACGCTGTACTGGTCGGGTGAATCTTCGTGGAAGATGTGGATATCCCCCTCGCGCGTTGAGACAAATATGAGTTTTGTTTCCGGATCGTACGCAGCAGCGTCAGTACCAGAAGTGATGGGAAACGACTGGACGATCTTTCCACTGTCGGCGTCCATCACGACCAGCACTTGCGGATTGCGGCCGGCGCTGAAGAGGCGGCGGTGCTCGCGATCGACTGCGAGAGCAGTCGAGCCCCCTGACGGAGCGGTAGGCCAGCGGGATTTGACTTCCAGAGTGCGGGCGTCAATTGCCGCGACTTGATTCTTGTCGGCGAGATTGGCATAGATCATACCTTTGCCGTCGGCAACGGCGAATTCAGGTGCGCCGCCGAGGGCAATGGTCTTGACGACGGCACCAGTTGCAGCGTCGAGCACAGTCGAGCTGTTGCTGTCGCCATTCATAGTGAAAACACGCTTCGAAACGGAATCGTAGACGATGCCGTCCGTATCCGGATCGGATTTGGCGGTGCCCAAGGGCTTGAGGGACTTCAAATCAAAGATGGTCACTTGTGCAGCGGTGCCGTCAGTGATAAAGCCCCGATTGAATTCGGGCGCAAGCGCGACTCCGTGTTGGCGCTTGAAACCGGGGATGTAGCCGACGAGGGCGCCGGAGTCGGCGTCAATGATCTGAACCGCAGTGCCACGAGAGAGATAGACGCGGCGTGTAGCGGCATCGACCGTGACGTAATCAAAATACTCAGACGTGCTGCCCGGCGCGGCGCCAAATGGGTAAGTTTTCAGCAGATGGTAGCCGCTATCTGGACGGGCAATAGCGAAGCTGCACACCAGAAGCAAACCGAACATAACGGGATAGTTGCGCGGAAGTGAAAACTTCATGATGACCTCCTGTGTGCAGAACGACGAACAGCAAGTCATTATGCCTCGGAGTTACATTAAGGCCAGATTAATGCCGCGCGATTACGCTAGCTACGAACCAGAAGGGCGGGAGTTCGAATCTCTCCGGGCGCACCACTCCAAATCTCGCCATATATAAAATTCCCGTATTCATCGGCGATGCTTTTGTTGGCGTGTCCGAGCGAGATTTTCATCGCTACCACTTGTTGAATATTCGTCGATAGAGCGCTAAAAGCACCACTTCACAATACTTCAACTTATTTGTAGTTTTGTGTTATGAGGAAATCGCGCAACGAAGCGGGGGAGTCGAACTATGAACGAGTTTTAGAAACAACTAAGTTACGGAAAACATTAGCCGCACAAAACGCAGGCAACTCACGTTCGGCGGTTCGGCCACACACGGTACACACACAACCGGCTGGTGACACGTAGCTGACGCGTGAAACAGCTATCGCTTTTCATTTGTCGTGGTGAAGAATAGACATAATGCTGACAATAGCGCTGAAAATTGCGAGCACGATGAGAATGAACGGGCTCACCCGCTTCGTCCATAGTCTTCGTTGATTGTCCTGACAATTACACGAGGCGACGGGGATTCTTCATAGATTTCTTGAACGAGATCGGCCCGCCGTTCCAATACAGCCCTCTGGTTGATTGTTCCTTTATCGGTGATTTCATTTGCATCGATAGACGGCAACTCTTCCATCAAGAGTGCGCGCTCCATTCGGCTCGAACTAGCCGAACTGTCGCAGTTGAGTAAGTCAAGGAGCTTTTGAAAACGCCTGCGGACATCGGGGTGCGAATAAATCATTCCTGCGGAAGCATCGGTAGGTAGCTCCGGGCAGAACCGCCGACATTCCTCAATGTCTGGGAATATAATCGCACTCAGGTAGTTGCGATCATGCCCAGCTACGACGAGGTCTCGAACGAGCTTCTCCCCGCACTGGATGAATCGCAATCGGATGGCTCCGACATTTACCCACGTCCCCGTCGAGAGCTTAAAATCCTCTGCGATTCGACCGTCGAATTCGAGGCCCTGAAGTGGGTCGCCCGAATCAGCGAATCGAACGGCATCGCCCATTTTGTAAAAACGATCCTCGTCGAACGCGTCAGCCGTCTTCTCGGGCTCTCGGAAATATTCAGGCATCACGTTTGGGCCGCGAACGCGCAATTCCAATTTATTGCCGAGCGGAACCAGCTTCGCCTCGACCCCCGCCATCGGCAATCCGATGATGCTAGGACGATCGGTCTGTCGCGTTGTGGCAATAGCTGCTGGAGCGGTTTCCGTTGCTCCTAGGGAAGTCAGAAATGGAATTTCCGCTCGACCAGACTCACGCGCAAGCTCGAGCAGGGAATCTCTAACAGGCTGCGACAGGCTGGCGGCCGCATAAAACAAGAATTTCAATTGACTGAAGAAATGATCGCGCAGCTTTGGTTCAGCGCGAAAATAAGGAATTAAAAGTTCATACGCCCGGGGCACGTTGAAATACGCTGAAGGTGCGACCTCTCTCAAATTGCGAACCGTTTCTTCGATGGCTCCGGGCAAAGCTCGGCCGTCGTCGATGTATAGCATTCCTCCGTTAAATAATGATGCTCCGAAGCTGAAACTTCCGCCGAAAGTATGATGCCAGGGCAGCCAGTCCACAAAAACGGGCGGTGGATTCTCCGCAGAGAGCCCGAAAGACTGGGAGATCATTTGTTGGTTGCTGCACAACATCCGGTGCGTGGTGACGACACCTTTCGGCAAACCGGTCGAGCCTGAAGTGAATAGAATTTTCGCAACGGTGTCTGGGGTAACGGCCGCATGCGCCGCATTTACCAACGGAGTAGAGCTTGTTTTTTCGAGCTCGTTGAAAAAAGTGATCGGCCTGGCTTGGCACGGCTCATCGGTAACGACAATTTCCGCCCCTTCGGGAGCCGCCGCAGAAAGGGCGTCGTTGAATCTGCTGCCACTCGACGCAAAAATCATACCAGGGGACAACACTGCCAGTATGTGTTTGAGCCGGACGAAATCGGAGGATACCAGCGAATACGATGGCGAGATCGGCGCGCACGTAATTCCCACGTGCTGAGCTGCGAGCGAGAGAAGCGCATGCTCCAGATCGTTTCCGGATAAGATGGCAATCGGGCGATCTTGAGATAGTCCTCGATTTAAGAGAGCCTGACAGATACGAGATACCCGGTCGAGCGCCTCACCGTAGGTGATGGTTTGCCATTCACCCGATGATCCTCGTTTGGCGAGGAATCTGCGCTGCGGCTCTCGTTGCCCCCAATATACTAGGTGATCGGTGGTGCATCGCGCGTATGCCCCCAACTGCTCGGTCGATCGAAGAAAAATCACGCCGTCAGAACGCCGCTCCACAATGGCATCAGGATGCGAGCTTGGCCGGTCAAATAATTTCTCTTCGAACATTGCGAGTAACTCTTACTCTAAGGTGTAGATTGCTGTCAAGACCAGTTCGATATGACAGGCATACCGTATGGGTATGAGTATCGATAAGGTATGACCCCGGAACAGATTCCGCTATACTGGCGGACGACATGGAACTTCACCATTTCCGCTACTTCGTCGCGGTCGCTGAGAATCTAAGCTTCACCAAAGCTGCCAAACAGCTAAAGATGGCGCAGCCGCCGTTGAGCCGCCAGATCAGATCTCTGGAAAAAGAACTTGGCGTCCAACTCTTTGAGCGGCGGTCCGGTAAAGTTTTTCTGACCGACCCGGGCTGCCGGTTTCTGAATGCGGCTCGGTTGGTGCTCGAGCAGGCCGCGTCGGCCGTGGAGGTCGCTCGCCAGGCCGAAAGCGGACAACTGGGCACAATACGCGTTGGTTTAGGGAAAGGGCTTGGAGATATCGTCAGCCTGGTGATCAATCAACACATGCGGCTGTTTCCGAATATCGAGATTGACGTGGGCGACGTGATTTCGGGTCTTCAACGAGAACGGCTGATCAATCGAAAAATTGATGTCGGCTTCTTACACGGGCCGGCAAATTCTCCCGAGATCACTTCAGAGAAATTGTTTAACGAAAGACTGTCAGTTGTGCTGCCGCGTGCAAATCCATTGGCTCGACGATCGAGTCTTAGATTGCATGACCTCAGCGCCGAAACGTTCTTGTTGATTGAGCGGCCGGTTTCCACCACGGTTCACGACTTAACCCTGGCGCTTATTCGTGAAGCGGAATTAAGTCCTAAAATTATTCCCACCGAAACAACTTGCTACGACGACGCCGGCGCGATGATGGTCGCATCGGGAAGGGGAATTTACGTGGCAGTCGGCAAGAATCCTTGCCACTCGTCGTTTGCCGATCAGCTCATTGCTCTGCCGCTGTCGGACCCATCGGCATTCATTGAAGTGCATCTGGCCTGGCGAAAGAGCGACACTTCGGCAACGATTCTAAATTTCATTACCACTTCGCGAGCCATGCTGGGGCGAACATCCGGAATTCAGGATATGCGGAATTTTCCTCAAGTGATAGGCCCCGCTAAGAAGGCAGCAAAGCACCGGCGCAAGCGGAAGTAATGCTGTGAAATCACCGCTCCGGCGGAGAGCCTGTTTCGACATTCCATACCGCTAAGGTATTGAATTCATGCCAAAAAAGTCTTGACAGTGACTTCCTGCTGTGAAATTCTCCTCTCGATTTCGTTAACGATTTCTCTTTTCGCTCAGTTCACTTCTTAAGGGATCGGTTTGATATCGGCGGTCGAACGAAATGCGGAGAATCTGGGGAGATGTATTCCGCGCGAAATTCGTGGTTTAGTCACGAATACCGTAAATCGAAAAAGATTATTACTCCGTAGCGGATCGAGAAAGGCTGCGCGGAAAGCCTGACCGAAAGATTGTCGAGTGTCGTTTCTGAGAAAGCGGGGGGCATGCGTATTTCACCGCGAAGCAATCGTGATCAATTTTCCGCGCCGGTTTCGATGTACCACGCATTTTTATTTCTGCCGTTGCTCATACTCCTTATTGCAGCGCTCTCCGGAGTTGCGCGCGCGCAGACTCCGCCCGCAAATAACCAGCGCCAGCCCAATTCTCAATCTCCAACGCAGGCCGCGCCGGGTAACATGTTCGAGCTCGCGCCTCCGCTGTTCGATCTGGAGCACTCGTACTTGCGTTGGCCTTTGCCTGCTTCGGAAAAAATCTACGGTGCAATTGATGGAGTGCGAGTCAAGAAGATCGTAGATGATGTAGCCGCGATCGCCCGTCAAGCAAAAACGGATGGCGTGCAGTATTGGGGGCGTATTCCCGGCACTAAGTACGATCAAGCGACACAACAATATGTCGCTGCCAAATTCCACGAATTTGGTCTGCAGGATATTCGCACTCAGGAACTTCCGCTGACGCCGCAATGGATGGCGAAATCTTGGAGCCTATCGTTCTCGCAAGGCGGTCAGCAAGTTCCGCTGACGGCAACATTTCCGATGGGGCGTTCACCATCAACGCCCGCCGGGGGACTAGATCTCCCCGTCGTCTGGGTTGGACTCGGCACCGCTGCAGATTTTGCGGGCAGGGATGTGCACGGCAAAGCGGTCGTGATCTATAGCGTTCCCGAACCAAGTGTGTTCACGCAGTCGGCTACGCTCACGGACAGTTTGAAACGCGCCCAGCAGAACGGAGCCGCGGCAATTCTGGTCAGTCTGGCGATTCCGGGAAATGCAACTGCACAGATGAATTCAAACGTGCCGCTCACAGTTCCAGGTTTCTGCATCGGGATGGAGGATGGAGCAAAGCTCCGCGCTGCGATTGAAGCGGCGCCGGACGGTGCATCTCCCAAAGTACGCATTGGTTTGGACGCGGGCATGGTCGAAGGACTCAAGTCCGCAAATGTTTGGGGCACGCTGCCCGGAATGACAGATGAAAACATCCTGGTCATCTCACATTTGGATTCGTTCTTTGAGGGCGCGGCCGACAACGCCTCAGGCGTTGCAACAATGTTAAGCCTCGCCGAGTTTTACTCCAAGATTCCAAAATCGCAGCGAAAGCGAACTATCACGTTTGTAGGAACCGGAGCACATCACGCTGGTTCTCCCGGCACGGCCTGGATGCACGAAAACATGCAACTCTTCTTCGCACAAACGGCGCTCATCCTCAATTGTGAACATACTGCGGAGACCGAAATTTATTATTGGGGCCGCCCGCCGGTTATACGCAAGTCGACTTCTCCCTCCGGAGTTCGCATGTTTGCAATTAATGGCGGACATCAGCTTGATGAAGTAATCGTTAAGGCGTTTCAGACTTTTGGCGTGGGCACGTTGGAAGAGCCTGAAGTTAACGCACCGGGCGATATGTCGCACATTTTCAGGGATGCGCCGGCATTACAGACCATCAACATTCCAGTGCAGTACCACACCGACGTGGATACGCCTTCGCTGATTCCTGCGCCGGGCCTGGAGGCCGTTGCGCGCGCCTACGCGAAAATCATTGACGAAGTGAATCGTCTTGATCTCAAAAGCCTGAGAGCCGACTCACCAGCTCACGGGATGGAGTAGTCGCTTTTTGAAATACGGCAACGGTTAGCGGCAAGGACAAAAAAGGAGGCGTTCCAAGATGAACGCAAACAAGTGGTTGCGCGCGGTAGTTGTTCTGTCGCTGATTTTCCTATCTTGTCCCTGGGTTTCACACGGACAAACCGTGACCTCCGGCACGGTGCTGGGCACGGTTACAGACAGCTCCGGGGGTGTTGTCGCAAAGGCGACTGTAACTCTGCACAATACCGCTACAAACGATTCCCGCACTCAGACGACGAATGCATCAGGAGATTACGTTTTCCCATCCGTAGTTCCGGGGAGTTACACGCTGTCAGTTACGGCAACCGGTTTTAAAGTCTCAAACATCGACGAGTTTCACGTGGATGTTGCGAAAAGCTATAACTTCTCCACGGCGCTCCAGGTTGGGCAGGTCACGCAACAAATCCAGGT
>Ga0210410_10005911_pt1 | contig 10631 bp, 8 predicted proteins | sample IncBWC4MmetaG_FD_161058 | JGI IMG/M metagenome (GOLD analysis project Ga0210410, IMG submission 161058) | Forest soil microbial communities from Barre Woods Harvard Forest LTER site, Petersham, Massachusetts, United States - Inc-BW-C-4-M | ecosystem: Environmental > Terrestrial > Soil >... | reverse complement strand
TTGTACTCGACGAAATGGCCATCACCGAGTGGGTGGCTTTGCGCCGCGAGCCTGGCGATTCCTGTCAGGGCTGGAGATTCGTTATTCAGGATCGGGAAGAGATTCGCCATATCTTCGCCTTTTGCCCGAGACTAGCCCTACGGGAGGTGGTCCGTCAAATCGACCGTCTGCATCCCAAGTCCGCATCTGAGATGCTTTTGAGGGAGCAAAAAATGAGCGATCTCAAAGGCGTCAAAGTGAAGTGGTACGGTCACGCGACCGTATTGGTGACGACAGCCCATGGAACATCGATCCTGATCGATCCGTGGTTCGACGGCAATCCTGCGTACTCGAAGAGTTCCGGAGTGCCGAAGAAGGTAGATCTGATCCTCTGCACGCACGGACATTCGGACCATGTGACGGATGCAGTTCGGATGGCGAGAGAGCACAAAGCCACGGTGGTCGCGATGGTAGAACTTGCGACCTGGTTAGGACGACACGGGGCAGAGAAGACAGTTGGCATGAATCTTGGCGGGTCGTATGTCTTCAAGGATGTAACTGTTTCGATGGTGGAAGCGAAGCACTCCACTGGCATGGACGATAAGGATGTAGGTCGTCTTTTATATGGCGGCGTGGCGAGTGGGTTCGTCGTTGAGAGTAAGGACGGCGACACGGTTTATCACGCCGGGGACACGACCGTGTTTGGCGATATGAAACTTATCGGCGAACTCTATCACCCAAAACTGGCGATGTTACCGATAGGCGACTACTACACGATGGGACCGCGTTTAGCCGCGCATGCAGCGAGGTTGCTGGGTGCGGAAGAGGTTCTACCAATTCATTACGGAACATTCCCTCAGTTACGAGGAACTCCTGAAGAGCTGGTGCGTGAGCTCGGCGATTCGCCGATAAAGGTGCGGGCAATTAAGCCTGGAGAGACGCTCTAATGAGAAAAGGCAGCCCGGCGGGCTGCCTTTTTCTGATGGGGAATTCCGGTTACTTACCGGCGGATTTGCGACGTTCTGCCCAACGACGCTTCTGCGCATCGGCGATGCGCTTGCGAGCATCAGCGCTAAGGACCCGTTTGCGGCGCTGCGGCTTGCCAGCGGAGCCTTTTGGCCGGCCCGGCTTTGCTTTGACGGTGCCTCCACTCAGCAACGCGCGTGCTTGTTGTAATCGAGCAATTTCTGCATCGATTTCTGCAATGATTCCCTTAGCTTCCAAAGTTCCTCCTCTATATTTAGGCGCGACTATTTAGTCGAGTTAGATAAATCTATCAGTCGCGAGCTAAGATTTCGCAGAAAAAAGGATTGTAGGAATAGAGGCGGTAACAGAAGTAATCAATTTGTCGTACCTATGACGGGGGACCTAGTCTGCCTGGCGCGAAACCTTTCTTATCCTCTTCTTCGACGACAGCTTCTTCTTCGACGACTGCTTCTTCGGAACTTTCGCTCGGATTTTGTAACGTTCCTGATTCGCGCATGCGATCTTTTAACCCTCTTAATGCTTCATGACGGTCCCGGTATGACTCAGAAGCAAGGCGTGTAAGTGCATAGGTCACGATGTCGGAGTGGTGCAGGTTTTGCATGTCAGGATCGCGGCGGAAGCTTAACCAGAGCCGGTGAACCAGTTGGACATCATCGGCCTGCAGGGTTGGTGCGTGCGGTCCAATATGGAAGCCGCGGGCTTCGCCGTCGGGCATTACGACGTAGAAGGTGAATTGGCGCTTAGGTTCAGGTAGAGCTTCCCATGCCTGGCCGACGTGGAAAGCCTGTTCCTGCGCAGACATTTTGCTTGATAAGCCCGAGACGACCGCGGCAGCTTCAATGGAGTTGGCGGTTTGTACCAAGGCGGCAAACACATCACCGGCGGGGACGACTAACAGCGACACATGCTTGCCGAAGCTTTCAGCTACTGAGACGGCTTTGGTAAACAGCATCTGCTCGTGTTCGCTGAAGATCTGCTCGCTGGTATCAAGAATCTCAGGCCCGCCGGCCCCCATCATTCGCGCAGTCAACACGACGATATCTTGTTCGTTGGTATTAGTGCGTGACAACGTCCACTTCAAAGCGAGGGGAGCTTCTGAGTCCCGCATGGTGACAACGACGGCGCCGGGATTGATGCGGAGTGCTTCACGCCCCACTGTTTCCTGATGATCGAGCTGGAAATGCTCCTTCATCTGGCGCTGCTGCGCGGAGTGCCGGCGTTTGTTGTCGCGCTCGGAAAGCGTGAAGATAACGAAGAATGCCGCGGCAAAGAGAGTTCCACTTACAGTCGCGACTGACTTTGTGAACAGGTTTACGATAGCGGTGCTGAGCAGGACGAGGAACACCGAGATCAGCCCGACGGGAACCTGTGTTTTTCCGATGGTTATGTTCGGCGGTACCTTCCAGCCGCGCTCGCCTTTGTACTTCCAGCGGAGGACGAGCATGGCGAGCGAATTAAAAGTGAAACTCCAGATGACGCCGAAGGCATACGCTTCGCCGAGCGTTATGACGTTGCCGCGGCTGACGATGATAGTAAACATCTGCATGCCGGCGACAAGGTTGACGATGCGGTAGCTTGTGCCGTATTTGCGCAGAGGCTTACGGAACCAGTCGGAGAGAACGCCGTCTTCCGCGACGCGCATCAGCACTCCGGTAGAACCGATGATCGAAGTGTTGATGGCGCCGGAAAGAATGAGGAAACCGACGATGACGACAAAGACGCGGAATCCGATGCGGAGGAACAGCGGGCCGACCATGTACATGGCCATTCCGGCGATGAGGTTGTCACGGTATACGGGCACTCTCACCGAGTCCGGAATCAACATGACGGCGAGCATTGTGCCGAAACCGGTGAAGATAAAGCTGTAGATCGCGATAACGATTGCAGCGCGTTTGAGGTTCTTCAGCTTCGGGTGTTGAATCTCGCGGTTGACCTGTGCCAGAGATTCTTCGCCGCTCATGGCGAGCACCGAGTGGCCAAATGCCATGAGGACCCCGAAGAGTCCCAGCATGCTCGCAATCTTCGTGCCTCTGAGAAAGCCGAGTGCGTCGGAGCTGAAATGCAAGTTAGAAGGTACGGGCAGGGGCGGGAGGTGAACGCCTTTGTGGACGGCGGAGAAGATACCCCAGGCCAGCAAGATAACGACCATGATGGTAGTTATCTTCATTACTTCGAGAGCTTTATCGCTCGACTCTTCAATGCCTTTGATGTTTTGCCACCAGTAAAAGCCGGTGACAATCGCGGCAAAGACGGCAGAGGCGGCATTCAGCGGAAGATCAGGAGCCAGCGAGCGCGAAAGCCAGTGGTGCTGCACGAAGACGTCAGCGAGCTCATTCATCAGGCCGACGATGTACTGGCCCGCGGAGACGCCCGAGATCGGTCCGGTGAGGATGTAGTCGAACATTAGTGCGGAGACGCTGATCTTGGCGAATGTTCCGCCGAGGGCCTCCTTGACGATGCGGTAGACGCCTCCGCGGGTGAACATCGAACAACTCTCGACGTATACGGCGCGGACGGCGAAGGAGAAGAGCATGACGCCGAGAATGAACCAAGGCGCCGCCTTGCCTACTGCTTCCTCCGCGATTCCACCGGCGTAAAACGCTGACGATCCGAGATCGTTCAGAACAATCGCGGCGGCGCGCCAGAACGAGATGAAGGTCAGCATTACCGAGGACGCAACGACGATGCGAACCTTGTTCGATTGGACTGGATTGATGGTGCGGTCAGCCGCCATGGATTAGGGAAGACACCTATCTGCCTGGACCGGGCTCATTCGTGAGAGATGACCACGACCCTGCGTGAGTATATTTCATCATCGGATGGAGGACGGAGAATTGCATGAATGGGTTTTCACCTGACGGCTAGTCTTCGACGAGTTCTTGAATGTCTTCAACGAAGCTGATGACGACCACGACGGATGAACCTGCTATGCCGACGAAAAACATCGTCTCGAGCACATGCATTAGAAACAGCGCGATAGCGATACCCATGCGGAGATTGTATCTTCCAAAGCCGGGGCTGCCGGAGTTTTACGCTTGGCAGGTCGAACGAAGGGGACCGCCGCCAATGTTAGACTCCGGCGCATGCGTCAAATTCCCACCCGAGCCTGGGTGCTCGCATGTCTCTCGGGCGTTCTTGAGCTGCTGCCTTTTCCCATTGCCGGGCCCGCACCTGTCTGGCGAACTATCTTTGTATGGTTCGCTCTGACACCGCTGCTCGTCGCGATTCTGTCGTTTCGACGCGACGGCCGTCCCCTGTTCCCATGGCAGTCGATGATCGTAGCCTTGCCCGCCGGCATGATCTGGTATACGGGTAACTGCTACTGGATCTATTCAGTCATGCATCAATACGGCAACATTGATGTGTGGGCTGCTGCACTGATTCAACTGGGCTTCGCTCTAGCTGGCGGTTGTTATCACATGTTATTCGCCGCGGCAGTCTCGCTGATGTGGCGGCTCACCAAACGGCGCGGCGTGGCGCTTGCTACTGCGCCTTTCTTCTGGGTCGCGCAAGAATTTGCACGCGCCAGAATCACGCAATTTCCATGGGACCAGATTGGCGTTGCGCAGGTTGACAACTTTCTACTGACAAGACTGGCTCCATTGGGTGGCGCCTACCTGATGTCGTGGGTCATTGTCGCGGTATCAGCCGCGCTGGCCGGCGGTTTCCTGCTGGACTCTGTTCGAGCACGGCGATCCGCCCTTATCGGCGGAGCCATCGCTATGTGTGCGTTGCAATCGGGCGTGCTTCTTTCCCCGGTACAGGAGCCAACCACGGCGACAGCGGTCTTGCTGCAGTTCAACCTGCCGATCCGCGGCAACGAAGCCTGGACGACGGATGAATATGAGCGCAATATTGCGGATTTCTCGCGATTGAGTCTCCGAGATTGCACGGCTTTTGTGCATGGCATTCAACACGAATCAACGCCGGTCATTACCCCCGACTGCACAGCATCAAATGGGCATATTGACCTGATCGCGTGGCCGGAGTCTCCAGCGCCGTTCGAAGAGTCTGACCCGCGCTTCCTGCCGTGGCTTGAGGCTCTGGCTCGTAGAACAGACGCGACGGTCATCGCGCAGAACGACGCTGCGATCGCAGATCCAAACGTGTCGAATGGAGTCGCGATGTATAACTCAGCGGCATTCATTCAGCCCGATGGAACTTTCGGGGGCCGTTATAACAAAGTTCATCTGGTTCCTTTCGGCGAGTATGTGCCGTACGCAAATGTTTTCAGTTTCGCAAAGCCGCTAACAGCCGAGGTAAGCGACTTCAGCAAAGGGACCACTCGAAATGTGTTTCGGGGCGGCGGCCATGTTGTCGGCACATTTATTTGCTACGAATCGACCTTTGCCAACGAGGTACGGCATTTCGTTATCAACGGCGCGCAGGTACTGGTGAATGTTTCAGATGATGGATGGTACGGAGACACCAGTGCGCCGTGGCAGCATTTACAGATGGCGCGTTTGCGCGCGATTGAAAATCACCGCTGGGTTTTACGTTCGACGAATACTGGAGTAACGGCGGCGATCGATCCGCAGGGTCGCGTGACCCAGAGCGTGCCGCGACACATGCGCACTTCGCTTGCTGCGCAATTCGGTTATCGCGACGATGTCACGTTCTATACACGTCATGGAGACTGGTTTGCATGGCTCTGCGTGATGGTCAGCGTGCTCAGCCTGGCGGGGGCAGGAATCTACCGGGGCGCGTTGTAAACTGCAAGTACCTATGTTGGATGATCTGGAACGCGCATATGCCCCGGTTCGCGATAAGATTCGCGACCTGACGGAGTATCTTTGACCCGGCCCGACTGCGCCGCGAACTCGCCAAAATTGAAGAGAAAGTAGCTGATCCAAGCATCTGGGCAAATCCCGCTGCGTCGCAACCGTTGATGCGCGAGCGCAAGCGTCTGGAATCGCTGCTGGAAAGCGACGCCGAGTTGCGTCGCCGCCAGGAAGATATCGCGGCATATTTTGACCTTGCCCGGGAAGGAGAGGCGGTTGAGCCCGACTTGGAACGAGAGATTGCATCCCTCTCGGTTTTTTCAGACGCGCTGGAGTCGCGCACCACTCTCTCAGGCGAGACCGACGCTCTGAATGCGATCGTCGTTGTTCATCCAGGTGCGGGTGGAACAGAGTCGCAGGACTGGGCAGAGATGCTGATGCGCATGTATCTGCGATGGGCTGAACGCGAGGGATTTAAGACTGAGATCAACGATCTGCAGGACGGTGAGGAAGCCGGCATAAAGTCCGCGACGTTCACCATCAGCGGAGAGTATGCGTTTGGCTTGCTTGCGGGCGAAACCGGAGTTCACAGGCTGGTGCGCATCTCGCCGTTCGATCAGGCGAAGCGGAGACACACTTCGTTCGCGAGCGTTTTCGTATCTCCTGAGATTGACGACTCTATTCAGGTTGATATCAAGCCAGATGACATTCGGATCGACACATATCGTAGCGGCGGCAAGGGCGGACAGCACGTCAATACGACGGATTCTGCCGTGCGCATTACTCACTTGCCGACTGGCATTGTGGCGAATTGCCAGAATGAACGATCGCAGCACAAGAACAAAGAAAAAGCGATGAAGATGCTCCGCTCGCGCGTCTATGAATATGAGCTTGAGAAGAAGAAGGCAATCACGAAGAAACTTGAAGACTCAAAGCTCGACATCAAGTTTGGTTCGCAGATACGCAGTTACGTCATGCAACCGTACCGCATGGTGAAAGACCTGCGAACACGGGTGGAGAGCGGCGATGTAGATCGCGTACTGGACGGTGACCTTGCACCATTCATCCGCGGGTATCTGCTGATGAAGCGCAAGGGTGAGGTGCCCGTTACTGGCGCAGATGAAGACCTGGACTAATTGGAGAAAAGCAGCAGCATGAATGAACGGGAAACGATTCAGGAAATATTGAGTCATGCAAAAACGGTAGCGGTCGTTGGACTGTCGCCGAAGCCGGGACGACCGAGTTCGGATATCGCCCAGTATCTGCAAGAGCAGGGTTATCGAGTTATTCCAGTCAATCCGATGATTTCAGAAGCTCTGGGCGAAAGGGCATACTCGACGGTCGCGGCAATTCCTGAAAAGGTCGATCTTGCGAACGTCTTTCGTAAGGCTGAAGACATACCCGCGGTTGTGGATGACGCGATCGCCGCTGGAGTGAAGTATCTCTGGATCCAGCAGGGGATTATTCATAAAGAAGCTGCGCTAAAGGCGGAACGCGCAGGAATCCGCGTCGTGATGGACCGGTGCATTCTTATAGAACACATGCGAGGCCTGACGGCTCAGCCGCAGGGAGTATGAAATTGCGTTGGCGAAACACACTCTCAATCATTGCTGCTGCACTGTTTGCTTTTCAATGCCATGCGGAGCCGGTGAAGTCGCAGCATCTGACCGTGGATCTCGTTTCGGATTCATCTTCGATCGCGCCGAGCAAGGATTTCCGTCTTGGGCTGCATTTCATTCTTGATCCAGGCTGGCACGTCTACTGGCAGAATGCTGGAGACTCCGGCCAGCCGCCGGAAGTGAAGTGGCATGCCCCCGCTGGGATGAACATAGGGGCGCTGCAATTTCCCGCTCCGCGTCGCCTGCCGTTAGGTCCATTGATGGATTACGGCTACGAGGGCCAGGTCCTGTTTCCGGTAAAGGCGAACTATGCGGGACCTGTAACGACGAGCCCGCTTCCACTGACTGCCGACGTTCGCTGGCTGGTGTGCAGAGAATCGTGTATTCCGGGGAAGGCAACGTTGTCTTTGGCATTGCCGGTCGGAACTGCGACCGAGAATGCTGCGACGCAAGAACTCTTTCGCAACGCGGATGCTCAATTACCTACACCGCTGCCAAAGGGTGCGAGTGTAGCGGTCGCTGCCACGGATAAAGACTTCGTTGTCACTCTGCACGATGGCAGGCGAGAAGACAGCGCTGAGTTTTTTCCGTTTGACCCGGAGCAGATCGCAAACGCCGCGCCGCAGCGAGTTAAGCCATTGCCGGATGGGGTTCGAGTCTACATTGCGAAGGCCGATACGCTGCAAAAGGTTCCATCGCAGCTTCACGGGCTTTTGAAGCTGCCAAACGCAGCGTATGAGTTTCAGTCGCCGGTGACGGCTGGTGCCGCGGCTGCGGAAGATGAGCGCGGAGCGACCGTCTCACGTGGAATCCTGGCGACCGCAGGATTGGCTTTCCTTGGTGGCATCTTGCTGAACCTGATGCCGTGTGTTTTTCCGGTGCTGTTTTTGAAGGGGCTGGCGCTTGTTTCTTCTTCAGGCGAAGAGCGGAAGCGGATGCGTGTGCACGGCCTTGTGTACACGTTGGGAATTCTCGTTTCGTTCTGGGCGATCGTCGTGGTGTTGCTTGCGCTGCGTGCGGGTGGAAGCCATCTTGGGTGGGGCTTCCAATTTCAGTCACCCGGATTCATCGCGGCCATGGCCGCTTTGTTGTTTTTCCTGGGATTAAGCCTGGCGGGGCAGTTTGATGTCGGTTTGTCGCTGACGAGTGCCGGTGGCGGACTGGCACAACGTAGCGGCTACGCCGGCAGCTTCTTCACGGGCGTTCTGGCGACGATTGTCGCGACTCCGTGCACTGGGCCTTTCATGGGGGCCGCGATTGGATACGCGCTGGCTCAACCGGCTTATGTCACGCTGGTGATTTTCACGGCGCTTGCTCTCGGTCTTGCGTTGCCTTACCTGTTGCTGACCTTGCGGCCTGCGTGGACAAAGCTGCTGCCGAAGCCGGGCGCGTGGATGGAGTATCTGAAAATCGCGACCGCGGTGCCGATTTTTGCCACTGTGATCTGGCTGGTCTGGCTCTACACCGTGCTCGCGGGGACAGATGCGCTGATTCCGCTGCTGGCTTGCTTTGTGTTGCTGGCGGTGGCGGGCTGGGTGCTTGGCCGGTGGCCTGCAAAGACTGCGGGCTCTGTTGCCGCGCTCGTTCTCGCTGTGATTGCGCTGGCTCTGCCATTGTCAGCGGCACGGCGGTCGCATGTGGAGGCAAAGACGACGGTAGCAGCGGGCAGTGCGTGGCAGCCTTATTCAGCCGCGGCGTTTGCTGCCGCAAGAAGTCAGGGCAAGCCGGTGTTCGTCGATTTCACCGCGCAATGGTGTTTGAGCTGTCAGGTGAATGAGCGAGTTGCGTTGGGGCGGCCTGAGATTCAGGCGCGGTTCGCGAAAGAGGGGGTCGTGCTGTTTCGCGCGGACTGGACGCAACAGGATCCGGAAGTAACCAGCGCGCTGGAGGCGCTGGGACGAAATGGCGTTCCGGTGTACGCGTTGTACGCAGCCAATAGCCCGAAGGCGCGTCTATTACCAGAAGTGCTGACGCCTGGTATTGTGCTGGATGCGCTGACGGATCTGCAGCAGCGTACTCAGGCGGCGAAGGGAGTTCCGCAATGAAGCAGAGCGTGCTCAAAGTATTCGCAACCATCGCGCTTACGTGTCCTCTGATCGCTGGGGCGGTGAAGACCGGCGAGGCTGCTCCGGACTTTCACGCGACCGATGTTAACGGGAAGACCGAAACGTTGTCGCAGTATCGGGGAAAGTATGTCGTGCTTGAGTGGACCAACAAGGACTGCCCATACACGCGCAAACACTATGTGAGCGGCAACATGCAGGCGCTGCAAAAGGAATGGACGGGGAAGGGAGTCGTGTGGCTTACGGTGCTTTCTTCAGCGCCAGGAAATGAAGGCTACATGGATGCGTCCGCGGAACAGAAGCAACTGCAGCAGATGCATGCTTCGCCTACGACTGCACTGCTGGATCCGACGGGCGAAATCGGGCATTTGTACGAGGCACGGACGACTCCGCATATGTACGTCATCGATCCGAACGGCAAGCTGATCTATCAGGGGGCGATTGATGACCGCACGACGACTGATCCGGCGGACGTGAAAGGCGCGACGAACTATGTTTCAGAGGCACTGAGCGAGAGTATGGCAGGGAAGCCTGTTGTTACGGCGACGACGCGGCCTTATGGGTGCAGCGTGAAATACGGGCATTAAAGTACCCCCTCCCCCCGGAAAAGTCCTAAAGTCTTCAATCGATGGGAGATGAGGGTGGACTTCCTGCATAGGTACCACTGAGGAGGGGACGTTTGCGGGCGCGATTTGTCAAGTCCGGGAATCCCATCGTTGCCGCGCAAGGATGGGATTCCGGCTCCGCTGTCTTCTAGATCTTGAAGGCTTGTTTTGAGGCTTCGAGCAATTCCTTCTCTGGCACGACCCGTTTTGTCTGGCCGACTGACCATTCGTGGCCGAAGGGGTCTTCCAGTCTGCCGTAGTAATCTCCCCAGAATTGGTCAGCAAGAGGCATCGTGACTTTAGCGCCTGCCGCGACAGCTTTTGCCCAGAGGGCATCGGCGTCATCGACGTGAAGGTGAATCGTCACCGGGGACCCGCCCAGTGCCTTGGGGCTCTTTGATTTCCCGTTGTTGTATTCGGGGAAGTCGTCGGCAAGCATCACGCTCATGCCGAGGATGGTTAAATGCGCGTGCATGAGCCGCTTCCCGTCGGGGGCGTCGTGACTCGCGACCACTCCAGCGCCATAGGCGGCGCGATAGAAATCGATTGCGGCTTTTCCGTTGTCTACAACCAGGTGCGGCGTTACGCCCTGGAATTTCACTTCAGCCATACGTCCTCCTAATATGCGCCCGCAAGTATAGAGGGAGAGGCGCCTGC
>Ga0210410_10005910_pt1 | contig 10633 bp, 6 predicted proteins | sample IncBWC4MmetaG_FD_161058 | JGI IMG/M metagenome (GOLD analysis project Ga0210410, IMG submission 161058) | Forest soil microbial communities from Barre Woods Harvard Forest LTER site, Petersham, Massachusetts, United States - Inc-BW-C-4-M | ecosystem: Environmental > Terrestrial > Soil >... | reverse complement strand
GTGGTCCTGAGGACGTCGCGCAGATAGTAAAGATTTCTAGGATCACGCACCGCAACCACGATGTTTCCCGGCCTCACTCCCAGCGCCCCGGACCCCAGTTCCTGGTTTCCGTAGACCCGGAATTGATCCAGATTCTCCGGCTTGCCATGTCTCTCTCTCGTCACCCGGCGCTCGGAGTAGGAAAAAAGGGCAAAGAAAACCGCGCTGAACGTGACCCCGGCGACCGTGGCTTCGGATTTCGTGAACAGGTTTACCAGCGCGGTGAGCAACAGCACCGCGGAAATCGCGAACAGGCCCACCGGAATTTCGCGGCCGCCAATCTGGAGATTGCCCGGAACCTTCCATTGGCGATTCTCCGGTTCGGTGTAGCGCAATACCAAGACTGCCAGCGACTTCAGGGCAAAACTCCAAATCACGCCGAAGGCATACAGTCCGGCCAGCACGTAAACGTTGCCCCGGCTGAGAATGATGGTCAGGAGCTGCAACCCGACAATTAAATTGATGATGCGATAGCTGGTTCCGTATCTGGTTTGCGGCTTCTGGAACCAGTCGGTGAGCACACCGTCTTCGGCGACACGGTTCAAGACGCCATTCGCGCCTACGATCGAGGTATTTTGTGCCCCCGCCAGAATCAGCACACCGACCAGCACCACGAAGCCGTGGAAGAACAGCTTCAGCACGGTGGGGCCAGCCAGGTACATCGCGATGCCGCCGATAAGGTTGGCGAAGTACTCGGGACGCACCTTGTCGGGGATGATCATGACGGCGAAGAATGAAACCAGAGAGGTAAAAAGCAGGCTGTAAATGAAAATCACCAGGCCGGTCTTTTCCAGGTTCTTCAGCTTGGGATGTTCGATCTCGCGGTTGACCTGGGCCAGGGTCTCCTCGCCACTCATCGCCAGGACGGAGTGCCCGAAGCCGACGAAGAGAATCACCCACGTCAAATGGCTGATCCAGGTCCCGTTCAGCCAGCCCAGCGACTCCTTGTTGAGCGGTATTATGCCGGCGTGCAACGGGTTCGGGGGCAACTGGATGGGCGCTCGAAACACTGTGATGATGCACCAGATAATCAGAATCACCACCATCACGGTGGTGATCTTCATGATCTGCAGCGCCTTCTCGCTCGATTCGTGGATGCCCTGAATGTTCTTCCACCAGAAATAGAGCACGATCAGGACCGCAAAGCCCGCCGAAAAGTGGTCCTCGGAAAAAACCAGGGGATGGTGGACGTATCTGCCGATATCCTCGATGAAGCCCGCCAGGTACTGCCCCGCAGACACCGCGCTGATCGGGCCGGTGAGCACGTAGTCGAACAGCAGCGCTGAAACTGAAAACTTGGCCAGGGTGCCGCCCATGGCTTCCTTGACCACCCGGTAGACCCCGCCCCGCACGAACATGCTGCTGGACTCGATGTAGAGCGCTCGGACGGCGTAACTGAACAGCATTACCGCGAGAATGAACCACGGGGCGCTCTTGCCGATGACCTTCTCCGCGTCACCGCCAGCGTAATAAGCCGAAGAAGCCAGGTCGGCGAGGACAATGGCGGACGCCCGCCAGAAGGAGATGAAGGTCAGCATCACCGTGGTGGCGACGAACACCTTTACGGCAGGACGCCGGATGCTTGGGATGGATGAGGACATTTACCAGAAATGCCGCAAAGCGTAAGTCTAAGAATTTAGCACAGTGGCGGAAGCTGTGGTGAGGCGTAGAGGAAGTCCTGTCCGGGTTACCGAGGGTCGGATCGAGATCAGCCGGAGTTCGATTTAAGCCGGTCCAATGCCCAGAACCAGGTAGCCCCGGACGCCTCGTCCGGGAGCGAAGGTCATCGGTACTCGTCGCTAAGGCTGCGGCGCTTGGCATCCGCGGGCGGACGAGGCGTCCGCCGCTACGTGTTTTAGGAATCTCATTGGCCTGCCGGGGGCGGTTTGGGGGCCATGTAGGTTCGAGTGATGCGGTCGTGCCAGCAAAGCTGGTCTTCATCGAGGAAGCACCAGGCATAGCCCAGCGCCAGCGACAACCCCGACAAGACGGAAGCGAGTACGCGCCAACGCCGGATTTTCCTGGGAACCGCCGCGCCATCAAACCGGCTCAATTGCAGCCGTGCCAGCTTTAGTCCCGGAGTCGTTCCGGTGTAGACCAGCACGATGTATTGATAGGCGGCCCAGAATAGCGCCATCAGACTCGCGGAAATGCCTCCTGCTTGCGGCAGTGCTGGCACGATCGAGGTAACCCAGAAAAAAATGTAGGCGAAAACCGCGAATGCGGAAATCACCAGCAGGCCGTCGATCATGCCTGCCAACAGGCGCCTTGACAGGGGAGCCGCTTGCAGGGGCAGCTCGAATCCGCGACGGCGTTCTTTCGCCGGCTCTTCCACCGGCTCCATCAGGATGCCGCCGAGCGCCGGAGGAGGAAGCAGAAGCTCGGGTACCTCGAGGATGCGAGGCCGATCCATCACCGGCTCTGCGAGTTCGTCGAGAACGGGCGCGGGTGCCGCCGCGGAGCGAGGGAACTCAAGAATCTTTGCGCCGGTTTCCGCTGCGTTCGTAGGATCGGGCACGTCATCGGTTTCAGGCCGTGTCGATTGCGTTTCCTGCGGAACAGAGAAGCTTTCTTGCATCGCCACCGCCAGCTGACCAGAGCCAGGGGCAAGCTGGCTGGTGGCAGATGGAGAGGCCCATGCTGACGGGGGAGGGTCGAACTTCAGCTGTAATGACGGATAACGCGGCTCACGCGGACGCCTGCGCGCGCGGTAGTTGTTCACTCGAGCCGCCACCTCGCCGCGCCACGAACCGGAGTCCGGCGGGCGCAGCAACTCCGCCTGAAGCGAAGCGTCGGGCGCGACGGTTTCCGGTTTAACTTCTGTGCCGGGGCGGTTGTCTTCCGGCGTAGGCCCCCCCAGGAGTTCGTCGGGATATCTGCTGGACGCTTCAGCTGGGGGCGAACCCTCCCTCGCCTCCAAGTTGATCAACGGCTCGGGCACGGCATCCACCACAAACCGCGGAGGCGCAGGCTTTTCCTCGATGCTGGCGGCAAAGCGCTGTTCGCTGGCATCGTATGCATCAGGGTCGATCAACCGGGCGGCGGGCGGCAGCTTCACCCCCGAATCGACATCGGGTTCGAATTTGGCTTTCATGTCGGGATGTCTGGGGCCGGACGAACTTCCGGGCACAGCGGCAAACCGCGCCGCGGAGCGGACAGGATCTGGACCGGTCTTCCAACGTCAACGCGCAAGATCAACCAAGCAAGAATATAGCCGGAGCTTTAATACTCGCGGTGATCGGAGCGCCAGCCGTTTTGCTTCCCGGGCCAGCGCCGTGCTAACTTCACGATACCCCAGCGTGAACTTCACACTCGGGGAGTTCGTGTGCTTTCCGATGAGTTCCCGCACTCGATTCCTTATCACGGCGGCGTTCGTTTGTCATCTGCTACTCGCACCCTCCCTAGTTACCAGCCAGTTGCTTTCTCCCGCGTCTGCGTCCAGTCCAGCGCAAAGCCTGCCCAATACACCCTCTGCGATGAAGGAGGAAGATGTAACCATAACCGCGATTACTCAGGAAAAGAGCGGCTCCATCTACAAATTGCAGGGCAAAGCTGAGATTCATTACGGGCTGTATTTTCTCCGCGCCGATGAAATTACCTATAACGTCGAGACCGGCGAGGCCACGGCGGATGGCCACGTCGGACTCGATGGCGGACCGAACGACGAGCACATCCAGGCCAGCCATGGAACCTACAACGTGCGCGCGGAGAGCGGGCGATTCGAGAACGTAACTGGCACGATCGGCGTGCGCATGCGCGGAACCCGCCTCATGCTGACCTCCTCAAATCCCTTTTTTTTCACCGGGAAGGTAGTGGAGAAGACTGCACCCGATCATTACACGGTCTTTGACGGCACGGTGACGACCTGCGAGTTGCCTCGTCCCAAATGGCAGTTCAATGCCAGCAAGGTTGTGGTCAACGTTGGCGGCACGGCCAAGATTTATCACAGCACGTTCGGTATCAAAGGCGTCCCCATTCTGTATTTTCCGTTCGCCACGCTCCCGGCGGAGCGTATTCCGCGACAGTCTGGATTCCTCATACCCAATATCGGGACCTCCTCCATCAAAGGGACGATCCTGGGTGAATCGCTGTTCTGGGCCATCAATCGAAGCATGGACGCTCATATCGGGGCGGAGTATTTCTCCGCCCGGGGATGGGCTCCGCAGGGTGAATTTCGGGCTCAGCCCACGGATACGTCTTTTGTCGACCTCAATTACTACGGCGTGCTTGATCGTGGCACTGGCAAACCGCCGGTGAATCAGGGGGGTGAAGAGGTGCGCCTGAATGCGGAAGGCGCGTTTGGCCACAACTTCCGTGGAGTTGCCAACATCGACTATCTCAGTTCATTTGTCTTTCGCCTTGCTTTCAATGATGTCTTCACCCAGGCCGTGAACTCCGAAGTAAAGTCCGAGGCCTTTCTCTCCAACACGACACGAGGCTTTTTCTACAACGCCTCGATGCAGCGCTATCAGGACTTCGAAAGCACGAACGCCGGGGATGTGATCTCCATCCTGCATGCTCCCAGCTTCGAAGTGTCGAGCGTCGATCACGAGCTCAGCCGCACGCCTTTCTACTGGTCGTACGAGGTTGCAGCCGAGGGGTTGTCCCGCAGCGAGCCCGGTTTCAGCACCGCTGATTTGGTGGGGCGCTTTGACCTGAATCCCCGCTTGTCTTTGCCGCTGAAGCTCGGCGGATGGTCGTTGCGTCCGGAACTCTCGCTTCGAGATACGATTTATACCCAGCAGCTTGCAGGCAGCGGGCTCAGAGCGGCGGAGTCTGATTCCATCAATCGCCGGTCTTTGGAGGGTGCGATGGAGGTGCGGCCTCCTGCCCTGAGCCGGGTTTTTGCCGGCGAGTTCATGGGACGTAAATGGAAGCACGTTATTGAACCCAGCGTGGTCTACCGCTATGTGACAGGGGTCAACAATTTCGCCAACATTTTGCGTTTTGACGAACGCGACATTCTCACCAATACCAATGAAGTCGAATATAGCCTGGTGGATCGCCTTTACACCAAGCGCCGGTCGGGGCAGCCGGAAGACTGCGGGAAACCTGGAATGCCTTCTCTGTTCATCGGGGGAGCGCCTGTGCCCAGCCGCATCCCGTGGGAACGGCCGAGCGAAGCAGCCGAGGCGCCCTGCAATACCGGATCGCAAGTGCGGGAGATTGTGACCTGGGAACTCGCGCAGAAATACTTTATCGATCCGACTTTCGGTTTGGGCGCGCTGCTGGTCCCCGGACGCAGCTACGTCTTTACCAGCACAGTGGACCTGACCGGGGTTTCGTTCTTGACCCAGGCTCGCCATCTTTCACCGCTGATCTCGCGCCTGCGCTTTCAAACCAGCGCGCGAACCGACGTCGAGTGGGATGTCGATTACGATTTCAAGCTGGGCGGCGTCACTGCGAGTACGGTTCTGGCCAACTATCGCGTTGGCCCGTTTACGGTGGGTGGCGGCGATGCCTATCTGCAGGTTCCGGGTGAGACCGTGGGTTCGAGTCTCATCTTCTCGCCGCAGCTTTTTAACCAGTTCCGGTTGTTGCTGGGATACGGGCATCCCAATAAGCAGGGCCTCAGCGCTGCAACCAATGTGGGCTTCGATGCGAAGCTGGGGTTTCTGCAGTACGCCGCGGTGCAAACGACGTACGACTGGGATTGCTGTGGAGTTAGCATGGAATTCCGCCGCTTCGCCCTGGGTTCGGTCCGGAATGAGAACCAGTACCGCTTTACCTTCGCACTGGCTAATCTCGGGTCTTTGGGGAATCTCAGACGGGCGGAGAAATTGTTCTAGACCAAAATGCTTTAACCACGAAGGACACGAAGCTACACAAAGGAAAGACGAGGATCGGATTTCACGTACCATGGACCTCTCTCGTGAAAACTGTGGGCGTTAGCGCTGGCGATGCTGGTGATGCAGAAGCACCAGTCCCTGACTCGCCTCAGTCCACTTCATCGGCGCTGGAACTGAGCTTGCTTGCCCTCATCACCGTCCTCGCGGCCGTCCTGCGCTTCCATTCCCTGGCCGCGAAGTCCTTCTGGTTTGACGAGGGAGTCAGCGTCGTCATTGCGCGGCTTGACTGGTACAACTTTGCGCGCATCCTGTGGCGGCGCGAAGGCAACATGTCTTTGTACTATTTTCTTCTTCACTACTGGCTGCACTTTGGAGGCAGCGAGTTTTTCGTCCGGGCTCTTTCGGTTCTCTTTGCAATTGCTTCTGTCCCAGTCATCTACCGGTTGGGGCGCCGTCTGTTTGACTCGCGAGTGGGTCTGACGGCCGCCGCGCTGCTGGCGGTCAACGCTTATCACGTCCAGTACTCACAGGACGCGCGCAGCTACTCGCTGATGGTGCTTCTTTGCCTGCTTTCGAGTTTGTATTTTCTGAACTGTGTCACTGAGCCGTCGGCCGGCAACCGCGCCGCTTACGTTATCAGCAGTGCGCTGGCGGTTTACGCTCAATTCTTTTCAGTACTGCTGGTGATCACGCAGTGGCTCTCGTTGAAAATACTGGATCGAGAACAACTCCCCCGGCAGACCAGAACCGACTGGCGATGGATCGCACTCTTGATCTCGCCAGTTCTGGCTTTCGTCGCCACCACCGGGACAGGCCCGCTGCGCTGGGTCCAACGCCCCGGCCTGAAGGATCTTTGGGTATTTGCGCTGCATGTTACCGGGAACGGCGGGCCATTGTTGCTACTGGCATGCCTGGCGGCCTGCCTGGCAGGGTTGCTTCCCGGCCTGCGCGCGCACCAGGAGTTGCAAGTCCATTGGGAATCTTGGCGCTGCCGCTTTCTTGCATTGTGGCTGGTTTTTCCAATCCTGTTTACCTTAGGAGTGTCGTTGGCCAAGCCGCTGTTTGTTCCGCGGTATTTTGTTTTCTGTCTGCCCGCGCTTTTGCTACTCGTGGCTTGCGGAGTTGCCCGCCTTCGTTCTACCTGGCTGAAGGTGCCCGCGGTAGTGTTCCTGCTCGCCTTTTCTCTTTGGGGGAGCGTCGGCTATTACGAACGCGACCTGGACATTCAACGCGACGATTGGCGCGCCGCATCGCAGTACTTGCTGAACCAGGCACACCCCGGCGACGCCCTGCTATTTCACGTTCCCATGGGCCGCATGCCCTACGAGTTTTATCATTCTTTGCTAAGACCGGCGTCAACCGCTCCGCTGGTGCTCTATCCGCATCACGCCGATCAGCTTACCTTCCTCGATTTCGTGGAGAAGCCTAACCACACGGAGCTTGAGCGTCTGCTTCCCGAACATCCGCGCGTTTGGCTCGTCCTTACTTACGCCGAGACGCAGTCGGGACTGCCGGACGCCAGATCGGTTGAACTTTCCGGATTGCTTGGGAATCTCTATCCCGTAGTCGAGCGGCGTGATCTCGCGGGAATCGAGATTCTGCTCTACACAAAGAACAATGCTGGAGACAAGCCGGCAGCGCCGCTATCGCCTAAGCATTCGCCGTATTAAAATGCCATATGCCGGTTGCCACTGAACTCGCCTCCAAACACCTTGCGCTTGAGGCCCAGATTCGCGCCCTGGGTCGAACTCTCGTCGCCTATTCCGGAGGGGTGGATTCTGCTTTTCTCGCATGGGCTGCCCACCAGGTGCTGGGCGCTGACATGCTAGCGGTGATCGCCGATTCGCCCAGCCTGGCTCGGACGCAGCTCACCGAGGCTGTCGCTTTCGCTCGCGAGCAGGATATTCCGCTCGAAATCATCCTCACTAGCGAACTCGACCGGGCGGAATACGCGCGCAACGACGGCTCCCGCTGTTTTCATTGCAAGGATGAACTATTCACGGTGATGGAAACCTTCCGAGCGGCGCACGGATTCGACGCCATCGCTTACGGGGTCAACCTGGATGACCAGGGCGACTTCCGTCCCGGACAAAAAGCCGCCTCCCAGCACCATGTTGCCGCCCCTCTGCTGGCAGCCGGATTGACCAAGCAGGAGATTCGGGAACTGGCGCACAGCGCCAGCCTGCGAGTTTGGGACAAGCCCGCTTCGGCTTGCCTGTCGTCCCGCATCGAGTATGGACGCCCGGTTACGCGTGAGGCCCTCAGCACGGTCGAGCAGGGCGAAGATGCATTGCGCGGGCTGGGTTTCCGGCAATTCCGCGTGCGTCACCACGGCGACATCGTACGCATCGAAATTGCCAGCGACGAACTGCCCCGTGCCCTGAGTTCCGGGATGGCAGCGGAATTCACCCGCATTTTCAAGGCGCTTGGTTTCAAGTTCGTGACCCTCGACCTCGAAGGGTTCCGTTCCGGCTCCATGAACTCTCTGTTGCCGGCTGAACAACTCTCCCGCAGGGCGTGACCGGCCATCCCGCAGAGTGTGCGCTGACCCCGCATGACTGGCCCCTCCGGTCCTGCTTCGTATGAGATAATCTTGGTTTACTCCCAATGTGCAGGCGGTTTCTAGTGACGCTCTTGAGACGTTCATTCCTTGTCCTCATGCTGGTTTGCCTGGGCTGTTCGGCGCAGTCAGCGCCCGCCGACCTCATCCTGAAAATCGAGCGTCAGGTGCGTTCCACGTACAGCGTTCCCGCGAGCGTGAAGATCACGGTTGGCCAGCTCCGGCCCAGTGACTTTGCCAACTATGACGCTTTGACCATCACCATGGAAGGCGGCGAGAAGAAGCAGACTTACGACTTCCTCCTTTCCAAGGATGGCAAGACCCTGGCCCGCATGACGAAGCTGGATCTGACCAAGGATCCTTATGTCGAGACCATGAAGAAGATCGACCTGGCGGGGCGCCCCACGCGTGGCAGCAAGGATGCCAAAGTGGTCGTGGTTAACTACGACGACTTCGAGTGTCCATTCTGCTCTCGCATGCACCAGACGTTGTTCCCTGAAATCCTCAAGGAATACGGCGACCGCGTGCAATTCGTGTACAAGGATTATCCCCTGTCCGACATTCACCCCTGGGCTACGCACGCCGCGGTGGACGCCAACTGCCTGGCTGCGCAAAACAATGATGCCTACTGGGATTTCGCCGACCACGTTCACGCCAATCAGGGTGAGGTTAATGCCGGAAAAGGGCGCGACGGTCAGTTGGCGGTGCTGGACCGCTTGACCATCGAACTGGGGCAGAAACACAATCTTGACCTGGCCAAACTTCAGTCCTGCGTCAAAGCGCAGAATGAAGACACAGTTAAGGCTTCGATGCACGAAGGCGACGGCGTGGGTGTGACCGCAACGCCCACCTTGTTCGTCAACGGGCAGGAAATGGATGGAGCGCTTCCCATTGCGGAACTGCGGGCCGCCCTTGATCAGGCTTTGGAGCAGGCTGGAGTTCCGGCGCCGTCACACCCCACAAAGGCGTCCGCCGGCGAGTCACAATCAGGCAGCAAGTAGTACCGAGAGGATCCATTGAAACCTAATTCGCTAGTTCGTCTCGTTTTGGCAGCACTTCCTGCGGTTTCACTGCTCGCGGTTTCTGTGGCCTGCGGGACCAAACTGGCGGGCGATGATGTTGCCGCCACGGTTGACGGCCGCAAGATCTACCGCGTGGATGTCGAGAAATACTTCGAAAACCAGACTGCCGGATCCGCGCAGCAGCCCGTGGGAGAGCAGGCCGCCAGCCTCCGCCTCAGCATTTTGCGCGAATTGGTGGACAATGAAATCCTGATGCGGCGCGCTGAAAAGCTCGGGCTCCTGGCCACGGACGACGACGTTGACCGCAAGCTGAACGAGATCAAGTCGCCTTATACGAAAGAGGAATTCGACGCCCGCATGAAGGAAAAAAAACTCACGCTCGACGACTTCAAGCGTGATTTGCGGCGATCGCTCACGGTTGACAAGGTTCTGAACAAAGAGGTGACGTCGAAGATCAACGTTTCCGACCAGGACATTTCGAACTACTACAACGCGCACAAATCGGAGTTCAACCTGGTCGAGCCGCAGTACCATCTGGCCCAGATCTTCGTAACCACGGCGCCCAATCCCCAGGTGCACAATCTGAAGAACGATAAGGCACAAAACGAAGCTGACGCGCGCAAGAAAGTTCAAATGCTCATGAATCGTCTGGACAGTGGCGACGACTTCGGGACGCTGGCCATGAATTATTCCGAGGACCCGGAAGCTTCGGGGAACGGCGGCGACTTGGGCTTTGCGCCGGAATCGTCTTTGAAAAATACCGACCCGGTTACCCGCGATACCGTCGTCAAGTTAAAACCCGGCCAGTACAGCCCGGTTATCAACGTGGTTAATCCGATGACCAAACAGGAGGTCGGCTACCGCATCGTGAAATTGATTGCCAAGGAAAGCGCGGGGCAGCGCGAACTGTCAGATCCTCGCGTGCAGGAGGCGATCCGTTCCCAACTGCGTGACCGGCGCGAACAACTCTTGAAAGCAGCGTATTACGAAGTTCTGCGCGACCAGGCCAAGGTGGAAAATTATTATGCCGAGAGGGTACTGGAAGGCAGCGGCGCCGCGAAATAACGGCACTTGGCATTTAGCATTTTGGCCCTTAGTGAAGTAAAAAGCCAGAAGCCAAGAGCTTAAGAGCTGCTCTATTCCACAATCGCCAACACATCTCCGGCGTTTACATTTGCGCCCTCGGCGGCAACGATTCTCTGCACAGTTCCCTTTTTTGGTGA
>Ga0210410_10005909_pt1 | contig 10634 bp, 8 predicted proteins | sample IncBWC4MmetaG_FD_161058 | JGI IMG/M metagenome (GOLD analysis project Ga0210410, IMG submission 161058) | Forest soil microbial communities from Barre Woods Harvard Forest LTER site, Petersham, Massachusetts, United States - Inc-BW-C-4-M | ecosystem: Environmental > Terrestrial > Soil >... | reverse complement strand
TTGGTTCGCGGATGCTGCCAATGTCCCAGCATTCGCGCTCCCGACCCCGACTGCGGTGTTTGCCTGAAATCCGTAGCCGGCGATCGCGAGAGCTGTGCCCCCGGCCACGCTGGCCCGCGTCGGGCTGACGTGGTCGCCGTAGAGCACGCGGGCGTGGTATCGATAGTCCGGGCGGCCATCGCCCCGGATGTCGGCAATCCCGATACGGAAGTTCATCGCCTGTAGCAATTGCGCATTGAGGATGGTCGTCCCAAAGAATGAGGAGTTAAAAGCAGATGGTGTGTTCGCCGGCGCTGGGTAGGTTCCCGGATCCGACAGCGCCCACATGCCGATCACCGGCTGAGCTTTGTTTTCTGATGCGGCGCTCAACTCGTCGAGTGCCGTTACCAACACTGAAAGACTGCGATTTGCCTGGCCGGAAAACCAGAAGTAGTCGAGACTGCCATAGGGACCGAGGGAAGCTGCCCAGTCTCCAGCAACCGGCAAAGCCGCAGGAGAATTGTACGTCGTAGGTCCAAACCAATCGGGCTTTTGGATGCTTCCGTTCTGCATCACGATGTCCTGTTGAGTGTCCCCGCCCAGAGTCACGCTTACGATGATGGGCTGCGCCGAGCCGGACGGTTTTACTTGCCAGGGCTGGTAAGGGCCCACCGTAGCCGACCAGAGAGGCTCGACCGGCTCGACCGTGAGTTGGTATTGCGCACTGGTCCCGCCGTTCGGAATCTGCAATCCGGCCAGATCGAAGAATCCTTCGAGCGCGGGATCACTCGAGCCGTAACGGTTGAAGGGCTGTCCTGTGCCGTCATTGAATCCGGTGACGGTGGTTCCCACATTTCCGGCAAACAGGAAACCGGAAACCGATGCGGCCCCAAACGCACGTGAGGGTTGATTGGTTTTGGGATCGATCCAGCGGGCCACGACATTCACACCTTGCATCGGTTGACCCGGTTGTCCGCTCGCACTGGCGAAATATACATTGCCGTGGATACGAACCGTGCTGGCAGAGAACGTCGGCCCTGGATATAAACGCGACAGCGCCGCCTGATCGTCTTGCTTGGGCTGGTAGGGGTTCACCTGGCCGCCATTGGAATAGCACAAGGAAATCGGAACGCAATTGGGAAGATCAACGCCATGCATGATGGTAAAACCGACGTAGTCGTCGGCGGTCGGTGGGGGCGTACCCGTCTGGATGTTAAGGTTCATCTGCGACCAGCCAAGACCCAGCACTTGCCCCAACACGCGCACCAGCCGATACTCCACATCGGGGTCGGGCAACTGGACCACACAGTTTCCGTTCAGAACTACAAGCGCGTGAAGAAGGTGGGCATCGATTCCAAAATTGTCGAGCCCACCGAAAACCGCGTTGCCGAAGCACTGGGAGGAATCGCCCGCACCCTGCCCAAGTAAAGCGTCTGTGACTGTGCCATCCACGTCGTAGACGATGCCTAAAGGCGTGCCCGTGGCTGTCGGCATAATGTCGGCTGGCATCGTGATCGAGCCATCACTGTTGCGGTAGACATTCGTGCCGTTGACGTCTTCGGCGAGTTGTCCGGCGCGCGTGGCGGTCACGGCAGCGGTCGAGATGGAAGTCCACTGGCTAAACGCGTCGGCGACCAACGCGTCCGCTTCAGGTCCGGAAACCGTCGCACTCAGGTTGCCCTGGTCGGTATAGTAGTTGACCGCTCCTTGGGCCCAGGTCAACGGCGTGCCGGCGGTTCCTTGGTTGAAGTAGCTGATTCCGGCGATGTAGCGAGGGCCACCCGCTCGCGCAGTTTGCATCACCGCGAGCAGAAGCAGGACTATCCCAGAATACTGAATTCTCGACATACGCTTACTCTTCTTCCGGCGATCGAATGGAACGGACAAACTCGCGAGGGCTGATGCGCGTTGGCCCTCGCAACCGTCCTCTGACACTCGGAGGTGGTGCGGGGAAGACAGGGCCGCCAGGATCGAAGATGAGTCGGCCATCCGGTCCAATCTTGAAGCGGCCCGTTGGCCCTCCGACCGGGCTGGTCAGCCCTAACTTGCTGGGAGGATAGAGAAATAGCAATACCCGTTCTCCGGGGCGATAACGTTCGCCGGACTCCCACAGGCCGGCCCACTCGCGGATCGCCAGCATCTGCCCAGTTAGAACGCCCCGTATGCCATCGTCGACATGGAAGTTGACCAGTACCGTGGCTACGCCGTTTTCCTTGGGAGCAATTCGCTCAACCGACTTCACCGTGCCCGCGAAGATGTAACCCGAGCTTCGAATCAACGGGTGGGGAGGATGCGGGTGGGGAAATCCGCGCGGGTTGGGTACCGGTGTTCCCGGCCGGACGATTTCCTCGGCGAACACCTGCCGAGGAATCAGGGTCAGGAGTAGCGCAACCACAAAGAACTTCGAAAATGTCGACAACATGAGCGAGCCTCGCTTCTGAATCGAGGCCAGCCTTTGACGGGAAGTGGACTCATGCTAGCGCAATCGCAGAAAGATAGCTGTGACGGCGGTCACGAAGCTACGCCGAATGAGCGCTTTTGCACGGTGGAAAAGCGGCAGTGCGTCGCCGCACCAGCCTAGTCATTGTCAGAGCTAAGACAAAACATGATGATGCTCCTGGCCATAGTCAAACTGGAATGCTGGGAGGCGGAATGTCAGGAAAAGAGACCTTTGCTGTTGTGCTACTTCTGTCCATCCAAGCGGCGGCTCAGGGCGTGCCGGTGAATGTTGTGCAGAACCCCGCCGCCGGGGCTAGCCAGAACATCGTTCAGCTTCCTGATACGACAATGCACAACCCCAGCAGCTTCAGCGTCAACAATGAGGCCGGGATTCGCTACGTCGTGAGCAGCTACAATTGGCCCACGCAGTCGCCCAACACAAACCTCACCAATGTTTCCGTGAATACCGTGACACTGAGTCCCTGTCCCGCCGGCCTGTTGGTGCTTTCCGGGACGCTGCCGTTTACGCGTATCTGGATTGCGGACAACAATCAAAGTAAGTCTGGAGGCAGTTACGATTTCCTCCACAACCTGCCCGCTGCAGGGAGGAGTAACAGGGAACATCAGCTTCTCGTCGTTGAACAACCATACCGCCTTGGCGTACACCTTGGGTTCAGCGTCCCAGGGAATTCAAGAGGCAATCAACGCGGCAAACATTACGTCGCTTAATATTACGGTACCGCAGCTCGGCAAGGTAATTATTCCTCCCGGTGAGTACACGGCGCTAGCCCGCATTTCTATTTTGGGGCATAAGCAGGAAATTCAGGCAAGCGGCGCAGTGCTGACGTGTACGATGGCAGACTCGTGTGTCTTCGTGGGAGACTCTGCCAACCCAAATGCGACCTTCGACGTAACCATCGACGGCCTAGCTGTGCGCGCTGGATTGAGTGGAAGCCAGCAAACTGCGATTTAAGATAATGGCCAGCACACCACCCTACGCAGTATCGGAACGCGAAGCTCGTTGAACAGTGGCACGTTCTTCTCTATTATTAAAGTTGATAACGATCAGTCCGCCGTCATCGAAAAATTCGATCCGTCATTAGCCAGGGATTGGGCGCATTGCGGCACGGACTGGTGCTCCGTCGCGATCTACGGCCCCGGACCGTTTGGCACCAACGCAGGCGTACTCTGGGTGAAGGACTCGGTGATCAGCGCTACAGTGTTTCTTCAACGGCATCGACAACCAGGACGCGAACGCACTCCACGTCTCAGATACGATTGTCCAGGCATACCCCCAGTTTGGGATCAGGGCTGCGGGAAGCAACAACAACGTAGCCGCCATCCTTGACAATGTGCATCTGGAGCCGGGGTGCACTAACAACCCCTTGGGAGTTGGCACTGCTGGATTCATTTCCGAAGGTTTTTTCTCTGTCCTGCATGGTACTGGTCCCGGCGGAGAGCTTCCGCAATTTTTCAATACGGGAACGGGCACAATTAACACGATTTACGCCTACTACATTGTCGCCAACAGCTCTGTCGGCACGACTGTCTCGGCTCCATACCTGGCCGGGTATGCTTCCTTCTTGTCAGGCCCGGTTTTCCCGATCACGGTGAAGTGGCCGCAGGTGGGAACCACCGGAACGATCACCTATGATCTGGTGCGGACCACCGTGCTTGACACCGCGCACATGATTAACAATCAGAATGCGCCCTACGGATCGAACAACTTCGCGGTTAAGACAGGGATACAACAAAGCGCAAATTGCTCGAATAAGGTGTGCTCCTTCGTCGACACTGGCTCTGGCGGAACCAATAACTACCCGGTCATATACCCGTCGACCTACGCTCCCGCCCTGACCTTCTGGCCGGGGAGCGTGGTTCTGACCGCCGCTACCGACTCGCCGATCAACAACGGAGGCGAGCCCCGACTGTATACCGACATGGCCGGGCAAACCGGGATCAGCGTCGGCGGCTACGTCAATTCCTATGGCGCGAACGTTCCCACCGTGTTCGCCGATCAATGTAGCGTTCCGGGGGCGTGGTCGTCGATCTGGATGAGTTGCCCAGCAGGGGACTCAATCTCTACTGACTTTCCTGCGGTGGGGGCGTTGCTTTTGCAGGCAGGCCCCACGGGGAACGACGGCGCCGGAGGGTTCAAGGGGCGGCTGAATTTCCTGAACCCAGGGCCAGCGCTGCCCGCCACCCACCTGATCACTCTGGGAGATTCCAACCCAGCCAAGACCCTGGCCACCCCCGGCCACCGGCCCCCGAACGACGCCAACGACACCTGGATTGGCTTGGATAATATAAATGCGGCTCCATCGGGCTTTCAGCTGGCCTTCGGCGCCCCGGTGTCCATCTCCAGCTACATCGGCAACATCGGGGATGGCACGAGCTGGCTGGAACAGCTTCGCACCGATCCAATCACAAAGGTATCCCTGAAATCGTTCCAGGTCGCGGTAACTACCAACTCGCAGATCAGGTCCACTTTCAGCCAGCAGGGCGTACCGCCGCTGATCATCGCCAGCAGCACGCCGGTTGCCAATCTGACCACGGTTCCGACAACCTACAATCATGCCGGCACGCAGCAAGCCAACGCGCATATAGTTGTCGACACTGTCGTACTCAGCGGAGGTACGGGGTCGGTTACATTGACCGGTTCTGCCGTGTTCGCCAATGCATTCCTGTGCACCGCCAGCGACACCATGAATGCTGCTGCCGTACAGGTGAGCACGACAGGTGGCAACACCATCAACTTCAAAGGCAACGTTTCTGACGTAATCAGCTATGTGTGCATCGGAAACTAGGGCTAAGTTGGGAGTCTGGGGAGTGAAATGGCGAGTTTTGCGTCGTCGTGCAAGTTCGCAGGAGGTGTGAAATGAAAAAAGTCGATACAGTTCTCAAATTGGCGGTTTCGCTGCTGTGGTTGTGCGCATTGGCCTCAGCATCATCCGAGTACGTCATCGTCAACGACAGCAATACTGTTTCCAACAGCGCCATCCTGTATAAGCTAAACACCAAGACGGGCAAGCTCGCGAAGGCTGGCGTTCTTCATACCGGTGGACAGGCAAGTGCATATGACCTTTATTTCTTTCAGGTTCAACAGGCGGTTACGCCCCAGGCCGGTTGCATGTTTGCACTCGATACCGGATCGAGCGACATTGCCGCCTTCTCGAAGTCCAGCCGGTATAAGCGGGTAGGCCGCTATTTCCGGGCGGAGCTGATTGCCGGGGCGAATGGCGGCAGCTTGGCCTTGGCCCCGAACGGCAAATTCTTATATGCCAACTACGGAGAGACGGGGAACATGGGCCTGTGGTCGGTAAACTCCGATTGCACGCTTACTTTTGTTGCCGAGTACGGAACCGGCACCGTATTCGGCCCGATCAAAGTAACCCCCAACGGCAAGTATCTGGTGCTCAGTGGTACTGGAGCGCGTCTGTATGCAATTAGTAAAGCCGACGGCAGCCTTACAAACATTGGCGCGGTCATTTTTGACAAAGGCCCATGCCTCAGGATAGGTTCGTGCACTCCGCTTGGCATTGACATTACCAAGGACAGCAAGTTCGCCGTGTTCGCCAGCAGCGCGGTAGACATTACGCGCCAACACACGATAGCGGTTGCGTTGACTTTGCGGATCACTCCCGCTGGCCCAGTCAACCCGCGAGTCTGGGTTCTCAAAAACTCCCCCGGTCTTTACGAAGCCGAATTCCCGTTCTTCAGCGCTGCCGGTTACGCCGGGTCAGGCGCCTTGTACCTCGGGGTGTCGGGTTCCGGGCCCACTGGGGTGTTGACAGTGAGTTTTCAAGAGAAACCGATGAAGTTCACCGTCACCAACGCAACCATCGTCAATCCGGGACAGGTCGGCAACGTTGCCGTGACCGGCAACACAATGGTCGTCGCGCAATATCCGAACCAGATTGGAGTGTTCCGCATCCAGAAAGACGGCTCGCTAAAATTGTTGAGCACGGCCACCATCGACGAGCAGGGCGAAGGCTTATTCTCACTCTCCATATTCCCGAACACGCGATGACAACCCATGAAGAAACTTCTCATGATTCTTGAGTTCGCCTCGCTAGTGTGGCTTTGCTCATCAAGCTTCGCCGCAACCGAATACGTGATCGTCAACAATGGCAATTACATCTCGAACAGTGCGATCCTGTACAAGCTAAACACAAAGACGGGTAAGCTTTCTAAAATGGCGGTACTTCGCACAGGTGGCCAAGCCGACATGTACGAAAATTACCTTGCCCAAGTTGAGCAGGCGATAACCCACGATGCCGGCTGTATTTTTGTTTTCGACGACGGATCGAGCGATATTGCCGCATTCTCGAAAGCGACTGGATATAAACGAGTAGGCGATTACTTCGACCAGAACCTGATTGCTGGCCAAGTCGGCGGCACCCTCGCCCTAACTCCCGATGGCAACTTCTTATACGGTAGCTACGGCTTCACCAGCAACATCGGTGCGTGGAGAGTGAATTCGGACTGCACGCTTGCATTCGTGTCCACTTACGTTGTGAGCTATGATTTCGGCCCGATCAAGGTAACCCCAAACGGCAAATTCCTGGTCGCAAGCAGCAACGTAGCGGACTACACATATCTGTTCGCGATTGACAAGGCCACCGGGGTTCTCACCGCTATCGGTGGAGTTGCGTTTACTGGAGGCGCTTGCGCGAGAATAACCTATTGCGAACCGCACGGTTTTGACATCAACAAGGACAGCAAATTCGTCGTGTTCGGCAGCAATGCGGTGGACATCAGACGCCAGCACTCTCTCCCCGTCGCCCTGACCGCCCGGATTACTTCCACCGGCCTCGTCAATCCGCACGTGTGGGTCCTCAAGAACTCCGCCAACCTGGTTTCTGCCATCTTCCCGTTTTTCGGTGCTGCCGCTTACGCCGGATCGGGAGATCTATATTTCGGAGTGTGGGCGTCCGGCGGGCCACCGGGCGTGCTGACAACCCACTTCACCGAGAGCCCACTCAGCTTCACAGTTACCAACGCAACCGTCGTGGATCCAGAGGTGGCCAATATCGCCGTAACCGGCAATGTGATGGTAGTCGCTCAGCCCCCCGACCAGATTGGGGTATTCCGCATCCAGAAGAACGGCTCGTTGAAACTGCTCAGCACGACCACCATTGACGAACAAGGCGAGGGCCTCTTCTCACTCTCCATTTTTCCAAATACGCGATAGGACCCGCCCGGGCGCGGACGCGTGTGCCTACATTCTCGCCCTCGTCAGTCCCGCAGGCAGATAGTCGCGCAGCAATTGCGCTACGAGTTCGTACATCGCGGCGAGTGAAATACGCGGCGAATCACTGTCAGCAGCAAAAGTACGAAAGAGAAAAACGAAAGAATGCATTGGCCGCGACCGAGAACGCAAAGGTGTGAACCTCGGTGCGCAGGACATATTTCAGCGTGGAAGAAAATAATCCGAAACGAAGGATCCAGCCTTTAACCGAAACGTTAGGGAGGGCTGCCGGGGGCAGCGCAGTGGCCGACGATGGGAGGCGATCATTCAACTTGTCTCAATATTATCAGAGAGTTGCAGATGTTCCACGGAACTGAACAAGTTCAGTTCGCGACCCCCGAATTCCTCCGGTTGGTCCAGAAAAAACCGCAGGTCACATTTAACCGTTTTACTTCCACAAAATTCTTCTCTTGCCAGAACGGAAAATCCTGAATATTATTCCTCCTCGTTGCCGAAATGTCGGCAGTGATGTTCGTTCGTTTGGGTTGATGTTTTGTGCATTGCAGTCGAAACTCGCGCCACCACGACAGGCTCCGGAGCTTTGCGCCGTTTTCTCCCACCACGGCGCCAAACTCAGGAGCCTTTCTTGTTGAAACAAGTTCTTGACTGCACGCAGGACACGACCAGTTCGTCCACATGCTTTGAGGGGAGAAAGTAACGCGCGCGCTTCACCAAGCATGGGGAATTCTAATCTCGGCAGAGGCGAAAGGAGTTCATTGTGAGAGAGAAGGGAACAGTAAAGTGGTTTAACGGGGCTAAAGGATACGGTTTTATCCAACGGTCCACAGGGGAAGATGTCTTCGTTCATTTCTCCGCCATCCAGGAGAACGGCTACCGCACGCTGAATGAGGGCGAAACCGTCGAGTTCGATCTGCTGAAGGGCCCCAAGGGCTTCCAGGCGGGTAACGTCGTCCGCGCCTGACAACAGAAGTCCGCAATCCGCAAACCCTCTCGGGCTCCCCTGAGAGGGTTTGTTGTTCGTGCGCACGCTCTCAGGAATTCACTTTGACGTTCGGGCTGGCCCACCTTTGTAAAAGGTGGGGACTCACCGTCAAAATGGGATGGGGTAGGTATCTGGCGACGGCAAAAGGCAACGCACCCTGCGGGGCGCTGCCTTCGACTATCTCCCGTCAGCTTACTTGCTGCTGGTATCGACCATCGGAATCACCGCGGACAACTGCAAATTGATCAGCAGGTCGATACGGCGGTCGATCTGGTACCACAACGCGGTCTTCTTCGCGGAAATCACCTTCTCAAAGACCGGAACATACTTCATACGCAATACGAGGAGTTGCTGGTCCACGGCGTTCGCTCTCTTGAGGTAATCCCGCGCCTGCGTATCGGTCATGGTGTCGTAGTTCGACGCATAGTCCTTGATCACCGCCCAGCGTTCGTCATTGGGTTTGATCGCTTCTTGCCTGTACTGGTCAAAGATAGGCCAGAACTTGGTGGCCTCGTCGGCGGTGAGGGTCATATTCTGCGCGGTGATCTGCTTCCGCTGTGCACGTAAGTCCGCCCGCAGCATCTCGATGTCTTGGTCCTTAATGTTATTCGATTGTGCGTCTGCCCCCGAAACGGCCTGCGCCGCGGGCTTCTGGGACATCTGAGCGAAAATCGATACGTTGCACGCGAACAGTACGCTGACAATTACCAAGACAAGTTTGAAACTCTTCTTCTGCATAAATTGTCTCCTCAGGATCTCTAGAGGCCAGTCTAAAGTATTGGCGCCAGACCGGGCGCGAGGACAGACTAGAGAAGTTCAGTTGGAGCGTCAACTGGCAAAAATGACAGCTCAGTGACCATCACCCGGCAAAATATTGTGCTTTGCCTTGGGCTTGCGAACAATCTGTAACAACATTCTTGAGTTGCATAACAACCTCAAAGGACGTAAAGGTGGGCCAGCCACGTGTCTTTGAGTTACGGCTCGAAAGATCATCACGCGAACTCCCCGTTTCGCGGCTTTGACAGCGAGTTAGTCGGACAGCGCTTTTTTCAAAGCGGCTTCCGTCCTGGATTTCCCTGCCTCGTTTGCGACGGATGGTGTCATCTCCTTCAATTCGATGGTCACCTTGTCAATCTTGCCGGTGAACTTGAACGGCACCTGATAAGCCTCGGTGACCGGCGTGCCCTCATCCGCACCCACATCGGCGCCTTCGTCCGCGGAGAAGGCGCAGCATTGGGTTTGGTCGATGCGGCCGGTAGCGACGTTCTTTCCGTTGACGTAGAGCGTGCCGGCACCACCCTTGCCGACGCCGCCACCGTCGTAGGCGAACTCGAAACGAATGGTCTTTCCCGCCGGCAACGCATCCTTAGCGGCTATCGTGAACCGCTTGAGACCCAGCCAGTTGTACGTGTACGTCGGCTTGCCACCCTGCACGTACAAGCTCCAGCCACCGAAGCGGCCGGCCTGCGCGAGGATCACGCCGTCGGCGCCGCTCTGCGGGATTTCCACGTCCGCGGTGACGGTGTGCGACCGGTTCTTCACGTTGATGAAGGCATTTTCCGACATCCCAGTCATTCCCTGATAAACAGTCAGGGATGTGCGTCCTGCCATCAGGTCGGGGCGCCCGACCAAGGCAGGGTTGAGACGCTCAAGGGTGCGGTCATCGAGCGGCAGCACAGAGTACTTGACCGCCTCGGTCATGAACAGATCCTGCATCTGTTTAAGCTTCTGCGGATTCTTGGCAGCAAGATCATTCGCCAGACTGAAATCAGTTCGCGCGTCGTACAACTCCCACACGTCGTCTTCGAGCTCCCTTCGGGGTTTGAACTCCCAAGCCGCCCGGTGGACGGTGCCGGCGAGCCAGCCGTCCTGATAGATGGCGCGGTTGTTTAACTGAGGCTCTTCGGATCGCAATGGTCCACCGAAATAAGCTCAATGGGCTTCTGTAGCGGTATGACAGTTCAATGGCAAGGGAAACACACAGACGCGACAAAAAGGCTGACTTCGAGTGGAGAAAGCAAT
>Ga0210410_10005908_pt1 | contig 10634 bp, 10 predicted proteins | sample IncBWC4MmetaG_FD_161058 | JGI IMG/M metagenome (GOLD analysis project Ga0210410, IMG submission 161058) | Forest soil microbial communities from Barre Woods Harvard Forest LTER site, Petersham, Massachusetts, United States - Inc-BW-C-4-M | ecosystem: Environmental > Terrestrial > Soil >... | reverse complement strand
ACCGCTCACCGGCGGCGGCCTCCCCGACTCCACCGCTTCCAAGAATGCCTCGATTTCTGATTTGAGTGCATCGCCCTGCTCGTAAGTGTTCTCCTCGATGGCCACCTGCGGCATGCCATCCGTGCCCACGCCCGCTCCCTTGCGGATGATGGTGAGGATCTTTTGCTGCAAATCGAGCGACATGTAGGCATCGTCCTGGAACAGGCGCAGCTTGCGCTCGGTTTTGAGGCTCACGCGGCTCGCCGTTGCATTCGCGACGCAGCCATTGGCGAAGCGCAGGCGCGCATTCGCAATGTCGATCTCTTTGGAAAATACGCTGCTGCCGATGGCATCGACCGACACCACGGGTGAGCGCACGATGCTCAGGATCAAATCGATGTCGTGGATCATCAAATCCAGCACCACGTCCACGTCGGTGCCCCGATGTTTGAACGGCGCGAGCCGCGCCGATTCGATGAAGCGCGGCATGGTGAGGGCCGGCTGCACTGCCAACACCGCGGCATTGAATCGCTCCAGGTGCCCGACTTGCAGAATGCGCTTCGCTCGAGCCGCGATTTCAATGAGCCCCTCGCCTTCGGCGATGGTCACGGTCATGGGCTTCTCGACCAACACGCTCGCACCGGCATCGAGGAATGCCTTGGCAACTTCGTAGTGCGAAGCCGTTGGCGTCACGATGCTCACGGCATCGACCGACCCTAAGAGCTCGCGATAGTCCGCGTGCGCCGCCACGCCGAGTTCAGCACCTACCGCCGAGCGTGCAGCCGCGGAAGGATCCGCGATGCCCACCAACCGGGAATTCGGCAAGCCGGAATATTTCTGCGCATGGAATCGGCCCAAGTAGCCGACGCCGATCACGGCGGTGCGGATCAAGGAGGCATATCCCGCCGCCACTTGCTCTTGGCACGGTAATCCTGGCGCATCTGCAAGGTCGCGCCGCCGACGATCGCCAATCCGGCGCCGCCCAAGCACAGTAGTCCGCGCCATACGGTCCACAGCCCGGCCCACAGCGACCAGAGCATCATGCCGACTCGCAGCAATGCTCCGACCACGATGAACACCCAGGGCTTTGCGTCGTACAGTGTCTGAGGTGTCCAAGTGCGCATGCGCCCGATTCTACAGTGGCGGGCGTGGCGCCGGGATTCGTTTACAATTGACCATGGCCTTCAACTTGAGTCGATTCGCCGAAGACAGCCCCTGGGGCGCTGAATTGGTTGCCGCCGCGGCAGGCCTGCTGCTGGGGGTTGTCCTGATGCCCATCCTCATTTTTTATGCGGGCGTGGCTGTTCTGGGCCGATTCGACGGGGCGACCTTAAGCCACCTCTACGCCAGTCTATTCCTGGGCCTCAAGGAGGCATCCATCGCCTCCTGGGTCGTCATCCTCGGTCCCTACGGCCTTTATCTCTTGTTCAGGGCGCTGCGTGCGTGGTGGCGCGCCAGCGCCGGATTCAACTAAGCATTCAAGATTCTTGCGACGCGGACGTTAACTTACAACGGGAGGATCAGGCGCAGCGCCGTGATCCCGTTTTTGCGTCTGGAGTCGCGACGCATGATTCACTTCGGCAATTGCACTGACTTCGTCAAGGCAGCCGACCAAGCGCTGTACACGGCGAAGATGCGCGGCCGCAATCGCACGGTGCCTTTCGATCGGCAATTGTCCGGAGCCGTTGCCCGCAGCGGCTGAAGCGCGCCCCGCCGCCCCTTTAACAAATTAAGTCGCACCGCGCTCGTCTTATGTCCTGATTCGATTTGATTTGCGTCACAGTTTTGCGATTCTGATCGTCGCCGCCTGTCGCAATTTGGGAACATTCAACCAGCGGAAAGAGCAACCAAGTCATCGATTAGCGGCACTGGCTATTTTTAAACGAGGACGGACAATGGCGAGTGATTTCAATCGACGGGCAGACGACAACTCCGGTTTCAGCTTCGGCGTACGCGAGCTGCAGCAGGTTGAGCTGCAGCAGGTTGAGGCTGCGCGGCCGCTGACGCTCGATCCGGGTCCCAAGAGGGCCTCATACAACGAGCAGGGATCCGACCCTTACAATTCCACGGGCAGCTTTGACCTCACAAGAAGCTGGCTGCGGGTCCGTAAGCGCTAGGAGCCTAATCGCCGGGCGACGCGTTCGTCCGGTTGTGAGACATGCGAAACTCGCTGCTCGGATACCAGCGCGGAAAGCGCCGGCTGTTCGCTACTCGAAGTCCTACCTTGTAGTACAGCGTCAGGTCGACCACCGCACCGCCGACATCCCAGTCAGGGGAATACTGGTCGCCGGTCTGGCGGTAGCGGCGCGCAAAGTAATCCTCGATCTGCGCCTTCCCCCACACCGGCCCACGCGCCGCGCTGTCCGTCCCGGCCTGCACGTACAGCACCGGAATGCCCCGTCGGGCGAAACTGTAGCTGTCGGAGCGGAAATACAGACCCAGCTGGGGACTCGGCTCCGCATGTGCTTCGCGTCCCTGCAGCAGCGCCTCAGCGCGCGCCGTGTCCTCCAGATCCGTATTGCCGAAGCCCAGGATGCTGACATCGCGCGTCCGCCCACCGTTGAGCAACGTGTCCACATTGATGACGGCCACCGTTTGCCGCAGCGGCAGAAGCGGGTTGTCGACGTAGTATTGCGAGCCCAGCAAATCCGGTTCAGCGGCCGTCGTGGCCAGAAACGCGATCGAGCGATCAGGTTTCGGATCCGTGCGCGCAAAGGATTGCGCCAGCACCAACAAGCCGGCGACGCCGGTTGCATTGTCGACCGCGCCATTGAACGTGTTATGACCGGACCGTGCCGCGTCGACCCCCAGGGAATCCCAATGCGCCGCGTACATGACATATTCATGTCCCCGGCGTCCCGGCCAGAGCGCGATCACATTTTGGGAATTGAAGGCGCGAATCGCGTTGTGAATCGTCGCATCGACCTTGATGCCCATCGGCACGGCTTTGAATCCAGGATAGGCTGCAGCGAGCGCCAAGCGCTTGAAATCAAGTCCCGCCGCGGCGAAGAGCGCGCGCGCGGCATCGTTTTGAATCCAGCCTTCCATGGCCGCGCGGCCTGCATTCCCATCCGCAGCCGCCAATTCAAATTGTGCGCCGATCCACGTGGCTTGAATGACATTCCAACCGTAGCCCATCGCCGCAGCGTCGTGAATGAGCAGCACCCCTTGCGCGCCCTGCCGCGCGGCTTCCTCGAGCTTGTAGGCGAAGCGCCCGTAGTCGCTCATCGCATTGCCTTTGAAAACGGTGGGATCCTGCGATACATAACCCGGGTCATTGGCCAGGACCACGACCGTCTTGCCGTGAACGTCGAGGTTTGCGTAGTCATTCCACGAATATTCCGGCGCGACGATACCGTAGCCGACGAACACCAGTTCGCTGCGCGAAACCTGTATTTCAGGCACGGCGCGCTTGGACCATATGACCATGTCCTTGCCGAAAACCAAGTTGCGCGCACCGCTCGAGGTGGTCGCGGATAATGCCGCATCGGCGCTCGCGGTGATTTGCACCAACGGCACTTGCTGAACGAAGCTCGTGCCGTTGCCGGGCTTCAACCCCAGCTTGTGAAATTTCTCGATCAGGTAACCGACCGTCTTATCCTCCCCCGGCGTCCCTGGCTTGCGACCCAGGAAGTCATCGGAGGCCAGCACGCGGACGTGATCGCCGAAGGCGGTATCGTCAATGTCGGTGGAAGGCGGCGGTTCCTTGGGGTGCATGGTGCAGCCCGGCAAGGTGAGCCCGGCGAACGCCAAAGCCGCCAGGAGACGCTCAACTCGTCGCATAGTTGCTCACTCTGCCGGTCAAGTGCGGTGCGGCCAATACAACAAAACCACGATGCATAGGGAAATCCCTGTGGCGAAATGCGCCCAGCCACGCCACGGCTTCAAGGCGGCCTGGCCGATGAAACTCCCGGCACTCGCCGTTGTCAAAACAGCGAAGGCCGCCAGGCTGCCCGCCAGCCGGGGCATTTCGCGCAACAAATCGGGGTGTTCGCCCATCAAGACCCAGAACACCACCAGGACGGCGCCCAGGCCAAAAGTGATCGATGCGGCGGATCCTAAGACGATACCGATCAAAACCGTGAACGGACGCATATCCTCCGGCTCATATACACTTGCTAGCAGGCACGGGCTTCTCTAGCCTTGAAGGGAATGGAAAGGAAGTTTACAGGAGAACGGCGACGGTGATACTCAAACGGCTCAAAGCCACTCGTTCGCGATGGATTACCGGCATTGCCGTCTGCGCGAGCGCAGTGGGACTTGCCGCCCTGTTAGGCGCCGCCATGACGCCGCCGGCCGCGGCGCCCGCGGCCTCCGCGGCGGTCACCGTCCTTGCGCCCACTGAGCAGGAAAACTACGTCGCCCGCCGCGTGGCCGACATCGTCGCGCATGAGCACTACCGTCGGGCGCCGCTCGACGATCATCTTTCGAGTTTGATCCTCGACCGTTATCTCGATGCCATCGACGGCGCGAGAAGTTATTTCTTCGCGAGCGATATTGCGGAGTTCGAGAAGTATCGTTACGAACTCGACGATGCCATCAAGACCGGCGACGTCGAGCCGGCGTTCGTGATTTTCCGCCGCTATCAGCAGCGCAGCCGCGAGCGCATGGCCTACGCCATCGACATGCTGGGCAAGAAACCGGATTTCGAGATCGACGAGTCGTTCAATTTCGACCGTGAAAAGGAGCCCTGGCCCGCCAATGCCGCCGAGATGAACGAGCTATGGCGCAAGCGCGTCAAGAATGACGCCCTCTCGCTCGTGACCGCCGGCAAGCAGTGGCCTGAAGTGGTCGATGTTCTGCGCAAGCGCTACGAGCACGTGGCGAAGCGCATGGATCAGAGCAAGCCCGACGATGTGTTCGAGGCATTCATGAATGCCTTCGTGCTGTCGTTGGATCCGCATTCCAATTATTTCTCGGCGCGCAACTCCGAGGAATACAACATACAGATGAGTTTGAGCTACGAGGGCATCGGCGCCTCGCTGAGTTTGACGGATGACTATGTAACGGTCATCGACGTCATCGCCGGCGGTCCGGCCGCGGTCAGCGGCAAGCTGGCCGCGAACGACAGGATTACGGCGGTCGGCGAAGGCAAGAGCGGCGAGCTCACCGATGTGATCGGCTGGCGTCTGGACGATGTGGTGCAGAAGATTCGCGGTCCCGGCGGCACGCTGGTGCGATTGCAAGTGCTGCCGGCGGGCGCGGCCCCGGGCTCGGTGCAGAAAGTGGTCGACTTCACGCGCAACCGCGTCTCGCTCGAAGCGCAAGCTTCCCACAAGACCATGCGCACCGTCGTGCGCAACGGCAAGGAAGTCAAGGTCGGCGTCATTACGGTACCGAGTTTTTATCAAGACTACGATGCCAGCCGCGCCGGCGCCAAGGACTACCGCAGCACCACGCGCGACGTGCAGCGCCTGATCAGCGAGTTGCGCAAAGACGGCGCCGAAGTGGTGATCATGGACTTGCGCGCCAATGGCGGCGGCTATCTGCCGGAAGCCGAGTCGCTCACCGGTTTGTTCATCGATCGCGGACCGGTCGTGCAGCTGCGCGACACCACCGGTCATATCGAAGTGGATGATGATCCAAATCCGGCGATCTTCTACAGCGGTCCCATGGTCGTGCTGGTCGACCGCTTCAGCGCATCGGCCTCTGAGATTTTCGCCGGCGCCATCCAGGATTACGGACGCGGGCTCATCATCGGCCAACAGACCTATGGCAAGGGCACCGTGCAAAACGCGCATCCGCTCAACTACACGATTTTCGGGCGTAAGCCGGAATTGGGCCAGCTGAATGTCACCATCGGCAAGTACTATCGGATAACCGGCGAGAGCACTCAGGATCGGGGCGTGACGCCGGATATCCAGCTGCCCTCGCTCATCGATGCCAACGAGGTCGGCGAGAGCACGCGTGACCGTGCCCTGCCCTGGGATCACATCGAACCGGCAACTTTCCGCGCCGAAGGCGATTTGAAGCCGATTGCCGCGACCCTGGAGAAACTGCACGCGGATCGAACCGCCGGCAGCGCGGACTTCAAGTACCTGCGCGAAGACATTGCGGCACTGGAAGCCATGCGCAAACAGAAGACTCTTTCCTTGAATTTGAAGACCCGCGAAGCAGAACGCAAGCGCCTGGAGAACGAACGGCTCGAGCGCGAGAACGCGTGGCGCGCGGCGCACGACGTCAAGCCGGCCAAGTCGCTCGAAGAAATCAAGGACGATGCGACGGCGGGCATCCTGCTGGATGAGGCCTCGCAGATCGCCGCCGATCTCGTCGTCGTTTCAGCGCGCCGCACCGCGCCGACGCAGGCGCGGCGCAACGACCCAAGCGGCGCAGGACACCCGCTGGCACAGGACACCCACTAGCGCAGCAGGGTAAATAGATCCCAGTAGTCCTCCGCCAGCACATTCCATGTGTTGGCGGAAGGCGGCTTGGGCTTGTCCAATTCAATCTCGGTCACCGGGGGCGACAACGAGTCGGCCGTCGGCACCGTGTCCGCGGCATTGCGGTATTCGCAGGTGGCCCGCAAGCGCTCCAACTTCGCCCTCACCATGCTGGTGATCTGTTTTTGATTGGCCACCGCCAGCTGCGCTTTCTGCACACGCTGCATGTAGCTCTCGCACTCCGCGCGCGTGCCGAAGCTCATCTCGTGAACCCGCCGCGCCACGGCCTCCTTGGCGCGCGCCGCAAGGCCGAAAGCGTCGACATGTTCGCAGAGCAACTCAGCGTAGCCGATGATGGCAAGATTGATGTTGCGCCGCGCCGCCAACGACAGGCCCGGGAATTCCCGTGAACCTTCGCCCTCGATCGCACTGTGCTCCGCATGCAGATCGCCGACCGCTTGGTCGGCGAGGACGAGTTGGCTGCGCAGCGACTCCAACGACTTCAGACGCCGCCGGCGTCTGAAGTAATGCCAGAAGGCCGTCATGCGTGCGATCTCGGCTTGCGCTTCGGCGAGCAGCCGGCGTTGCTCGCCCGCCGCTGCGCTTGCCGCGCGCAGGCGCTGATCGGCATCGGCCAGCCGCGTGTTCTTCTCGGTCTCGACATCGGCCTTGTGCTTGGCGAGTTCGCGTGCCTCCTGCTGCCGCGTCAAATCGGCGGCGAACGCCGAGAGCTGCTGATGACAGGTCTTCCACAGGGCGCGAAGCTGAAAGAACACCAGTGCGCCGAAACCGGTCTTCGGATCGCCCAGCAGGTCGCCGAGCGCATCCATCTGTTCCTGGATGCGGATGGTCGCGCCTTCCTGCTGCTTGAGCCGGTCGCGCAGCAGGTGAAATTCGTCCTTGAGGTCGGCGTACGCTTTTTTGAGGCCGGCACGATTTTGGAACAGCTGCATGAGCCGTTCTTCGTCGGCGCTCGCCGCGCCTCCTTCCGCGCCGCCTTTTAGAAACGTCAGCTTATCGATCAAAGTCCCGCCTCATCCCATGACAACCGCAGGTCACCCGATACGAAGCCAGTCTTCGCGGCTAGAAGTGATGTCCCCGCTCGGCACAATATTCCAACCATTTATTTAGCATCATGTTTCGGGCCCAGCGCTGATCCAGTTCACGCTTGAGTCCCGACTGCAGCTTGGAGAGTTGCGGGTGACGTTGAAACCCACGAAAGCTTCGCACCTCGGCCAGGCGGGCATCGTGGTACACGCACACCTCCAAATCCGGGTCGCGGAGCCGCGATGCCTCGAAATCGAACTCATATGTGAGCCGAAACACACTGGTGTAACGGCAGAGCTCCAGCGGCATGAGATACAGATCACAGTCCGCGGTGACCGTCGACACGCGCTGCGTCTTGACCTTGCGAAGATCGTCCACGAGCCAGCCCAAGCGCACGAAATTGCTCTCGTACAGCGTCATCAGGCCTACAAAGCTGCCAGGCCGCGCCCGCCACGATGTCTCGCACCATTGATCCGCTAACATGTGGGAACTATACCATGCAGCCTTGAATTTTCAGGGCCGCAATCGCCGCTCGAGACCCATGCGATCGAGAATCCTGGTGGATATTTCTTCGATCGAGACCTCCGTCGCATCGAGCACCGGCACGCCGTGCCGCTCGAACAGGGACTCCGCGGCCCGCACTTCGAACGCCACTTGCGCGGCCGATGAGTAGCGGCTGTCGGGCTTGCGTTCGTTGCGAATCTGCTGCAACCGATCGGGCCGGATCGTCAGACCGAATAATTTTCGCGGGTGCGCATCGAGTGCGCGAGGCATTCTGCGGGATTCCAGATCGTCGTCGGTGAGCGGATAATTCGCGGCGAAAACGCCGTATTGCATGGCCAGATACAAACAGGTCGGTGTTTTGCCGGAACGCGACACGCCGACCAGAATTACGTCGGCGCGCTCGTAATCGCGCACCATCGAGCCATCATCGTTCGCCAGCGCGAAATTCGTCGCATCGATGCGCGTGGCATAGGCGTGCGTGTCCGCCATGCGATGAGTCCTACCTGCGGTATGGCTCGATTGCGTCTTGAGTTCACCGGCGAGCGGTGCTAGGAACGGATCGAAAAAATCCAAGAAAAATCCGGTACTGCCTCGCACGACGTTGCGCACGTCCTCCTGCACCAATGTGCTGAACACGATGGGGCGCGCGCCCTCCTGTGCCGCGACCAGATCAATTTTTCGAACGGCTTCAATTGCCTTGTCAACGGTGGAGATAAATGGCACAGTCACCTGGCGAAATTCGATACCATCGAACTGTGTCATGAGACTGTGACCCATTGTTTCTGCGGTAATTCCCGTTTGGTCGGAAACGAAAAATACTGTTCGTTTAATCACGGTAACCTCACCCTGGCCGGCGCTGGCGTCGTAAAGTGTTTCATTTAAACTACCGTCGGACAAGCCGTGCACCATGAAGCCTTACAGCATCCCGTTTGAAAAACTGAAAAACAAAGACGTCGAACTCGTCGGCGGCAAGAACGCTTCGATCGGCGAGATGATTTCCGGCTTGGCGAACCTCGGCGTTTCGGTGCCGGGCGGCTTCGCCACCACATCGCACGCTTATCGGGATTTCCTGGCGCAAGGCGGCCTGGACGAGCGCATCCGCGGCGTGCTCGCGGACCTGGATGTGGACGATGTGGAACGGCTTGCGGTGGTCGGAGCGCAAATCCGCGGCTGGATGCTGGCGACGCCCTTTCCGGAAAGATTGCAGAGCGAGGTGCTCGAAGCCTGGCGCAAGATGAAAGGCGCCGCTGACGTCAAGGAATTCGCCGTGGCGGTGCGTTCCTCGGCGACGGCCGAGGATTTGCCCGAAGCCTCCTTTGCCGGCCAGCAGGAAACATTCCTCAATGTGCGCGGCGAGCAACATTTGCTGACGTCCATGCACGAAGTGTACGCCTCGCTGTTCAATGATCGCGCCATATCTTATCGGGTGCACAATAAATTCGATCACGCCGCCGTGGCGCTCTCCGTCGGCGTACAGCACATGGTGCGCAGCGACCTGGGGTCGGCCGGCGTCATGTTCACGCTCGATACGGAATCCGGTTTTCGCGACGTGGTGTTCATTACGTCCGCGTATGGATTGGGGGAAACGGTGGTGCAAGGCGCCGTCAACCCGGACGAATTTTATGTGTACAAGCCCGCATTGCGCGCGGGCCGCCGCTCGGTGTTGAGAAAGAATCTCGGCGGCAAGGCGATCAAGATGATCTACGCCGATCCGGGCTCCAAGGAGCGGGTCCGTACCGTCGATGTGGCGATTGCCGACCGGCATCGCTTCTCCTTGAGCGAGACGGACATCACCGAACTGGCAAAGCAGGCGCTCATCATCGAAGAGCATTACGGCGCACCCATGGACATCGAATGGGGCAAAGACGGCAGCACCGGAAAGATCTACATCCTGCAGGCGCGCCCGGAAACCGTTCAAAGCCGTGCCGGCCGCAGCATCCTGCGCTTCACGCTGAAATCGCGCTCCAAGGTGCTCACCACCGGGCGCAGCATCGGACAGCGCATTGGCGCGGGCCATGCGCGCATCATCAAGGATGCCAAGGAGATGTCCCGGGTCCGGGCCGGCGATGTCCTCGTGGCCGATATGACCGACCCGGACTGGGAACCGGTGATGAAACGGGCCTCGGCCATCGTCACCAATCGCGGCGGGCGCACCTGCCACGCGGCCATCATCGCCCGCGAACTCGGCATACCTGCCGTCGTCGGCTGCGGCACCGCCACCGCCGACATCCGGGAAGATCAGGCCGTCACGGTTTCCTGCGCGGAAGGCGATGCCGGGTATGTGTACGACGGCATGCTGGAATTCGACGAGCGCAGCATTGAAATGGACGCCATGCCGAAGATCCCCGTCAAGATCACGATGAACGTCGGCAATCCGGACCGTGCGTTCGATTTCGCGGGCATCCCCCACCGCGGCGTAGGTCTGGCGCGCCTCGAATTCATCATCAATCGCATGATCGGCGTCCACCCGCGCGCGCTGCTGGAATACGACAAGCAGAGCGCCGAGATCAAGGACAGCATCAAGAAGCAGATCGCGGGCTATGACGGCCCCGTCAATTTCTACGTCGACAAGCTCAGCGAAGGCATCGCGCAGATCGCGGCCGCATTCGCGCCCGAACCGGTGATCGTGCGCCTCTCGGATTTCAAGTCCAACGAATATGCGAATTTGATCGGCGGCAAGAACTACGAACCGCACGAGGAAAATCCGATGCTGGGTTTTCGCGG
>Ga0210410_10005907_pt1 | contig 10635 bp, 5 predicted proteins | sample IncBWC4MmetaG_FD_161058 | JGI IMG/M metagenome (GOLD analysis project Ga0210410, IMG submission 161058) | Forest soil microbial communities from Barre Woods Harvard Forest LTER site, Petersham, Massachusetts, United States - Inc-BW-C-4-M | ecosystem: Environmental > Terrestrial > Soil >... | reverse complement strand
CTCCCGGTGTAACCGGAATTTTCGGCGCCCACGTAGTCGCGGTGGACCAATCCACCGGCGCCGTAATCGCCGCAACCATCGCTGGCTGGAGCTGTGCCGCCCCCGGCCCCGCCCAATTCGACGGCACCTACGAGCTCGACCATCTCCCGCTAAATCGCACCTACACCGTCTATGCCGAGCCGCTAAACGGCGTAGTCGCTCCCGCCCAAATCACCCCCGCCATCGTCACCCTGTGCCGCAATTCCACCACCGACCCCGGCTGGCCCCCTCTGCAGGCCTGCGTAATCCCAGCCGCCAACACAAGCTTCACTACCCGCTCCCGCTGAAGCAGCATCCGCAAAGTTCGCATCGGAATGAAATCAGATTTTTACTAAGGAAGGAACATTAGAAATGGCGTCACGCGACCGGCCTAACCTGTAGCTCAGGTTTACCCTGAGCCTCGAAGGGTCCGCATTTTGGACCTGAGGCTTTTCCGTCGCACGCTTTAGTCAGTCGTTATTCGTGATTCGTATTTGCGCGTAGTCGGCATACTCTTTACGCTGTGCCGCGAAGGACGCGTTATTCCGCTACCGCCGTCTCGAATTCGCCAGCAACCGCAAAATCTCCAAATACAGCCAGATCAGCGTGACCATCAACCCAAACGCCCCATACCACTCCATGTACTTGGGCGCCCCAATCCCCACGCCAGTCTCGATCATGTCGAAATCCAGCACCAGGTTCAGCGCAGCAATCACAACCACAAACAGGCTGAAAGCGATGGACCACGAGCTGCCGCCGTAAAGAATGCTCGAGCCCGCGCTTACATGAAACAAGCGCAGCACCATCAGAACCATATAGAACACCGCAATCCCGCCCGTGGCGGCGATCACGCCAAGCTTAAACTTCTCGGTGGCGCGCACGATCCCCGTCTTATACGCGACGAGCATCACAAACAGCACGCCTAATGTCAGCCCCACCGCCTGAGCAGCAATGCCACGGTAAGACCGCTCGAAAAACGCCGATATCCCGCCGAGCGCCAATCCCTCCAACAGTGCATAAAGCGGCGCGGTAACTGGAGCCCAGCTTCTCTTGAATATCGTCACCAGCGCGGTGACAAATCCGCCCAAAATCCCGCCGATCATCCAAGGATAAGCCGCCTCCGGCGTCTCCGAATGCGCCAAGCCCCAAGTCCACGCAGCCGTCGCCACCACACACAGCAGCAGCAATCCGGTCTTATTGACCGTGCCCTGCAACGTCATCGCCTCGCCGCCGAGTGTCACCTCGCCGCGAAATGCCTTCTCATTCAAAGCCGGATTGGAAGTACGCAATGGTGCAGCCATGTTTGTTTCCTCGCAGGTACACACCCAGTTTATGCTCGGCAGATTCGCGTAGCAAATTGCACTCGCAATTAATCCGCAGCAAAGTGGGGGCGGAGTCCGAAGCTGATGGAGAGTAAAATGTTGCAAATCACTGACAGAAGGATCGTAGCCAACAGAAGAGTGGTAGCGCTAACGGGAATCGAACCCGTATTTTAGCCTTGAAAGGGCTACGTGCTAACCGTTGCACCATAGCGCCACTGCGTGCCACTTATCTTAGCATGCAGTCCCCGCCAAATTCCTGTCAAGGCAATCAGATTTATGTAAATTGCTGCGCTTCCCTCTGTGGCTGCCAGTTCGCGTTTTGCTGGGAGGGTGATGCCCTTCCTTCACGGTTTTGCATCTGCATCGGACTTCGCGGCCACGGTACCGGGAGCCTCTGTCGATGGATTATCTCCCCGGCGCGTAAGGTAGAGCACGAAAGGTGCAATCTCGAACGGCATCTTCTCGTATTCCGCCACGGCGCCTACTGGCTTGGACTTCAGCAACTGAAGCTGGTCGCTCCAAGGCTCGACCTTGATCCGTCCGCCGAGCGGCAGCGCAACGACCACATTAGCTGGCGCCTTTGCGCTGGAGATCTGCGCGACGGGCATAGCCGATGCGATGACCCAATTGCTCGGAACCCGATCGCCCAGGTGCGGGCTGATCAGGTTCGGAATCTCCTTCGAGCGGCTCTCGAGCGCCTCCAGGAACAGCTGCGCGGTCCGCGCCTGATCCTTGTACGGCGACTGCATCAGCAGCTCGATGCCCTTCTGGTTCGCCGCCTGCTCCTCTTCCGGCGTGCGCGCAAAACCAAAATGGCGGAAAGTTTCCTTTTCGTCGAAACGCAGGCGATTGAAGAACGCAAATTGTGTGTCCATGCGATGACCGAGCACCACGTGCCCTAGCTCGTGCGCAAGGATGGCCGCCAGGCTGGCCTCGTCGGGAAGCACGTCCATCAGGCCACGGCTGACGACGATCGTATGGCCCATGGTGAAGGACTCAAGCGTTGAGGTCATGAGCACGCGGCAACGGACTTCCGGCTCGATGTCGAGGTTGTTCGTCACCTCGAGATTGTTCACCACCGTCTCGAGCACCTTGTCCACGTCCCCTCGCGGGGCCATCACCCCGATCCGCTCCAGGCTGATGGCGACGTTGTCTTCCGCCAGGCGGCTCCACGATCGTTCCGCTTGCAGCGGCGAGTAGTCGTTCGCCGCATCCGTCTGATCCTTGACTGGCGTTTCCACAAGGACTTTGCTCAGCTCTTGCTCTTCCTGGGCATGGCCGAGCGCGTAGCCCCAAAGGCGCGTCTGTGCCCGGAATGCTTGCGGCGCTGTGTTTTTCGTCGGTGTATTTTGGCCGCGGCCTTCTTCGCTGTAGATGAAGGTCGGCAGCCATTGATTCTCTCCGGCGTTCTGACGCCAGCTATCGAAATTGAAATAATAGCTGGTCATGGAGGAGCCGTTGTAGTTCCCGTTGAAACGCACGATGTGGTAATCCTGGTCTTCCACCCAGATGCGGCCGACAAACCGCCCTTTCTGGCCCTTCACTAACGGGTCGATGTCAAAGACCAGGCAACGAACGTCACCCAGAAACTCGCGGTGGATGTAAGCGAAGTTGTAGTGCTCGCGGTCAAAACCATTTTCATCCAGAAAGATCATCTGCAGAAAGCCGCGCGGAACATATTCCACGGAGAGCAAGCTGTGTAAGCCGCCGAATATCTTGTGCTTGTTGCCCGCGCTATGAATTAGCGGTTCGAGCTCCACGCCCTTGGCGAGATGCGCGCGGCCCAGAAAATACTTGTCCGTGTCCAGCGCTACGCCCTGTTGCTTGTCTGGACGGAGATTTTGGATGTAGGTCTCCACCAGCGGCGAATATTGACGCAGCAACTGCATCTCCGCCCGCTCTTGCGCGACAATTTTGTCGACGATCTCCACTTTGCTCGGCGCTGTCGCCTGCTGCCCGAATGCGGCCAGCGGCATCACGCCAAGCGCCAGGACCACAGGCCAGGCTTTCAGAGTACGCATAGGGTCTCCGAATAGAAATGTGGGAGGGCACAGACAGCCTAGCGCCCTCCGCGTAAGCTGCCATCTGTACAGAGGAGCAGTTTAGGGACAGGCGACTCCGTGCTGGTAATCGCGATGGTTGCCGAGAGAAAGAAGGGCGCAATCAAACGCTTCATACCCTCGATTCGGAACCATCCAATAAACGTCCGCCACGACTCATTCTGAGATAGACTTCTTGCGCATTTATCTCTGAAAAAAGTCATGGATCTCACAGCGAGGCGGAGGACGTAGTGAAACGTTGGGGGTTTTTATTTCTAACCATCGTCGTGTTCGCTCGGCAGCTTGATGCGCAGTCCTCATCTCCTGCGCCGAAACTGGATACGCCCAAAGCATCGCAAAATGAAACCAAACAAAATGTCCCGCAGGATCTTTCCTCGCGCGTTCCACCCGCCAAGCCTGGCGACGTAAAGTCTCTCGACTCCATCCTCGTCGCCATCTACGACGTAATCTCCGGCCCCGCCGGCGACCGTGACTGGAACCGCTTCCGTTCTCTCTTCGTTCCCGAAGCCCGCCTGACCTCCGCCACTAAACACAAAGATGGCTCGATTTTCCTCACCGACGTGGAAGGATATGCCCAACGCGCGGGCGGCTATTTCAAAACGCACGCCTTCTACGAAAGCGCTATCGCCAACCGTATCGAAAAATTCGGCAACATCGCGCAAGTCTTCAGCAGCTACGAATCCCGCAACGCGCCCAACGAAAAGCCCTTCGCCCGCGGCGTCAACAGCATCCAGCTATTCAACGACGGCACCCGTTGGTGGATCCTAAGCATCCTCTGGGACGAAGAATCCCCCGCCAATCCGCTACCGCCCGAACTCTCCGTCCCCGCAAAATAGAAGCGCTGCGCCATTAAATCTGCCTGTTTGTACAGTGTCTAGCGGTTAGCCTATGTAGCGGCTGATTTATGTAGCGGCGGGCCTTCAGGCCCGCTAGCAAGCGAAGCGAGCGCTCTTCGGTTTTCGGTTTTCGGTTTTCGGTTTTCGGTTTTCGGTTTTCGGTTTTCGGTTTTCGGTTTTCGGTTTTCGGTTTTCGGTTTTCGGTTTTCGGTTTTCGGTTTTCGCGAATCTACTGCCACCGCAGCGCCACCGCCGGGTCCACCCGCAAAGCCCGCCAGGCAGGAATCGCCGCCGCTGCCACCGTAACCAGCACGGTAAACAGCGTCGCCGCCGCATACACCAGCGGATCAGCCGGACCCACCCCCACCAACATCGCCGCTGCAACCCGCGCCAGCGCCACAGCTGCCAGCGCACCCACCACCAAGCCCGCCGCCGCAAACGTGATCCCTTGCAGGATTACCAGCCGCATAATGTCCTTAGGTTGCGCTCCCAGCGTCACGCGAATCCCGATCTCACCGCTCCGCTGCGCCACTGCATAAGCCATCACGCTGTACAGACCGATCGCTGCCAGCAGCAATCCCAGCCCGCTCAGCACGCTCAAAAGGCTCGCTGCGATCTTCGCCCCAAAAAGCGACGCGGCAACGTACTCCGTCATCGGCTCGGCGTCGAAGATAGTCAGCGCCGGATCAATCGCCGTCGCCTCGCGCCGCAGCGCCGCGATCGCTTCGTTCACCGATCCTGACGTGCGCACATCGAACGTCAGTCCATACTCCGGCCGGAAAATCTGCCGAATGGGAATATAGAAGTAGGGCTGAGCGCTTTCCGTGACTCGGTGATATTTGCTGTCCTTGCCTACGCCCACGATCGTGAACCATTGCCCCCATCCATGCACCTTTCGCCCAATCACGCTGCGATTGGCCATAAATCGCCGCACAAACTCCTGATTGACGATCATCACCTTCAGCGACCTGGCGTCGTCCCGTAGATCAAAATCTCGTCCTTCCATCAGCGGAATCTTCATCGTCTCGAAGTAACCGGGCGACACCAAATCCCGGTAAATCTTCATGTTCTCGTTGGCGCCCGGGACATAGCCCTCCACCTCCAGCGTTTCCCAGTTTCCCCCGCTAAATCCCAAAGGCGCGGAATCGTCGTAGCTGACCGCGGTCACTCCCGGTTGCTGTTCCAGCCGCTCGCGGAGACGTCGGCAGAAACTGTCTGTCTGCTGCGCATCGTAGTCCGCCGTCGAAAAATCGAAGCGTGCCAGCGCCACGCCCTCTGGCTTGAAGCCGGGATCCATCGCTCGCGCAGTCTCGAAACTCTTAAGAAATAGCCCCGCACCTACCAGCGCTATCACCGCCAGCGCCACCTCGGAGGTCACCAGCAGCCCGCGTAGTCGATGCGAATGAGCGCCCGAAGTCCCGCTGCGGCCGCCCTCCTTCAGCATCTCGTTCACACTCGCTCGCGACGCGTGCAGTGCCGGAGCCAGTCCGGCAAGAATCGCGACGCCAACCGCCAACGCTGTTGTGAACGCCAGTACCTGCCCATCGAGCGGCGGTTGCAACATTGCCGGCCTTGCGACCGCCGGAAGCAGCCAGCGCAGCGCACCGCCCAGCACGGTTGCCAGCATCAACCCACACACCGAGCCGGCCACCGCCATCACCAAGGTCTCCGTGAGAAGCTGCTGGATTAGTCGCATGGGCCGCGCGCCCATCGCCAGCCGCACGCTAAACTCTTTCAGCCGCCCGGTCGCGCGCGCCAGCAGCAGATTCGCCAGGTTCGCGCAAACAATCAGCAGCACTACTCCGCTCGCGCCCATCAGGATCGCAATCGGCGTCAGCAATACGGATTGCGTCCCGAAGTGCGATTGCCATACCGGTAGCACCGTAGCGCCAATCCCTTGATTCGAGTCCGCATCCGCCACCGCCATCCGGTTTGCCAGGGCCTGCACTTCCCCACGCGCCTGCTCCATCGACACGCCCGGCGCCAGCCGCGCCATCATCATGAAGTTGCGCGTGTTGCGGTCGCGCAACATCCAAGTCCCCGTGTGGGTCAGCTGTCCATACATGGTGACCGGCATCCACATCTCGTAATCAAATCCCGCCCGTGTGCCATGAAAATCTTCCGGGGCCACCCCGATAATCGTGAATGGCGTGCGGTTGATGCGCAGTGTTCCGCCGATGGCCGCAGGGTCGGAGTGGTAATGGTTCTTCCAGTAGGTGTGACTGATGACCACCACCGCGTGAGCGTTCTGCGCGTCATCGCGTTCCGCTCCGGAAAAGAAACGCCCTGCTTCCGGTTGCACGCCAAGCATGTCGAAAAAGCCGCCGGACACCATTTCGCCCCAAACCTGAGTCGTCCGCGGGGCGTCACCCACAGAGAATACGTTTCCGACCCGCGCGGTCACGAAATTGACCAGGTGCAGATTGTCCCGAAAATCTCGGAAGTCCAGGTAAGAGGTCGTAAGCGGCTCGCCGTCTGGCGCCGTGTTCTCGATGGCCACGACGCGTTCCGGTTGCGCGGCTCCCGGCAATGGGTTCAGCAGCATCGACCGCATCCAACTGAAAATGGTGGTGCTAGCCCCAATCCCAATCCCAATCGTCAGCACCGCCACCGCGGCAAAGCCCGGATTCCCCGCCAGGGTCCGCAAAGCATAACGAAGATCGCGCAAGAGGTTATTCATGGTGTCAAAGCTCAAACGCACGCAGCATACCACCGCAACTAATTGAAAAAGCAGCCCCTAACTTCCATTTCACCGCTCCGAGCGTCCGTTTCTGGGATAAACCGTCCCGCAGCAGGACGTGCCAGCAGGTCAGTCCTCCCGTGATGGCGTCGTTGTAGCGGCTGGGCTTTAGCCCAGCTAGCGAGCAAAGCGAGCGCTCTTCGCCATTGCCGTAGCGTAGCGCCGCCGACTCCGCCCGCCTCAGCCCGGAGAGGGCGGCACAGGTTAGCCTAGCCCGTAAGGGCTGGGTACGTCAGGCGCACAATCTCACAGCGCCGTAGGTGCGGCACACGCTTTTAATGCCGAGACTCTATCCCCAACAATCCAGGCCACTTAAAATAATTCATTGACAACTAGTAATTCTTATGCTATCATCCTTCTGCAATGTCCCCACGGTCCTTGCGCCCTCCCTTAATCCACCGTGCCGCTCCGCCCAAACTCCGAATCGCGCTAAGTTCTTTAGAATCCGCTTTTACGACAAATGCGCCCCTAACCCCTTTAGAATCCGCATTTACGAAAATACCGGGGGGTGGGGGTCCTCTATGAGCCAGCTTCAATTCAATCTCATGCCCGAGCGCCGCGCCTTCACCGTCACCGAGCTGACCGCCAGAATCCGCGACCTCTTCGCCCGCAACTTCACCGATATCTGGGTCACCGGCGAAATCTCCAACTGCCACGAAGCCCAGTCTGGCCACATCTATTGCACGCTGAAAGATGAACGCTCCCAGGTAAAGTGCGTTTGCTTCAAAAATCAGCTCCGCGCCATGAAGTTCCGCCCCGAAGACGGCCTCCACGTCACCGTGCGCGGTTCCATCAGCGTCTACGAGACACGCGGCGAATACCAGATCTACGTTGAGAACATTGAGCCGGTCGGCCTCGGAGCCCTGCAGCTCGCCTTCGAGCAGCTGAAACGACATCTCGAAGCCGAAGGTCTGTTTGCCGCCGACCGCAAGAAATCCTTGCCGCTTCTCCCCAGCCGCATCGGCCTGATCACATCACCGCGCGGCGCTGCCGTTCGCGACGTCGTTCGCATCCTGCGCCGTCGCTTCAGCAATGTGCACTTGACGCTTTACCCCGTACGCGTCCAGGGCGATGGCGCCTCCACGGAAATCGTCCGTGCCGTTCAATTCTTCAATCGCGGGAAAATGGTCGATGTGCTGATAATCGCCCGCGGCGGCGGCTCGCTAGAGGATCTCTGGGCCTTCAACGAAGAAGAAGTCGTCCGCGCCATCGCCGGCTCCGAAATACCCGTAATCTCCGGCATCGGCCACGAAACCGATTTCACCATCGCCGATTTCGTCGCCGACGTGCGGGCCTCGACGCCTTCCGCCGCCGCCGAGCTGGTCGTCCAGACGCGCCGCGAATTCGACAAGCACATTGCTGATCTTCGCGATGCTCTGAACGAGCAGATGCGTTATCGCATCCTCGTCCTCGTTCGCCGCGTTCACGAACTCGCAAGCCGCCGAGGATTCCGCCGCCCGTTGGATTTGCTGCGCCAGCAACGTCAGCGCGCCGATGAACTCACCTCGCGCCTCGTCCACGGCCTCCGCGCAAGCGTGCATCAATCGCGCCGCCGCTTCACCACCGCGCACATGCGCATCGTCTCCTTCGATTTTCGTATGAAGATCGCGGGATTGCGCCTGCGCCTCGAAAAGCGTAGCGCCGATTTAGCCGCCCGCTCCGAGCGCTTGCTCCGAGCAAAGCGCGAGCGACTCGACCGCCTCCGCCTCCAACTGGAAGAGCGCAGCCCCCTCCGCGTCCTCGAACGCGGCTACGCCATAGCCACCAACGCCGCCGGCCAAGTCCTACGCGACGCCACCCAAGTAGCCGTAGGCGACACCGTAAACGTCCACCTCCATCGAGGAAAACTGATCACTGAAGTTAAAGCTAAGGAGAGCTAGCTGAAGAAAAAAGCCAAACAAAGCTGACAGCTACTCTTCGTCGCCTGTGGATGTCACTTTCAGGACGGCGAGGAAGGCTTCTTGCGGGATGTCGACTTGGCCGACGCGCTTCATGCGCTTTTTGCCTTCTTTTTGTTTTTCGAGGAGCTTGCGTTTGCGCGTGATGTCTCCGCCGTAGCACTTGGCGAGAACGTTTTTGCGGATTGCCGCGACCGTTTCGCGCGCGATCACGCGGCTGCCAATCGCGGCTTGAATGGGCACCTCGAACATTTGCCGCGGAATCAATTTCCGCAAGCGCGAAACCAAATCGCGGCCGCGCTCGTAAGATTGCTCGCGATGGCAAATCATGGAGAGTGCGTCGACCGGCTCGCCGCCAACCAAGACGTCGAGCTTGACCAAATCGGATTCGCTGTAACCGGCGAGGTGATAATCGAGCGAAGCGTAGCCGCGTGAAACGCTTTTTAGGCGATCGTAAAAATCGAGAACGATTTCGTTCAGCGGCAACTCATAGGTGAGCATGACTCGCGTCGGTGACAAATACTCGAAACCTTTTTGCGTGCCGCGCTTGTCCTGGCAAAGCTGCAAAATGCCGCCCACCGATTCATCGTTCGTGATGATCATGGCCTTGATGATTGGCTCTTCGATTTTGCTGATGTCGCTCGGACTCGGAAATTTCGCGGGGCTGTCGACTTCGATCGTTTCGCCGGTGACGCGAGTAATTCGGTAGCGCACGCTGGGCGCCGTGGTGATCAGGTTCAGCCCGAATTCGCGCTCCAGCCGCTCCTGCACAATTTCCATGTGCAGCAGGCCGAGAAAGCCGCAGCGAAAACCGAAGCCGAGCGCGACGGAATTTTCCGGCTCGTAGAAAAATGCCGCGTCATTCAGTTTCAATTTGCCAAGCGCATCGCGCAGCGGCTCGTATTCGTCGGCAAGCACGGGAAACAATCCGGCGAATACCATCGGCTTGATAGCTTCGAATCCGGGAAGCGCGGGAGCAGCACGGTCGGCATCGGTGATCGTGTCACCCATGCGCGCGTCAGCAACGTCCTTGATATTCGCGACGACGAAACCGACGTCGCCGGCTTCGAGTTCTTCGAGAGCGACGGGTTTCGGAGTGAGCGTGCCGAGGGTTTCCACTTCGTGAACCTGGTTGGTGTAGACCAAGCGAATTTTAGAATGCGGCGCGATGCGGCCTTCCATCACGCGCACGAGCACCACGGCGCCGCGATAAATGTCGAACCAGGAATCGAAAATCAGCGCTTGCAATGGATTTTCCGCGTTGCCTTTCGGAGGTGGCACGCGCTGCACAATCGCCTCGAGGACATCTTCCACGCCGATACCGCTTTTTGCGCTGATCATCAGCGCATCGTGCGCGGGAATGGCGAGAACATTTTCAATTTGCTCTTTCACGAAGTCAGGTTGCGCGGCGGGCAAATCAATTTTGTTGATCACCGGAAGGATGGTGAGATTGCTGCCAGCGGCGAGAAACGTGTTCGCGACCGTTTGCGCTTCCACGCCCTGGCTCGCGTCGACCACGAGCAGAGCGCCTTCGCAGGCGGAAAGCGCGCGCGAGACTTCGTAGGAAAAATCGACATGCCCCGGCGTGTCGATCAAATTCAGGCGATACGTGTTTCCGTCTTTCGCTTTGTAATGCAGGCGAATGCTTTTTGCTTTGATGGTGATTCCGCGCTCGCGCTCCAGATCCATGGAGTCGAGCACCTGCTCGTGCATTTCGCGCTGCGAAAGCGCGCCGGTCATTTCCAGCAAGCGATCGGCAAG
>Ga0210410_10005906_pt1 | contig 10636 bp, 3 predicted proteins | sample IncBWC4MmetaG_FD_161058 | JGI IMG/M metagenome (GOLD analysis project Ga0210410, IMG submission 161058) | Forest soil microbial communities from Barre Woods Harvard Forest LTER site, Petersham, Massachusetts, United States - Inc-BW-C-4-M | ecosystem: Environmental > Terrestrial > Soil >... | reverse complement strand
AGAGCTGCCGGCCGCGTGAGATCATCGTGGTCGATAATGCGTCGCGGGATCGGCGGACGCGGGATGTCGCGTTAGCCGAGGGAGTCATCTATATACGCGAAGACAGGCCGGGGCTCGATGTCGCCCGCAATACCGGCGTGCTTCGCGCAACCAGCGACATTGTGGCCTTTACCGACGACGACGTCCTGCTTCACCCCCACTGGCTGGAGCGGCTGGTGGCCGCATTCGATCAGCCACAGGTCGCCGCCGTGACCGGGCTCGTGCTTCCTGCAGAACTCGCAACCGAGGCGCAACGGCACTTCGAGACCTATTGGGGATTTGGCAAAGGCTATCGGGAGCAAGACTTCGATAGCTCATGCTTCAGCGGCGCTTTCCCCGCGTGGGATGTCGGTGCCGGAGCCAGCATGGCGTTCCGCCGCGACGTGTTTGAAAAGGTCGGTCTTTTCGACGAGCGTCTCGATGTAGGCCAGGCGGGCTGCTCTGGAGATTCGGAATATTGGTACCGACTGCTGGCAAGTGGCCATAAGTGCCGCTACGCACCTTCTGCTGTGGCCTTCCATTCTCACCGACGGACAATGGAGGGGCTCGCAAGCCAAATCTATTATTACATGCGAGGCCACGTTGCGGCTCTACTGGTTCAATATGAACGAACGGCACTCGCAGAAAACCGGGTGCGTGCGTACCTGTATCTTCCGGCCTGGTATTCCTATCGGCTGCTTCGCAGAGCCATCGGTCGCAAGCGCATTGGCGACCGTTTTCTCAAGGAGGAGATAGCCGGCTGTGTGTCCGGCATTCGCTTCTATCACCGCGAGGGGAAGCGGAAATGACGGCCGATTCGCTCACGTCGATCGTAATCCCCGCTCGCGACGCCGAGAAAACCATCGCTCGTACCCTCGAAAGCCTGCTGGCCCAAACCGACCCGAGATGGGAAGCCCTGATCGTTGACGACGGCTCCGTCGATGCAACGCCCGCTATCGTTGACGGCTATGCGGCGCGAGATGCCCGCTTTGTTGCCCTCAAATCCGATGGGCGGCGGGGTGTATCGACGGCCCGCAATGTCGGCCTTTCCAACGCAAACGGAGAACGGCTTCTGTTCCTCGATAGCGACGACTGGATTGACGAGCAATTTCTGGTCAAAATGAACGCGGCGCTGAATGAAAATCCTTCTGCGATCGCCGCGTGCTGCGATCATTGTCGAGTCACGCCTGACAGCGACCAAACGCCTCGCTACAGCAATGCACGAGTTGCTATCAATCCATTTGAAGCTTTCGCGCGCAGCTGCCCAGTTGCCGTTCACAGCGTCCTTGTCAAGAAAAGCGCCGTCCTGGGAGTTGGTGGTTTTGACGTCAATCTTCGCACCTGCGAGGAATGGGACCTGTGGCAGCGGGTTGCGCGAACCGGCGGCAGCTGGATCCATGTCGATGAGTTGCTGAGCTATTATTGGTCAAGCGAGCATTCCCTGTCCAGCGACCTCCAGCAAATGCTGGCTGATGGGAATGCTGTTATTGCTCGCGGATTTTCCATCGACGAACGGGTGGAGAACCCGGCGCCGGAGCATCAATACGGAGCATCTGCCGCGCACGGAAGATCGCAGGCGGCAGCACATGCCTATTTCGCACTTTGGTGCTGCGGCATAAATTGCGTCCGCGGGACGGGGAGCCGTCCTTCAAGCGAAGTTCTTGCCGACATACCGCAATCAGAGACAGCGGCGGATCAGATCGCCTTTTGCCTGCTGGACGCAATCGCGGTGGGTGCCCGGGCAGCGCCGGCGAAGTTGGCCAGTCGCTGGACGCTGTTTGGCGCGCATGTGACCGAACTGATCAGCGCAATCGGACGGGCCTGGAACGATCCGGCGGAAGCCCGAAAGGTCCAGTACAGATTTGAGCGCATGCTGCTCGACTACGACGACCTTTCGGCTCCGCGCGAACTTGCTCTGACACTCGGCCTCCGCGTCGATCTTCGGCAGCTTCGGGCGTTCTGCCCGCCCAATCATGTGGACCGGCTTTACGTCTACGTTTGCGATGGACCGCAAATACTGGCTTTGCTCGACGTCGGGCTGCTCGGCGCGGTGGATGTCGAGTTCTGGACTAAGCTTGTTCACGAGCACCTCGCTCATTTGGATATTCAAGTCCGCAAGCGCCGGCGACCTCCGAGCCGACCAGCCAGGTTGATGAGACGTTTTCGGCAGCTTGCGCGCAGCAACCCGGATGGTCATCAGCATCGGCTGCAGGTGTTGCAGGACCGTGTGTCGAGCGAAGCCAAGTCAAGGCCCGCTTCAAGCGCCCCGATGTCGGGCGGCAGGGAGAGTCTTGCCGTTGAAGAAGGCCCAAGCGACGTTGGACGTGAGTTGTTCTGGGAAGGGTTCTTTCAAAAAGAAGACCCCTGGAACTACGGCTCGCCCTATGAGCAGGAGAAATATCGCCGGCAACTGGAATTGCTGCCGCCTGAACCGGCGGAACGCGCCATCGAGCTGGCATGCGCGGAAGGGCATTTTAGCCGGCCACTGGCGACGAAAGTCGGGCACCTATTGGCATCCGACATTTCACCAACAGCGCTCGAGCGGGCGCGCCTGCGATGCCGCGGAATTTGCAATGTGGATTTTCTCAAGCTTGATCTGTCGGCCGACCCTCTCCCCGGCGAGATGGATCTCATCTGCTGCTCCGAGGTGCTTTACTACCTGGATGACCAAGCCGAATTGGCGCTTGTCGCACAAAAAATCGCGGGGGCATTGCGTCCCGGCGGTCATCTCATAACGGCGCACAGTTTCGTCTTGAAGGACAACAGAGACCGGACCGGGTTCGACTGGGAGAATCCGTACGGGGCCGAGACGATTGCGCGGGTGATGGCACAGCTGCCCGATCTTGCGCTTGAAGCATCGATACAAACCGAGCTCTATCGCGTCGATCGCTACAGGCGACTGAAACCGGGCGAGGTCGCGCCGGGTCCGCAGGTCACGATTGCGCGAATAGAGGCGCCGATTGAAAGGGAGGTTGCGCGATTCATCGTGTGGAATGGCGCTGTCAGGCTGCGATCGGAGGTCGTGCAATCGGAGCGGCGCACGCACGTTCCTGTCTTGATGTACCATCGAATCGCGACCGATGGACCGGAAGAGCTTGCGCGCTATCGCGTCAATCCGGATGCGTTTGCGCAGCAGATGTTGTGGTTGCGCAGAAACGGCTACCATACGATCAACTCGGAACAACTGGCGTGGTTTGTCGCAAACGATTGCCCGTTTGAGGGCAGGCCGCTGCTGATTACCTTCGACGACGGATATGAGGATTTTGCCGAACAGGCCTGGCCTGTATTGAAAGCCAATGATCTGTCCGCTGAGGTGTTCATTGTCACTGATCTGGCGGGCGGGCGGGCAGAGTGGGATACATCGTTCGGAACGCCTGCGCCGCTGATGGATGCCGACAGGATTGTCGCGCTTGCCGGCGAAGGTGCAATGTTTGGCAGTCACCTTGCGCGCCATCCTCGAAGCGATCGGCTCTCAAGCTCGGAACTTGCCGAAGAACTGCTACGGTCTCGTATTCAGCTGGAGACGTGGCTGGGGCGACCGACGACGTCGCTTGCGGCTCCGTTTGGATGCACCGATCAGCGGTTCAGAATTCTTGCGGCGGAGTGCGGCTATAAATCCGTATTCAACACGGTCGGCCGGGCTGCCTGTTTGAAAGATGATCTGCTCGATCTGCCGCGTATCGAAGTCAGAGGAGATCGTAGTCTGGACGAGTTTGTGCACTGCCTGGAGCAGTATCAATGAGTACCGGTACGCACCTGGTCAGTGTCGTCATTCCGGCTTACAACGCCGGCGCGACGATCGACGAAACGCTTCGCAGCGTCAGATCCCAGTCGCACGAACGGCTCGAAATCATCGTGGTGGACGACGGCTCGACCGATGACACGCTCGCCGTCGCCGAGCGGCATGCGGACCAGGATCCCCGTATCAAGATCATAAGGCAGGGCAACGCAGGCGTGGCGGCGGCTCGCAACGTCGGATGGCAGGCGGCTCGTGCGGAATTCATTGCGTTCATCGACGCCGATGATCTGTGGGCGCCGTCCAAGATCGAGCGACAGCTCCAGGTGATGATTGATGGAGGAGAGCGGACGGGCCTCGTCTACAGTTGGTACGCCTGGATTGATGCGAAGAGTCGCGTGAACGTCAAATCCGACCCGGTCTACCATGCGGGCGAGGTGCTGGACTATCTGTTCGAAGGTAATTTCATCGGCAACGGAAGTTCGGCAATGGTCCGCCGGGAAGCCCTGGTTGCTGCAAATGGGTTCGAGAGCGGCCTCCGGGCGTTGGGTGCGCAGGGGTGCGAAGATCTGCTGTTCTATTGCCGGGTTGCGGAAGCGTATCACTTCGCGGTGGTTCCTGAATATGAGATCGGCTACCGTTACCTGCCGAACAATATGTCCAGCGACATGACTCGGATGTTCCGCTCCTGGATGCTGGTTGCGGACGAGATGGCGGCTCGCCATCCCGATCGCACTGCCCTGCTGGATCGGGGAATCAGCAACTACGCCCGATGGCTGCTTCGAAGAGCGCTGATCGGCGGCCGATTGGGGTACTTTGCGTCGGTCCTCGCGCTGTTAGGCCGGCGGAACCCCTTGTTGGCCGTCAAGGTCGTCGCGCTCGGTCTGCCGCGGGATATTGCCTCTGCGGCGTGGTGGATGTCCCGCGGTCTGCGGCACAGAGAGCTCCGACGGCCGCTGCCGTCGTTTCTGATCGGCGACCCCAATCAATCTCGATGCTAGACGCTGGCGACATGAACAGGCCGAGAGCCGCGCGGCGGGCGGCATTGGCCGAGCTGTGGCGGCTTCTCAAGGTGACTCCGCTGCCGCGTTGGGCAACGCCTCTGCTGATCATCCTTGGCCTGGCCTCGTCGCTGGCGGAAACGGTCGGCATCACGCTCGTGCTGCTTTTCTTCTATCTCGCCATGGGGCAGGTCGAGCTCGCCACGTCGACAAGCGGCGTCCTGGGCGATGCGCTGCGGCACGCGACCACCTGGTTTCACAGCTCGACCGAGACCGCTCTGGTGGTGCTTCTTCTGATCGTTGTGCGCGGCGCCCTGGCTTTCGCCAATACGCTGATCAGCGCGCGCGTTGGCGAGCAGATCAATGAGGTCGCGCGCAACCGCGTTCACCTGCAATATCTGTCAACCTCATATTCGTTCTTCCAGCGCCATGACGAGGCCTATCTCATGGAGGTCCTGGGGACCGAGACATGGTTGATCGCGGGGGCTTACAGCAGCCTTACCCGCATCATCGTCAGCTCCTGTTCGATCTTTCTCTTCGTGTCATTTCTCTTTGCGCTCTCGGTGAAGATCACGGTTATGGCTATCGCTGCATCGATGGTCGTATCTGCCGGGCTGCGTCACCTTTCGAGGCCGATGCAGGAGCTCGGCGGCGGGGTGAAGGTGGTCCATCAGAAACTGGGAGAGCATATGCTGATGACCCTTCAGGGCATGCGTACGATCCGTGCGTATGGCCAGGAGAAGGTGCATCAGGAGCGCTTCGAGGGCGCCTCAGCGGAGGCGCGCCGGGTCGCACTGGGGCTTGCGCGCCTTTCCGCGCTGGTGTCTCCGCTTACGGAAGTTGGATATCTGGTGGTGCTTTGCCTCGTTATCGCTTCCGCCGACATGTGGGGAATCGGGTTTGCGACCAGCCTTACGGCGGTAGCCTTGCTCTATCGATTGCAGCCACACATGCGAGAGCTCGAGACCAGCCTGTTATATATGGCGCAAATCGAGCCACAGCTGCGTTCCATCCGCCTCATGCTGGCGAAGGACGACAAGGAATACCCGAAGCCGGGACACGTCGCGATCAGCGGGCTGAGCGGCAACATCTCGTTTCGCAATGTCTCCTTCCGCTACGACGCAGAATCTGATTCCGCGCTTCACGATGTCTCCTTTGACATTCCGGCAGGCAAGATCACCGCGCTCGTCGGCGCGAGCGGGGCGGGCAAGACCACGGTCGTGAACCTTCTGCTTGGACTTTATTCGGCGACCGATGGAAGCATCAGGGTTGATGGTTGTCCCATTGAAGATCTCCGCCGGACCGACTGGCTCGGTCTGCTCGCGATTGCCGGCCAGGACGTCGATCTTGTCGAAGGCACCGTGATCGACAATGTGCGGATGTCGAAGAACGACGCCTCGGAGGAGGAGATTTTGCACGCGTTGCGCGTAGCGGGTATTTCGGACATCGTTGAAGCCTTGCCCGACAAGTACGACACCTGGATCGGGCAGCGCGGCATGCGCTTTTCGGGCGGACAGCGTCAGCGTATTGGACTTGCCCGCGCGATTGTCCGTAATCCCGAGTTCCTGATCCTTGACGAGGCCATGAGCGCGCTCGACCGCTCGTTGGAGGAGAGTGTCAAGCGCGCAATCCAGCAGCAGTTCAAGGGCCGGACCTTGCTGCTCATTACCCACCGCCTGGAATCCGTGCTCGACGCGGATCACGTGGTGTGCCTCGAGGCCGGCCGGGTTTGCGCGCAGGGTACTCCGGCGAAGCTGCGCGCGGACTCCGGTAGCCTCTTTGCGCGTAACCTTCGGGTGGAAGCCCTCCGAACCGGACGTTGAACTTCCCTTGCGCGGCAATTCAGCGCAAACCAAGAATTCAAAAATTCCGCGACCACGCGCGTCGAGATCGCGCCGTCGTTTCCTGGGCCCGTAGTACTACGGATCGGGTCTGGAGCTGAAGGCGCGACCGTGAAGCCGGCGTTTCGCGACCGATCGGAATTCACGCTCTGAATTGGAATAAACTGTTGTTGCACAGGCTGTTCCTCTCTCTCCAGGAATTTGCTCGCAATGGATTGCGCGTGAGCGCGTGCACTTGGAAGAAACCTGAACGAGGCACCGTGCCTTCTTCCGCATGCTGCAATTTTTTCCGAAATTCATAAACCTTGAACGCCTTTGTGGTGGTTGTGGCGCAAAGGAGCCACAATCCATCATGACAACAAACCCAACCTACGCGAGCGTCATCGTCGGAACTTCTGGATCGGACATTCTCTTCGGCGGCACCGGAAATGACCTTCTCACCGGAGGAGCCGGCAGTGACATTTTCGCGATTTCGAAGGGCTACGGCTCGGACACCATCAGCGACTTCCAGGCCGGCGTCGGCGGTGACGTCCTGCGCGTCCAGAATTACGGGTTTGCGAACTTCGCAAAGTTCGTTGCAGCCGCCACGCAGGTGGGCTCCGATACGGTCGTCACCCTGTCGAGTACTGAAACGCTGACGTTGCAGAACCTCGCGCTCTCCTCTCTCGTCGCGTCCAATGTCGTCCTCGACAATCCGCTTCAGGGAAGCGCCTCGCCGAACACGGCGGCGCTAACGGTCCAGGCCGGCGGCACGCTGACCGGAAGTGCGATGAACGACTCCCTGCAGGCGCTCGGAACCGGGGTCACCCTGATCGGGGGCGCGGGAGACGATACCTACTTCATGTACGACCACAACACCAAGGTCGTCGAGCAGGGCGGCCAGGGTATCGATACCATCAACGATGGGATGATCGACGGCTACAGCCTCGTCAATGCGCCGAACGTCGAAAACCTGATCCTGGGCGGCAGCTACGCATCGCCTGCGACCGGCAACGATCTCGACAACATCATCATCGGAAATGCCGGCAACAACGTCATCGATGGCGGCAAGGGCAATGACGTGCTCCACGGCGGCGGCGGCATCGACACCTTTGTCATCGCCGTGGGCAACGGCAACGATATCATTACCGACTTCACGACCGGCGCCGGCGGCGACATCCTGCAACTCAACGGCACCGGTTTCCGGACGTTGTCCGACGTCACCGCCGCCATGAAGCAGGTCGGGACCGACACCGTCCTTACGCTAATCAGCGGCGAAACCCTCAGGCTCAACAACACCAAAGTCGAGAACTTCACCACGGCCAACGTCAATATCGTCACGCAGCCCACCGGGCTGGTGCAGACCTTCAACGACGATTTCAACGCGCTCTCCGCGGGCCAGGACCCGCATCTGACATGGCGCACAAGCTATGCCTGGAGCGGTGCGGCGAGTTACTCGCTTGCGGGCGAGCAGCAGATCTACGTCGACCCGAGCTTTTCGGGATTGCCGGGAACCCAAGCTTCGGCGCCGCTCGGCCTCAATCCGTTCTCGATCCAGAACGGCCATCTCGTCATTACCGCGCAGCCGCTGCCTGCGAGCGACGCGGCCTATGCCGGTGGCCACCAGTTCTCGTCGGGCATGATCTCGACCCAGAACAGCTTCGCTCAGACCTACGGGCATTTTCAGATGACGGCCACGCTGTCCGGCACGCCCGGCGCGTGGCCTGCCTTCTGGATGTTGCCCACCAACCCGCACGGTCTCTCGACCGAACTCGACGTGCTCGAAGCGCTGGGCACGCATCCCGACCAGTCGCATTGGGGCTTCCGATCCTCGACCACACCTGACCAGGGATATTGGTCGAATACCGCCAACCTGACCGCGGGCCAGCATACGTTCGCGGTGGAATGGACACCGTACACGCTGACCTTTTTGGTGGATGGCGCTGAAGTGGGGCAGGTGGCCACTCCCTCCGATATGAACACGGCGATGTACATGATCGCCAACCTTGCCATGGGCGGGAGCTGGGCCGGCAATGCCGCGCCCGACGCGACGGCGACGGTGAGCATCGATTCGATCACCGCGTATCAATTGCCGGAATACACGCTCGCGAATTATACGCTGCTCACCAGCGGAACGCCGACCAGCACGATCACCGGGACCGCGAGTGCCGACACGCTGACCGGTACATCGGGCAACGATCTGATCGACGGAGCAGGAGGCGCCGACACCATGACCGGCGGCGGCGGCGACGACACCTATATCGTCTCCGATTCGAACGCCAAGATCGTCGAAAGCTATGGCGGCGGCGTCGACACGGTAAAGTCGTCCGTCACCTACAAGCTTCCCGACTATGTCGAGAACCTGACGCTCACGGGCTCGGCCGCCATCAACGCCACCGGCAACTCGCAGTCCAACATCATCACCGGCAATGATGCCGCGAACGTCATCACCGGCGGGCTCGGCAACGACATCCTGACCGGCGGCGGTGGCGCGGATACCTTTGTCATCAATGCCGGCGACGGTTCGGACATCATCACCGATTTCACGCCGGGTTCGGGGGCGGGGCACGACGTCGTTCAGCTCAACGGCTTTGCCTTCACTTCGTTCAGCGACGTCAACGCGGCCATGACGCAGGTTGGGAACGACGTCTATCTGGCGCTGACAAATCAGGATACGCTGGTCTTTCGCAACACCACGATCTCGGCCTTTACCAGTGATGATTTCCAGCTGCCTGGATCTCTCCCGGTCGGCGGCACGATCACATCCTGGATCAATGGAAGCGTCAGCAGCCATATTGTCTACGGCACGGCGTGGAATGACAAGATTACACCGGTAAATACCGATGACACGATGGTTGGATGGACCGGCGACGATACCTACGTCATCAGCAATGCGAACCAGAAAATAGTCGAGAATCCCGGCGGCGGCATAGATAGTGTCGAGGCCTGGACCTCCTATACCCTGCCCGCCAACGTCGAAAACCTGACCTTGATGATGGGCGGGCTCACCGGCACCGGCAACCAGTTGGCCAACCGCATCGTAGGCTCGAGCGGCGCCGACATCCTCAATGGCGGCGGCGGCAATGACTGGATTTACGGAGGCGCGGGCAACGACACGTTCATCTACAGCACGGGCAGCGGTAACGTTACGATCGCCGACTTCCACGTTCCGACAAGCACGAGTTCCGAGCATGACAAGCTGATACTGAAGGGCTACGACGCCGGCGCCTACCTGACCAATGTTAACGACGTATGGACCATTCACTACGCGGGAGGAGCGGATACCCTGCATATTGTGGGCACGACCCAGCTGACGGCGTCGGACTATTCGTTCGTTTCCGCGACGGGCGCGTTGATGACCATGTCAGCCCTCTCCGCGCCAACAATTTCGTTCGCCGCCGGCAGCGGATCGACCGGGGCGGGCCTCACCAATGCAAATCATCTTACCCTGACCGGCTACGCGCAGGCAGGCGTCACCGTCATTGTATTCGACGGAGCAAGTCAGATCGGCACAGCGAGCGCTGACAACAATGGTACCTGGAGCTTTGCTACCGCAACGCTGGCCGATGGTAGCCACGCGTTTAAGGCGGTCGCGGCGGATGGTGGCGGCAATCTGAGCGCGCCCTCAGCCGAGCTCGACGTCACTGTCGACACCGTCGCCCCGGCCGCGCCCACAGTGGCGTCGTTCTCTCCCGACAGCAATGTCGTCGGCGATGGCATCACCAACGTCAATAATGTGACCCTAACCGGAACCGCATTGGCGGGGAGCATGGTAGAGGTGTTTGACGGTGCTATCCAGATCGGCACGACGACCGTCAATGGCAGTGGCGTCTGGTCGTTTGCAACGGGAGCGCTGTTCGACGGTAGCCACACGTTCGCCGGCAAAGCCGTGGATGCCGCAGGTAACGTGAGTGCGGCCTCGGCGGCATTGAATGTCACCGTAGATACTGTCGCGCCCAATGCACCCAGCCTTATCTCCGATACGCTCGTCTCTGCGAATGCAATGATTGTTTCCGGTACGGCGGAGGTGGGAAGCACCGTTAAATTATATGAAGGGACGA
>Ga0210410_10005905_pt1 | contig 10636 bp, 9 predicted proteins | sample IncBWC4MmetaG_FD_161058 | JGI IMG/M metagenome (GOLD analysis project Ga0210410, IMG submission 161058) | Forest soil microbial communities from Barre Woods Harvard Forest LTER site, Petersham, Massachusetts, United States - Inc-BW-C-4-M | ecosystem: Environmental > Terrestrial > Soil >... | reverse complement strand
GCCGTTGTTTAGAATGACTACCGGAATGCCGGCTTTCTTGGCACGGTTTAGTGCTGGCACAATCGCACTTTGCGAGGCGGCCATAATGGCCAGAAGATCGAATTTTCGCGCGATGGCATCGTCGATCTGCTGGGCCTGCAAAGCGGCGTCATAGGGGGTGTCGAACTGGGTCACTTCCAGCCCTCGATCCTTCGCACGCGCGTTGAACGCCTTGTTCAGCGCCACGACATAAGGATGGCTCGGTCCAGCGTCGAAATAGGCGACTTTCTTTCCTGCCGCTCCAGCGTCGGCAGCGTTTACAAAGAGCATCAAACTCAGCGAGCCCAGCGCGACCCCGGCTGATTTCATCAACAGCTTGTTCATGTGCTTCCCCATTGGTCACGGCTTCGGTCCCGAAGTCGGTGCCAGACCCTGCGAGAACCTCCGCTCTCGCTTGGGCTAGTCAAAAGCGGCCTTGCCAGCAACAATCTCCTTTCTGGAATGGATGCACGGGGGATAATCGCTGTCAAGGAAGCAATTCATAAAATGGCACACGCCTTCACGGACTGCGTATCTGCCAAAATTGAGATAGTCATGCCAATCGTGCGAATATTGGTACGCCGGATGACCGTTAGGTGGACGGGTGGGAATTGTCCAAAACGCTTCGTGTCCGTGCATGGCCGGCCGTCGAGCCCCACCGGTCATTTTGCGGCGAACACTGTAATTGTCTAGCGCGAGCGCGATGAAACACTAGCGATACAGGATGAAATACTAGCGATTTGCAGCGCTGCATCGGATTCTTCAGCGCATAACGTCACGCGCTACCCGAGCGCATGCGGTACGGAGCCGCCGGTCACGACTCGCGAGTCGGAGAGAAAGCATGCCTGGCTGTCATGACATACGCAGGCGACCACGCGAATATTTTTTGGCGTTGACGAAATTCCATTGACACCTCCGGCCCGTCAGGGCCGCGATCCGGTCGCGGGTAACGGTTTTTTGACGGGAACGGGGTCCAAACTCAGCTGAGCGCGTCGATTATTCGGAAACGGCGCCCGTTCGGTAACGGTAGTGTCGTCGGCGCCCCGATCGTTTCGTTCACAAACGCAGACTCAATGGCTCGCCCTGTGATAGGACTTGGGTCGCACTCCGCGTGTTCACGCATTGTCAGTCTGGCGCGACCGTCCCAGTGTTGGGCCCACCCGGCCTAGTGGGACTTGCGGACGACGCGCGTTCGGATTGAGAGTGATTGTTGGAATTTCGACGAGGCAAGCAGAACTAGTGGGCAACAATGACGCGGATGAGATCGTGGATTTGTCGAGACACGACCTGCGAGAAAATCTATGCGAGCTTACGCAGCAACGAGCAACAAAGGTCTCGGCACTATTCTGGAGTCGATCGGTCCAGCGCCGCCGATCATCTATCCGCCGGAGAAGTTTGGACTAGAAAAAAAACGTCTAAGGTCAGCTTTCCAAAGGTCGCATAGTCCTCCCAATTCCCCAAACTTCCTCGTTGCGGCGCAACGGGGGAAACCAGCTCCATTGCTCCCTCGAGCCTGATTGAGTCATGACTTAGGGATGTTCGCAGCGTAATACGCAGCGATCTCATCACTGGTGGTGACCCATACATCATCGTGCCCGGTTATGTACTCTAGCGCTTTCTCCAAATATTTCTGACGGAATGGGGCGTTGATGATAAATGGATGGAGGCAAAGCGACATAACGCGCCCGGACTGCGCGCCATCCTTATAAAGCTGATCGAACTGATCAACAGCGGCCTGATAAAACGCCTCGCCAGGCAGGCTTTTGCCGACGAACATGCTGATGTCGTTGAGCTCGATCGAATAGGGGACTGAGATCATGCCCGGAACATTGATTGGAAATGGCTGATCGTCAGCACACCAATCTAGGATGTAGCTCAGGCCAAGATCGCGCAGCAGCCGCGGAGTCTCGAAGGTTTCTGTTAGTGCAGGACCGAGCCAACCCTTGACCGTGTGTCCGGTTGCTGTGCTGATCGTGCCGACGACTTCCTGGAGATATTTTCGCTCCTCATCCACGTCCATGCCGGCTTCGAAGGTGGAATTGTCCCTGCCATGGGCAAGCCAGGCCCATTTCCGTTCCTTCCCCGCGTCGATGATTTGCGGATAGTGCTTGCATACTGCGGAGTTCAGCAGAACCGAGGCGCGTATCTTATATCGGTCGAGCGCTTCCATCATCCTCCAGACCCCCACGCGTACGCCGTAATCCCGCCAACCGTAGTTGAGTGGATCTGGCGCAAGCATCGCGGTTCCGGCAAAGATGCTTGTCGATGGTTTGTCGACCTGGAAATGCTCGATGTTTAGGCCGATGTAAAACGCGACCCGCGCGCCGTTCGGCCAAACGAGTTTTGGCCTGTTGACGATCGGCGAATAGTTATAGAGCTGATTGTCCATTGTTTTCTTTCTTTGACCGAAACTGCTGAATTGTGACCAAGGGAAGCACCCTCGATGCCGACGGAGGCGGTGCGTTTCTCAAAAGGTTGCCATCTACCGGCGCCATCTCGTCTGAAACCCTTGACCAAGTCGACGATAGTGAGTTGGATCGTTGGCCGAAGCCGGCCCAGGTAACAATCTTTCTTGCACTCAGTAAAATAGACAATAATTTTGGCGGGTGTCCAGAAATTGGTCGCTTGCGACCGGCCACACAGGCGACACATCCTAAATCGTGGGTTTCTGTCGGCCCATTGGACTGTCAGATTGGCCGGCCAGGCTGGGGACATTGTGTCTTTAGGCCATATGGTACTTAGCGAAAAAAACGGTGTTTCGGCGGCCTTGGAAGGCCGCGCTCGTACTTGATCGCGCGCGTGTTTCATTCATGCCGGCGCGCTGCCAGCTGAGGCACCGGCGATTTTACCAAACACAGCGCCGGACATGAGCCCAGTGCCACCCGGATAGTTGAAGTAGAAGAGGCCACCAACGAGCTCGCCTGCGGCATAGAGGCCACGGATGGGCTGGTAGTCGGTGTTGAGCACCTGCGCTTCGGTGTTGACGCGCAGGCCGCCGAACGTGAACGTGACGCCGCAGGTCACGGCGTACCCCTCGAAGGGGGGCGTGTCGATGGTGTTCGCCCAGTTACTTTTGTCCACGGCCAGCCCCGACGTGCACCGCCCATCCTTTATGTTCGGATTAAACGGGACGTCGGTGCGCACGACTTTGTTCCATTCCCTGATAGTCCTGAGGAATTCGGCCGCATTCACCCCGTCGAGCCTTTGCGCGAACTCCTCGATGGTGTTCGCCGTCACCCTGGTGATCTGCCGGATCTTGTATTCGTCGCGTTGCAGGTGTTTCACCTTCTGGTCAAAAATCTGCCAAGCAAACTGGCCCGGCTGCTCCAACACTACGCGACCGTACTTGGCATAGGTGTAGTTGCGGAAATCGGCACCCTCGTCGACAAAGCGCTTACCAAGCGCGTTAATCAGGATCCCAAACGGATACGAGTGTTTTTGGAACTGATCGCCGACCGCGAGATCGCCGAATTCCGGCGCATTCATCTCCCATTGCACGGCGTGGCAACCCGACCAGTTACCGCATGGGCTCGCACCGATCGCGAGCGCTATGCGGATCCCGTCACCCGTGTTGAAACGAGAGCCGCGCACTTTGGCGAGGTCCCAGCCCGGCCCGAGATAACGCGTGCGCCATTCCGCGTTGGCCTCGAAGCCACCACAGGCGAGCACCACCGATTTGGCACGCAGCTCCTTGACGCCGTCATCGCCGCGTACCCGCACGCCTTGGACGCGGCTGCCGTCGAACAACAAATCCACGGCGCGCGTCCGGTAGTGGATGGCAATGTCGCGTTTGCGCGCTGCCGCCGTCAGCATACCCACGAGGCCGGGTCCGCCGCCAACCGCTTCCACCGTCAAGCCGCCCCAGAACTTAAACTTGCCGTCAATCTTGAACGCCTGCCGACCGTAAATTGGGATGAAGCGCACCCCTTTCTCGCGCATCCAGTCGAGCGTAGCGAAGCTTCGCGTGACAAGAAGCTCGACGAGGTCCGGATCAGCGCGATGCTGCGTCACGTGCGCCATGTCGTCGAAAAACTGCGCGGCCGTGTAGGTGCCGAAATCCGTGCTCTCGATCTCCGCCGACGTGAGATCGGGGACGAGCGTCTTGATGTCATTTACTCCGTTATAGACGACGCGAATTGACCCCGCGGTGAAGCGGCTGTTGCCACCGGACTCCTCTTCCGGCGCCGCTTCCAGCATGAGCACCTTTGCGCCATGCTCTTGCGCCGCCAGTGCAGCGCAAAACGCGGCGTTGCCGGCACCGACAATGATCACGTCGGCAGATTGGTCTGCCATCTACCGTCCTCCCTTTGTGTGATCCGGAATATCGCCGATCAGCACTTGCGCTATTATAAAGGCTTGTATAAAAAATGGAACATAATCGATCATTGGTTCTTTCGTAGTGTCGGCAGGGGCATTTTTACTGACTTAATCGTGGCCGATTTGGTGTATCGAAAGTGGGAAGAACTCTATCGGTCCGGGCTGGCTAATGTCCAATACGCTGCTGACGCTGTTCGATACCGATCGTTATGACGAACATTACCGCACGGGCTTCTGGCGGGACGACACTATCTATGCGCTCGTCCGTGCCCATTCCGAGCAGGCGCCTGAGCGCATCGCTCTACGCAGCGCGCAAGGGGACCTGACCTACGGCACCCTAATTATGCACGCGGACGCGTTCGCCAGCGATCTCGCGCGAAAAGGCGTGTCCGTTGGACAGCGTGTCGCGGTCTGGCTACCGAGTCGGGCTGAGACCGTGATCGCCCTGCTTGCCTGCAGCCGCAACGGTTATGTTTGTTCTCCCTCTTTGCACCGCGATCACACGGTCGGCGACACCGTAAGTCTTCTGAAGCGCATGCGCGCGACCGCAATCGTCGCCGAAGAGGCGTACGGTGCCGACGCCACGAAAAACGATCTGTTCGCGCATCTGTCCGAAGTCGAGAGCATACAGCACGTCTATAGACTCAAGAAAAATGGCGCGGACCGCGAAATCGGCGTTGTTGCGCTACCGCCGGCTGATGCTCCGCGGCAGTCGTCAAACGCCAATCGCGTCGTCTATCTCGCCTTCACGTCCGGTACGACCGGTGTGCCAAAAGGCGTGATGCACAGCGACAACACGCTTCTGGCCAACGCCCGTGCACTGTCGTCCGATTGGACTGTCAACAACGAATCGGTCGTCTATTCACTCAGCCCGCTGAGCCATAATCTCGGCTTCGGGGCTATGATCATGGCGCTAGCTGTCGGCGGGCAGCTCGTCATCCATGAACTGCCACGTGGCCACAGCCTGGTCGATCGCTTGATTGAAACGGGCACTACCTTTCTCGTTGGTGTGCCCACCCACGCAATTGATCTGTTGGCGGAAGTAAAATCCCGTAACCTTTCTGGCGTGGGCAAACTGCAAGGCTTCCGCATTTCTGGCGCAGCGGCCCCGCAACAAGTGGTCGCACAGCTTCTGAAATTCGGCATAATTCCACAGAGCGGCTACGGCATGACCGAGACCTGCTCGCATCAATATACGTTACCGGGCGACGATCCCAAGCTAATCGTCGAAAGCTGCGGAAAATCCTGCTCAGGCTATGAGATCCGAATATTTGACCGGGAAGACCCCGACCGAGCGTTGCAACCGTACGAGATTGGTCAGATAGGTGGTCGTGGCGCGAGCCTGATGCTCGGCTATTTCGACGACCAGAAGGCTACGGAGGAGTCCTTCAATCGTGACGGTTGGTTCATGACTGGCGATCTCGGCTGGGTCGACAAAAACGGCTATCTGCGCATTACCGGTCGTAAGAAGGACGTGATCATTAGGGGAGGGCACAATATCTATCCCGCGAAGATCGAAGCCTTGGTTTCGACGCACCACGCCATTCAGCGCGCTGCTGCCGTACCGGTGCCCGATCAGCGGTTGGGTGAGCGTGTGTGTCTGGCGGTGATGTTTCGGTCAGGGACGACAGCGAGTCCCGAGGAAATCCTCCAACATCTGGATGACGTCGGCCTGTCGAAATACGACATGCCCGAATTCTTCGTTGAAGTCGCTGAAATCCCGCTGACTGCAAGTGGGAAGGTGCGTAAGCGCGACGTGGTAGATTGGATCGCCGAAGGCCGCGCCAAACCTGTAGCGATTCGCTGGCAGCCGAGTCCGCATGAAACAAGATCGTAACGTCGCGCTCGCACGGTTGTGCGAGGAGCTCAAACGCCCGCCATTTCATGCCGTTTTGCGTCCAAGACCCATCGACGCCGATCCCGACAGCGGCAATGTTACCGTTGCCCTTGACTACCGCGACGAGTTGGCGCGTGCGCCAGACGACAAGTCGTTCCACGGGGGCGTTATCGCTACTTTGATTGACCTCGCCGGACACGCCGCCGTCGCGGTCAAAATCGGCAAGATGGCGCCGACCATTGATCTTCGCATCGACTATCTACGACCTTCCACCGGGGAGAGCATTGTCGCACGCGCACGGCTGCTCAAGGTTGGCCGCATGTTGGCACGTGTTGATATAGACGTCACCGATACGCAAGGACGGCTAATTGCGGTGGGTCGCGGTAGCTTCAGTACAGCTTTAGAACCGCCTACAGACTGAACCCACGTAACCCTACCCTTCGAGGCTTAGGCGTGAGTGGCCAAGCTCTAAAGGACTGTTGTGCGTGAGCCACCGATGAAATTTATGAAAGCAACTCATTTAGACAGGCTTCGCTGTGTGGCATTGTTTCCTGACCTCAATCTGGGCCGGCCGGAAGGCCATTGTCAGCCGCGACGCTCTCGCGCGAACCTTGGACTTCTAGGTCATCAATAATAGACTTGAGAACTTGCGGCGTGATAGGAATCCGGGAGATCAAGCCTTTCCCACCAAGCGCGTCATCGACGGCTGACGCGATGACGGCCCCCACCGCGGCTACCCCTCCTTCTCCCGCGCCTTTTATACCAAGCGGATTACAGGCACTCCGCGCGTCTTCAGCTATCAGAACATCGACCTCCGGTACCTCGCTTGCTGTTGGGATCAAATAGTCAGCGAAGGTAACCGAAAGAGGTTGGCCTCGGTCGTCATACTGAAATTCCTCAAACAGGGCACCGCCTAACCCCTGGACAAACCCCCCGACAAGCTGCCCGCGCACGAGCATTGGGTTGATTGCCCGTCCGACATCGAATGCGATCAACATCTTTTCGACCTGGACGGCGCCAGTTCCCGGATCAACGTTTATCTGCGCAATCTGTACGCCGTAGGGATAGGTCATATGAGCGGTCGTGAACCAGCCTTCTGCGGCGAGGCCAGGATCACGGTCGCCGCGGGTAGATGAAGTGGGCCGTAGCTGATGCGCTACGTCGCCAAGGCTAATGCTGGCGCCGACGCCATCGGTGCGAACGACATTGCCATCTGCAATCGTAAGGCTAGATGGGTCTTGTTGCAGAAGCTGGGCCGCCATATGGACCGCCTTGGTTCGCACTTTAACGGCAGCGACTGCGGCTGCATTGGCCGTCATAACAGTAGCGCGCGTCGCGTGCGCGCCGAGGCCGTATTCAATCCGATCAGTCCGCCCATGCACCACCCGAACCCGACGATAATCCACTCCGAGCGTCTCGGCGCAGACCTGCGCGATGACAGTCTCGAACCCCTGTCCTACGGAGGCGCCTCCCGTTATTACTTCGACGTCTCCGTTTGTATGAACATTAATGCGTGCGCCGTCGGTCGGTCCCAAGCCGCTCTTTTCAACATACATGGCCAAGCCGAGGCCCACGTACTCGCCCGCCCCGCGTCGTCGCAATACGTCGCTCTCGAGCTTGTCCCATTCGCATCGTGCAAGCGCTTTGTCCAGAAGACCCTCATAGTCACCGGAATCGAGCACCACCTCATCACCCAATGCGATCAGTGGCCGTTCAAAGGGCATTTCGTGCGGGCCGATCAGATTGCGCCGGCGCACTTCGATCCGTGAAAGACCAAGTTTTCGCGCGATAGCATCCATCAACTGTTCGCGGACAAAATTGGTCTCGTAGCGGCCCGGTGATCGATAAGTCGCGGCGGGTGTCTTGTTAGTAAGACGGAAATGACCGCTCACGCGAAAGTTGGGCACGTGATACGGGCCCGGAAGTATGCCGCAAGCGATGTCGGCAACCCGGGTGCCGTGTGTCCTGATATAGGCCCCTTGGTCATGGAAGAAATCGTCGTCGATGCCAAGCAAACAGCCTTTAGCGTCAACGGCTGCGCGAATTCGGTGCCGCTGTTGGCGCGAGTGATTGGCGGCCATCATGTGTTCGCGCCGGTCTTCCAACCACTTCACCGGACGTCCAAGGCGCAGCGCCGCCACCAAGACGATGATGTCTTCGGGATAAATCTCGCCGCGGACACCGAACCCGCCGCCGACATGCCCTTCGAAAAGGTGAATCCCGGCGGGACTGCGACCGAGCATGCGCGCCAACGACTCTCGATTCTTGTGAGGCACCTTGGCAGCGCCGTGCAGCTCGAGTACGTCCCGTGCAGCATCGTAACGACCGATGGCACCGCGCGTCTCCAGGGGCACGCCTGAATGGCGGCCGACTGAGAGGTCCAGCTCGACGATCACGGCGGCATCTTTGAATGCGAGGGCGACGTCACCATATCCCTGCCGACAAATTGTAGGCTCTGTGGTCAGTGCGCCTTCAAATTCACTCGGCTGCGCGAACGCGTCGGTTACCGCGTCAAGCTCGTCGACCTCGATATTAATTAAATCGGCAGCATCTTCTGCCACATAGGGATCGGTTGCGAAAACTGCAGCTAGAGGTTCGCCTGCGTAGCGCACGTAATCCTTGGCCAGCACAGGTTGCCGGAATGGCGCAAGCTTTTCATTGGGGCCTTCGCGAAAATCGATGGGCGATAAATCGGCGATATCGTCGGCTGTCCATACCGCGATGACGCCCGGTAACTGCCGCGCCTCCGCCACGTCGATTACCTTAAGGTGTCCGTGCGCGTAGGGGGAGCGCACGACGCGCATGTGCAGTTGATGCGGAAACGACACGTCGCCGGCGAAGTTCCCGCGCCCGGTTACAAGCGGCAGATCCTCGAGTCGGGCGACAGACATGCCAATCCAAGATGTTGGCTTGACCGTCACGCTGGCGCCTTCATGTTAACGGCGGCTGCGCGGACGGCCTTGATAATGTTCTCGTAGCCTGTGCAGCGACACAGATTAGACGACAGGATTTCAATCAGTTCTTCGTCAGTCAGGTCAGGACGCTTCTCCAGCACACCGACCGCAAGCATTAGAAAACCTGGCGTGCAGAAACCACACTGCAAACCGTGATGGCGCATAAACGCCTCTTGCATCGGGTGCAATCGCTCACCCCGTTGCAATCCTTCGACCGTCCGCAAGCTGCGCCCATGGGCCTGCACCGCGAACATAAGGCATGAACGCATTGGCTCGCCGTCAAGTAAAATAGTACAAGCGCCGCAAACGCCGTGCTCGCAGCCGATATGCGTGCCCGTTAGCCCACAGTCATCTCTAATTACGTCGACAAGTGTCCGTCGGGCCTCGACGGTCACGGCATAGTGCGTTCCGTTAATTGTGAGGTTGATCTCCCGCCGCGCGTTCATGCGGCGGTCTCCAGCGCACGCTGCAAGAGCGTTTGTACCAGCTTTCGACGATACCCAGCAGTATTATTGATGTCTTCCATCGGATCGATCGCCAATGCCGCCGTTTTGGCGGCCGCCGAAAAAGCGCCCCCTTCGGGCATCTTTCCACTCAATAGGGCTTCAGCTTCCGGGAGTCGGCGCGGATGTGTTTCTGCCCCGCCAATCGCGACGCGCGGCTCGATGATCGATCCGCTCTCAAGCCGATACGTCACCAATGCCATCGCGATGGCGAAATCGCCCTTGCGTCGGCTGAACTCTACAAATCCGGTAACCGTGTCTTCCAGCAGCAGCGGCAGTTCAGCCGCCACGATGAGCTCATCCTCTCCCAGCACCGTCGCCATCACGCCCTGAAAGAAGTCAGCGGCTGCAATTCTTCGTATGCCGCGCTGGCTGCGGGCGAGCACAACACCATCGAGCGCCGCCATGACACAACACCACTCCGAAGCTGGGTCGGCATTGGCGACGCTGCCACAAAAAGTGCCGCGCGTGCGGATCGGATAATGCGCGATGTTTTGGACAACCTTACGCAGCAGTGCGCCAGTTACCCCCGGCACCGTACTGGCTTCGAACGCCGCATGCCGTACACAGGCGCCGATGGCGAGAACGTTATCCTTCACCGTTACCGTCGCGAGTTCGGCAATACCGTTGATATCAATGAGGTGTGCAGGTCGCGCCATGCGGAAAGCCATTGTGGGCACCAAACTCTGTCCGCCGGCGAGGATGCGGCCGTCCTGGGGGCCCAATTCGGCCAGCAGTGCAACAGCCTCGTCGAGTGAGGTCGGCGCGTAATACTTGAAGGAAGCCGGTTTCATGGACAGGGTAGTCTGCACCACACGGGGGCGGACGGGTCACTACGGAGGGCTGTAAACTTATTGCTACACCTCTCAAAGGCATTCCATTGCATACTTCCATTGCGCCGTAAAGTCCCATAATATATAGAATATTCGGTCGTCGCGGGCCGGCGTGATCGACGGACCGATTTGCGCGGCTCGGGCAAGTGTACTAAAAATGAGATGGTTCTTTGC
>Ga0210410_10005904_pt1 | contig 10636 bp, 10 predicted proteins | sample IncBWC4MmetaG_FD_161058 | JGI IMG/M metagenome (GOLD analysis project Ga0210410, IMG submission 161058) | Forest soil microbial communities from Barre Woods Harvard Forest LTER site, Petersham, Massachusetts, United States - Inc-BW-C-4-M | ecosystem: Environmental > Terrestrial > Soil >... | reverse complement strand
GGCGGTGGAGGCCCAGTCCGCGGAGACACTATTGGCTTAGGTATGTCCACCGGCATCGAGTTCTTTGAGAAGATGTTTCGCCCGTTGCCGTGATACTCAGTGCTCTCCGCGAGAGCCATCTTTTCAGGGTGAATCGTCGGATCGAGTTGAGACGCGCTCGGTAGTTGCTGGGCCGCCTTCGCGCCAGATCCGGGGGCGGTGGTACTTGCGACAACGGGAGCCGGCGACGAGTCGCTGTCTCCGAAGGTACTAAAGATCGCGCGGCCAACGAGGAAGAGTGCAAGCACACCCAGGACCGACGCAATGATCACTTTCGTTCTGTTTTCTGCTCCAACGCGCAGGGCCATGATTATTGTCCCTCCGTCGCAGCAACAGTCGTAGGCTCTACCGGCTTATCGGTGGCGCCGGGCAGCAGATAGGTCGTTACCCTCATGCGAAGACTCACGGCACCGCTTTGCTGACCGGTCAGCGTTAGTCCATTGATGAGGAAGAATATTTTGTCGCGCTCCAGATTGCTGATCATGCGGACAAGCGGCGCATAATCGCCCGTCAGGTTCGCGTCAATGCGTACCTCAACCAGTCCCTGGTCTGGTTTGCCCTCTGTGTATTGCACACGGGTCAGCCGCACATGCTGCTCGCTGGCCAGCTTGCCCAGTTCTCCAGCGATTGCGGAATAGGTTCCGGGTATCCGCCGTTCATAGAAAGCCTCGGATGCGCTGCGTGAGCGGCCAACCAAAACATCGAGGCCGCGCAGAGGAGCAGTCTGCAACTGCGCCGCCTTCAAAGCGGTGTGCTGTTCGGCAATGCGAGCTTGCTCATGGCTGCTCGATTGACTCCACGCCAGCGCAAGGCGAACGACCAGAAACAGATTGACAAGTAGCAAGAGACCGACAGCCGCAAGATGCCATTGCAATCCCGAAATACGTTTCATGGCTGCCTCCGCTTCTTGGAACTCGGAGCACGATGCCGTTGCTGAGCAGGTGGAACCTGATCGCCGGACTGCGCCGGAGTGACGCCGACGCTTTCGAGCGGAACATAATCCGCGACAATATCAAAAGCTACATCCGTAGGCGCGGTAGCGGAAACCTGCTGGACAAACTGTCCAGGGGTCTGGCTCTCGGCCGCCTCGCCGACCAACCGCGCCGCGGTGAAACGTTTTGACCGCTCCAGATTACGCACCAGATCAACCGTCTTTTCGCGGGGACCTGTCACCCGCAGTTTCATCGTCACGTGTCCCTCGGGAGTCAGTGCGGGCTCGATGTTCACCACCTGCACACCCGCGGGCAGCACATTCTCAAGATCCATCATGACTGCGGTCCACGAAAATGCTTTACGCGTGAACAGCGCGTTCAAGAACTGGGCCCGCGATAGCACTTCCGCATTCTGCGGCTGTCGCATCGCCCTTTGATAGCCCGCGTACTCACGATGAGTCGCATCGGTGCGACTTAGCAGATCGTTCAATTCAGCCTGCTCGGCTCGCGCCCGCTCCGTCGCGCGATGCAGCATAAAGCCGAGACCGGCGGACGTGAGCAGCAGGATAAGCGCCAAGATCCGCAGCCGCATGAACACGGGCCGCAACTCGACGAATGGCCGGGACGCGAGGTTCAGATGGACACGCATCTAGCTCAACGCTCCTGCAACACTGCCGTACAGTTCCCGTTGGCTTTCCTGCGGTATTGCCCCAGGCAGAAAGTGCGACCCCGTGATCAACGGTCGCAAGCTGATATGGACCTCTCCGCCGAACTGTTCATCGAGGACCTTCCTCAGTCGTTCGTAACTTCCGTCCCCTGCCGCGACCACCGCCTCCGGCGAGAATCCCAGCGTGTCTTCAAAATAGGCCCTCGCGACTACGATGGCTTGCGCGATGTCTTCGTCACGATTCAGACCTAACTCGAGCACGCGATGCAGCAACAGCGTCTCTCCATTGACGATCGCTATCGTCACGCTATCTCCTGCAAGATGGACGAGCAGGGCCGGAACATCAGCCTGCAGCAAGGGAAGCGCAGCCAGCGTCGCGGGCAGAAGAGCGCCTGGTTCGAAGCCCGCTGCGCGGACTATCGATTCGTACTCAGTGCGAATCGACTGCGGCATCGCCGCGACAATCGCTCTCACTTGCCCCTTCTGTCCATATGTCTGGTACGTGACAGCCGCCGTATCAGCATCAAACGGCAGCAGCTTCCGAAGTCGAAAGCGGATGATCGGTAAGGCATCCTTGAGACGATCTGGCAACGTATCGAAGTCAAGCGTGAGCACGCGGACGGAGACGTCTGGCACGATGACAGTTACCGTTTTCTTCCCGGCGCTCACGCCGCTCAGGGCTTGCTGCACGGCATCTGACAGCTTGCTCGCGTCGAGGATGTTTTCCTCTCGCCACCCCGGAGCAAGCACTCCAGACGGCAGATCTACCGGGTAGGTCGCGGTAATCACACCCGGCCCTTCGCCACCCCGCGCGGCTACCACCGCGTACGGAGTGATCTCGCAAGCGAGCGGAGGTCGTCGTGATTCCTGCATCATTTTGGAAAGTATCGACATGGGCTTTGGATAAGGTATCGCGTTGCTACCTCGAAGACTCGATAAATGTGACCTTGTTGATTTCTTTTAATGTCGTTATGCCTTCGCGTACACGCGCCAGAGCCGATTCGCGCAGAAATGTCATGCCCTCTTCGCCGGCTGCCTTACGTATTTCGGAGCTGGGCTTCTTATCAAGAATCATTTCTCTGATGTGATCGGTTAGATCGAGCAGTTCATGGATCGCGGTACGCCCGCGATACCCGGTCCCGGCGCACTCGATGCAGCCTGCTCCCTCGGAGAATTCAAAATCGCGCCATTCAGCAACGTCCAGCCCACTGAGTCGGAGCATCTCCTCTGGATGACGCGACCTTCGCACGCAAAACTCGCAGACGGTGCGGACCAGTCTTTGCGCGAGAATGCAGTTGAGCGCCGATACGAAGTTGTAAGGTTCGACGCCCATATTCAGGAATCGTCCGATCACATCGACGACGTTATTCGCGTGGACTGTGGTGAAGACAAGGTGTCCGGTAAGCGCCGATTGAATCGCAATTTGAGCGGTCTCAGTGTCGCGAATCTCGCCGACCAGAATCTTGTCAGGGTCATGGCGCAAAATGGAGCGCAATCCGCGGGCAAAGGTCAGGCCTTTTTTCTCGTTCACAGGAATCTGCGTTATGCCGCGAATCTGATACTCCACCGGATCCTCGATGGTGATAATTTTGTCTTCATCACTCTTGATCTCGTTCAGCGCAGCGTACAGCGTTGTCGTTTTCCCCGATCCCGTGGGCCCCGTCACCAGGACCATGCCGTATGGCTCGCGGATATAACGGCGAAAGCGCGTGACATCAGCATCCGCAAAGCCAACCACGTCCAGCGTCAACTTGCGGAACTTCTCACTCATCGACTCCTTATCGAGAACACGGAGCACGGCGTTTTCGCCATGCACGGTCGGCATGATCGACACTCGAAAATCGATCAAGCGGCCCTTATAGCGGACACGGAAGCGTCCATCCTGCGGAACACGCTTCTCCGCGATGTCTAACTCACTCATGACCTTGATACGCGAAAGAATTGTGCCGTGATGCTCGCGCGCAATTGGCGCCATTGCTGCCTGAAGAACGCCGTCAATGCGGTACTTCACGACCACGCTATCGTCATACGTCTCAATGTGAATGTCCGAGGCACGCCGCTCCAACGCGGTGAAGATGGTCGTATCAACCAGCCGAATAATCGGGCTGATGTCTTCTTCAGATGTCAGCCGTTCGATCGAAATGTTCTCGTCGGGATTGTCGGTTTCAATGGCAATAACGTCGAACGTAAGACCTTCGGTGGCTTCGTCGAGAACACGCTGTGACTGCTCGGTCTTCTTGAGCAGGTCAGTAATCTGCGACAGAGTCGCGACACGCGTAATGATCCGTTGGCCCAGCAGGCCGCTGATTTCATCGACCATCGCCAGCTTGCTTGGATCCGCGACAGCAATTACCAGCCGATCTTCAAGCTGCTCGAGCGGGACGAAGTTGTAGCGGAACATTAGTTCCACCGGAACGCTCTTCAGCAGCTCGTGTTGCAGTCGAAAATTCTTCAAGTCGATAAACTCGCACCGGTAGCGCCGCGCAAGATGTTGCGCGCGGCCTGCTTCATCCAGTAGCCCGGCTGTTGTATCCAAGTTCAAAAGTACAGGTGCTTCTGCCATATATCCCTCGGCCCTCACGGGCTTTAACTTGCCTGCGTCGCGCCCAGCGTAAAGATCGGCAGGTACAGCGCGAGCAGAATAAATACAACTACCAGTCCCATGAAGATAAGAATCGCCGGTTCAATCAGCGACAATGCCGCCGTTAGCGCGGTCTGAACGTCCTCTTCGAAAAACTCAGCTCCAGAATTTAACATCGCCGGCAATGCGCCGGTCGATTCCCCGACTTCGATCATCTCGATCGACAGTTGCGGAAAGATCTTTTGTGCTTCAAGGCTGCTTGCCAGGCTGGTGCCCTCTCGCACTGTCGTTACTGCGGCCTCTGTGGCATCAGTAAGCCGGGGGCTATCAATCGAACGAGCTGCGGTCTCTAGAGCGGGAACAAGCGGCAGTCCACCGGAGAGAAGCGTGGACAGCGTCCGCGAGAATAGCGCGACCTGATACTTCAACCAGATATTTCCAAACAACGGCAGCCGTAGCCGCACGCCGTCCAGCCAACGGCGACCGCGCTCTGTGCGCAAACCCCGCAAAGCAAAGAACACGATTGCGGCAATAATTGGGACCGCATACAGGCCGTAATGCTGCACGTCGTTGCCAATTCCGAGCAGGAAGAGCGTGATGCCCGGCAGTTTGTTTCCGATCTGTTCGTAAAGCGCGGCAAAGCGTGGCACGACGAACGAAATCAGGAAGATGAAGAGTCCAGTCATCATCACGATCAGCAGTGCGGGATAGTACAGCGAAGCCTTTAGTTTCTTAGAAAAGGTGAGCGTGATGCGCTGGAATGAAACATAGCGCTCCAACGATTCAATCAACTGCCCTGAACGTTCGCCGGCGAGCAGCGTCGTAATGTAGATGACCGGAAAACCGCCCTGGGCCTGGAACGCTGAGGAAAGCGACTCGCCGGTCCGAATCCGCTGCACAACATTCTCGATCTGCGCGCGAAAATTCTCATTCTTCTGCTGCCTCGCAAGTGAGGCCAGCGAGTTCGGAATCGGTAACCCGGCGCGGATCAACGTCAGGAACTGTGCATTGAAGATCAGAAATGCTTCCAACTTTACCTTGCGGCGGCCGCCAACTCCCGTGCCAGCGAAGCCTTTCTGCCGGACGGAATATACATAGAATCCCGCCTGTGAGAAGCGCTGACGCAGTTCTTCTGCACTCGCCGCTGCATGCACCTGCTCTGATATGCGGCCCCGTTCGTCCCCGAGTCGTACAGTAAATTCTGCCATCGCTAAGTCTGCCGTCCACTCTGCGAAGGGATCGCATGCGCTTTCCGTGAAGGAGCCGGCGCAATCGGGGTCACGGCGTTCGCCTTCGTCACCGGCTTGCGTTCAGGCCCCTGGGGCGCTAGCGAAACAAGACGCGCAATTTTCCCTTTGGGCCCAACAATGTAAGGCAAGCTCAATCCGTTCCAGTCCCCGTCGTCCAGTCGTTGCCACGTTCTGCCATCGTCAAGCGAGAAGTCGGTACCCGTAGTCCCCCCGCATATCCAAGCATTATGCGGGGCGTCATATGCTACGGCGGATCGATACCCGCGCGGCCAGTGTCCGGAGGTCGGCTGCCAGGTAATTCCACCGTCCATCGTCAGCGCAACCGTGCCCTTCGGGTCCGCTGGCTTTGCGGAGTCGCCTCCGACTGCTACACCGTGCAACCCATCGCGGAAGGCGATGGAAAACACGCCAGACGTGGCAGTTCCCTTTGCCATGGGCGCGCTAACCGCTTTCCATTTCTCTCCGAGCAGCGTCACCCCCGTGAAAATACGGGGACCACCTGTGCCGCCCGTACCGAAAACGGCAGCGATCGCAGACGGAGCAAATAACGCGCTATTCGATGCGGCAAAAACGGTCTCGCCAGGATTCGCCGCGAGCTGTGGATTCTGCGAACGCCGCCAGTGCTCGCCCGCATCGTTTGTGTGCGCAACCACGAATCGCCCGTCGACCGGATCCCCGACAAGGGTCCCGTTCCTCGCGGCGACAAATGCGATCGCATCCCAAAATCCTTTTTCATCACTGTTCGTAACAACTAACCGCCAGTGATTGCACCCGTCCGTCGTCTTATAGAGTCTGGACTCCTTGCCCGGTCCGCTCGACATCACGATGGCGTTCTTGGCGTCCCATCCCCATATGCCCCGAAAGTCGAGTTTGTCCGCCCCTTCCGGCACCGAGCAGCGCTGCCAAACATAACCGCCGTCTTCCGTGCGCAGTACAGTTCCCTCGGCTCCACTGGCCCACGCAACTCCGGCACCCACGGCATGGATCCCCCGCAACGTGACGTGACTCCCGCTCTGCTGCATCTGCCACTCCGCGCGCGCGCCAGCCGTTGTCGTAAGCATCACCAGGAGCCCGATATGTCGCAAGCTATCCATATTGCACAGACTAAACCGGAGGCAGGCCTTCGACGATAGTGACGTTCGGCGGCGCCGTAAACACAAAATCAACATTAGCAACCGGCGCATTCGGCACTTCGTTCGAAAAGCTGAAATTTGTCGTCGCTCCGTCAGCTTCTGCAATCTTCATCTGATGAATCGTTCCATCGGCGCTGACAGCAAGCACAAGTCTTGAAACGCGTTGCGAATTGCCCTTTGGAACTCCGCTAAGAAAGTAGACGCCGTTGGCCCCGTCTGCGCTCATCTTTAAGTCACTCAACTCCTTGGTCAGTTCAGTATGCCCCAGCAGAAAACGAAGCGGTGAGCGAAGATCGTCCAGTTGTTTCGCGTTGATTCGCTGAGCCTGGGCGTCTCCAGGAGTGTAGAAATACGCATACTTGCCGTCCAACAAAAACAATTTTCCAGCCGGCTCACTGTAGTCCCAGCGCATACTGCCTGGTTTGCGCAGCAACAACTTTCCGGATTCGGCGCGGTGAATGCCCATTCCGTCGTATGACTCATTGAACGCTACTGAGAGCGAATGGAGGGAGTTGTAATGGTGGTCGACACGGCTGGCCAGAGTCTTCAGATCCGGCGTCTGCGCCAGGATCCTAAAGCTGCCGGCGCACAACAGGAACCCGAAGATCCAGCGCTTCACTTCGCCGCGGTGGTGCAGGCCGTACCACCCTGCGGATCCATACGAACTTCACCGCTCTCGTCTGTGCAGAACCCCTTGTCCCCGGTCTTGCCCACCGTCTGAGGAACCGCCGTTACTGCATAGGTCGTGAACTGGTCCTTGCCGTTGACTGATACCTTGCTGCAGTTAGAGATCGTGAACGTGTACCCGTCCTTCTGGCCAGTCGCTAGATCGGGCGACAGCATGTGGGCCGATTGGGCATTTTGTGTCTCGCCGACCGAGCCGCCAAGGGCAGCCAGGTTGCAGGCAAAACCCTCTGCTGGATAGGTAGAGGAGTATTGGATCTCTGCCGTGTTGATCGCCTTCAGCGAGTTGCGCGCCGAAACTTCGTTTGCGTGCTTCTTGACGCCAATGAGATTCGGAATCGCGAAAGCAAGCAGGATTAGAATGACTGCCATGACGATGAGCAATTCCATCAACGTGAAACCGCTCTCGTCGCCCTGCCTGGAGTGGCCTGTCTGCCTTGTAGCCTTGCTGGTTTCCCTTATTTTCTTGAGTAGACGCTCTAACACTCGTTTGTTTCCTCCGCGTTACGAACTCCCTACTCTATATCAGCAGGCCACCTGGTCGCGTGTAATTTTCAGGTCCTTCAAGTTGCCCAGCACCGTCACCGCAACCGCGTCCGGTTGAAAGATACTCGCAGCCATTTCTTGGACGCTCTCGATGGTAACTTGCTCAATTTTTTCTAGTATCTCGTCCGTTCCAAAAAAGTGGCCGAAATACATCTCCTGCCTTGCAAGATTCGACATTCGAGAGCTTGAGCTCTCAAGACCGAGGACCATGTTGCCTTTGATCTGGTCCTGGGCGCGGCGCAACTCCTCTGCGGTAATCGGTTCGCGCTTCATCCTGCCAAACTCAGTGATGATCAGGTCGACCACCCGGGATGCTTTGTCGATCGAAGTGCCTGCGTAGACGCACAAGGAGCCAGCGTCGCGGTACGGGTTGAGTTCGCTAAAGATCGAATATGCCAACCCATGCTCTTCGCGCACGACCTGGAAGAGTCGTGAACTCATCCCGCCGCCAAGAATGCTGTTGAGGATGTAGCTGGTGTAGCGGTTCTCGTCTGCCACGGGGGGCGCGGGCACGCCGATGCACAGTTGCACCTGTTCCAGCGCCTTCTTATTTCTCATGACGATCTTCGCCCGCGGCTTCGGCGACGCGCCCGCTGCCCAATCACTTTGTCCGCTCTGCAGCGCTGCAAACTTCTCGCTGACCATAGCCACAAATTCGTCGTGGTCAAGGTTCCCGGCCGCAGAGAAGACCATGTTCCCACCGAAGAAGCGTCCGCCGTAGTAGTCGACGAGTGTCGACTGTTGGAATTTCTTCACCGTTTCACGCGTCCCTAGAATCGGTTTGCCGAGAGGATGATCTTTCCAGAAATTTTGAACAAAAATTTCATGCACTAGATAGTCCGGGTTGTCCTCATCCATCTTTATTTCTTCCAGAACCACTCCCCGCTCGCGCAGAATGTCTTCGCTGGCGAAAACCGGATTGAGGACCAGATCTGCGAGCACGTCGAGTGCCGGGGCGAGATGCTCGTCGAGAACTTTAATGTTGAAGCAGATCGTTTCTTTGCTGGTGAAGGCGTCGAGGTTGCCGCCTATGGAGTCGACCTCACGGGCGATACGCTGGGCTGAGCGCGACTTGGTGCCCTTGAACACCATATGTTCTACAAAATGGGAGATGCCGTTGGTCTCAGGCTGTTCGTTTCGTGATCCGGTCTTCACCCATACTCCCATCGAGACGGAGCGCACGTGCTCCATTCGTTCGGTGAGAATGGTAAGGCCGTTCGGCAGGATGCTGCGTTTGATATTACGTTCAGATGACATGTCTGACTCTATTTTCTCATCCCTGACGCCCATGCGTTGGGCGGTATCATAGAGTCGTACAGTGGAACAACTAGCCCAACCCGGTGCACCGATTGCGCAGGCCTCTCCCCTCTTTGGCATGTCATATCAACCACTTAGGGAGCATTTTGCATTTTTTACATTACCTCCATTCCGTATCAAGCAGATTCTACATGCTGTCTACCGCCAACGGGTTGCGAGTCTAGACGACATAACGACATTGCCTCGTTCGCTTCGGGAACAACTGAGAGCGAACGGGGTCACGGTTGGCATCCCTGAGATTGCGGAAACCTTTCGTTCTGTTGACGGCACGGAACGCTATCTGGTTCGCTGTGCTGACGGTGAAGTCGTCGAGACCGTATGGATGCCCGATGGCGACGACGGCGAACAGGGCGACGGCAGCGAAGCCGCCGACGAGGAAGGGGCCAAAACATGGCGTCGCGCAACGATCTGCATTTCGAGCCAGGTAGGCTGCGCGGTGAATTGCCAATTCTGTCTGACGGCAAAGCTGGGCGTGAAGCGGAATTTGACCGCCGGCGAGATCGCCGGTCAGGTTGCGGCCGTCCTCAATCGCCATCAAGTTGACACGGCGAAAAGCCGTATCAACCTGGTTTTCATGGGAATGGGCGAACCGTTTTTGAATTATGACAACTTCATCGCATCGGTTCGCCTGTTAAGTCAGGAGATGGGTATTGCTGAATCACGGATGACGGTATCCACTTCGGGCATCCTTCCCGGAATCACGCGCCTCGCCCAGGAAGCGATCCGGCCAAAACTCGCACTCTCGCTCAACGCTTCGAACGACAAGGTACGAGAAGCCATCATGCCAATCACGCGCAAGTGGGACATCGCGGCGTTGATTGATGCGCTCAGAGACTTCCCCCTGCGGAACCGTGAACGGCTTACCTTTGAGTACGTCCTGCTGGGCGGAGTGAATGACGCTCCCAAGCACGCTCAAGAGCTAGCAGCAATTGTCTTGCGATCAGGTCTGCCAGCCAAAATAAATCTCATTGCATGGAATCCAGGCCCCGATGTTCCCTACTCCACACCCGATCCACGAGAAGTCGCTCGCTTTCAGCAAACACTCATCTCCGCAGGAGTACCCGCCTTCCTGCGCAAGCCACGCGGTCGCGATATCTTCGCTGCCTGCGGACAATTGAAGCGCACGATCAGCGTCGACGCTATTGCCGCAGCTCCTCGCTGATTCGTCAGCGCCTTCCGGCAAACCCAAGCTTCAGAATTTCTTCTGCCACCCGGTCGTAATTATGCCGTAGAACATTACCCTCGAATGCGAAGTCCCCGGCAATCGTCTTCACACCGAGCGCTTCGATGCGCGCGATGTCGGCCTCGATCGGTGAGCTGCCCTCGCTCTTGTAGCGCGCCATCAACTCTTCTGACACATGCGACGTGTTGACCAGCGCATAGTCGAATACAGGCTGCTGCGTGTGTTCATAAATACGCTCGATGTGTTGGGAAGCAGTCAGGTCAACGCTTTCGTTAGCTTGCGTCATCAAGTTGCAGACGAAAAT
>Ga0210410_10005901_pt1 | contig 10637 bp, 5 predicted proteins | sample IncBWC4MmetaG_FD_161058 | JGI IMG/M metagenome (GOLD analysis project Ga0210410, IMG submission 161058) | Forest soil microbial communities from Barre Woods Harvard Forest LTER site, Petersham, Massachusetts, United States - Inc-BW-C-4-M | ecosystem: Environmental > Terrestrial > Soil >... | reverse complement strand
CTATGGCACGTTTGGCTCGTCCACTGCCGCTTTCAATCTCGCCTACGGGAGCGACAAGTGGGGGAACTACGTGTCGGTGAACGGCCTGAACACGGGCCGATTCCTGGACGCACCGGAATTGCAGCCGTTGCACGACAAGGGCAATGAAGAGAACGTGTTCGACCGCGTGGACTACAACCTGACGAAAGCCGACGCGGTACACCTGAACGTCGGGTATTCGCGTTCCTGGTTTCAAAATCCCAACACATTCGACCAGCAATTGCACACGTGCTCGGCGGGGTTCCTTTGCCCGGCGGGAGTGGCGGTCGACCCCGTGCCCGGCGGCGGAGGCGGTCTGCTGGGCCCCACGGACCAGCGCTCGAAGATCGGAACCTTCAACATCGCGCCGACCTGGACGCGCCTGATCGGCTCGACCGCGGTTTTTACGTTTGGCGGTTTCGTGCGCAAAGACCAATACAACTTCTACCCCAGCGCCGATCCTTTCGCGGATTTTTCTCCCGGCCTGCAGTCCCAGTCGATCACGCAAGACCGGAAACTCACCAACGTCGGAGTCCGATCCGATATTTCGTACGTAAAGGGTATCCACAACATAAAGGCCGGAATTACCTACGAGCAGACCTTCCTTACGGAAAACGACACGATTGCCACCGTCGATCCGGGTTTCTCGGGGTTGTTCATAGATTCTGTTACTGGCAAACCGTGTGTGGCAGGTTCTACGGATGCTCCTTGCGCCACGCTGGCTACCGTGGACCTGACACAACCGGGCGGAAAGCCCTTCTTCTTTCACGGCCATACGGATGTGAAGGAGCTGGCACTCTACGTCCAGGATACGATTACCAAAGGGCATTGGTCGTTCAATCTTGGACTTCGCGAGGATTTCTACAACGGGCTCAGCCATGGAAACCAGGCGGAGCCACGGCTAGGTATTGCTTACAACATTAAACCGACCAACACAGTGCTGCGCGTTTCGTATGCGCGAACGCTGGAGTCCCCGTTCAACGAAAATCTAGTGATTGCCAGCGGAGGGTGCGGGATCCCGGTGATCGCCGTGCTGGTGCCGCCGCCAAACGTCACTTGTAACGGGTCGGCAATTCAGCCGGGTTTCCGCAACGAATTCCACGCCGGGTTCCAGCAAGCCTTCGGGAAATACCTGGTTGTGGACGGCGAGTATCTTTGGAAGTATACGCACAACGGATACGATTTCGGCGTATTGGCTTCCACACCGATCGCCTTCCCGATCGAGTGGCACAATGCGAAGATTCCTGGGTATGCGGTGCGCGTAAGCGTGCCGGACTTCCACGGCTTCAGCGCCCTGGTGGTGATGTCGGGAGTGGCGGCGCGGTTCTTCAACCCGCAGCTCGGCGGCATACCGTTCTTGCCGGCGGGCAATGTGTTCCGCATCGATCACGACGAACACTTCAACCAAACCACCCACCTGCAATACCAGCCGTGGAAACGCGGGCCGTGGTTTGGGTTTAACTGGAGATATGATAGCGGGCTGGTGGCAGGTGCAGTACCGTGCCTCGCAGCGACCGCGACATGCTCGCTTTCAACATCATCACAAGGTAATGGCATAGACGGTGGCGCAAACCCCAATATTGCGCCAGGCGAGATCGCCCTGGTCAGCAACGTGACGGGAGCGCCCTTGACCGCGGATCAGGAGTTTCAAGGTGGATTTACCTGCCAAGGCGTTGGGGCCACGCCAACAACCCCGATACCTGCGTCGGTCTTGCAAAAGGACGGTGGATGCCTGGCGTCGCAGTTCGGATCGACGTTGATCAACATACCGGGGGCTGGCAAGGAAAACGACGACCACAATCCGCAGCGCATCGCTCCGCGAAGCTTGTTTGATGCCAGCGTGGGCGAGGACAATTTGTTCCACGGCGACCACCATAAGTGGAGTCTGCGCGTTACGGTCATCAATCTGTCGAACAAGACTGCGCTCTACAACTTCTTCTCCACGTTCAGCGGAACGCACTACATCACCCCGCGGACAGTCACGGCGGAGCTGGGTTTCCACTTCTAGCTCAAGACAGTAGTCAAGGCACTAGGGTCACACCTCGCGGGGCGAAGAAACTCGCTTCGCGAGGTGGATCTGTTCCAGCCCTTACCCTTGCTGTGACGGTCAACGCCAAAGACGATGCGGCAGGAGATAGGTAAAGCCGACGAAGGCCTCCCAGCGGGTGGAAGTGCCGGTCAGCCCGTGGTTGAAGCCGCCATCGAACACCAGCGTCTTGCGCGCCGCGTAACTCACCGCCCAGAGGTTGCCCACGGCGTTGCCACGCAGAAAGGGCTGCGTGAAGTGCCAGATTTCTCCAGAAAGGCTGAACTTGCCTTTGAGGACATGGGAAATGGAGAGGCTTTGGCCAAACTGCGGCCGGCGCACGGGGCCTTGCACGAGCTCGTTGAGCATGGCGTTCGCGTCGTAGTGGAAGCCTTTCACGTCGGCGCTGGCGAGCAAAAGGAAGGAATTCGCGGGGCTGCCAAAGTCGAGTTCCGGAGCGCCGCCATCGTAGGCGCGGTGGAAATAACTGACAGCCACGGTGGGTTTGGCGCCTTCGCCGGGGCTGAGCACCGCCTGAGCTCCGAGAAACACTTCGCCCTGGCCATTGGCTGTGATTCCCTGGGCTCGGAAGTGCACGACGGGCTCGGCGGAGGCCAACAGTTCCAGGCGCGGAGCGACGGAAAGCTTGATCACTTCGTTGAGGTCGGTGCGCGAGGAGAATTCCCCGGAATGGTTCGCTCCAAGCGCGCCGGTCTCAAATTGCAGATAGCCGACGGGTGTGAGCGTCGCCGGAGTGGAAACCGTGGGGCGGCCGGGATTCGCTTCCGGTTGGTCCTCGGTTTCAGACTGCGCGGCGGCCGTGCGGGCAAACAATGCGAGGCTGGCCCAAAGGCAGAAAAGAACAAATTTCATGCGTTTTTCCCAACCGGCTTTGAAGCGACGGAATGGTCTCCTTAGCAATCCATTTAAAGCACTACAAGGGTTCCGATACACGATACAAAATGTGGCTACGGAGCGAGATTACATCGGAGCGTTCTTTTCGTGATACGCCGATGCTTCATTAGAATAGACTGCTGAAGGTAAGATTTATGCCAGGCAAGAGCGGATTTGCTGGCGAGAACGCGCTACCTTTGGCCGGAAAGGCATAACAGACGATGTACACGATGTCGTTGCACATGCGGTTGGCAGTGGTCTTGGCGTTGGGCGTGCTTGTGGGCGGGGGCGCGGCGCGAGCGCAGGATGCGGCAAAGGCGGAGGCGCCGAAGGAAGATTACGTCAAGGCGCACTACACGAAATACGAATACCGGATTCCCATGCGGGACGGCAAGAAACTGTTCACGTCCGTCTACGTTCCGAAAGATTCATCGCAATCGTATCCGATTCTGATGGACCGGACGCCGTACAACGTGGCGCCGTACGGCGAGGACCAGTACAAAAAGACGCTGGGGCCCTCGGACGAGTTTGAAAAGGCGGGGTACATTTTTGTCTATCAAGACGTGCGCGGCAGGTATCTCTCCGAAGGCGAATTCGTGGAGATGCATCCGCACGTGGACGTGAAGAAATCGGCGAAGGATGTGGACGACAGCAGCGATACGTACGATACGATTGAATTCCTGCTGAAGCATGTGGCCAATAACAACGGCAAAGTTGGAATTTGGGGAATTTCTTACCCTGGGTTTTATACTTCCGCGAGCATCATTGATTCGCACCCGGCATTGAAAGCGGCCTCGCCGCAGGCTCCGATGACGGATTTGTTCCTGAGCGACGACGCCTATCATGGCGGGGCGTTCATGCTGGCGGCGAATTTTGGATTTTACGTTTTTTTCAAGCCGTTCGCGGAGCCGGCGTTGCCTCCCAAGACGTCCGTGCCTTTTGATTTTGGGACGCCGGATGGCTATGAATTCTATCTGCGGGCGGGAAGCCTCGACAGCCTGAACAAGGCGTACCTCAAGGAATCCAATCCGCTGTTCACCGACCAGATGCAGCACTCGACGTACGACGACTATTGGAAAGCGCGCGATTTGTCGCGGCACATGAAGAACATCAAATGCGCGGTGCTGACGGTGGGCGGATGGTTTGACGCGGAAGATTTGTCCGGACCATTCAAGACGTTTCACGCCATCGATCAAAATAATTCGGGCATTTTCAACTCGCTGGTGGTGGGGCCGTGGGTGCATGGCGGATGGGCGCGTTCGGACGGAGATCATCTAGGGGACGTGCAGTTTGCAGCGAAGAGTTCGGAGTTTTTCCGCGCGAACATTCAGTTTCCGTTTTTTGAGTACTACCTGAAGGGCAAGGGAGCAAACCTGCCGAAAGCTTACGTCTTCGAGACGGGGACAAATGTCTGGCGAAAGTACGACGCGTGGCCTCCCGCGCAAGCGCATCCCAAGACGCTGTATTTGCATGCGGGCGGAAAACTGTCGTTCGAACCTCCCACGGAAGCGGAAGGCTTCGACGAATACGTCAGCGACCCGGCTCATCCCGTGCCGTTTGTGGATTACATGGCCACGAGCGTTCCGCAGCGCTACATGGTGGATGACCAGCGGTTCGCTGCGCGGCGTCCGGACGTATTGGTGTACGCAAGCGAACCGCTCGAGGACGATGTAACGATTTCCGGCCCGGTCTCTCCGAAACTGAGAATCGCATCCACGGGAACGGATTCGGATTTCGTGGTGAAGCTGATCGACGTGTACCCGAACGATTATCCGGATCAGGAAACCGCGAATGAGACCAAGAGAGTCCTGGGCGCCCCGGCGGTACGCATGGGCGGATATCAACAACTCCTACGCGGAGAGCCGATGCGGGCGAAATTCCGGAACAGTTGGGAGAAACCGGAAGCGCTGACACCGGGAAAATTGACCGAAGTGGATTTCTCGATGCCGGACGTAAACCACACCTTCCGCAAAGGCCATCGCATCATGGTGCAGGTCCAGAGTTCGTGGTTTCCGCTGGTGGATCGCAATCCGCAAACCTTCGTGGAAATCCCGTATGCAAAACCGGAGGACTTCAAGAAAGCTACGGAACAGGTGTTTCACAGCAGAGACGCCGCGTCCGGAGTTGAGGTGATGGTGCTGGCACAGTAAAAGAACGGATCAGACCAACCGCGACTACTGCTGATAGTTTCCCCCAGGTTGGGAGTGAACCGCATTTGAAACGAATCGGCTCCCCGGAGCACTACTTTTCTAAGTTGGCATAATTTTAATTCGTGCAGAACATTCGCTGGGCCTTCCGCGAGGCAGCAAAATGCAGCTGTAACGCGGGCGATTTTGCGTGGAGGCGACTTACGCCCACGTTCGACGATGTCCGGACTGCAGAACGCCAATTGCTCCGCGAGGAACCCGCAGCGCGGGCTGCTGCTGGCCGTCTGCCCCACAAAACTGTTGGGCTGGCGTTTTCCGGCGGCGGCATCCGCAGCGCGACGTTTAATCTGGGAGTTCTTCAAGGTCTCGCCAAGGCCAATTTGTTGGAGAAAATCGATTACCTATCGACGGTTTCCGGCGGCGGTTATATCGGAGCCTGGCTGATCCGCTGGATCATGCGCGCCGGCGTGGGAAAGGTGCAAAGCGAGCTCGGCCATTTTCTTCCGCGTCGCGAGAATGGAATACTCCTGGCGGAGCCAAAGGAAGTCAGCTTTCTTCGCGATTACAGCAACTATCTGACACCGCGCAAGGGCATTTTCGGGGCGGATACCTGGGCGGCCATCGCAGCCTACATCCGCAATGTTTTGTTGAACCAAATCATTCTGATCGCTTTCCTCGGCGCAATCCTTTTTGTCCCCTGGATTTTGGGACGAGCAGGAGCGTTTCTTCAGGGGACCTATTCGCAAGCGGATTCCGCGACGCTGGCGGTGGCCTCTTACGCGGTCCTGGTTTTTACGCTGTGCTTTGCGTCCGACCTGGCCGCGGGGTGTTCGGTGTCGAGTGAAGCCGCGCCGAAACGCGCGCGCCAGCAATACGTCATGGCATTCGTGGTGCTCCCTTTGTTTGTGGCCGCCGTCTTACTGGCCGGCGCACTGTGGACGAACACCTATGACTATCCCTGGTACCAGTGGGGGGTGACTGGGGCGATCGTCTTTTTTCTCGCTCACGTAGCGGGAGTAGCCGCGCGGTTGAGGTATCTGCGACGTGGAAATCCCAAGCGCGGTGAAATGACTCTGTACCAAATCATTTTCATCCCGGTTTTCGCTCTGATCTCGGGGTTTGTGAGCGGCATGTTGCTCCTGTTGTTGCAGTGGCTTTTTTCCTACTGGAAGCTTTGTACGGGCGGTGCCGGGTTGTGGCATGCCGTGAGTTGGGGCTCTCCAATGATCGTTATGTTGTTCCTTCTTGCAGGAACATTGCACATCGGGTTGATGAAATTCCTGATACCGAATCAGGAACAGGAATGGTGGGCGCGGCTGGGCGGCTTGCTTTCTCTGCTGAGCATCGCGTGGGCGGCGCTGTTCGCGCTGGCCGTCTTTGTGCCGCTGGCGCTGGTGGTTTTTTCAAGCTGGATCCGAACGAAGGCCTTGTTGTTGGCAGGATGGATTGGCTCGACGCTTTGGGGAGTGCTTGCGGGCAGAAGCCCAAAATCATCGGGAACCACCGATGATAAATCGAAACAAGGCTTGCTCATGTTAGTTGCGCCGTATGTGTTTGTGGCCGGACTCATCGTATTGCTCTCTCTGGGAGGACACTGGCTGGCGCTGCACCTGCCGGCTGTTGCCAGCCATTTGAGCACAGGACTGACGACGGGGGCGCACGCCGCGCCTGCAAACAGTTCGGCAGATAACTATTGGCAGGAAGTGGGCAATCTGGATGCCTGGGCGCTCTTTCTGGGAATGGCGGTCCTGGTTGCGGCCGCTTTTCTGCTGGCGTGCCGCGTGGACATCAACACGTTTTCGATGAATTTGCTCTACCGAAATCGCGTGGTGCGCTGTTATTTAGGTGCGGCGCGGCCGGAGGCTGAACGCCATCCGAATCCTTTCACCGGCTTCGATCAAGCAGACGACCTGTTCTTGGCGAAGTTTGCTCCGGGTCCGGCGTATGACGGTCCGTATCCCATCGTATGCGCGGCGCTAAATGTGACACATGGCGAGCGGCTGGCTTGGCAGGAACGCAAAGCAGAATCCTTCGTCTTCACGCCGCGTTTCTGCGGGTTTGAGTATCCGAGCATGCATCCTGACAATACGAATCGTCTGGCAGGTTTTCACGATACCGAGAACTACGCGTATCCAAAACGCGACCAAAATCCGGAACATAAAGACGGCGGGGGTGTTCGGCTCGGTACCGCGATCTCCATTTCTGGGGCTGCGGCAAGTCCCAACATGGGCTATCACACTTCTCCACCTCTTGCGTTTCTCATGACGGTGTTCAATGTGCGTCTCGGATGGTGGCTCGCGAATCCGCGGTACCGAAACGATGAGTTTTTGGCCGGCCCACCAGAAGGAGGCCCGCGCTGCTCGCTGCTCTACCTGCTGAAAGAGTTGCTCGCCAGCACGACCGACCAGTCGAAATACGTCTATCTCTCGGATGGCGGGCATTTCGAGAACCTGGCGGTCTACGAACTCGTGAGGCGGCGGTGCGGCTTTATCATCGCGTCCGATGCCGATGCGGATACGGAGATGAAGTTCGGCGATCTGGGGAATGCCATTCGCAAGTGCCGGAGCGATTTTGGCGTCGAGATCACGCTGGACACTTCGCCGGTGAAACCTGACGAGCAGACGCGATTCGCGGCCGCTCACGGCGTGCTTGGTACGATCCACTATCCGCCTGGACCCAACGGTGAGCCTGCTTTCCAAGGTCACATTCTCTATATCAAAGCGACGATGACCAAGAATGTGCCTCGTGACGTCCTGGCTTATCGCGACTCGCACACAGCCTTTCCCGACGACACCACGGCAAATCAATGGTTCGACGAGTCACAATTTGAAAGCTACCGCAGCCTGGGGCAGTATTCCTTCGAATCGCTGGCGGGTATCGCAGGCCACCAGATCGGTCCTACCAAATTGACGGTTTCCTAGCCAATTGACATGCTCCGGGACGGCAACAGCGCGTGACGGCAGGAACGCGTGGACCAGCGCGTTTGGTGTGCCGCAGCGGGCGGGCTACAATACTTGTGGAGCGGTCCTTCGAAGCAGGTGAGGGAGCGAAAGCTGTTTGAACCAATGACGAATCTCTGAGGTGCTGCGGATAGACAGCCTGTGTGCACGGCCTGTCCCGTTGGCGCGTCCTGGCGGCCGCAATCCAGGCCAGGCAAGACGCGCGAGCGGGGCAGGAAAGCCTAACGGTTGGCTCGTGGCGCCCACCTAATTCAGAGGTTCACGGCCTAGCTCCCCACGGCCCAGCAGTCCGCTCCATTCCCTATTTTATGCGCGTACTTTTCATTGGAGATATCGTTGGTTCGCCCGGGCGGCAGATCGTGCACGACCGCCTGGCGGATATCGTTGTGCAGCAGAAGATCGATCTGGTCATCGCCAACGGTGAAAACTCCGCCTCCGGCTTCGGCATCACACCGCGCCTCGCCGAGGAGTTGCTGAAAACCGACATCGCCGTGCTGACCGGCGGCAATCACAGCTGGGACCGCAAGGAAATCCTCGAATACCTGCCGCACGAGCCGCGCCTGCTGCGGCCCGCAAATTTTCCCAACGGCAGTCCGGGAAGCGGGCTCTATATCGGCACCGCGAAAAACGGCGTGAAGTACGCGGTGCTCAATCTCCAGGGACGCGTTTTCCTTCCAGCGATTGACGACCCTTTCCGCAAAGCGGACAGCTTGCTCGCCGACCTTCCCGCCGACGTGGCTTTTGTCTTTGTGGACATGCACGCCGAAACCACCAGCGAGAAGATCGCGCTGGGCTGGTATCTCGACGGGCGCGTCACAGCCATCGTGGGCACGCACACGCATGTAGCCACCGCCGATGAACACGTCTTACCCGGAGGCACTGCCTTCATCACCGATGTGGGCATGACCGGCCCCCACGGTGGCGTCATCGGCATGGACCGCAACGGCATCATCAAGCGCTTTCTCGACCAGCTCCCGGCGCGGTTCGAGGTGGCTTCCGGCGACCTGCAGATGAACACCGTGCTCATCGAAACCGACGACGATGGCCCGCGTAACTCCGCCGGCCGCCTCCGCGCCCGCTCCATCGAGCGCCTGCGCTTCCGCATCGACTAACAAGGTTGCCGCCGCGCCGCCGCTTTCTCTTGTAGTGGCGCAGCTAGCTGCGCGTTTTTTTCAACCAAGGCCCGCCTTTCTCGCTTCCTCAGGGCCGCTCGCAAGTGCGGGCCGCAGCTTCCCCGAAGCCAGCAATTCCAGCGCCTGGAAGCGGCCAGCAAGCTCTTTCGCGGTCAAGCGGCGCTCGCGGAACAGCCAGCGCAGAAATTCCTCCGCCGGCCGCTCCCCTTTTTGCGAGTTGCATTCCATACAAGAAGACACCAGGTTGCGGTACGAATTGCACCGCAGTCGCACCCGCGGCACGACATGGTCTAGGCACTCCAGCCGGGCAGGGACCCGCCGTAAACAATAGAAGCACTTGCCGCGCTCCCGCGCGTGGATGGCCCGGCGCAGTTCTAAGCTCTTCAGGAAATCCACATCCTCGATCCCATTGGCGTCAAACAAGCGCGCCGCCTTGCGAGCACGATTGGCGTTGGCGCGCACCCCGCGAATCTCCTCAGGCAAGCGAACCTCAACCACATGACCGGCCTTGCTTCTTTCCACCAGGTTCAAAGCGCCTTGCCCAGCCAGCCGGCGCACGGCCTCCCGCGTCGGGCACACAGAAAGGTGGATATTGCGCGCCAGCCAAGGAATCGAGAACTTCAGCCGCCGCTTGCCCTCCAGGCGACTGTGCCGCACCAGATGCGAATACACCACGTGGTCGATGACCGGGAGCCGTAGCTGCGGCACGACCACATCCTCGATTTGTTTCCAAAGCGATTCCGCGTCAAGTTTTGGAGTGCGGCAGCCTTGCTGCCGCTTTTTCTCGTCACACTTATGCTCAACGATGAGCTTCTTGTTTTTCATGATTGGTGTCCAATAAAACGAGGCGTGTTTTAGTATCCGCGCGAACGCAAACTTCCCGAAGCTGGAAGGCTTTGTACCGCTACTACCGTGTCCCGTCCCCCCATCTCGAAGAACGCCGGAGGCGTGCTACACGTAGCCCAGCCCGTCAGGGCTGGGAAAGGAGAGCGGCCTAAAAACAAAAAAGAGAACTGCGCCCGAACGCAATTCTCTACAAATTAATATTACCACATTGCCACCACTTGTCAAGCCCTGTTTTCGGCCCTGGCCTAAATTCAGCCCAGGCCTGCAAGTCGCTGTAGCGGCCGCCGATGCGGGCGCCTTTGCCTCTGCCAAGACGGTCTCGATTGAAAATTCTCCAGAATCACTAGCGGCAGACGTAGATGACCAGCTACAAGAGCCCTTAGAGGTGGTCAACACGCCCTAGAAAGCACCTAATTAACCCGGAATAACCTTCGGTTAGCCCGTAATCTGGCGGGAATCGGTAAACGCTAGCCGACTTCTCGTTATTTATCTTGATCGCGACATGGAGTTCGTCTGGACTCCGAAGCATTTGGACAAAATGAGCTGGCACCGGAGTTCGTCGGTTCAAATTAAGCCTCTGCAACCAACAAATTCTTTCTTTTCAGCGAACCCC
>Ga0210410_10005898_pt1 | contig 10639 bp, 5 predicted proteins | sample IncBWC4MmetaG_FD_161058 | JGI IMG/M metagenome (GOLD analysis project Ga0210410, IMG submission 161058) | Forest soil microbial communities from Barre Woods Harvard Forest LTER site, Petersham, Massachusetts, United States - Inc-BW-C-4-M | ecosystem: Environmental > Terrestrial > Soil >... | reverse complement strand
CGGCAATGCCAAAGAGCACGTTGCACAAATGAAGCAAGAGCACGAAGCCACTTCCAAGGAAGTGGACACCGCCGTCCAGAAATATCCGGCTCCGCCTCCCGAGGAGTTCGGACTCATCCATCGCTATCAGCAATGGTCGGTGTTCCACCAGGAGCAAAAACTCGTCTCGCAGGCGAAGCAAGCGGCACTGGCCGCTGCCGCGGCGCTGGCGGCCCAGCATGACGAACTGGACGCGCGCATCGAAGAGGCGAAGAAAGCCACTCCACAGATGGCAGCGCACGCCAAAAGCACGGCTGCGGCATCGGCGGCGCAACCCGCGGATGCTGCTCAGCAAAAAGGCCACAGCCATGAAGAATCCGCCGCCGCGCTTGCCAGGATGAAAGAAATTGTCGCGGATCAAAAGGGCCTGGGGAATTTTGACAAGCGCGCCGACTACGAAAAGCAACTTGCGGCGCTCTATGGCCAGTGGAGTGACGTGGTCGCGGCGCGGCAGCGCAGCGTGTTGCATCGGGCACTGCAGAGCGTGCTGATCGTCGTCGGCATCGCCATCTTCGGGCTTTTTTTTGACGGATGGCTGGAAAAGCTGCTGGGGAAAACGGCGCTGGACCGGCGGCAAGTGGAAACTTTGCGCACGGTTACGCGCGTGACGCTGCAAGTTTTGGCGGTTCTGCTCATCCTGTTAGTGATTTTCGGACCGCCCAGCCAGTTGGGAACATTTCTCGGGCTGGCCGGGGCGGGCTTGACCGTGGCGCTAAAGGATTTCATCGTCGGCTTCCTCGGCTGGTTTGTGCTGATGGGGAAGAACGGGATACGGCTGGGCGACTGGGTGGAGATCAACGGGGTGACCGGCGAAGTGGTGGAGCTCGGGATGTTTCACACGGTACTGCTGGAGACCGGGAACTGGACGGACTCCGGCCATCCGACGGGAAGACGCGTGACGTTCACGAACAGTTTTGCCATCGAAGGGCACTACTTCAATTTCTCGACATCTGGGCAGTGGCTCTGGGATGAGTTGCAGGTGGTGTTGCCGACGGGGCAGGATCCTTACCCGATTATTGACGCCATTCAGAAAAAAGTGCAGGAAGCAACGTCCGAGGGCGCGCGGCAGGCCGAGCAGGAGTGGAAGACGGCGGCAAGTTCGCGCGACATGAGCACGATGACGGCGGCGCCGGCGATCAACGTGAAGCCGGTGATCGGCGGCGTGGAGATCTCCGTGCGGTACATCACGCGGGCCAACGAGCGTTATCAATTGCGCGCGAAGCTGTACCAGGCTGCGGTCGACCTGCTGGGGAAGGGCGCGGTGCCCGCTGGAGCCACTAAAAAGGATGGTAACTGATTGCATATATTCCCCTCCCCCTCCCCCTCCCCCTGTTTTTTGCAAGTGCGGATTCTAAAGACCTTACAGACTGATTTCCTGGAAGTGCGGATTCTAAAGGGGTTGCGGGCCGACGATTTCGGCCAAAACAAGGCAAAACGCGGTATTTGTCTGGAAGTGTTGATTCTAATGGAGATAGGGAGTGGGAAGTCATGAGGTAACGAAACAAAGAAAAAAGCAGATCCCTCCCTGCGGTCGGGATGACACCGCCTGGGGATCGCCACCTTTAAGTCGGAATGATATCGCCAGGAGGCACCCTCCCCCTCCCCCTTAATTGCAGAAGAGTGCGTAAGCTGTTGAAAATAAAGGAGAGGGTTTTGCGTTTTCGTGCAAGGAGTGTGCAGGCGCGGCAAAAAATGGGGAACGGAATGCGTCGAAGGACGGGGAAAAGCGGCACCTCGCGGCTTTCTTTCGGTCGGAGGGCAAGCGGTGTAAGCGGGCGGAGGGTTGCGGTCAACGGAGGAGCTGTGCGGGCCGGACTCGGGTGAGGGGATTTGTAGTGGCGCTCCAGGCTCGGCGTGGAGCTGAGGGCAGGCGGGATAAGCAGCGCCAAGGATCATGTGGAATGTTAGCACTAAATTTATTATTTGTCAATAGTATCTTATAGTAGTATTCGAACGGGCTGTGGAAAAACGTTCGAATGCTTGGCTGGCCTTTTTGGGGAATAAACTGACGGCACAGGCGGTATGGAGCAGGGGGGGCGCTCAGGAGTGGAGCCGCCTTTGCTTTTGAAGGTCGTAAACAAGTTGTTACAAAGTTTATACACAGGTTGTGATAGCCTCTAGGCGTCCAATGGGGAACCGTTACCGGTCCGTGCGCCAATCGTCGCAATGCCAATCCTGAAGGCGGTGTCTTGAGGAGTGGTGTGCGCGTGCGGATCGAGAACGATTCGGGGTGTTGCGAACAAATCCACGGCGTGGGCGGAACATGAAAATTCTTACTGCAAAGCTACAGACTCTCCTGCTAGCGATGGCGTTTGTGTTGGCGTTTGCCTGGACGGCGGGGCCGGCGACAGCGCAAGAAAAACCGAAAGCTGATGCGACGCAAAGCGCCACGAAAAACCCGGCGCCGCTTACGAAGCAACAGCTCATTGCAGGGAGCGCGAAAGACCCCGATGCCGCGGAGGAAAAGACCGAGAACAGCCAGGAGAAGGATTCACCGGATCTGGTGAAAAAGCGCATGGACTGGTTTTACAAACAGCGCGCTTCGGCGAAGGGGCACATTCCCAGCGGCGCGCATCAGCGGGCGGTGCAGCACATGCAGCGGATGCTGGAGTCGGCGGGAAGACTGGTTCACAGACCTGACGGAAGCGTGGTGGAAGTGAATCCTCAGGGAGCATCGTTTGCGGGCGCGTGGACATCGATAGGGCCGGCGCCCACGACCGGTGGATTTTTTAACCCGGTGACGGGGCGGATCACGGCCATTGCCATCGATCCAGCGGACACCACTGGTAACACGGTGCTGATCGGGGGAGCACAAGGCGGCATCTGGCGGACCACGGACGGGGGGACGACATGGACTGCTGTGGGCGATCAAAACGCGTCGCTCTCGATGGGTTCAATTGCGTTCGCTCCGAGCGCTACTGGGACAGTTTACGCGGCGACGGGCGAGCAAGCATCGATCGGCGGGGACATTTACTATGGCGCGGGCGTGCTGAAATCCAGCGATCGCGGTCAGACTTGGACGCAAACGTGTACGACACCGAGCGCCACATGCCCGTTCATCGGGCCGTTCAATGACATCACGCCGTTCGAGTTTTTCACGCTGGGCGGAGCGCGGATCAGCTATGTGGCGGTGAACCCCGCGAATCCGCAGTTGGTGCTGGTGAGCGCGCAGTTTGCGCTGGAGGGTCCGCAGGAGGGCGTGTACTGCACGAGCAACGGCGGCACTTCGTGGATGATCGTGCCCACGGCCTAGGGCGAGATGTCGACATTTGTGGGGTTCGCGTCGTCGACAGTGGCTTACGCGGCGCTGGGAAATCCTTTCGGAAGCAGCAACAACAAGAATGGAATCTATAAATCGACGACCGCCAATTCGTGCAACATGTCGTTTACGCAGGAGACGGGGGCCACGCTTCCGGCGTTGAGCACTGTCGGGCGAATTGACATGGGCATCTCGCCGAATTTCGCTACAGACAACACGGTGTATGCATCGATCGCGGATGCCGGGACAGCATCGAACACCAATCTCGGGGTTTGGGTGACGAAGGACGGCGGAACGACATGGACGCTAACCGCGGCTCCGGACGTGTGCCAACAGCAATGCTGGTACGACAACGTGGTTAAGGTCGATCCCACCAGCGGAGCGCATGCGTTCTTTGGAGGAGGCGCGGTTACGTCGGCAAGCGGCGCACCGATCTATGTAGTGAGGACCGCAGATACCGGCGCGACATTTCAAAGCATTATTCCGAACATAAATGGGGGGCCCGGTATTCCTCACGTGGACATCCACGCGATGGCGTTCTTGAAGCAGTCAAACGCAAAAATCTTGATGTATCTGGGAAACGATGGCGGAATCTGGAAAACGTTGGATGCGGAAGCGACGCCGGTGGCCTGGATTGACTTGAACCAATCGGCGCTGACGCTGACGCAGTTTTATCCGGCGATTTCAATTCATCCTTCGACGCCGAATCTGGGGTTTGCAGGCGCGCAAGACAACGGGAGCCAGATCTACACCGGCCCGAGCACCACCTGGACGGATAACAATACTTGCGGAGACGGAACGGGAACGGCGATCGACAGCATCATTCCGAGTACGGTCTATGTAGCTTGCAACGGCCTCAATCTCAATTTTTCGGTATTGAACGGCGCGCCGAACAGCTACACGTTTTCGGACAACGGGATTATTGTAACGGACAATGCGGACTTCGTGCCTCCGCTGGTCAGCGATCCGAACAATGCCAACAGGGCGTATGTGGGCAGTTCCAAGGTCTATCAATCATTGGATAACGGAAATTCTTACACGCCGATTTCGCCCGATCTAGTGAATGCCAACGGAAATACGCAAGACAACCTGACAGCGATCGCTGTAGCACCGCAAAATTCTAGCGTGATTTACGCGGGCGCAACAAACGGGCAAGTGTTCGTGGCGACCAATGTGACGACGGGGAGCGCCAGCTTCGCGCTGGTTGGCGGGCAAGGAAGCCTGCCGCCCCGGCGCGTATCGGCGGTCGAGGTCGATCCGGGGAGCGTGACGGGTTTGACCGCGTACGCGGCGTTTTCTGGATTTTCCTTCGTCGCTGGCGGAGTGAACGATCCGATCGGGCATTTGTTCCAGACCAAGGATGGCGGCGCGACCTGGACGGATGTGAGCTGCACGGTGGCGAATTGTTCGACGCCGGCGCTTACGGACCTACCTAATACGCCCGTGAATGATGTGGTGGTCGATCCGGATGTGGCGGGAGTGTTGTACGCGGCGACGGACGTGGGCGTATTTCAGGGAGTTTGCGCTACCACGGGCACTACAACGTGCACCTGGACACCGCTGGGTTCGGGGTTGCCACGCGTGGCGGTGCTGTCTTTGAAACTGCATCATGCATCGCGGACATTATCGGCTGCGACTCATGGGAGGGGCGTGTGGCAGACGGCGCTGACGAATTTCACGTTTCCAGGGCCGCACATTGCGACTTTGTCGCAGGTTTCGGCCAATGCGCCAGGTTCGCAGTTTTCGCTGACAATCACGGGAAATGGACTGAATGCCGGGACGGCGCAGTGGACGGTGGGAACGACACAGACACCCTTGTCGACAACGTCTGCGACTGCGACCCAAGTTGTGGCGACTGTGCCTGCGAACCTGCTGGCCGGGAGCGCGCTGGCTCAAGTCACAGTGAGCGTGGCAGGGAGTTCTTCGAATAAGCTGCCGTTTACGGTGCTGGGCGGCGCGCCAACGTCGATCACGAGCGTTGCGCCGGCGAGCGCGCCGGTGAATTCCTTGGCTACGCCGATCACGGTGAATGGAACAGGATTCAGCAACAGCACGCAAGTGGTGATGGACCCGGATGTGGGCGGGACGCCGATTCCGACGACGTTCGTCAGCGCGACGCAGGTTTCGGCGACGATTCCGGCGGGGTTTCAAGCCAGCTTTGGGAGCACGAACTCGGTGGGAGTGCGAACTCCACCGCCGGGCGGCGGAGAAATAACAAGCGCGAACCAAGCCCTACCGGTGTTTGTGGTGATTGCCCCCGCGCCGGCGAACGATAATCTGGCGAGCGCTGCGGGAGTGAACCTTGCAGGCTCGACGTTTACGGACACAAAGGACAGTTCGGGAGCCACGGTGCAGAGCGGCGAGCAAGCGCCTGCTTGCGCGGTGCCGGTAACTGGAAATCCGAATCCGGGGTTGTTCAACACGATATGGTACAAATTCACGGCGAACAACACGGCAACGCTGGAGGCCGATACCATCGGCAGCAGCTACGATAGCGTGCTTGCGACGTATACCTCGAGTTCGCCGAGCAACCCAACGCTCGCGAGCCTCACGGCGGTCTCGGGCGGCTGCAATGATGACATCGTTCCCGGAGTGATCACGCAGTCGCAGGTCTCGTTCACGGCGACGGCGGGCACGACGTATTTCTTCCAGGTGGGATCGTTCGGAATAGGCGATCCGAATCCGGTGGCGTTTGGCGGGAAGTCGATATTCAACCTGAACTTTACGCAGGCGAACAATCCAGTGCCGACGGTGACCACGCTGAGCCCGACGAATACGAATGCGGGCTCGGCACAATTCACGCTTACGGTAAACGGATCAAACTTCGTGAACGGCGCGGTGGTGAATTTTGGCGCGGCAGCGGAGGCGACGACATTTGTGAGTTCGTCGCAATTGACGGCTACCATTCTGGCCACGGACGTGGCGACGGCGGGGAACGTTGGGGTGACGGTGACGAATCCGGCGCCTGGGGGAGGAACATCTACACCGGCGGTGAATTTCACCGTGAATTCGGTTGCGCCCAATCCGGTGCCGACGGTGACGTCAATCAATCCGACGAGTGCGACGGCGGGAGGAGCGGCGTTCACGTTGACGGTGAATGGAACCAACTTCGTGAAAGGCGCATCTTCGGTCAACTTCGGTACGAATACGCCGACAACGACATTCGTAAGCGCCACGCAGCTGACGGCGGCCGTAACGGCGGCGCAGATTGCAACTACTGGAAATGTTGGAGTTACGGTAACGAATGCACCGCCGGGCGGAGGGACCTCAACGCCGGCGGTGAACTTCACTGTGAATCCGGCACCAACCTTCTCAGTCGCTGCGGGGAACAGTACGGTGACGACCGCCGCAGGGGCAGCAGGTTCCATATCTACAGGGACTTCAGCAATTACGCTGACGCCAAAGAACGGGTTTTCGGCAGCTGTGGCGATCACCTGCGGGAGCTTGCCGGGAGTGACTTGCTCCGCGCTAACGATTCCGGCGGGAAGCACATCGGGGTCGCTGACGATAAATGTACTAAATCCCTCTTCCTCGATGATGGCGTCGTTGGTACCGGACTCGCAGAATATGTGGGCCTCCAAGACGCCGCCGAACGGTGGAGCTAAGGGTTGGTGGATGTTGAGCGGGGGGACGGGACTGGCGGCGCTGGTGCTGCTTATCCTGCCGGGAAGAAAGAGGTATCGGGCGGCGCTGGGGCTTGGGTTGGTGTGCCTGCTTAGCTTTACGCTGGGTTGTGGAGGCGGCTCAACCGTCGTTACGCCGCCAACGCCGACCGCAACGACCACGCAGCTTACGGTCTCGGCCACGAAGGTGGCCTCGACAGGGATGATTACGGTGAGTGCCACCGTGACCGGCGGAACGCCGACGGGAATGGTGCAATTCTTCGTGGACGGAGCGGCGGCGGGAAATGCGGTTGCGCTGACCAACGGATCGACCGGGAATATCATGGCGACCGCGGCGAACGTGCCGACACTGTTTCAATTGGTGGGAACGCACACGTTGAGCGCGCATTATCTGGGCAGCACTAGCACGGCTGCTTCGCAGAGCGGCACGCTGAATATTGCGGTTACGGGGACTACGCAATTGGCGATTACTGGAACATCTGGATCAACCACCGCGAACGGCAACGTGAGCCTGACGATCAATTAGGTTCGAGGCGGAAACTACCATGGAGCGGCCCCGAGGGATCGGGGCCGCTTTTTTTTGGGGAGAGGCTGACCATGGCGGAGTGGAAGGGAACCGTGCTGGGTGTGCTGCGAGCTTGCCGCGTTGGGGCGCAGCAGTGCTGCGCCCCTACCGGGGAAGAAAGAGGAAGAGAGACGATGCGATGCGATGACGCAACGGAAGAGAAGGCAGGAGCGTCTTATTTTGCGATACTGGTGGTGGTGCGGGCGCGGGAACTTTGCCCGCAGGTACAGGTAACTTGTAGAGACAGGAGCAGGCGGGCAATCCAAAACCGGTTTGCGGAGCATCATAATTGTGGGGTGAGGACGCTTATGCTGGGATCTAGGGTTCGGGCGGTCTGGATAATCCTGGGCGCGCTGGTTTGTGGATTGCCGGCGGTGGCGCAAGCTGGGCAGGCGTCCGATGTGCGGGGAGCAGAGAGCCGGCAGGGTGTTGCCGGCGGAACTGGCGCTGCGGGAACGGATGCGTTGAGTGGCGGGCCACAGGCAGCCAGTCCGCGGGCGCAAGCGGCGAATCAGGCGCAGATGGGCGATGCGCAGCAAATGTCCGACACGCAATTGGCCGGAGGGATTAGCGGGAAAATTGTGGATGGCACGGGAGCGGTGGTGGCTGGGGCGCGCGTTCGGCTGACGCGCGAAGATAAGTCTGCGGACGCAGAGACAATCGCGGGCGAGGATGGGCAATTTTCGTTTGCGCAGGTTGCGCCGGGGGCGTTCGAGCTCAACATAACGGCGCCGGGGTTTGCGGCGCAGACTTTTTCGGGAACGCTGCGCTCGGGAGAGAGTTTTGCCGTGCCGCAGATTACGCTGGCGATTGCGACTGCCAGCGCCGAAGTGCGAGTGGTGCCAACGCAGGTCGAAATCGCGGAAGATGAAATTAAGGAAGAAGAAAAGCAGCGGGCGCTGGGGTTCATTCCGAATTTTTATGTGACGTACATCCCTAATGCGGCGCCGCTTTCGCCGAAGCAAAAATTCGAGCTGGCTTGGAAGTCGATCATCGATCCGGTTTCGTTTGGAATAACCGGGGTGATTGCGGGAATTCAGCAGTCGGACAACGATCTTGGCGGATACGGGCAGGGAGCACAGGGTTATGCGAAGCGGTATGGGGCCGCTTACGGGGACCTGGCGATTGGGACGTTCATAGGCGGGGCGATCTTGCCGTCGCTGCTGAAACAGGATCCGCGCTATTTTTATAAAGGGACGGGGAGCAAACGTTCGCGGGTGATGTACGCGCTAGCGAACGCGGTGATTTGTAAAGGCGATAATGGTCACTGGCAGGTAAATTATTCTGGGATCCTGGGAAGCCTGGCGGCTGGCGGGATTTCGAATCTTTACTATCCGGCGCAACAGCGCAATGGAGCTACCCTGACGTTTGAGAACGCGCTGATTGGGATTGGGGCGACGGCCGCGACGAATATTTTGCAGGAATTTGTGATTAAGAAGTTGACGCCGAGTGTGGCTAGCCACGGGCCGGCGAAAGTGCAGAGCATGATTGAGAGGTTTTCTGGCGCGATGGTGCACGATGGGAATTAGGCCGCGAGCTGTTTAGCGCGGTAGCGGCAGAGTGAAAGTTTTCCTCCAGGGAAACCAAAGAATTAAACCTAGTTTCTCGAACACTCAAAAATTATGCGTGCACTGGGGCGCAGCTTGCTGCTCCCCTACAGCGGAGTTGGTGTGCCTGGGTGCTAGAGCGCGGCTACGGACATGACTACGGTTAAGGTGTGAGATTTGCCGGTGGGGAGTTCGACGGCGTTGGCCATGATGTTGGCGGCTTCGGCGCAGAGCATTTGTTGCCATTCGTCGTCGCCGAAATCGGCCATGGCGTGGGCGGCTTCGATCCAGGGATTCCAGATTACGGTGGTGTTGGAATTTTGTTTGGCGATGTGGATGCGGCGATTTAGGGCGGGGTCGAGGAGGTCGAAGGCGGACTGGGAGTTCATGTAGGCGCTGTCAGTAGGGCCGCTGATGGCGACTTCGCCGGATTGCTTATTTTCGCGATTGGAGTTGGTGTTGTCGAGATAGGTGACGCCGTCGAGGCCGCGGACGCGGGCTTTATGAATGTCGCCGACGGTGTGGTAGGTGTGCAGGGCTTCTTCGAAGCGGAAAGGCGCGGCGCCAGTATTGGCTACGGTAAATGCGAGTTTTAGTTCGGCGCCGAAGGTTGCTTGGAGCACGGCGCGGAAGTCGTGTGGCCACAGGCGCTTGGTATCAGCGTCGCTTTGCGTGGACATGGTGACGTTGATGGCGCCGGATTTTTGCTCGATGGATTCGAGCGTCCAAGTTTCGGTGCGAACTAAGCCGTGGGCTGGGGCTTTCGGATCGTCGGATTTGGCGCGGAACCAGGGGAAGCAGATGGGGATGCCGCCGCGAATGGCTTTGCCTTCGATGAAGACGGCTTTGCTGCTTAGGAAGATTATTTCTTGCGCGCCGGTGGGCTTCCAGGAAGTGACTTGCGCGCCGTAGAGATACATTTCGCCGGTGCATTGTGGCGTCGTGATGCGGACTACCGGAGTTCCGCCTGGGCCGGAGATGATTTGCGTGAGGTTGACGATGCCGAAGCGGGCGTTTAGTTCTTGAGGTGAGGGGGTTGGTTGCGTCATGGGTGGCGATTCTAACGCTTATCGATGGTGATGGGCGAGAAGAAGATTGGATATACCGCCGCCATCAGGGCTATCAGGAAGCGACGCTGCGGGAGCGGACTTGCTCGGAGGTCAGGCCGTAGAGGGGCGGGGTGGGGATGCCGAGAATGGCGAGATAGAGATAGATTTGGCCGCGGTGGTGGATTTCGTGCTCGGTCATGAGGCGGAGCCACTTCCAGGTGGTGATGGGGGCGGCGTCGGGGGTTTGGCATTTGCGCTGGAGGTCTTCGTCGGTTAGGCGCGAGAAAATTTCGACGGATCCGGCGTGGAGTTTTTCCATGAAGGCGATTACGTTTTCGTAGCCGTCGGCTAGTTCTTTTCCGTGCGTGGTGTAGCGTGTCGGTTTGCCCTGGACAGTTTCCGCCCACATGTAGCGCTCGGCGACGGCCAGATGGCGCAGGATGTCGCCCAGCGTGAATTTTCCCGGCGCGTGCGTCCAATCGATTTTGTCGGGCGGGATACAGCGGGCGACGCGCATGGTGCGTTCGCGAACATTTCCGAGATATTGGAGGAAGGGT
>Ga0210410_10005895_pt1 | contig 10643 bp, 9 predicted proteins | sample IncBWC4MmetaG_FD_161058 | JGI IMG/M metagenome (GOLD analysis project Ga0210410, IMG submission 161058) | Forest soil microbial communities from Barre Woods Harvard Forest LTER site, Petersham, Massachusetts, United States - Inc-BW-C-4-M | ecosystem: Environmental > Terrestrial > Soil >... | reverse complement strand
CGCTGTTCAGCACCTGCGGCGTGCCGATGCATTGCTGACCGCCGGGATGGGCGAGGCCGCACGCGCAGAGGCAACACTTGCCACCGTGCTGGATCCGCATTCAGCGCTTGCCCAGGCAACTCTCGCCGATGTTTTGCAACACGATCTGATCGGCCGGTTGCGCGGCGATGGCGCGGACTTTTCGGCTGCCGCGCGGGCTCTTCGCGCGGCAATTGCGCTCGACCCGGATGACAAATCTCTGATTGCCAACTACGCGATCCTGCTGGAATACGACTCCACCGGGTTTCGTTACGGTGCCGGGGCCGATCTGAAAGGCGCAATCGCCGAGTACGAAAAGTTGAGCGCGCAGGAGCGCGCCGATCTTGGGGTCGCGAACAACCCGGCGTTCGCGCTCTTTTATGCGCGCGAGTTCGAGGCGGCCAAACGATCCGCCGAGGCCGTCAATTCACCTCCTCTCGGATTGCTCATAGCGTGCGAAGCGCAATTGACGGGCGTCCCACAGGCGCTTGATGAAGCACGACGGCGCAGCAATTCCGATGCGAGCTATAAGGAGCATGTCACCGTGGCGGCTGCGTTGCTCAGGGATTTGCGTGAATACTCAAAATCCGCGGAGTTATACGAAGCAGGCGCCTCCACGACAAAGTCACTTGGCCTGGCCGCAATCCTGCGAAAGGCAACCCGGGCTGAATTGCTGCCCGTGAACGGCGGCGCAGAGGATTTTGTGAAGCAGTATTTCGTTGCGGTGCTGCGCGAGGATTTCACGGAAGAAAAACAGCGGCTCATGCAAAGCCGCAGCGCCAATGAGGCGTCCAAGAACCTCACCGACGATGAACACAATGAGGCGCTCGACGGATCGCATAAGGCGGCGCTGGTCGCCGCGCGCGCCGGGATTTCGCGCAACGTCCTGGCCGATATCATGTTGGAGACAATACAAATAAAGTCCACCGGCAATGATGCGACCGGATATCGCGAAACCATCCTCGTCCCGGGCCAAAAGAATCTGGTTTTGTTCATCGTCAAGGAACAAGAACACTACAAGCTGCTGGACTCCAGCGAAGAACCCACGGGATTGCCGATCGAGGTAATGGAGCGCTTGAAACGCCGGGACTTTGCCGGGGCCGGCCAGCTGTTGGATTGGTTGCGGGACCTCACCAAGCCAAACGCGGGGGATGATCCTTTCGGCGGCAATATCTTCCCGCGCTTTTGGAGCGCGGGGCATGGCGGAGACGATGCACAAAAGATCACACTGGCCGCCGCCGCATTGATGGTTCAGTCACGACGCACCGCGCGCTCCGCTATTTCGGTGCTGGAGCGCGCCAAGGCCGGCCCGGCGTCGGAATCCGATCTCGAGAACATCGAGCTTGCACTCATGATCGGCCACGCGACATTGCACGACCATGAAGAAACAATTGCCGCCGCTACCGCATTGATGCGGCGTGCGCCCAATTCGCAGCGCGCGTTCCTGCAACGTGCCGCGAGTTTGCGTGCACTGAAGAGATTCGACGAGGCGGATCAACTCGCGCGCGACCGATTGAAGTCCGCGCCGGACGATTTAGCTGCGCTCAGAACCCTCGAATTGGATTGGGCGGCGCAGGGAAACTATGCAGCAGCATACGATCAGGCGCTGCGAATCGCCGCCAGCAGCGATTCCGGGTCAGGCGATATCAACCAGGCCGCCTGGCTCAGCCTGTTCTTTTCGAGGCAGGGCGGAGCTGATATCGACAGCGCGACCCGAGCGGTGCAGGCGGCCGAAAATAGCCCGGCGAATTTGCACACGCTGGCGTGCGTCTACGCGGAGCTCGGCAAAACGAAGGAAGCGCGTGAAGTGTTGCTGCAGGCGATGGACGCCAGAGCGATGTCGCAACCCGACGGGAACCACTGGTACGCACTTGGCAGAATAGCCGAGCAGTACGGCGAGCGCGAAATCGCATTGGCGGATTACGCGAAAGTCACAGCGCCGACCGACCCCACTACTCTCTGGCTCTCGACATATCATCTCGCGCAGACGCGGGTTGCTGCGCTCAAGGGAGCGCCTCAACGGTAGCTCGCGATTGACGGCGGGAGGCCCTAGGGCGGTACCTGGTCTAATGTCATAATTGCGGACATGTTGGAACTCGGCACCAAACTTCTCATTGCGTACCTGCTGGGCACGATGCTCGGCAGCTTGATCTTGGGCCGGCTGCGCGGTGTGGATATCCGCAGCATGGGAAGCGGCAATGCCGGTGCGACCAATGCCTTGCGCACACAGGGCAAGCTGTTCGGATTCCTGGTGCTGCTCATCGATATCGCGAAGGGCGTGCTCGTGGTGTGGTGGCTGCCCTCGGCCGTGTTGCCGGGCATCGGCATCGATCCTGATGTATCGCGCGAATGGCTGATGCTGGCCTGCGGTTTCGCGGTGATCGTGGGACATGTCTATCCGGTGTGGTTCGATTTTCGTGGCGGCAAGGGGGCCGCGACCGTGGTCGGTGTGGTTGCGGCGGTGGATGTGCGCATGCTGCTGCCGCTGCTCTTGAGTTGGATCGCGGTGCTGTTGCTGTCGGGCTATGTGGGCCTCGCAACCATGCTGTCGACCGTGGCGCTGGCGGTTGCGGTCATGGTGCTCGAGCCCAATGACGTCCCGCTCTGCGTCTTCTGCGCGGCGGTTGCCGTGTTCGTCATCTTTACCCATCGCAGCAATATCGCGCGCATGCGTGCCGGCAAAGAGAGTCGTGTACGGCGGCTATGGCTGTTTCGGTCCCGGCCGGTATAGAACACCCGCCGCTGCTGGTGCTGCTGGCCGACGGCGAGGTGCATTCCGGCGAATGGCTGGCAACGGAGCTGCACCAAACTCGCGCTGCCGTCTGGAAGGGTGTGGAGCGCCTGCGCGCGATGGGCGTCGACGTTCAGGCATTGGCGCGCCGCGGCTACCGGCTCGCCGCACCCGTGGAATTGCTGGATGCGCGGCGCATCCGAGCCGAACTGACCGGGGAGTGCAGTTCGCACCTGCACGCGCTGGAGTTGCTGTTCGAAGTCGATTCGACCAACACCCGCCTGCTCAAGGCGGCGCCGCCGCCGCCGGGCACCGCCGATGTGTGCCTCAGCGAATTGCAGCATGCCGGCCGCGGCAGGCAGGGGCGCCGCTGGATTTCGCCCTTCGGCGGCGGCATCGCGATGTCGCTTGGCTGGACCTGCAGCGATGTGGTGCGCACCCTGCCGGCTTTGAGTTTAGGGGTCGGTGTGGCGGTGTCGCGTGCGTTGGCGCGCGCCGGCGCCGAGGGGATTTCGCTGAAATGGCCCAACGATATTTGGTTCCGCGACCGCAAGCTGGGCGGGGTGTTGATTGAGTTGCGAGCCGAGGCGGGCGGCCCCGCCCATGTGGTGATCGGGGTGGGTCTCAATGTGTCGCTGCCCGAGGAGGCGCGCCGGGAAATTGAGGCCAGCGGCGTGGCCGTGGCGGCTGTGACGGATGCCTGCAAAATGGTCCCATCGCGGAATTTGGTGGCAGGGGCCATCTTGGACGAACTTTTGAGTATGCTGGTGCAGTACGAGCGCTTGGGCTTCTCTGCGTTTCGGGATGCATGGACCGCACTCGACGGTTTGAAGGACCGTCCGGTGCAGGTGGTGGTTGGGGGGGCGGCGATCTTCGGGATTGCCCGTGGCGTGGATTCAGATGGAGCGCTGTTGCTCGAAACGAAGGAACGCATGCAACGATTTGTCTCAGGCGAGGCCAGTTTGCGCTTGGGCGCAGGGTGACGCGTGACGTTATTGAAGACTCTTGCCGTGTGCCTGGTGCTCGCCAACGTGTGCTATTTCTTGTGGGAGCGCGGCATCGCCAAGACGCCCGTAAGCGTCGTGGCTAACCCAACGCCCGGGACCCTGAAGCTGGCATCGGAAAGCCCGGAAACCTCCCGCAGCGTCGCCATTGGCAGCACCGCGGGCACGTCGGCCGCGGGCGCCGGGAGTGCTCCGGCCGCGGTCGCGGCCGAGGATGCCGCACGGGCCGGCGGCAATTCGGACCTTCTGACCAACGTGAAGCGCTGCATCAGCGTGGGGCCGTTTCGAGACGTGTCGGAGGCAGCGCACGCAGCATCGACATTGCGGGGCGGCGGCTATGATCCGCGCCAGCGCGTGGCGGACGGCGAGGTATGGGCGGGCGTTTGGGTGTATCTGCCGCTTCCGGCGGCGCGCCCGGCGGCCGAACAGACGCTCGCCAAGCTCAAAGCCGGCGGCGTCGACGATGCGCTGGAAATGCCGGGTCCCAACGAGGGGGCGGTGATTTCCCTGGGGTTGTACAGCGACGCCAAACGGGCGCAGGCCCGGGTCGCCCAAGCTCAGGCCTTGGGATTCAATCCGGGTATCGCCGATCGCAAGCGCAACGGCAATGTGTATTGGATCGACATCGATTTGAAGCCCACCGACGGTTTGCTGAACCCTTCCGATCTGCAGGGTGAATCCGGCCGCATCGTTCGCCTCGAAGTCAAAGGATGCCCGTCGGCGGGCGGCCAGTCATGAAGGTTCGAACTGCGCTGCTGCGGGTGATGGCCGGCTTTGGCGCCTTCATCGGCTACGGCTGTCTTCTCGCATTTCTCTATCTCATCAGCGTGCAGACCTATCGTTGGTTTCGGGAAGGAGCGTGGACGCATATCGGCGTGGGTGACGGCATTCGAATCGGGCTGGTGCATTGCTGCGTCAAGGATGGCGGCGGCGGCAGGCTCGCACACTTTTTGCAATGGTGGGAGTCGCCGGCGACATGGCTCGGGATGCACAGGGTATTCGAAGTCATTCCGGCATCGCTGGCCTTGTTTGCCGTGAGCATCGTGGGCAACAGCCTGTTCATCTACTGCCGGGATCGACTGCATCCGCAATAACCAATTTCACTTGATGCGCGAGCGGCGCTTCCTGCCGTTCTTCTGTGCCCAGGCCTGCGGCGCGTTCAATGACAATCTGCTCAAGAACGTGCTGATCATTCTCGTGACCTACCAGGCGGCCCGATGGAGCACGCTGCGTCCCGAGCTGTTGGCGAACATCGCGGCGGCCTTGTTCATTGCTCCCTTTGTGGTTTTTTCGGGGATTGCGGGCCAGCTGGGCGAGCGCTTCGACAAGGCCCGCATTCTCAAATGCGTCAAGGCGCTGGAAATCTTCATCATGCTGGTGGCCGCCATTGGTTTCCTGCAGCACCGCGTCGCTCTGCTGCTGTTTGCACTTTTCATGATGGGCGTGCACTCGACCTTTTTTGCGCCGGCAAAGTACGGGCTGCTGCCCGAGGTGCTGAACGCTGAGGAATTGGTGGGCGGCAACGCCCTGCTTGAAACCGGAACATTCCTTGCCATCCTCCTGGGCACCTTGGCCGCGGGTCTGCTCGCCGGCCACGGCAACACGTCGTGGATTGCCGGCGGCTTGCTTCTCATTGCACTGCTGGGTTTCGCGGGCAGTCTCGCCATTCCCAAATCGCGGGCGGCAGCGCCCGGCCAGCACCTGGATTGGAATCCATGGACCTCGACGCTGGACAATCTTCGCGCCGCGCGCGAGTCGCGCACGGTTTTTCTGTCCATTTTGGGAATGTCCTGGTTCTGGTTCTTCGGCGCGTTGGTGCTGGTGCAACTGCCTTTGTACTGCCACAACGTTCTGCATGGCGATGAGTCCCTGGTCACCCTCACCATCGCCGTGTTCGCAGTGGGCGTGGGTTTAGGGTCGCTGCTCTGTGAACGCCTTTCGGGGAGGCAGGTCGAAATCGGCTTGGTGCCCTTCGGCTCCATCGGACTGACGTTGTTCGCCGTCGATTGGGTGATCGCCACGCCGCGGGTGGATGCACATGTTTTGCTGACGGCGCAGGCGCTGCTGGCCCTCCCGGGAGGGATACGAACCTTGCTCGACATCGCGGCCGTCGGCGTGTTCGGCGGCTTCTTCGTCGTGCCCTTGAATGCGCTGGTGCAGCAGCGATCGCGTCCGGAAGCGCTCGCGCGCGTCATCGGCGCCAACAGCATTCTCAATGCGCTGTTCATGGTTGCGGCAGCGGCTCTCGGTGCGGTGGGTCTTGCGAGAGGATTGACCGTGCTGCAGTTGATACTGCTGGCGGCGTTGATGAATGCGGTCGTGGCGATTTACATCTACAGCCTGGTGCCTGAGTTCCTGCTGCGGTTCGTCTGCTGGCTATTGGTGCATACGCTGTATGGGCTCGAGAAACGCGGCGAACAATTTCCCGAATCGGGCGCTGCGCTGATCGTGTGCAATCACGTCAGTTTTGTAGACGCCTTGGTGATATCGGCGGCCTGCCGCCGCCCGATCCGCTTCATCATGGACGACGCGATATTCCGCGCACCCATCATCCGCACTCTGGCGAAGGGCATGAAAGCCATTCCCATCACCTCAGCCAGGGAAGACGCGGTGGTGTACGAGCGAGCGTTCGAACTGGCCGGCGCCGCATTGCGCGAGGGTGAGTTGCTGTGCATCTTTCCCGAGGGCCGGCTGACCGCGGATGGTGAAATTGCCGCCTTCCGGCCGGGCTTTGCGCGCATTCTCGCCGCGAATCCCGTGCCTGTGATACCCATCGCAATCGTTGGATTGTGGGGATCGATGTTCTCGCGGCAATTTCGCAAGCTGTGGCAGCGTCTGCCGCGCAAGCTCTGGCATCGCGTGATCGTCAATGTCGGCAGCGTCGTTGCGCCGGACGGCGCGACGCCGGAGAGATTGCGCGAGAGCGTCTGCGCGCTCTACCTCGGCGCTTCCAAACCTTGAGTTGCCGCCGATTCCTCAAGTTGCCGCCGATTCGGCGCGTTGCTTGAGTTTCTGCGATTCCGTGGTGACGTAATCTTCGATCAAGCCGCCGTAAACCAAAGAAACCACCGGGCCCAGAAATCCCGATATCTCGAATGAAAGTTGAACGCGGCTGCCCAACCCCAAGAGTTCCACGGTGTGTCCCGCTTTCATGCGCAGCCCCGGAGCGCTCGTGACCCAGGTAAAGTTCTGAGCCTCAAGCTCGGTGACCGTCCATACCGCGGGACGCAATTTGGGCTGGCGAACTTGAGCCGTGCTGCCGACGGCAAACGGCCCTTGATCCAGGCGCTGAACGCGGGTCATGGTGGGTGTCCATTCGGGCCAGCGCTCGACATCGCTCAGCACGGCGAACACCTTCTCGGGCGGCGCATCGATATCGACGGTTACGCTGAAGGCGTTTCGGCTCATGGCGCGCGCGCGTCTGGACGCGATTCCGCGCTTGGTTTCATCATTACCGCGCCGCTCAAGCCTTGTATTTTCTCGCTCATTTCCTTCGGCAGCGCACGCATCAGAAGGCCGTACGGTAAATCCAGGGGGTAGGGTCTGTTGATTCTCTTCGACTCCTCGGCGCACGAAATGATCTTATGAGGCTGCCAACCCGATTGCTTGAAGAATTCGAACCAGTTGCTCACCCGAAATCGAAACGGGGCTGCCTCGAGTTTCTTCGCCCAACCCTTGGGCATCTTGCGCGCGCCCGCATTATCGAAATCCTGGATCCAGAAGGCAGCCGATGGCAGGGCGAGCAACTCCTTGGCGAGGATGGCGATCTCGTCGGTTGAAAAATACGAGATGAAGCCTTCGGTGATCACCAACATGCTGGTGGATGTTGCCGCATATTTGGCAAAGAGGGCGTTTCGCGCCGGACCGTCCATGAGATCCATGCCGATGCGCTCCACGCTGCAAACGGGCGTGTACCCGGCCAGCTGGGCGTTCTTCGTTTCGACCATGGCCGGAAAATCAACTTCGATCCAACGCGCGTGCGATGGCAGGTCCATCCGGTAGGGTCGGGTGTCCAGGCCGGCGCCGAGGTTCAGTACGGTATCGACGCCGCTCTTGAGCGCTTCAAGAATCAGCCGGTCAATTGCCGTGGTCCTGAGCACCACACCCCAGGCGATCATCGCCCTGCGCGAAAATGAGCGGGCAATCTTGCGGCCACGATCGCCGGCAAGGATGGCGCCTAAAGGATCTTGGAACGCGGCGTCCGCTCTTTCCGCCTCGGCCGCTCTGACAGCCGCCATCCACAGGGCGGTGTCGCCGACACTCTTTATCGCGGCTCGAGCGCTCATGGCGCTAAAACCGTTTGGAGAATCCCACCGAAAGACCTCCCGGCAGCAGTTGCACCGACAGCGGCGTCGCGCGGGTCGTGCTCCAATATCCTACCGCCGTCCCCAACGCCCAACCGGCGATGACGTCCGTTTGCCAATGCGACTGGCTCTTCAAGCGGGCGAAGGAGTCGTACAGCGGTAGTATTTCGAGCCCCCATACCCACGGGTCTTGCCGTCCGTAATTTGCGATGAATGGGGTCACGAAGCTCGCCTGCAGAGTGACCTCGCCGCTGGGGAAACTCTGATGGCCGCTGCCCTGGAACCACAGATTGGGATTGTTGCCCTGGTAAGGGCGGGCCCTGCTGAAGGCATATTTGAGCACCGCCGCGCCGATCCCGGAGACTGCCGATGAATCGATTGTTTGCCAAAATGTGTGCCCCAGCTGGTTATCGTTTCCAAACCACAGACTTCCCGCCACCTCGATGCCGATCACCGCGTCCTGAAGTCCGGTCTGATACCCTCGGCCCCAGATGCCATTTTGATCAAGCGTCAGTTCATGATCAAATCCGGCGTTCGCCAACCCCGGGGTCAGCATGAGCAACAGCAAAAAACATTGACCGCAGGTCCGCTTGAGCATCTCGCATTCGACTCCTCAAAAGTGAGCGCCAATATAAGGGCATGTACTTTGCAATGCAAAGTTCGGGGAGGGCGCTAATGCTGCATGGATCCGGAAGGCTTGCGAACCTTGAAGGGCGCGCTTTCCGGCGCAGCCGGCGCGGTTCCACCGCCGCGTTCCGCGGGCGGAGGTTCTCCCTCCCAGGCATAAGCGACGCTGCCGGCCGGGGCCTGGTACCAGCCTGGGTCGCGGTAGTCGCCGTGCGCGAGGTTCGCGCGGATCTTCATCACGGTGAACATGCCGCCCATTTCCATATCACCATGCGGGCCCGACCCCGTCATCATCGGCAGGGTATTCGCGGGCAGCGGCATGTTCATCTGCATGTTGCCCATCGCGCCGCCCGTGCTCATGTAGCCGGGCACGAGTGAGGTGATTTGCCCGGCCAGGTCGTCTTGTTCGACGCCGATGGTGTTCGGCACGCTATGGCTCATGGCGTTCATGGTGTGATGAGTTTTGTGGCAATGAAATGCCCAATCACCGGGTGCGGCGGCGGTGAATTCAATGGCGCGCATTTGGCCGACCGCGATGTCCGTGGTCACCTCCGGCCAGCGCGAGCCCGGCGAGGTCCATCCGCCGTCTGTTCCCACCACCACGAATTCATGTCCATGCAGGTGAATGGGGTGATTGGTCATGGTGAGGTTGCCGACGCGAATCCTCACGCGCTCGCCGAGGCGGGCCACCATCGGCGCGGTGCCGGGAAACGCACGGCTGTTGAAGGTCCATAAATTGAAATCCAGCATGGTGCTGACTTTCGGTGTGTAGCTGCCGGGACTGATGTCGTAAGCGTTCAGCAGAAACACATAGTCGCGATCGACCGGCATGAATTTCGGATCTCGCGAATGCGTGACCCAGAAGCCCATCATGCCCATGGCCATCTGCGTGGTCTCGTCGGCGTGCGGGTGGTACATGAAGGTGCCGGCGCGTTGCGCGGCGAATTCGTACACATAGGTTTGTCCCGGCTTGATCGACGGCTGATTGAGCCCGGCCACCCCGTCCATGCCGTTGGGCAGGCGTTGACCGTGCCAGTGAACGCTGGTGTGCTCGGGCAGACGGTTGGTGACGAAAATCCGTACGCGATCACCCTCGACAACCTCGATGGTGGGACCCGGCGACTGACCGTTGTAACCCCAGAGATGCGCCGTCATTCCGGGAGCGATCTCCCGGATCACCGGCTCCGCAACCAAGTGAAATTCCTTCACGCCGCCGCGCATGCGCCACGGCAGCGTCCAGCCGTTCAAGGTTGCCACGGCGCGATACGGGCGCCCGTTGGGTGGAATGAGCGGCGGTTGCATGGCCGCCGAATGGGTCGACACAATTTCGGGCAGCGCCGCGAGCGCGCTCTTGGCGACGGTGCCGGCCGCCACCGCGATCCCTGCACCCTTGAAAAATGTCCGTCGTGTAAGCATGAGTTTTCCCGTGAGCGTTACGATGCGGAATTGCCGAGCAGGGCGCCGTCGAGCCGCGACTTGGCGATCCAGAAATCGCGGACGCTCTGAACGTAGCCGTCGACGCTGATCGCCTGTTCGCGCGCATCGGACAGCAATTCAAAAATGCTGATGAGCGATGCGTTGTAGCGCAGCAGATCCTGCTGCGCGATGGCCTGGCGCAGGGGCAGCACTGCATCGCGTTGCCGCTGCGCCACTTCGAAGGCCGCCCGATAGCCGGCGTAAGCCACCCTGATCTGGGAGCGAGCCTCGATCGCCGCTTGCGTGAAGCGATCGACGGCCTGGGCGTAGATGGCTTCGGATTTTTTGACACGGGCCGCGCCGCTATCGAATATCGGAACCTCCAGCGTGACCGTGTAGCCCCGTTCGTACGGCTCTTCCCGCGAGCCTTGGCGCACGCGCGTCGCGCCGATGTCGAGCACATTGACGAAGCGTGTGCTCTTGGTGAGCCCGAGACTCTTACGGAGTTCATCGATGTGCATGCGCATCAATTGCAAATCGAGG
>Ga0210410_10005894_pt1 | contig 10645 bp, 11 predicted proteins | sample IncBWC4MmetaG_FD_161058 | JGI IMG/M metagenome (GOLD analysis project Ga0210410, IMG submission 161058) | Forest soil microbial communities from Barre Woods Harvard Forest LTER site, Petersham, Massachusetts, United States - Inc-BW-C-4-M | ecosystem: Environmental > Terrestrial > Soil >... | reverse complement strand
AGCCCCGGCGCCGGTGCAAGATCCATTCGAGAAAAGGCAGCGCCGGATGCCACATCCCGCCTGCGAACGAAAAGGAGAAAAGCACCATGAGAGAACAATTCAAGACCATTGGAGCCAGGGCGGCATTCGCTGCCTTGACGATTGTGGGAATGTCGATCGACTCCTCACGCGTACAAGCACAGGACGGCAAGGGCTGCAGTAACGCTACGTTGCAGGGCGACTATTTGTTCACAGTCGCTGGAACCACCCCGACAGGGCCGCCGTCTGCCCCGGTGGAGCAGTTCGTGGGACTTGCTCTCACGCACTTCGACGGCGCAGGCGGTTTGACTCAACCTTTCGGCGTTAGCCACGGTTCCATCAGCGGCGATTCGGACAATGCCACCGGATCCGGAACCTATTCACTGAACGCCGACTGTTCGGGAACCATGACCCTTAACCTCACCGGCAAGACCCCCGCCGTTTCGATCCAGCTCTGGATCATCGTGCTGAACCGAGGCAAAGAGATCCATACCGTAGTCAGGACGCCAACGCCGAACGGCACACCTTTCCCTGCCGCCAACCTGACCACAAGTCACGGAACAAGAATCTCGTCCTCCGGCAATTGAGGGGTTTGGATCGCCGGAGCCGGTGCTCCGGCGATTCGCCGTTTAAGGGCGTGGGCTCGATCCGAATCGGACGTAAAATCGCCGTCGGAGGTGACAACTCTTGTCCGCGGGATCGGATGATCTCGTCAACTGTTATAGCTTGCGGGATCGAATGATCTCGTCAACGGTACCCATTAACGCCGTAAGAGCGTCGTCCATCCGCTGCTGCGCGGCGGCGAGTTCCGCGAATCGCTGGCTTGTCTCTGCGAATCGCTGATCGGTCACCTTGATGAACTTCTCCAGTTGGTCCGTCATAACAATCTGGGCGCGCAGCAAGAGTTGGTGTTCCTGCTGCATATCATGCTGGACGTTCACAATTACTTCGACAATCTTCTCAATCCGATCGAGTCTGGCAGTGCCGTTGCTCTCGCTCATTTCTTCTCCCGCGCCTTAATCTATCATCCTATATGCGCAAGTCCGGCGCTCGGCGCTGGAATTTCACGAGAACTTGTATACTCCCGGCACCGGCAGCGGCGGCACGCCCATGGATAGATCATAGTCGAACGCCTTGGGAAACAGGTCCTGCTGCGACGCCATGATCTGGTCCCAGGTGATCGCCTGTCCGGAGTAAGCCGATTCGCGCGCCATGATGGTGGTCATCGTGCTCTCGGCCACTTCCATTGCCCGATTGATATATGGCCCCTGCCCGCGGATGCTCTTAACCATGTCGATGTGTTCCTGCACGTACGGATTCAATCCCGGCGAGCCCATATCCTTGCAGTTGCTGCGTCCCTTCGATCCACAGACCAGCTCGCTGATATTGGTGTAACTGCCCCTGGGAAACTGACGGCAGACGCTCGACATATGCACGCCGTTGGCGTACTCAAAATCCGAACTGATGTGGTCGTAGATATTCCCGTAAATCTCTTCGCGCGGACGCCACACCGCGCCGCCTGTGGCGATCACCTTCACCGGATGGCCGCCCATCACCCAGTTGATCACGTCGATGTTATGCAGATGCTGTTCGACGATCTGATCGCCGCAGAGCCATACGAACGAATACCATGCCCGGTGCTGCCAGGTCATGTCCTTCCAATTCGGGTCGCGCTCTTTTTGCTGGATCACCGGACCGCCAATCCAGTTCGCATAAGTGGCGGTGATATCGCCGATTTCGCCGTTCTGAATTTTGTGAACGGTCTCGACGTATTCCTTTTGCGACCGCCGCTGCGCTCCAGCCATCACAGTCAGCTTCAATTGCTCGGACTTCCTCGCCGCGGCCATGAAGCGCCTGACTCCCACCGGATCGGTGCCAAACGGCTTCTCCGCGAAGACGTGCTTGTGTGCTTCAATCGCCGCCTCGAAATGCATCGGCCGATAGCCTGGCGGAGTGCATAGCATCACGATGTCGATATCGGACGCCAGTATCTTCTTATAGGCGTCAAACCCGACAAAATGATGATCGGGATTTACTTTGACCTTGCTCTGGATATCGGGAAACTTGGCCCCGTCGCGAATCGTGGCGAGCGATTTTTCGAGCCTGTCCTCGAAGATGTCGCCCATGGCCACGAGCTCGACATTCTCCGAGCCGGTGAGAAGCTGGGTCGCCGCCTGCGTACCGCGTCCGCCGCAGCCGACCAGCCCCGCCTTCAGCCTTTCATTTCCGGCGCCGCGGACCAGCTCCGGCTTAATGATCGTGAACGCGGTCGCCCCCGCGCCGGACATCTGCAGCAAAGATCTTCGCGAGACTTCGTTCGATTCAGGTTTCATGGTTTTGTTTCAGCCGGCGGTTGTGGAGTTTTCACGGGCGCTGCCGGCAGGTCCTTCAGTCCGTTTGTACGCGCGATCACCGACCCTATGTTACCCGAATTAGCGTCGCGTATCGCTACCTTTAGTTGATAACCGGCATCGGCCAGATCCAGGTCTTTTGCCATCAGTAATCCATGCTGCAAAGCGGCCGTGTAGGTGTCCTTCTTTAGATTTACGTCCATCTGGTCGCCTACAATCGTCGGCTGCTTGTCTGAAGCGGCCTGTTGGACGAATAGGATTTCCAGCCTTCCGGTCCAACGGTCGTCCTTCTGCTCGAGTTGGACGTTCTTTACGTCCACCAACATTACCACCCGCAGCTTGCCGGGCTTCGGAAGATTGGGGGCCAGCCGCAACGTTAGCCCCAGAGTGGCCGACTCAAGCGGGCTCCAGAGAGCCTCCTGAAATGCGGCCTTCTTCTCCTTATCAGTCAGCGGCTGGTCGGCAAAGGCGTAGTATCCCAGCCGGTGCCGGAGGTTCAAGCCTTTCCGGTCAGTCTGCACCTTCAGTTCATGGAATCGGCCGTCCCACGTGGTATTCGTCGGATAGAAGCCCAGGACATAGGTCGTTCTGGAATCGTCAATGGCGCCGCGAATTGCGTTCTTCAAATCGTTAGAGTTGTAATACGCCTTCCCGCCGGTGCGCTGCGCCAGGGCCTCCATCGTATCCTGCGTATTCTGAATTGAACGCATCGCCTTGGTATTTGGCCCCACTTGCGGTCCCTTGCGTGGATTGGCATTCCCGCGGCCGGACGCGCTAAGGCCGGGATCTGTCATCAGTCCGCGCGCATCCACCGGATAGACGGCCAGGTTCGCCGCGTTGAGCGCTTTCGCCGTGCGCTCCATCTCCTCGGAGAAAGTTCGCTTCTCCTGCGTATCGCTCACGGTGAATTCGTCCAACCCCATCTGCAAGGGGAATCCGCCGGAAATCCAAACGAGGTTCTTCCGCCCCGGGATCCTGGTCACGTGGTTGGCGATCGCCTCCAGCGCGGCGAGCGTGGTGAGCACCCGGTTGATGGTCTGGTAATCGGCTATCTTTTGGTCAGCCTCCCGCATGAACTGATCCATGGCGTCGTCGCCCGTGTTCGGCTCCTCTGGGTTGGAATCGGCTACCTCAGTATTGATACGCCCCTTCTCCTTTCCGAGCACTCTCAGAATGGACGACGCGTCCGTGGTGAAGTCGTGAATGATCTTCAACTCGCGGCCGAGCGTGTACAATGCCACGCGGTCATCGGGCTGCAACTGGCCGAGCATCTTGATCAGTTGCTGCCTGGCGTAAGTCTGGTCTTCAAACTTGGTGTTCAGCCCATCCAGCAGCATCACGGTCACGCTGTTGGGCGGCTTCGGCCGCAGTTCCACACGATTGGTGAAGGTGTTCTGCGGTAGTGGCGGCGCCTTCTGAAGCTTCTCTTCCGCCACCTTGCCGGACTCCAGGGAGAACGTCGCAATCTGCTGCGGCTGCCCGTTGTCGAAGATTTTGAAATCGTCTTTTTTGAGATCGTCCACCGGTTCGTTTTTCTTCCCGTGGACCACCACGTTCACCTGGACTAAATGCGTGGTGACCTTCATGACCGGCGCGGGAGTCTGAGCCGGCGCCGGCATCAGCAGGATGATACAGAAGCAGGCGACGACGAACTGCAGGAGTGTGCGCATATCGACACTGACAATTATATCGCCTGCGCCTATACCCACAGCCCCAAGCGTCAGCGAGGGGTTCCAGCGCTGACGCTCGAGGCTGTGATTCGCCTAAGCTTCCGCGCCCACAAGAATCGGTACGGCGCGGCCAGCCGAACGGATCGCATCGGTAATCTGACCCCGATGCGCCATCTGATGCAGAGCGAGCGTCAGCAGCGCCTTCCCATACGTCGCGAAGTGCTCCTCTACACCCTTAGGTTGCCAGGAAGTCCGCTTATCCAGGTCGATTTCGCTGAGCGAATCGAGCAGTTGCAGATTCTTCCGCCTGACCTGCATATATTTAGCGACCACCTCCCCCAGCGGTGGATACTGCGCTACGTTGTCTGTGGCGGTCGAATCCTGACCGAACAGGTCAGCCCACTCCCCGGCAGGGTTCTGTATGCCAGTCAGTATCTCGTAAGCCAGTCCGTCCACAAAAGCGAGGTGGCCCAAGACCCACAGCGGATGACACCCTCCCTTTCCGGTCGGAAACGTCAGAGGGGCATCGTCGATAGTTGCCAGGGATTTGAGTACGGCATCCTCGGCAAGATTGAGCGAGAATCGAATTGCATCTTTCGTGTACACAGTCTTCTCCTATTAGTGTTGTAGCCGCGGACGAATCCGCGGGTTTATTTGTCTTTTGATTGAACGTCGTCTCTTAGGCGAAGCAGCTTGTTCGCCCAGAAATCTTCGTACCGGCTCACCCATCGCTCGTAGATCTGCCGTATCGGCACGGCGTTCAACGAATTCACCCGTTGACGCCCTTCTTCGCGCGTATTGACCAAGCCGGCTTCACGCAGCACGTCGATGTGCTTCATCACCCCAAAGCGCGTCAGATGACGAAACGCGTCGACGATCTCGGTAGTGGTTCGGGGACCCTGACGCAGCAGATCCAGAATCGCGCGCCGGGTCGGGTCCGACAGTGCTTTCCAGACCGCGTCCAGGTCGCCGGTCATCAGGCTCGATGCGCCGCAACACCATCGGCGAAGTCTTTGCCGATGCTGTCGAGATAGTGCCGCCAGCCAGTGCCGATGTTCTCCCGATGCGAGGAATCGAGCAATCCGATCGCGCGGTGCCGCAGCGTGATCTTCGTGCCCCCGGCGATCTGGTCCAGACGCACCTCGACATGGTTCAAGGCCGGGTACGACATGAACATCGGACCGCTGAGCTCCAGCAGAACCGGCGGCTTGATCACCTGCACATGGCCCCACAGGTGCCCGATGCCGTTGCCACGATCGCGGAACCATCGTCCGCCTGCCCACTGCTCCAGGATCATCTGCATCGATTCGCCTTTCTGGTTGGTGCTGCCTTCGCCAAACCGGTGCAGTACACCTTTAAAGACGTCGCCAATATCGGCCTTCACGTCAATGTGCTGTTCAAGATCAAGTGTCATCTCTTCAAGTTTCATAAGTTCGTTTCCTCCATTGCGTGACTTAATAATAACGTGACTTTGTAGTCACGTCAAGCTTTATTTTCGTCCCGGTCAACCAAGTTTCATCAGGCGCGCCTGAACCCTTTTGTGCTGTCATGAAATACACGGCAGCCACGACATTATGAAAGACCTGGAGGGAACGCCGATGAAGAGAGGCCGCCGGAAGGTGGCCTTCGCACGAAGAGCTTCGGGATGTGCGACGACATAAGAAGTGTATCTCGCGAGCGCCTGTCGAAGCGGCTCGGCTCTGTTTCTCCGCGAATCCTGTTGCTTGCTGAGGTGTGAAGCGATTCTACCCCCTCACGGTCCGCGCGTACTATAATTGCCATCGATGATCGACCGCCGCACTTTCCTGACTTCCCTCCTCGCGACGCCGCTGCTGCCTGCCGGGCCTGAGCTGCGCTGGCTTCCACCATCGAGTTCCGAGCTGGAAATCGACGGCCTGCCCTGGTTCGGCCAGAACGGCGGCGAGTTCTTCCGGCTACCGGCCGCTTCGCAAGAGAAATTCCCGCCGCCTGTCTGGAACCTCGCCAAGTCGCCATCCGGCGCTCGCGTGCGATTCCGGACCGATGCGACGACGCTGGCTATCCGGTTGGAATATCCCTCGCCGCCGAGTATGAACAACATGCACGCGTTCGGACAAACCGGGGTTGATCTGTACGCTGACGGAGCCTACCGTGGCACGGCCATCGCCGACAAGGACGCCCAGCCGGGCAAAATTTACGAGCACGCGTATTTCAGCGCCCAGCCGCGGTCCTGGCGCGAGATGACCGTGTATCTTTCGCTATACAAGCCGGTCAAAGTGATTGGCATCGGCGTAGATCGTGAAGCGCGCTTCGAAAAGGCGCGCAGTTTCGCCATTCCGAAGCCAGTGGTTTACTACGGAACTTCGATCACGCAAGGCGGCTGCGCGAGCCGTCCGGGAATGAGCTACCAGGCGATCGCCGGCCGCTTGCTCAACATTGATTTCGTCAATCTTGGTTTTTCCGGAAACGGCAAGGGCGAGCCCGACGTGGCTGCAGCGGTATCGCGGATCGACGCCTCCTGCTTCGTGCTCGATTTCGCGCAGAACAACGGCACGGTCAACTCCCTGCGAGAGGTGTACGGTCCGTTCCTGGACACCTTGCGCAAAGCCCACCCGGACACGCCGATCCTGGCGATCACACCGATCTACTCGGTGCGCGAAGCCACCGGCGGAACCGAGAACGACGGGATGCGCGAGCATATCCGCCAGGTCGTCAGCCAACGCATAGGAGCAGGCGACAGGAACCTGCAGATTGTCGAAGGAACCGATCTGCTCGGCTCGGCGCGCAGCGATGGGTTGGTCGACGGCACGCATCCCAACGATCTCGGATTTCAGTGGATGGCAGAGGGACTTGTCCCCCGCTTACGCCGAGTGCTGGCGATTCCGTCATCCTCAGTCTAGGCGCAACGGCAACGACAACCATCAGAGATCCGGCTATGTTACTGTGGATTTGTGAAGAATATCACAGTTTCACTGCCCGACGACGTCTATCGCCGCGCCAGGATCATTGCCGCTGAACGTGACACTTCCGTGAGCGCTCTGGTGCGTGGTTTCCTGATGCGCCTGGGGGAGGGTGAATCCGGCTCGGAGCGCGGCAAGCGGCTCCAGAAGGAGGTCCTGGCGACTGTTCGGCGGTTTCGGGCGGGCGACCGGTTGAATCGCGACCAGGTACACGACCGGAATGCGTTTCGTTGATACCAACATCCTGCTATACGCGGTTAGTACCGTTCCCGGCGAACGGTCAAAATCTCGCGCCGCTTTGTTGGCGCTCGATGGCGACGATCTTGCCATGTCGGTGCAGGTCCTCCAGGAGTTTTATACCCAGGCGACTCGCAGCGCTAAACAAGACCGATTGACTCACGAGCAGGCCACGTTGTTGATCGAATCTTTCGTGCTGCGGTTCCCGGTGCAAGAGACGACGTTAAAGCTGCTGAAGGCGGCTTTGGCTGCGAAGGAGCGCTTTCGGATCTCCTATTGGAACGCGGCAATCATCGAAGCGGCGAGATCGCTTGGCTGCCACACTATCCTGTCCGAGGATCTGAACCACGGGCAGGACTATGCTGGCGTGAAGGTGATCAATCCGTTCCGAAAGATGGGAGTCGAGCGCTAGGCTCGCGCCGGATCGCCTCCCTCGGTATTGACGCCCAACTCTTCAAACGCCTGCCGCGCGAGCGCCGCGTCGAACTTGCCTTCGCGCGCTAACCGCGACAACGCCGCTCCAACAATCGATTCTGCGTTCACCTCGAAATGCCGGCGCAGGTGCTCGCGATTGTCGCTGCGCCCGAAGCCGTCGGTGCCCAGCGTCACCAGGCGTCCCAGGAGCCAGGGCGAAAGCTGATCCGGAACCACCTTCATGAAATCGGAAGCCGCCACAATCGGCCCCTCCGATCCATCCAGCGCGGTCAGGATATACGGCCGCTTTTCCGGCTCGGCCGGATGCAATCGATTCCAACGTTCTACGCCCAACGCCTCGCGGCGGAGCTGGTTATAGCTGGTCACGCTCCACACATCCGCTGGGATGCTGTATTTCTCCCCGAGAATCTGTTGCGCGCGCAGGGCCTCGTTCAGGATCGAGCCGCTGCCGAAAAGCTGAACCGTGGCTTTGGCCCCCGAGGCGGCATTGTACTTGTACAGGCCCGCCAGGATGCCCTCACGGCAGCCCTCCGGCATCGGCGGCATCGGGTAATCTTCGTTGTACATGGTGATGTAGTAGAACAGATCCTCGCCTGCCTGATACATGCGGCGGATCCCGTCCTGAACAATCACGGCCATCTCATAGGCGAATGCCGGATCGTAGGTGGCGCAGGTTGGAAGCGTGCTCGAGAGCACGATGCTGTGCCCGTCGCAGTGCTGCAATCCCTCGCCCGCCAGCGTCGTCCGTCCGGCGGTGCCGCCCATCAGAAAGCCTTTTCCACGCGCATCCCCAAAGGCCCAGATCAGGTCGCCCACGCGCTGGAACCCGAACATCGAGTAGTAGGTGAAGAACGGAATCATCTGCACCTTGTAATTGGAATACGCCGTCCCGGCCGCGGTGAATGACGACATCGCGCCTGCTTCCGTAATTCCTTCCTCGAGTATCTGACCGTCTTTGGCCTCGCGGTAATAGAGCACCATGTCCTGATCGTGCGGCTTGTAGAGCTGACCCTGGCTGGCGTAAATTCCCACTTGCCGGATGATCGACTCCATGCCAAACGTACGGCCCTCGTCGGGGACAATCGGGACGATGAATTTCCCCAGCTTCGGATCTTTGAGCAGATGCCGCAGAATGCCCACGAAAGCCATGGTAGTGGACACTTCGCGGCCCTTGGATCCGGTCAGCGATTCGGAAAAATACTCGAGCGCCGGAGCCTGGAAGTTGTACGGTGGAATGTCGCGCAGCGGCATGGATCCGCCGAGCTCCCCACGGCGCGCCTTCATATAGATGATTTCCGGGCTGTCCTCCGGCGGCTTGTAGAACGACCCGGCGTGAGCTTCCTGCTCCGGAATCGGGATCTCGAACCGTAAGACGAAGGACGCGACCGCTTCGTCGCTGAGCTTCTTTTCCTGGTGTGTCGCATTTCGCGCTTCCGCCGATCCCAGGCCATAGCCCTTCACTGTCTTGGCCAGGATAACCGTCGGACCGCCCTGATGCTCCACGGCTCTCTTATAGGCGTTGTAGACTTTCTGTGGATCGTGCCCGCCGCGGTGCAAGCGGTAGATATCGTCGTCGCTCATATCGGCGACCAACTCCAGCAGCTCGGGGTATTTGCCAAAGAACTCCTTGCGGATGTAGGCGCCACCCTTGGCTTTGAAATTCTGGTACTCGCCGTCCACGCACTCTTCCATCCGCTTGAGCAAAAGCCCGGAGGTATCGCGCGCCAGCAGGCGGTCCCAGTCGCCGCCCCAGATCACTTTGATCACATTCCATCCGGCCCCGCGGAAGGCCGCTTCCAGCTCATTGATGATCTTGCCGTTGCCGCGCACCGGACCATCCAGCCGCTGGAGATTACAATTGACCACGAAAATGAGATTGTCTAACTTCTCTCGCGATGCCAGGGTCAGCGAGCCCATCGACTCAGGCTCATCGGTCTCGCCATCGCCCACAAACGCCCACACCTTGCGAGGAGTCTTCGGGATGATGTTGCGATTCTCCAGATACCGCATGAAGCGGGCCTGATAAATCGCGTTGATCGGCCCGATCCCCATGGAGACGGTCGGGAATCGCCAGAAGTTCGGCATCAGCCAGGGATGAGGATAAGAGGATAGCCCCGGATGATCGCGCAGCTCGTGTCGAAAGTTCTCGAGATGCTGTTCGGTGAGCCGCCCTTCCAGAAACGCCCGCGAATACACACCCGGTGAGGCGTGCCCCTGAAAGTAGGCGAAGTCGCCGGGCTGATCGCCATAGGTGGCGTGGAAGAAGTGATTGTAGCCGACCTCGAGCAGCGTCGCCAGCGAGGAGTAAGTCGAAATATGGCCGCCGATGCCTTTGTCCTTCTTGTTCTGCCGATGCACCATCGCCATGGCATTCCAGCGCACCAGGCTCTTGATGCGCCGCTCGAGCATGCGGTCGCCCGGGTACGGAACTTCCTCGTCGACCGGAATTGTATTGAGGTAGGGCGTATTTAACTGGACGGGCACATCGACGCCCGCTTCCCGAGCCCGCTTGGAGAGAGCTTGGAGTAGCTGCGTGCCGCGGCTGGCCCCTTCTTCGTCCACTACCTGATCGAATGCTTCGATCCACTCGGCGATTTCTTGACGGTCGGGTTCTACTGGAATTGTAAGTTTCTGATGCATGGGCTCTCTCTCATTATAGAGGAGCCGATGCGGCCTGGGCTGGATGCTGGCGTCTTTAGCTTGCGATCGCGCGGGTCAGGACTTCACGAACAGAACGGGTCTGGACGCTGCGCCACTGGGCGAAAATTACGATCAAAGCCAATTTTGTCCTTCTAGATGCGATCAGGCGCGAACGTGAGGGATTGTTGGGGAGGATTAGAGACACTTCGGCTGTGGCGCAGTTGTCTGAAATTGAAAATCGTCATCGCCCAGCCCCAAACCACAGGCAGGAGTGCCTGGGCTACGGGGCCGAGCGAGGTGTTTCGAATCGTGGATGACCATACTGATCAAACACGAAACTCTGCCACGGAATCGA
>Ga0210410_10005893_pt1 | contig 10645 bp, 8 predicted proteins | sample IncBWC4MmetaG_FD_161058 | JGI IMG/M metagenome (GOLD analysis project Ga0210410, IMG submission 161058) | Forest soil microbial communities from Barre Woods Harvard Forest LTER site, Petersham, Massachusetts, United States - Inc-BW-C-4-M | ecosystem: Environmental > Terrestrial > Soil >... | reverse complement strand
GTGCCGGAGTCGAGCTTCAGGCGAACGGGCCGCTCCCCGTTAGATAGACGAGCCACGATGATGAGCGACATGAGCGCCGGCATGCCGTTAGCCGCCCGAGCTGGTTCCAGCAGTGCGATATGCGGTCCTTTTACGTCGGCGGCCATGGCGGATGAGTCGTCGAGACAGAGCAGGTTGTGCGCATTGTCGATCAGCATGTCGAATTGGCCCAGAAAATCCTCGCCGAGGACACCGCGAAAGGGGAGATCAATGGAATGGGGATTCTGGAGGTCAAACACGAGTACCTTTTGGTTGGCGACCGCATGGGAGCCAGCTTCAAGCAGGTCGAGTTGCGCGAAGGAAGCGGCTGCATGAAATGCGACTCCTGCTACCACGGCCGAGCCCTGAGTATTTAGATGGAGCTCACTGGCCAGAGAGGGGTCGACCATCGAGATCTGGGTGCCGGTATCCAACAGAAAGTTGTAGGGGCCGGAGTGGTTGACGGATACCGCCACAATCATCTGGTGGCTGTTTGTTCGACGGAGGGGTACACTTGCGACATTTCCGGGGCAATGCGGTTCTGCGGGAAGTGCTGGAACGATGGTTGCGGCAAGAAGGAACGATGCGAACCACTTGAAGGTTGACATCTTGAGAGCTCCTCAGCCTGTTTGGCTGAAGAAACTCTGGGCGCATAACTCTACTTGGTCTTGATGGGCTTGTTATCAGTTTCTCAACACGGATCACGAATTTCTTAGGTCCGGATTGTGAATCTATGATGGGAAATAAGTCCTTTGTCTTCCGCTTTTCCGATATTGAGGTTCGCGAGCGGGAGTTCTCGCTCCTCAAGGCGGGCAAGGTGTTGGCGGTCGAGCCGAAGGCATTTCGCGTCCTCTTACTATTGCTGCGCAACCCCCAAAAGTTGATCTCGAAGGAAGAACTGCTGAATTCCGTCTGGGGCGATACCGCCGTTACAGAGGGTTCCCTTACGCGTTGCATCTGGCTGCTGCGCCGCCTGCTGGGCGACGACATCAACGAGCATCGTTTCATCGAGACCGTGGCCACGGTCGGATATCGGTTTGTATGCAGGGTTGAGGTCTTTGAAGACGGTCCGAGAGATCTTGAAGCAACCGACAAGGCGATTGGTCTGAGCGAGGGTGATGTTGTCTTGGCACCTGCGGATGGGCCCTCTCTTGGCCGTTGGTCACGTACCCAGATCATGGCGACTGTCCTCGCACTCGCCGCTACCGTCGGCGTATTGATCGTTGGAGCGAAGCTCTATTTTGCTCGTCCTGCGAAACGAATTGGCTCGATTGCCGTGTTGCCGCTTGAAAACCTTTCCCGCAACCCGGACCAGGAGTACTTTGCTGACGGTATGACGGAAGAACTAACTACCGATTTGGCCAAAATTGGGGGGCTGAGAGTCATCTCGCGGACTTCCTCCATGCAATACAAGGGCACCAAGAAATCCTTGCCGGAGATCGGGCGCGAGCTCAATGTGGATTCGGTGCTCGTAGGTTCGGTCCTACGTGCCGGAGATCGGGTGCGCATCACCGCTCAGCTGATTCGCGCGTCGACGGATGAGCATCTCTGGGCGGAAACCTACGACCGCGACCTGAAGGACGTGCTGCCTTTGCAAGGCGAAGTGGCGCGCACCATTGCCAGTCAGATCAAAGTAACGCTTTCGCCCGAGGAACAGTCACGCCTTACCCGAACGCCAGCGGTGAATTCGAAGGCCTACGAGGATTATTTGAAAGGCCTCTATTACCTGCATAGAAACACGGAAGGGGACCTCCGCACCGCCATTGAGTACTTTCAACATACAACCGAGCAGGACCCAAACTACGCGAGCGGATTTGCTGGCCTGGCCAGCGCCTACGCGAACCTGTCCAGCACCTATCGTGCCCCCCGCGAGGTGATGCCTCAGGCCAAAGCGGCTGCACTGAGGGCGTTGGAACTGGATCAGAACCTTGCCGGAGCACATGCGTGGCTAGGTTTCGTAAGTATCAATTTCGACTGGGATGCTGTAACCGCGGAGAAGGAGCTAAAGCGTGCCACCGAGCTGAACCCTAGCTACGCCGACGCTCATGCCGTCTACGCGTGGTATCTCTCGGGAATGGGACGGCACGAGCAGGCCATTGCCGAGGCCAAGCGGGCCATGCAGCTCGATCCATTTTCCCGGTTCACCTATGGAGACCTAAGCTGGGTGTTGCTCATGGCCCGGAGGTACGACCAGGCCCTGCTAGAGAGCCAAACCGTCGTTGAGCGACAGCCGGATTTCGGCTATGCCCGCGCTGTACTTGGACTTTCGTACGCGGAAAATGGCCGCTATGCCGAGGCCGTCACGGAGGCCCAGAGTGCGACGCGCCTCGACGATAGTCCGCTCATGCTGGCTCTTCTTGTGCAAGTGCAGGCCCTTGCTCGAAACAGGTCGGAGGCCATGAGAGTGCTTCAGGACATGGAACAGCTGACCAAGAAGCACTATGTGTGCTCCTATGAGGTCGCGACTGCATATGTCTTGCTGAGAGAGAAGGACCAGGCTTTCCGCTGGTTTGACAAGGCCGTGGAAGAACGATCGGACTGCATGGTCGCGCTCGCCGTTGATCCCCGGCTCGACAGCCTACGTTCCGACCCGCGCTTTCAGAACCTCCAGCGCCGCGTCGGCCTGCCGCGGTGACAACCTTTTCATGGCCTTGAGAGCTCTCTGAAAGTACTCTCGGGACGCGTTCCACGCATGCAAGGGAGGCGAAGTCAGCAATCGTAGATGTGTCCGCGCGAATATGTTGGCGGACAATGACCGAGTCACGGGCTATCCGGAAACTGACCCACTACCCAACTTCGGCTTTGGCATCGCAGGCCTGATCATGTATGTTTGCTCGGAAGCTCTTGGAAAGGAATCCGCATGAGACGCCGCATCCTGCTGGTCGACGATGAAGTCGCTGTGCTGCTTACGCTGAAGGCCGTGCTCGAGATCAGCGGATTTGATGTGGATACGGCCGCCTCCGCGCGCGAGGGCGTATCGAAGCTGCATACCCGCGAGTATCACATGCTGATTACCGACATGCGCATGGAGCACGACGTCGCCGGCATCGAGGTCATCAAAGCCGCGCGCGCGGCCACGTATCACCCTGCCGTGGCGCTGTTGACGGCGTTTCCCGTCGCCGAGGAGGATTGGCAGGAGATGGGCGCTGACCAGCTTCTCGTCAAGCCGATGCACACGCGAATTTTGTTGCAGCAGATTGAAGACCTGATCGCCTCGCACGAACAGAAGCTGGCACAACTGGGCCTGACTGGCGCAGCCGCGAATCCTGCCAAACCGGCTGCTGCGAAAAAGGCGGCAAAGAAGATTCCTGCGAAGAAGTCCTCGGCAAAGCAGACGAAGAAGAAGACCGCTGCAAGAAAAACCGTGTCCACGAAAAACAAAGTTGTCCTGAAGAAATCCGCGGTCGCTTCGAAGAAGAAATCAGCCGGCAAACCAAAGCCAGGCGCGAAAAGGGCAAGGCCCTCCCTCAGGCGCCAATCGTAGCTCCCCATGAGCCGATCCAGGGCTCACCCAGGCGCGAGAGTTCGACCTAGCCTGAGGTGTGGTCCTTGATATAGGTGCGCAGTTCGAGGTTCAGGTTCATGGCCTTTTGCACGCCGTCGTCCAGCATGCGCAGCCAGTCAGACGCCGGCTCTTTCATCTCCGTGGTGCTGAGAAGATAGCTGGTCTGGATAATGATCTCGAGCGCGTTGCTCAGATCGTGGGCGATCCGGCGCATCTCAACGGAGAGATCTTCAGGAATTTTTTCAACGTTCGACTGAGCCTGGGAGTTCAACGGGGCCTGGGATAAGTGGTTTTTCTGTTCGGTCATGGGAGAAATGTAGGGTTCCTCCACCAGTAGACGCTATTTCCCCGGCAGAAGTCTCCTGCCTTGTGCTACTTTGCCGTTCTTTCCGCTCTTCGACCATAACAGCGCTGGACCCACGCGACGAAGGCCACTCGCGGCTCCCGGCTGCATTGACAGCGCCGCTGCCGTTTGTAAGACTAAAAGCTCGCGGTTAGCGTGCTCCGGCCATCAGTGCGGAGCGTAAAACACCGTGCCGTAGTGGCGGAATTGGCAGACGCGCATGGTTCAGGTCCATGTACTCGCAAGGGTGTGGGGGTTCGAGTCCCCCCTTCGGCACCAAATTTTTCAGCCTCAACATATCGAGGCGACGGCAAGCGATTGCCGCAGCATTTGAGTGTGAGCCGCATCGCTTCAGGCAGGCTCAGGCTTGCGGCAGAGCTGGTCGTCTCATCTCTTTCCGCGAAATCGCAAAGGGACTATGTCCACACAGCTTGATCAGATTCTTGCGCACACGCTGTTGCAGGTGAAGGCCCGCAAGGCGGTCGCGGACTTCGGCCTGCTCGAGGGCAAAGCCGCCGCCCACACCCCGCGCGGTTTTACCCAGGCGCTTCGAGCCGCCGCGCAAAATGGCCCCGCGATCATCGCCGAAATAAAAAAGGCTTCGCCCTCGAAGGGCCTGATCCGCAGCGATTTTTATCCCGCAACTCTGGCGCGCACCTTCGAGTCGGCCGGCGCCGCCGCGCTCTCGGTCCTCACCGACGAAGAGTTCTTCCAGGGCTCGCTCGACTACCTCGAACAGGCGTCGAAGGTGGTCAACATTCCCTGCCTGCGCAAAGATTTCATGCTCGATCCGTTTCAGGTGCTCGAAGCGCGGGCCGCAGGCGCCGACGCCATTCTGCTCATCGTCTCCGCGCACACCGATGCCGCGCTCAGCGACCTGCGCGACGAGGCCCACAGCATGGGGCTCGATGTGTTGTGCGAGACCCACGACCGCAAGGAGATGGACCGCGCCATTGCGCTTGGTTTTGATTTAATCGGCGTCAACAGCCGTGATCTGCGCACGTTTTCGGTTCACCCTGAGGTGTTGATGGAGCTGGCGGCGAATATGCCGAAGGACATCGTGATGGTCGCCGAAAGCGGCATCCGCACGGCCGAGGATATCGCCCGATTGCGCGACGTCGGATACAGCGCCTTTCTGGTGGGCGAGGCCCTGATGCGCCAGCCCGATCCCGCCGCAGCGCTGGCGCTCCTGCTGGACCGCGAATATTCCTCCGATATTTAATCAGCACCTAAATCAACCATGTGGATCAAAATCTGTGCGAACACCAATCTGGACGATGCACAACTGGCCGCCGAGCTGGGAGCGGATGCCGTCGGGTTCGTCTTCGCGGCGAGCCCGCGCCAGGTGACCACTGCCGAGGTGGCGCGGATCACGCCGCATCTGCCGGAGGGCCTCGAATGCGTTGGAGTCTTCCCTGCCCTTGAAGCCCAGCAGATCGCCGGCATCGCGCAGGAGTGCGGGCTGACTGCGGTGCAGCTGCAGGGCGGCGTCAATCTGGAGCTGGTGCGGCAACTCGATGAGATCTTCAACGGGCAGGTCAAGCTGATCCAGACGGTGCACTGGCAGGTGGACGGCGATGCCGCAAGCTCTACGATTGTAGCCCAGCAGCTCCGAGAGATCGACGCAGAGGGACTCATAGACCGCGTGTTGATCGATGCGAAGGTGGGATCAGCTATCGGCGGCACCGGCGTGTCGTTTGACTGGGATGCTGCCCGCACCACCCTTGCCGAAGCGAGTACCGGGCTGAAGTTGATTGTGGCTGGTGGTCTGCGCCCGGAAAACGTCGCCGACGCAATCCGCAGGCTCGATCCCTGGGGAGTGGACGTCGCCAGCGGGGTGGAGGAATCACCCGGCCGCAAAAGCCCGGAAAAGCTCACAGCCTTCATCCGCGCCGCGCGGAATTCTGAGACCAGAGTCTAAAAATCCGGCCGGCAAGCGTAAAGAAAAAATCCATAACTGGCTATCAATGTCGCGTTTGCGCCCTAAAAGTTTTCACCGCTGCGAGATAAGATCATCCCATCATGCCGGATGCTGGAATGCAATCCGCTGAAACCATGTTGCACGGGTCAGTTCTGGTGCTGTTGCAGTTCGATGTGTGCGAGGCCATTCGCCTGGACCGGCTGCAGGAGCTCATTCGCGCCCGCACGGTCGAGCAGTCCAGCCCGAAGCACACCGCGCCGGGGTATGTTCGCTACCAGAGACCGCCGGTCGTGGAACCAGTGGAGACGCTGGTGCTGGAGAGCGGCGAACGGCTACAGGGCGAAATCAAGTACTACGATTACGGCGTGGTGAGCTTAGTCTTCGAGCTTGCCTTTATGGACGGCTGGAGCAAGTTGACTCGGCTGGCGAGCCGGTGGGTGTGGGATGTCGACTTCGCGGCGCAGGCGACGAAGATCGTCCGCGGCAGACTGGAACGCGCCGCCCCGGCGCTGATCAAGCCATACAAGGAGTGGCTGAGCGAAGACTACCTGATCTTTCATATACGGGAGATTACCGGCTCGCCATCCGTCACCGACTTGATTCATCAGCACGGCTCGCGTATTGCGCAGGTGGTTCGCGGAGATATGGGACAACTGGCCGACAGTGAGTGCAATGAGGTGCTGCAGTCGCGCATCTCCTACTATGCGAACGACCTGACAGTGATCGGGTGGAATGCGGCGTTCCTCTATGACAGCACTTCCGGCGCAGAGACAGCGATCCAATTGCTGGAGTATGCGAACTCGCAACTGCTCGAGTTCCGGCACTATGACGATCTGCTGACGAAAGAGCTGGAACGCGTATACACGCTGCTTGACGAAGGAACAGGTTTCTTTGCGCAATGGCGGCTGGCGCGGTCGGCGACTCGACTGCATACGGTGCTGCTCGATGTGGCGGAGCTTACGGAGCACGCCGATAACGCCATCAAATTTCTCAGCGATATGTTTTCGGCGCGTCTTTATAAGCTGGCGGCTTTGAAGGTCGGTGTGCCCGACTACAAGGATCTTGTGACCCGAAAGGTGGGCACGGCCGAGGAACTCTATCGTTTCATGGTGGACCAGTTCAACCAGAGCCGGGCATTCTTCCTGGAGCTGACTGTTGTCGTCATTCTGGTGATCGAGTTGGTGTACCTGTTCCGCGGCAGACCGTTTTAGAGCAACTGTGTCAGCCTGGAGGATTCCCGCTCTCAGCGGCTACGAGTAGGGGTTTGCTAGAAGGGCTCTCCCTGCGGAACGACAGGAGGGGTCTTAGCAACAGGCGACGTATGTCCCTGGCGTGTGGTGCGGGTCTCGCGCACTCGAGGCTTCGGGGCGCGGTCGCGGAACAACTGCGGGTGCATATGGGCCGTCGCAGTCTTCGGCTTCGCCACCGCTAACGAGGGAGCCAAGGCCAACAACAAAACGATCAAAAATTTCAGCTTCATAAGCAACCTTTTACTGTCTTTCTACATATATGTGACGCGCAGAGCATGGGACCGGATTCAAATTTCCGACAACAGGTACACGGAAGCAAGGCTTCCTGGGTATACAACGAACCGGGGGGATGAGTGCAGTATGGGCCAGATTTGGCCGGCTGTCACCTGGATTTCCCGCTCGGGTATACAAATTTCCATCACACTCAAATGCAGGCCAGTCCTCAGTGCTTCCGTACTTCTGTATTTCTACACTTCTACTTGCAATTCTTTGGCCATAAAAGCGTACTGATCGACGGTCGCCTCGATGCGCTTGCTCAGCGGCATCCCCGCTCCATGTCCGGCCCTGGTCTCCACCCTGATCAAGATCGGGTTTGGCCCCGACTGCGCCGCCTGCAGGGCCGCCGTGTACTTGAAGCTGTGGGCCGGGTAGACCCGGTCGTCGTGGTCGGCCGTTGTGATCAGGGTTGCCGGATAGCTCGCACCCTCCCGTATGTTATGGAGAGGAGAGTACTTATAGATCGCGGCAAACTCAGCCTCATCCTCGGACGGCGAGCCATACTCCTCCTTCCACGCCCAGCCGATCGTGAATTTGTCGAAGCGCAGCATATCCATCACCCCCACCTGGGCCACGACCGCCCCGAAAAGGTCGGGGCGTTGCAGTTCGCAGGCTGCCACCAGGAGGCCTCCATTGCTCCCTCCGGAGATCGCAAGCTTCGCCGGCGATGTGTACTGATTCGTTATTAGCCACTCGGCGAGGGAAATAAAGTCGTCAAATACGTTTTGTTTTCTCACCCGCGTCCCGGCCTCATGCCAGGCCTCGCCATACTCCCCGCCGCCGCGCAGGCTGGCCTGGGCGTAGACTCCGCCCATCTCCATCCACATCACGTGCGACGGCGCAAACTCCGGCATCAGGGAGATGTTGAAGCCGCCATAGGCGTACAGCAACGTCGGGGCGGTGCCGTCGAGCGCCAGCCCCTTCTTGTGGCTGATGAACATCGGGACGCGGGTGCCGTCCTTGCTGGTGGCGAAGATCTGCTTGGTCTCGTAGAGCGCCGGGTCGAAGAGCAGCTTCGGCTGCCGAAAGAGCGTCGATTGGCGTGTCTTCATGTCGAGCCGGTAGGTCGTACCCGGCGTGGTGAAGTTCGTGAACTGGTAGAAGGTCTCGGTATCCTCGCGCAATCCGCCGAAGCCGACTGCCGTGCCGATCGCAGGCAGGTGTAGCTGCTCGATCAGGCTGCCGTCGAGTCTGCGCAGCTCCACCCTGCTCTGCGCATCGGCAAGATAGTTCGCGATGAACGTGTTGTCGATGATCGAAATATCGCTCAGCTTGTTCGCGCTCTCCGGAATCACCGTCTTCCAGTGTTCGCGCTCAGGGTGGTTCAGATCGATGGAGATCACCTTGCCGTTCGGCGCTTCGAGCGTCGTCAGCAGCCAGAACAGCGTGCCGTCGTTATTGATTGGCGCATAGGTCGCATCCGCCGTGTCGATCAATTTGAGTAACGGCTTTTCGCGATCCTGCAGGTCCTGCACCGCAAGCTCGTTGTTGGGGCTTGTTCCTTTGCTCTGATGAATCACCAGGTAGCGGCCGTCGTCGGTCACCTGCGCACCCAGGTTCAGCTCTCCATCATCCGGCCGATGAAAGACCAGCGTGTCTTCGCTCTGCGGCGTTCCGAGCCCGTGAAAGTAAATTTTGTGGAAGTAGTTCGCCGTCTTCAGGGCTTCGGCCTCCGACGCGTCCGCTGCAGGCCGGTCGTAGCGTGCATAGAAGAAGCCGCTGCCATCTTTCATCCACGAAGCCCCGCTGAACTTCGACCACTCGACGACGTCGGGCAGATCGTCCCCCGTCGTCACGTTGCGCACATGCCACTTCAGCCAGTCGCTGCCGGCATCCGTGATCGAATACGCCACAAGCGAGCCATCGTCGGTGATGCTGATGCCGCTGATCGCAACCGTCCCATCCGCCGAAAACGTGTTCGGATCGAGCAGCACCTTCGGCTGACCGTCTAGCCCCTCCTGCCAGTAGAGGACGTTCTGGTTCTGCAGCCCGCTGTTATGCGAGTAGAAGTACCGTGTGCCTCGCCGCGCCGGCGCCGTGTACCGCTCAAAGTTGATCAGCTCCATCAGCCGCCGCTGCATGGTCTCACGCACAGGAATCTGCGCCAGGTAACTCTGCGTCAGCTCATTCTCAGCATCGATCCACGTCTTCAACTCGGCGGAGTCAACATCCTCCATCCAGCGATACGGATCGCTTACTGTGGTGCCGAAGTAGTCGTCGGTCTGATCCACCGTTCTGGCGGCGGGATAGCGAAGCTCTAACGTCGTTACAGCAGCATTCGGAGTCATGGAAGAGGCATCTTTCAAGAGATTCGGCAGCAAGACCGCCTGTTCTTCGGACTATAACCCAGAAGAAGGGTTCGGCTGATCAAAGCCACGTGCCAAAACGGGGACCAGCCCCAAAAAATATTTTCAAAAAAAGGAAAATTTTAAGAGGACGAAAAAGTGTCCCTTAAGCACCACGATTTACCACGCAATTACCACGAATTCACCACGATTTAACCATCAAAAAACACCACAAAATCGCAACCCCCCCCTGCAAAAACGCACCTTCACCACGCCAAAAAATATTTCAACCAGTTTCACCAAAAACCCTCCGGTTAGACTGGACCGATGCGGCTCCTCCTCCCCATCCTGCTCCTCTGCACTGTCGTCGCTGCGGCGCAGAACCAGCCTGTAACCCCTTCTGGTAACCCAGCCGCTCCTGGAAACGACCAGAGCTACACGCTCAGGACGCAATCGAACATCGTGCTGGTCCCGACTACCGTGCAGACCAAACACGGGGACGTCCTCTACGCGCTGAAGCAGGACCAGTTCGTCGTTGAGGACAATGGGGTTCCGCAAACCATCCACCTCGACGAGGACACCGATTCTCTTGGCCTTTCGCTCGTCGTCGTGGTGCAGTGCAGCCGCTCCGCGGGTTTCGAATATACCAAGCTGAATGGGCTTGGAACGATGATCGACGGCATCGCCGGCGACGCGCCGCGGGAGGTTGCGATCGTCACCTACGGCTCGGCGCCGCTGCTGCTGGGGAAGTTTTCCAGCAGCGTCGATGCGATGGCTCAAGCGCTCGCTCAGCTTGAACCCTGCGACGATCCCGAGGCCTCGACGCTCGACGCCGTTGCGTATGCGACGAGGCTGCTGGAGGCGCGGAAGAACCACTATCGCCATGCGATTCTGCTGATCAGCGAGACGCGCGATCATGGCAGCAGAGCCAAGCCCGCGGAGGTGATCGCAGCGCTGGGGCGCACGAATACGGTGGTTGATTCGGTTGCGTTTGGGCCCGGAAAGACGGAGGTTCTGAACGATCTGAAGTATGGCGGCGGAAGCGGA
>Ga0210410_10005892_pt1 | contig 10645 bp, 5 predicted proteins | sample IncBWC4MmetaG_FD_161058 | JGI IMG/M metagenome (GOLD analysis project Ga0210410, IMG submission 161058) | Forest soil microbial communities from Barre Woods Harvard Forest LTER site, Petersham, Massachusetts, United States - Inc-BW-C-4-M | ecosystem: Environmental > Terrestrial > Soil >... | reverse complement strand
CGCATTTTACCGAACTCGATCGCGGCACCGTTCTGGTGCCCGAGAAATTTCTGGCCAAGGGCGCGATCGCCCCGACCCCGGTCGGCTTTGCAACCTCGAACCTGCAGCCGGCCTTCGGCCTCGTGCAGGGCGACGACGCTGCGGCGGACCCCGCCTTCAAGGCGGAGGATGTCGTCGCCGCCCTGAAGAGGGCCGCCGAGCGCGGCGACGGATTGCAGAATATCCGCTCGGTTGCGGGCTTTGAGCGCCGGCTCAACGACATGACCTGTTCGGGCTGCCACCAGACCCGCGGCATCGGCGGCTTTCATTTTCCCGGCGTCGACTGGATGGCGGCCAGGCCCGACAATTCAACCGTGGTACCGGCGTCGCCGCATTTCTTCGGCGACCAGATTCGCCGCCGCGATATCCTGACCGCGCTGCGCGACGGCAAGCGCCCGGATTATTCCCGCGGCTTCTCCAGCCGTCCGCAATCGCGCGGCAGCAGCGAACTCGCCGGGACCGAATATCAGGACGGCTGGGGCGCGCATTGCTACGCCCGGCACGCCGGCGCCGCCGACAACGACAAGAGTTTTGCCTCGTGGAGCTGCGCCGCGGGACTGGCGTGCCAGGTCGCTGGCCAGGCCACGCGGATGGGGATGTGTTTTGTGAAGTAGCGCCACCTCGTGTCCCGGACGCGGTGCAGCACGAAGTGATGTGCAGCATACGGGGCACGGTGTTCGACGGATAGTCAGATTGACAGTGGTCTCACTAATCGTGTTTCATCCCGGCAACCGCATAAGAACAAGATGCCGGAAGGAAACATGGACGACATCGTCATCGTCGGCGCCGGCATTGGCGGTCTAACGCTCGGGCTTGCGCTGCAGGCTGCCGGAATCCCCTGCCGGATCTTTGAATCGGCGGCCGAGCTCAAGGCGATCGGCGTCGGCATCAACCTGCTGCCGCACGCCACCAAGGAACTGGCAGCCCTGGGACTCCAGGACGCACTGGCCAAAGTCGCGATCGCAACCACGGATGCGACCTTTTTCAACCGCTTCGGGCAGTTGATCTATCAGGAGCCGCTCGGCATTGCCGCGGGCTACGACCATCCGCAATTCTCGATCCATCGCGGCGATCTGCAGACGGTGCTGCGCGACGCCTTTGTTGCGCGCGCAGGAAGCGATCGGTTGATCACCAACCATCATTGCACTGGCGTTGAACAGGACGCGACCGGCGTCAGCGTGACGTTCTCCGACGGGCCGGGCGGCGCCGACAGAAACACCCTGCGCGGCCGCGTTGCGATCGCCTGCGACGGCATCAACTCTGCGGTCCGCAAGCAATTCTTCCCCGGCGAGGGCGAGCCGCGTTATTCCGGCGTCAACATGTGGCGCGGCGTGACGCGATGGAAACCGATCCTGTCGGGTGCCAGCATGGTGCGGGCGGGATGGCTGTCGCACGGCAAGATGGTGATCTATCCGATCCGCCCCGCCGGCGCCGACGGGCTGCAACTGATCAACTGGGTCGCCGAAATCGAGACGCCTGTCCATCGCAAGCGCGACTGGAACCGGACCGGCGCGATCGGCGATTTCATCGGCGCGTTCGCCGACTGGCATTTCGACTGGCTCGATGTGCCCGCCTTCATCCGCGCCGCCGACAGCGTGCTGGAATTCCCGATGGTCGATCAGGACCCGCTGCCGCGCTGGAGCTTCGGGCGGGTGACCCTGCTCGGCGATGCCGCGCACCCGATGGTGCCACGCGGCTCCAACGGCGCCGGACAGGCGATCCTCGATGCCCGCGCGCTGGTCGCGGCGCTGCTCGAGAACAAGGATGCCGTCGCAGCACTTGCGGCGTATGAGAAACAGCGGCTCGAAGCCACCACGCGGATCGTTCTGACCAACCGCACCAATCCGCCGGATGCGATTCTGCGCGAGGTGTTTCAACGCACCAACGACCGGCCGTTCGGCCAGATCGACGAGGTCATCAGCCGCGAGGAACTGGTCGCGCTATCGGAGGGCTACAAGCGAATTGCCGGCTATTCGAAGGAAGCATTGCGGACGCGGTGAAGCGTAATTGGTGAGGCCGTCATTGCGAGCAAAGCGAAGCAATCCATCGCGCAGCAGGAAAGCTGAATTGCTTCGTCGCGGAGCCTGTCATCGGGCGGCGCTTCGCGCCGACCGGTTGGCTCCTCGCAATGACGATAAAAATGGGGAGGGACGATGATGGCAATTTCACAGGCTCAAGGCAGCGGAACGATCGATGTCGCCGGCGCATCGCTTGTCGATGTCGCCGGCTTCATCGACCAGCAGCCGGTCGGCGGATTTCAGATCAAGCTGCTGTTGACCTGCGCAGCGGTGCTGTTTCTCGACGGCTTCGATACCACGTCCATCGGCTTTGTCGCGCCCGCGCTGGCCCGGGAATGGGGACTGACCAAGGGTGCGCTCGGCCCGGTGTTTTCGGCTGGCCTGTTCGGACTGATGATCGGAGCGCTGGTGTTCGGACCGCTGGCGGATCGCATCGGGCGCAAGAAGATCATTGTCTTCTCGACGCTGGCCTTCGGTATCGGCGCGCTGGTCACCGCCTTCGTCCAGGACGTCAACACCCTGCTTGCGATCCGGTTTCTGACCGGATTAGGTCTCGGCGGCGCGATGCCGAACACCATTGCGATGACATCCGAGTTCAGTCCGCATCGCCGGCGCGCCACCATGGTGATGATCATGTTCTGCGGGTTCTCGGCGGGCGCTGCACTGGGCGGCCTGCTCGCGGCGGCATTGATTCCGCAATTCGGCTGGCGGTCGGTGTTTGTCGCCGGCGGCGTCGCGCCGCTGTTGCTGGTTCCGATCCTGGCGCTGCGGCTGCCGGAATCGGTGCGGTTCCTCGCGCTCACCGGCCGCGCCAACCAGGGCGTCGCCCAATTGCTCGGGCTGCTCAGCCCGCGGGCCGCATTTGCGCCCGCAACGCAGTTCGTCATTCATGAACCGGGATTGGCCGGAATTCCGATGCTGCATCTGTTCAGGGACGGACGGACGCTGGTCACGCTGTTGCTGTGGGTGGTGTTCTTCATGAGTCTGCTTGATCTTTATTTCCTGACCAACTGGCTGCCCACGGTGCTCAACGACCTCGGCTCCTCGGTCTCGGCTGCGGCGGTGATCGGATCGATGTTGCAGGTCGGCGGCGTGGTCGGAGCCCTTGCGCTCGGCAGCATCATCGACCGCTTCTCGTTTCGCGCGCTGGCGCTGGTGTATTTCGTCGCCGTTTTCGCCGTCGGCGCGATCGGCCAGTTTGGCCACTCCGTCGTTCTCGTCGCCGCGGCGATTTTTACGGCCGGCTTCTGCATGGTCGGTGGCCAGATCGCCGCCAACGCGCTGGCCGCGACGTTTTATCCAACCTCGATCAGGGCCACCGGCGTCGGCTGGGCGCTCGGGATCGGCAGGATCGGCTCGATCGTCGGCCCTCTGGTCGGCGGCGTGCTGCTGACCATGAAATGGAGCACGTCCTCGGTGTTCCTGGCGGCAGCCGCAGCGGCCCTGTGCGCGGCGCTGGCGGCGCTTTCGCTGAGCCGCATCGCGGGCCTCGGCGGCAGCGGCGTGGGCGTTGCCGTTACGCCGGGATCGATCGAGGCGGACTTGCGTCCATCGACGAGGGCGGGAGGCTAGAGCATGATCCGGAAAAGTGGGAACCGGTTTTCCGAAAAGATCATGCTCAAACAAAACGATAGAGCGGGATGACGATTCGAAGAAAAATCATCCCGCTCCAGGCTAGGCTGCAGGTGCCGATCGGACCAGGTTGAGCTTGATCGGAGGGCGGGCGATGAACGACGCGGCAAAAGACAGCAAGGAACGCAATCGCGAGATCGCCAAGAACGAAGCCGAGCGGCAAACCGTCGGCGACATCCGCGTCAGCACCTGGGCGATCGCGGTCGCCGTCATCATCGGGCTCGCCGCCGTCGGCTGGGTGCTGCTCCACAACAATTAGAGCCGCGTCTGGTCGTTGGCCATGCAATTGCCGGAGTAGCTATCGGGCAGGTGCCGCAGCGATCATCGAGATACAATCAGCTTTGGAAATCCTCGCTGAGTATGTGGACGATGCCCTTCTTCCAGGTCACGTCCGCGATCAGGACCCGAACATTGTTTATTTTGAATTCGCCTTCATCGACCACCAACGCATAGGAGGTGCCGTCATCGACGCTTAATTCCTTGATGGCTGTCGAGGCGGGATCGCCGATGACATCCTTTTGCGCAATGCGCTTTGCTGAATGGTGTTTATGATACCATTTTTCAAAGGCGTCACTCAGCGGGTCGTTCAACTTGGTCCAGGTTGTGAGGATAAGCCCCCCAATCGCCTCATCGGACGGGATCAGCAGAGTAAACTCGCTTTCGAGACTGACTTGGGTGCCGATGCCATATTTCAGGATGAGGCCTGCCGCCAGCGATGCGCCTTTGCCACGCAGGGCCTCGGCGAGCGAGCGGTCCTCGGGGCGGGCATTAACAACTTCCTCGCTGGGCTTGGCCGCGAACATTTCGGTTCCGACTCGACGAACCCGACCGAACGCCTCGTCGTACATCAGGCCGGACAGAAATCCGAGCAGTCCGATAAAATAGGCAGACAGCGGCTGTGTACCGTTGGTGTCCGTGGTCAACAGCAAGCCTGCGCTTCCGATCAAAAATATCCCGAAAGCCGCAAGTGCCCCGAGCAGCGGGCCGACGATGATTTCACCCCACGGGGGATCGCTTTGATTGGCCCACCAGCCGACACGCGACATCCGGAGCACGTTTAGCGCCAGCGCGCCCAGCGCACCCAGTAACAGCGTAACGAACAATGTCTGCGCCGCAGGAGGCTGCTGGAAATACACCAAAAGATATTGGTGATAGGCGCGCGGGATGATTCCGAAAGTATCGCTCCAGCTCAGTTCGCTCAACGACTTTCCCAGCAGGGGTTGAGCTGACCGAATCCGCTCGGTGACCAATTCATAGTAAGCATCGAAACCCTTGCAATCTTGCTCTTTCAGTGTAAGGGCCTCGGCCTTGCCCATTCGGTATGCGATATCGTCGGCTAGCGCATTGTCAGCAACTCCCCCGGTCAGCGCGCCAATCCATATATTGTAGCGCGCGACGATATCTTCCACCTCGCTGAATTTTACGCTGTTTTGCTTGCGCTCTTCTTTGAGCTGATCGATACGTCCCGCCAGAGCTCTGATCGCAGGCATACTCCAGTATTTCGAGTCTTCCAGATGGGCTCCGCGTATACGCTCCTCCGCCCGTTCGCGAAGCGGAATATTTTCCAGCGCTACGGCGGCGTATTTTTGCCGCTGGCTGGAAATTTCGTCCTTCAGCTGCCGGTATTTCGGGTCGCCTCGCAGCGCCTCGCTGACCGGTTCAAGGTGCTCGTCCAGCTTGGACAGGTCGAAGCGAATGCCGTCTATAAAGTCCTTCGCCGCTTTCGTATCGATCAGTCCGGGGCCCAATCTGTCAACGATCTCGTCCAGTCCATTCTTCTTCTCGATCAACTCCCGATAAACCTTGTCGATGGCGTCCTGCTCGGCGTTGAATATCCTGAACATGGTCAATTGTATGCGCTCAACACATCTGCCCTCCAGAGTGGTAACCGTAAGAGCGCGTTCCCGCTGCAACAACAAATTGAGGTATTCGAGGCTCGACACTTTCTTTGATCGCAGCTCAGCATCGATGTCCCGCCGAGCAACGTAAAATGAATACGCATCGAACACTATCGTGAGCGTCACAATGACGCCGAATAGCAGAACGACATACTTGCAGAATCGTGTGACAAAAGCCGCGTTGATCGCTGCCAGCGCCCACCATGGTCCCTTCACCCCAACTCTTGGGGTTACTCGCTCTTTCCCGCCCATGTGTTAGCTCCGCGCATCCCCAAGCGGCCGATAAACGGACCGTGCTTGAAATTGATAATTTATCACAATGACTAATCCCGGTTGTGAGCCGGATCACATTCATCCTAACGTTAGCCAACATTTCGTGGCGCGAGCCCGCCGTCAAGTGGCTATTATCAACCCTTCAACGGGCGGGGGCAGGGCATCGACGGTTGGGACGATCTTGATTCCGGCGGGTACAGCCGCTCGCGGCTGTTTGCCGGCGGCACGCATCAGCCCGCTCTGTTGGGCGGCTCACGCCACCGCGCCGGACGCGCGCAATTGCCGGATCGACGCCTCGTCGTAGCCCGCCTTGCGCAAAATCTCGTCGCTGTGCTCGCCGATGCCGGGCGCGCGCCGCGGCTTGACCTTCGGGCTGCCGTCGACCCAGATCGGGCTGTTGATCGTCAGCATGGTGTCGTTCTCGAACGGAACCAGCACCTCGTTCTCGATCATCTGTCTGTCGGTGGGAATATCGTCGAGAATGCCGACGACGCCGAACACCAGCCCGTTGCCGTCGAGGATATTGCGCCATTCGGCGAGGTCCTTGGTGGCAAAAAGCTCGTCGAATATCTTGATTAGTTCCAGCGAACGCGCATGGCGGTCGGGCTTGGCGGCGAACCGGGGATCGTCGATCAAATCTTCACGTCCCATGCAGCGCGCCAGCGTCGGCCATTGCCGGTCTTCGTTGAGCAGCGAGAGCATCAGCCAGCGGCCGTCCTTGCACCGGTAGTGGTTGGTGACCGCGTTCAGCGCGCGCTCGCGCGGGCGCCGCGGCTGGAACTTGGCGCCGCATAATTTCGCCTGGGCGAGCACCGAGGCGGCCCAGATGCCGTTGGCCATCAGGTTTGAGCTGACATGCGAGCCCTTGCCGGTGCGCTCGCGCTTGTAGAGCGCGGTGACGATCGCGCCATAAAAAGCCATCGCGCAGGGGTGGTCGCCCATGCCGGCGATCGAGCGCGCCGGTGTGGTGTTTTCGTCGGCGCGCACCAGATCCATCAGGCCCGAGCGCGCCCAATAGGCATTGCTGTCGAAGCCCGGCTTGTTGGCCTCTTCGCCCTTTTCGCCGTAGCCGGTGAAGGACGCATAAATCAACCGGTCATTGTGCGGAGCGAGGTGATCGTGGGTTATCCCGAGCTTCTCGCGCACCGCCGGCGGAAAGTTGGTGATGAAGACATCGGCGTCGGCGGCGAGGCGATGCAGCACCGCCTGCCCCTCGGGTTTGGAGAGGTCGAGCGCAAGGCTCTTCTTGTTGCGGGACTCCAGCATCCAGGCGAAATTGTGCGGACTTTGCGGATATCCCGGCAGGCTCGTCAGGCTGCGATAGGGGTCGCCCGTTATGGGCGGTTCGATCTTGATCACGTCGGCGCCAAAATCCGACAGCACGGTTGCGGCCGCCGGCGCCGCGATGAAGCTCGCGCAGTCCAGAACCTTGAGGCCCTCGAAGATGCCTTTTTCCATAGTGGCAACAGCTCCCGTGACTTGGTTCGTTTTGGCCGTGTGCTGAATTATCGCTGTCAGGATCAAGCGCTATTTGACCGATGTTGGGCGATGATGCAACCGCCGTTTCTCCGTCATTGCGAGCGCAAGCGAAGCAATCCATAAGGCTGTGCGTAAAAGCTGGATTGCTTCGTCGCTTGCGCGCCTCGCAATGACGAAGATCATTCGATATCCGACAGCAGCGCGGCATTGCCGCCGGCGGCGGCGGTGTTGATGGTGACGGTCTGTTCGGTCGCAAACCGCGTCAGATAATGCGGGCCGCCGGCCTTGGGACCAGTGCCGGACAAGCCAAAGCCGCCGAACGGCTGCACGCCGACCACGGCCCCGATCATGTTGCGGTTGACATAGACGTTGCCGACCGGGAGCTTCTCGATCACCGCCTCGATGGTGTCGTCGATGCGCGAGTGGATGCCGAGCGTCAGCCCGTAGCCGCTGCGCTCGATCGATTGCAGCATGCGCCCGAGCTGCTCGGCGGGATAGCGCACCACATGCAGCACCGGGCCGAACACTTCCTCGGTCAGCGCGTCGGCATCGGCCAATTCGAAAATATGCGGCGCGACGTAGTTGCCGGCGGGCGCGGTCCTTTCGAAATGCACGCGGGCCTCCCGCTTCATTCGCGCGATATGCGCCTGCAGCCGCTGTTTTGCGTCAGCGTCGATCACCGGTCCGATCTGCGTGGCGATGTCGCGCGGGTCTCCGATTTTGAGTTCGCGCGCCGCGCCCGATATCATCTCGATGATGCGCTCGGCGACATCGTCCTGGACCAACAACAGCCGCAGCGCCGAGCAGCGCTGGCCGGCCGAGCGAAACGCCGACGTCACCACGTCGTCGGCGACCTGCTCGGGCAGCGCGGTGGCGTCAACGATCATCGCATTGATGCCGCCGGTTTCCGCGATCAGCGGCACGATCGGGCCGTCCTTGGCGGCGAGCGTGCGGTTGATCGCGCGTGCCACTTCGGTCGAGCCGGTGAAGACGACGCCGGCAATATCGGGGTGCGCCGTCAGTGCCGCGCCGATGCTACCGTCGCCGGGCAAGAGATGCAGCGCGGAAGCGGGTACGCCGGCCTGCTGCAGCAGCCGGACGGCTTCCGCCGCGATCAGCGGCGTCTGTTCGGCGGGCTTGGCCACCACCGCATTTCCCGCCATCAGCGCGGCCGTGATTTGGCCGGTGAAAATCGCCAACGGGAAATTCCACGGCGAGATCGCGATGAAGACCCCGCGGCCGCGCAATTGCAGCATATTGCTCTCGCCGGTCGGGCCCGGCATCGTTTCGCCGTGACCGAACAGTTTGCGGCCTTCGGCCGCATAATAGCGGCAGAAATCGATGGCCTCGCGGACTTCCGAGAGCGCGTCGTCGAGGGTCTTGCCGCCCTCGCGTTGCAGCAGCGCGATGAAATGGGCGCGTTTTTGGTCCAGCAGGTCAGCGGCGTTCTCGAGGAGGCCCGCGCGCGTCCCTGCCGGAATCCGGCTCCAGCGCAAAAATCCCTGGCGGGCGGCGGCGACGGCCTCGTTGACATGATCCGGCGTCGGATCGATGACGTTACCGACAACCGTCGTCAGATCGATCGGGCTGACGATCGGCCGCGCCGCGCCTGCCGTCGTCTCGCCGTCGATCAGCGGCGCTGCCGCGACCGGCGCGGTTTCCGCCGCGACGGCGTCAAGCAACTTCTCCAAGGCCGCGCGCTCGCCGAACTCGACGCCGCGCGAATTTCGCCGCTGCGGCCGGTAGAGATCGCCTGGCAGCGGGATATGCGGATGCCGCGCGTTGGCGGGCGTGCCGATGATTTCGGCCGGTCGCCGTATCAGTGCTTTCACCGGCACGGTGTCATCGGCGGCGATCGCCACGAAGGAGGAGTTGGCGCCGTTTTCCAGCAACCGCCTCACCAGATAGGCCAGGAGATCGCGGTGACTGCCGACCGGCGCGTAGGTGCGGTAGGCGAGGTGAGGGCGATCCTCGCTCAATCGTGCATACAGCGCTTCCCCCATGCCGTGCAGGCGCTGGAATTCGAATCCGCTGCCGCCGCCGGCGAGTTCCAGAACGGTCGCGACCGTCAGCGCGTTGTGGGTGGCGAATTGCGGGAAAATCCCGTCCCGCAGCGCCAGCAGCTTCTGCGCGCAGGCGACGTAATTCAGGTCGGTCATCGCCTTGCGGGTGAACGCCGGGTAGTCGTCGAGCCCGCGCTCCTGCGCACGCTTGATCTCGGTGTCCCAATAGGCACCCTTGACCAGCCGCACCATCAAGCGCCGGTTCAACGTTTGCGCCAGTTGGTCGACATAATCGATCACGGCCCCGGCGCGCTTCTGATAGGCCTGGATCGCCAGCCCAAAGCCGTCCCAGCCCTTAAGCGCCGCATCGCCTAACGCGGCGGCGATCACTTCCAGCGATAATTCAAGCCGGTCCGCTTCCTCGGCATCGACCGTGAAATTCAGGTCGAAAACCTTGGCGCGGCGGGCGAGATCGATCAGCGAGGGCACCAGTTCCGCCATCACGCGCGTCCGGCTCAACGGCTCGAAGCGCGGGTGCAGTGCCGACAGTTTGACCGAAATGCCGGGCCGGTCGGGCAGCGGTCGATCGCCGGCGGTGCGGCCGATGGCCTCGATCGCGCTGGCGTAGGCATTGAAATAGCGTTCGGCATCCGCTGCGGTACGGGCGCCTTCGCCGAGCATGTCGAAGGAATAGCGCGGGCCGGCTGTCGAATGCGCCCGGGCCAGGGCGGATTCGATGGTCTCGCCCAGCACAAAATGGCTGCCCATCAGCCGCATCGCCTGCCGCGTGGCGGCGCGCACCGCGGGCAAGCCCAGCCGTTTTGTCAGTCGCCCGATCGTGCCTTGCGGCGTTTCGCCGGGCTGAACGACGCGCGCCGACATGCCGAGCGCCCACGCCGACGCGTTGACGAGAAATGCGCTGGACTTGGTTTCGTGGTGGACAAAATCGCCCTGGCCGAGCTTGTCCTCGATGAAGCGCTCGGCGGTGCGGCTATCGGGCACGCGCAGCAAGGCTTCCGCCAGCACCATCAGCGCCAGGCCCTCCTTGGTGGACAGCGCGAATTCGCGCAGCATGTCCTCGACACCGCCAAGCCGGTCGTCGTTGGCGCGAATCGCATCGATCAGGCGGGTTGCGGTGCGGTCGATCCGCGCGTTCTGCTCCGCACCGAGGCGAGATGATTCGAGAAGCTTCGCCGCAATCGCGGCATCGTCCGCCGCGTAGGGAGCCGTGAACGGTGGCAGGGGAGACGAATCGGGCTTCATGGCATGGCTCGGATTCCCCCATCCTATCATGCAGCCCGCG
>Ga0210410_10005891_pt1 | contig 10647 bp, 9 predicted proteins | sample IncBWC4MmetaG_FD_161058 | JGI IMG/M metagenome (GOLD analysis project Ga0210410, IMG submission 161058) | Forest soil microbial communities from Barre Woods Harvard Forest LTER site, Petersham, Massachusetts, United States - Inc-BW-C-4-M | ecosystem: Environmental > Terrestrial > Soil >... | reverse complement strand
CTCCTGCGCCGGGGTCATCACCGTACCGACTTGCGCATCAGAATTTTCCATCACAGCCAGCAACGTTGCGATCTGTTCCTCGCGGATCATCGGTTCGTCGCCCTGGACGTTCACATAAACCTCGGCTGCCAGACGACTTGAAATTTCGTGCACACGCTCGGTGCCGCTGCGATGGGATTCGGCAGTCATTTCCGCATTCCAGCCGTGGTTCCGGCAGACAGACATGATTTCTTCGGAGTCGGTGGCGATAACAACATCTGCCAGCAGCGCCGAAGTACGCACGGCTTCGTAGACGACTCCAATGAGGGGCTTGCCGCCAATCTCGCGCAGCATTTTACGCGGCAGGCGGGTGGAGGCTAGGCGGGCGGGAATGACGGCAATGGCCTTCATGTTTCCTTACTTCGAATTCAGATTCAGTGCTGTTGGGTGAGTGGGTTGATAGAGGCCAATCTCTCCGCCGCTGGGTAGCGGGATGGTAGTTCGTATACCCCAAGATTCTTCTTCCACTTCAGTACACAGAACATTCCGGGCTGCCAGAGACTTCATCAGCGCATCGAGGTCATCGCACATCAGGTAAAGGACAGCGCCGAGCATCGCATGACCGGCATGGCGTTGGGCGGTATCGCTGTCGGCTGGATGAATCGCGGCCTCCGCGGGCGGCATAGCAAAGATGAGCCAACCGTGACCAATGTCGAGGGACCGGAATTCCAGCACGTCGCGAAAGAAAGCGCGGTCCGCTTCGGGATCTTTGCTGTAAAGGAGGAAGTGCGCTCCGGTAATCATGCCCGCATAGTATATCGCCTCGAAAATGGAGGTTGAGAATACGAAGAAATTTTCGCTGGACTGTAATAAATCGCCGCCTCCGGCGTCTTTACCTATGAAAGAGCATTCCAGGAGGCGTACCCTGCTGAGCGTATTAGAGGAATCGGTTATCGGGATACCGGACGAACTCGAGCGAGCGTTTCGGGCGCATCAGGGCCTGGTCTTCCGCACGGCGTACCGCATTACGGGAAACGCCGGCGACGCGGAGGATGTGCTGCAAACCGTGTTTTTGCGGTTGTTGCGGCGAGGGCGGAACGCCGATCCGCTGGAAAACGTGGAGAGCTATTTGCGGCGGGCGGCGATCAACGCGGCGCTGGATGTGATCCGTTCGCGGCAGGCCGACCAGAGTGTGCCGCTGCCGGACGAGGATTCCGCGCTTTCGCCGGCGGCGCCAGTGACGGCGGATTTTTCGGGGCTGCGGCAGGCGTTGAGCCGCGCGGTCGCGCAGTTGAAACCATCCCAGGCCGAGATTTTTGCGCTTCGCTTTCTGGAAGGGCTCAGCAATCAACAGATTGCGCAATCGCTGGGCATTTCGCAGGTGCGAGTAGCGGTCGTCGTGCATCGCACTCGCCTGCAACTGCGTAAAGAACTTCGTCCGTACTTATCGGTTCGCACTTAGGCATCGACAATTATCAGCCACTATCAGGAGACCTATCATGAGCGATCATAAATTCGACCGGCTGCTTTCTGAAATTCGCAATGAACAAGTTGCCGACAGCGTGGTTGCGCAGGCGGGCGAGCGCGTGTGGAGTTCCATGCTTGCGTCACCAGCTGCCGAGTCGTCGATGCAGACGTTGCGGAGTTGCGAGGACTTTCAGGCACTGATCCCGGCTTATGTGGACGAGACTCTGCCGCAGTCTCGGCGATTGCTGATGGAGGATCATGTGCACGCGTGCGTCGAGTGCCGCCGCGCCGTCAGCCAAGCGCGCAGCGGGGAAACGGAGCGGTGGTTGCAACCGATCTTCGCCGGTGCTGAGAGCGCTCCCCGCTCATTCCCCGTGTGGCGGTGGGCGATGGCTACGGCGGCGGTCGCCGTGGTGGCGTTAGTGACATTCGCACTCATCAACGGAATTTTCCCTGGACAGCATGTCGTACGCGCGGCGGTGCAGAATGTCGATGGCTCGCTTTATGCGGTCGTCGACGATCAGGTGCGGGTCATTCCTGCCGGATATCAGATTCGAAACGGCGATGTGATCCGCACGGCGAAAGGGTCGCATGCGGTGGTTCGCCTGCTCGACGGATCGCTGGTGGAGATGGCGGAACGCTCCGATCTGTCGGTATCCCGCGAGTGGAAGGGTACGACGATTCATTTGGATGGCGGACACATCATCGTGCAGGCGGCGAAGCAGCGTACCGGACGGCTCTATGTGGCGACCGACGATTGCCTGGTCTCGGTGAAGGGGACGATTTTTTCGGTCAACCACGGGATCAAAGGCTCGCGGGTTGCGGTGATCGAAGGCGTGGTGCGAGTTGCGGCGGGCGATCAGACCACTGAGTTGCGCGCCGGCGATGAAGGAACCTCCAGCGCCAGCGTTTCGAAGGTTCCGATTCAAAACGAAATCGCGTGGAGCCGCAATGCGGCGAAATATCTCGCCCTGCTGGGCGATTTTGCAGTGCTGCAAAAACAGTTTGAGGCGATCCCCGGACCGGGGTTGCGTTATACGTCGGACCTGCTGCCGTACGTTCCGGATCACACCGCGGTCTATGCTGCGATTCCGAACCTCGCACCGACACTGAGTGAAGCGGGACAACTCTTCGAAGACCGGTTGCAGCAAAGTCCGGCGTTGCGTAACTGGTGGAAGGAACAGCAGCGCGGCAAAGGCCCGAAAATCGGCGACGTGATCGATCAGTTGAAAAGCTTCAGCAGCTATCTGGGAGACGAAATCGTGTTCGCCGTCTCGAAACAGGGATCAACCTACAGTGCGCCGATGGTGCTGGCGCGAGTGAAGCAGCCGGGGCTCGAAAGCTTCCTGAACGGCGAAGTAAAGCGGCTCAGCAAGAATCACGGCGAAGCGGGTCAACCGCCTGCAATGCAGATTGTGCATGATTTGTCGGCGGTGACCGCGGCGCCGAACCGGGCGTTTCTGGTTTACGTCAACGATGACGTGCTGGTGGCGACCCCGGATGCTGGGGAGTTGCAGCGGGCGGTGGCGCGCATGCAGCAGTCCGCTCCCAGCCATTTCATCGAAACGCCGCTCTACCAGCAAGTGACGCGTTCTTATCAGCAGGGCGCGGGATGGCTTTTCTGCGCCGACATGGAACAAATTGTCGCGCAGCACGTACCAGACGGTAGCAAGGTGCCTTCGGGGATAGAAGACGTGCGATACCTGATGATGGAACGGCGCGAGGTCGGAGGCAAGACGGAGAATCGCGCGGCGCTGACTTTTGCCAACGAACGGCGCGGCATTGCTTCCTGGCTTGCGGCGCCTGCGTCGATGGGCGGCTTGGAGTTCGTTTCGCCTGATGCCAGCATGGTGAACTCGGTAGTCATCAAGAATCCGAAGAGCATTGTGGAAGAATTGCTCAAGATCGCCGGCAGCAGCGACCCGAACTTCGCCGCTGAGATTTCCAAGTTTGAAGCGAAGACCGGGGTCAGCGTGCTTAACGACATCACCGCGCCGCTGGGCGGTGAGGTGACCATGGCATTTGATGGCCCGGTGTTGCCAACGCCGCGCTGGAAGGTGATTTTTGAAGTGTACGATCCAGCGACTTTGCAGGGCACGATCCGAAAACTGGTCGACAGCTTTAATCGGGAGGCCCATGCCGAGGAGGGGTCGCTGCAACTGTCGCAGCAGCAGACGGGATCGCAGACCTATTACACGCTGCGCAATCCGAAGCACGCGAATTTTGAAATCGACTATACCTACATCGACAGTTATTTGATCGCTGGGCCGGACGTGAACACGGTGGCGATGGCGATTCGCAACCGGCAATCGGGCAATACGCTGACGCACTCGCAAACGTTTCAGGCCTTGTTGCCGAGCGATGGTTACACCAACTTCTCGGCGATCTTCTATCACAACATCGGGCCCGTGGTTGGTCCGCTGGTCGACCGGATTAAATCGGTTGGGACTTTGACGACACAACAACAGCAGTCCATCACAACTTTGCAGGCGAACACTGCGCCGGGATTGATTTATGTTTATGGCGAACCGGAGCGCATCGTGGTGGCGAGCGATACCGGCTTCATGGGATTTGACCTGGGCACGATCATGACGATGGGCCAGGGGAGCCTGTTTCCGCAGTTTCTTTTGGGAAATGAGATGGAGCATCACAGGGCGCAGCAGTAGTTAGATCTGACAATATGAGCACGGCGATCCAACCCGGAGCAGTGGAGATCCCAAGTCAGGCGGTTGCTGCTGCTCCGGCGACACCGGTGGTCGAGTTGAAAGGGCTCTCGGTTCGATTCGGCAGTCGCGACATTCTGAAGGATCTGAGTTGTTCCCTGCGCGGGCGCGCGATTGGCCTGCTCGGTCCCAACGGCGCGGGTAAATCGACGCTCATCAATACTCTTCTGGGCTTCTATAAACCTTCTTCGGGATCCGCGACCGTCCTGGGATACGACGTTCGAACGGGAACGCAAAAAATCCGCAGCCTGGTTGGCTATATGCCGGAGAACGACGCGTTCATTTCAAAGATGACCGCGGTTTCGTTTGTGCAGATGATGGGAGAACTGAGCGGATTGCCTTCGTCCGCGGCATTGGAGCGCGCCCACGAGGCTTTGTTTTGCGTCGGACTCGCCGAAGCGCGATACCGGGAGTTGGGCACGTATTCGCTGGGCATGAAGCAGTTGGCGAAGCTGGCCCAGGCCATCGTCCACGGGCCGAAGCTGCTGATTCTCGATGAGCCCACCAACGGCCTCGATCCTTCCGCGCGGCAGCGAATGATTCGTATGATTCGCGACATTCGCGACAGCAAGCAGTTGCAGATCGTGCTGTGCTCGCATCTTCTGCGCGATGTGGAAGACACCTGCGAAGAGGTTTTGATCTTGAAGCAGGGGCGGGTGGCGCACTACTCGAATCTGGAAGAAGAGCGCAAGGCGAACAAGAGATTCGTGGAGCTTGAGACCTACGGCGCCAACAGCGACTTCACTGAGGCGATCGAGAAACTAGGTTGCGAGTGTGCGGTGGCCGCCAACCGGATCAAGATGATCCTTGCCGATGGGGTGGAGATTCGCGATATCTATCGGCTTGCCGCGGAACGGGACGTGCGAATCCGGCGGCTGAACTTCCGCCGCGACACGCTGGAAGATATTTTCCTGAAAGCGATGGGGAGCTGAAATGGCCGTCTATCGACGCACGTACACGTCTTATGCGGGGGCGCTGACTCCGGAGTGGTCGCGGAGCCTGGTGCTGTTTCGCTATTCCCGGCGAAAGTTGTTTCAGTCGAAGTTTCAGACTGCGCTCTTTGTACTGTGTTTTTTTTATCCACTCGCTTGCCTGCTGATTATTTATGCGGCGAACAATTTGAGCTTTCTGGCGAGGATTGGGGGAGTGGGCAGTTCGATTCTCAGAATCGACAATGATTTCTTCCTCACCTTCATCGCGGTCCAGGGCTTTCTGGCATTTGTGCTGACTGCGTTCACGGGGCCTGGACTGATTTCGCCCGATCTCGCGAACGGCGCGCTGCCGTTGTATCTGTGCCGACCGTTCTCCCGGGCGCAGTACCTGGTGGGAAAAGCCTCGGTACTGGCGATAATTCTCTCGGCGATCACGTGGATTCCCGGGCTCGTACTTTTCGCCATACAGGGCAGCCTGGCGGGTTCCGCGTGGATGCGAAACAATTTTTGGATGGCCGGGAGCCTCGTGCTTTCTTCGTTGATCTGGATTGCGATCCTTTCTCTGCTCGCAATGGCGCTGTCGGCGTGGGTAAAGTGGAGAATCGTTGCCGGGGCTCTGCTGCTGGCAGTTCTATTCTTCGGCGCCGGATTCGCGCAAGCCATTAACGCGGTGTTGCGGACTCAGTCCGGTCATTTCATCGATATCGCTTTTCTGATGAAAATTATCTGGACATCGTTGTTTCGAGTGGGCAGCGAAGGCGATATCTCTGCCTCGGCGGCATGGATCGCGCTGCTGGTTTACTGCGTGATTTGCCTCGGTCTGCTGGTGCGGAAGGTGCGGGCTTACGAGGTGGTCAAGTGAGTGATTTGCGTGATAACGACCGCATCGTGTTTGAGGATGTATCGAAGTTCTACGGCGAGATTCTCGGCGTGAACCGGGTGAATCTGTTGATTCCGCCGGGAGTGACCAGCCTGGTGGGGCCGAATGGCTCAGGCAAGACCACGCTGATGAATTTGCTGACCGGGCTGGTACGGCGGACACGCGGACGAGTTCGCGTGCTGGGCCATAATCCTGACGAACCGGAGAAACTTTTCAAGATTCTCGGGTACAGCACACAGTTCGATTCTTTTCCGAAGGGCTTGACGGGATTTCAATTCATTTATTCCTACTTGCGAATTGCCGGCCATGACGACCCGAGTGCTGAACTCCTCGCCTGGCGCGCCATTGAACGCGTGAATCTGATGGAAGCCGCTCACCGCAACGTCGCCGGCTACAGCAAAGGGATGCGGCAGCGCATACGGCTGGCGCAGGCTCTGTGCCACAATCCGCGCGTGCTGGTGCTCGACGAACCGATGAACGGTCTGGATCCGCTGGCTCGCGCGGAGATGATAGCGCTGTTTCGTGCGGCAGCGGCGGACGGTTGTTACGTGATAATTTCCAGCCACATTCTGCACGAGGTCGACGTTCTCTCCGATCAGGTAATCCTGCTCAGCAACGGATACGTTGTCGCCGAAGGGCCGATTCACAGCGTGCGTAGCGAGATCAGCGAGCACCCGGCGCAAATTCTGATTCGCTGCGACCGGCCGCGAGAGCTGGCGTCGAAAATGATGGAGTCCGCCAGCACGCTTGAAGTGCGCATTCATAACGACGAACGCGGATTGCTGATCAAGACGAAAGATGAAGACCGTTTCTATCTGATGCTGAATCACATCGCGCTGCATGGAGTGGAAATCGAATCGGTCGCGCCCGCCGATGACGACGTGAATTCCGTTTACGAATATCTTATCGGCGCGGATGAGGTGGCGCGATGACGAAACTCTGGCTGGTGCAGGTGATGGCCGTTCTCCGCCTGGAGATCAAGAAGACGCTATTCGCGCGGCGCGGGCTGTGGATTTATGCTTTGGCCTTATTGCCTGTCTTCCTCTTCGTCGCGCAATCGTTTGTCACGTCGCACGACCGGGGGCGAAATAGTCATCTCGCAATGCAGAGCGAGAGGAGGCTGACGCAGCAGGATCTTCTCGCAGTGAAGCCGGGAATGGCCAGCGATGAAGTCATCGCGCTACTGGGTCGACCGCCGGTGCGAATTCATTGGAAGGATCAGAAGGAGAACGAATCGGGGCAGGTGGTCGATATCGAGCACGAGGATTTTCGTTTCTCCGACGGAGCGAACACGTTATTCGTCGATATAGCCGGGGGGAAAGTGGTGAGCGTGCACATTCACCAGGCGCACAACCTGCCCGAGGACTCGGTTATTTTTGCGGGAGTCTTCCAGTTCTTTTACCTGCGCCTGGCGATTTTCTTCGGCTGCCTCGGCATCTTCATGAATCTGTTCCGGGGCGAGATTCTCGACAAGAGCCTGCACTTTTACTTTCTCGCGCCGATTCGGCGGGACGTATTGATGGTGGGGAAATTTTTGGCCGGACTGCTGGCCACAAGCATTATTTTTGTGACCAGCGAATTGCTGCAGCTTATCGTTTTCGTCGGGCAGTTCAGTCCGAGTGCGCGGGAGGTTTATCTTTATCAGAATCACGGATTGGCGCATGGGGCGGCCTATCTGGGCGTAACCGCGCTTGCTTGCCTCGGCTACGGCGCTTTTTTTCTGGCAGCCGGAATGCTGTTTCGCAATCCCATTCTGCCGGCGGGAGCGATTTTGATTTGGGAGGCGGCGAACCCGTTTCTTCCGGCACTGCTCAAGAAATTCAGCGTGATCTACTACTTGAAATCGCTGTGCCCGGTGGACATTCCCGCGCCGCCCGGAATGCCGCCGCTGCTCTCGTTGCTGGTATCGAATCCCGACCCGGTTTCGACGCCCGTCGCCATTATCGGAATCGTCGCGCTCGCTCTTTTTGTGCTGTACATCTCCAGCTTTCAAGTTCGGCGGATGGAGATCAACTACTCCAGCGAGTAACGCTGCTAAGCTTACAGCGGGATGTTCCCGTGCTTCTTCGGCGGATTCTTGTCGCGCTTGTTCTCAAGCATTGCTAATGCTTGAATCAGCTTTTTGCGGGTTTCGTGAGGCTGGATGATGGCGTCGACGAATCCGCGCTCGGTGGCTACGTAGGGGCTGGCGAAGCGGTCGCGGAATTCTTCGATCTTTTCTTGACGAAGCGCTTCGCGGTTTTGACGAACTGCGTCGCCATTTTCTACCCCGACAGTTCCATTCTTCGCCGCTTCCAATTCTCTCTTGTAGACGATGTCCACTGCGCCCTCTGGTCCCATCACTGCGATCTCTGCTGTCGGCCACGCGTAGTTCACGTCCGTGCGGATGTGTTTGGAGGCCATGACGCAATAGGCGCCGCCGTAGGCTTTGCGGGTGATGACCGTGACTTTGGGGACGGTGGCTTCGGCGAAGGCGTAGAGCAGTTTGGCTCCGTGCTTGATGATGCCGCCGTATTCCTGCGCGGTGCCGGGGAGGAATCCGGGCACGTCTTCGAAGGTGACCAGCGGAATGTTGAAGCAGTCGCAGAAGCGCACGAAGCGCGCGCCTTTGATGGAGGCGTTGATGTCGAGGGTTCCGGCAAGCATGGCGGGGTTGTTGGCGACGATGCCGACGGACTTGCCGTTGAGGCGGGCGAATCCGACGACGATATTTGTCGCGTAGTGCTCCTGCACCTCGAAGAAGTATCCGTCATCGACTACGGCGTGGATTACATCCTTCATGTCGTAAGGCTGGTTCGATTGCTCAGGAACGATTTTGTCGAGTGCGGAGTCGGCACGGTCGATGGAATCAGTCGTCGCCTTGCGCGGGGGGTCGTCGAGATTGTTTGAGGGCAAAAAGCTCAGAAGCTCGCGGACCATCGATAGGCACTCTGCGTCGTCATGCGCCAGAAAGTGCGCCACGCCGGAAGTTTCGTTGTGCGTCATCGCGCCGCCGAGTTGTTCTTTGGTGACTTCTTCGTGTGTTACGGTCTTGATGACGTCGGGCCCGGTGATAAACATGTAGGAAGTTTTATCGACCATGAGAACGAAGTCTGTGATGGCGGGCGAGTACACGGCGCCTCCCGCGCATGGGCCCATGATGGCGGAAATTTGCGGGATAACGCCGCTGTAGATGGTGTTGCGCAGAAAAATGTCGGCGTAGCCGGCGAGCGAAGCGACGCCTTCCTGAATGCGAGCTCCGCCGGAGTCGTTGAGGCCGATGAGGGGCGCTCCCATTTTCGCGGCGAGGTCCATGATCTTGACGATTTTGGCGGCGTTAGTTTCGGAGAGCGATCCGCCGAAGACGGTGAAATCCTGCGCGAAGACGTAGACGAGGCGGCCTTCGATGCGACCGTATCCGGTGATGAAACCGTCGCCGTAAACCTTTTGTTCGGACATGCCGAAGTCGTTGCAGCGGTGCGTGACCAGCTTGTCGGTTTCTTCGAAAGTGCCATCGTCGAGCAGGAATTCGATGCGCTCGCGCGCCGACATTTTGCCTTCTTTGTGCTGGCGCTCGCGGCGCGCGGCTCCGCCGCCGTCTTCGGCGAGGTCGTTGCGCCGGTTCAGTTCGGCGGCTTTCTGGGCGGAATTCATGCGGCGATTATAACGGGTGAGATTGTCAGACAGCAGTCTCTCGACTGCGCTTCGGTCGAGATGACAGAGTTCAGGTGATTCGCGGATTGCGATGTCGCTCAGACGCGCCAATTGTCGGGACGCCAGTTCTTGATCGATTTCTTGATGTCATCACGGGATAGTTTTTCGTTGAGAGCACGCGTGGCCAGTGCTGGAAGTTCGGCGTCCGATGCGAAGCGGAGGGCGACCAACTGTCCCATCGTCAGTTCGGGGATGCGGGAGCGCAGAGGTTCGGGCAGTAGCGTGGCCAGGCGCAGCCGCTCTTCGAGACGGATGACGCGGTCCTGAACCTTGAGGGAGTACATTCGAATCTTGTTCACGGCGATCAGCAAAGCGGACGCCAGCAGAATCAGCATGCACGCATGAAAGTTGTCGCGGAAGTCGCTGGTCGTGAAATGCGCTACGAGATGAACGATCGTCATCAGCAGGCCCAGGATAAATACGGGGAGAACGAAGAAATGAAATGCCGGGTCCCAGCGAGTGTGGTGCTCGAAACTTTGCTCATCGTTATCGGCCATGGTGTGTTCTCCTTTGGGGATGGGAAAGTTTAGCAGAGTCAGAGCAGCCGGTGGATGAGGTTGGGACGCTTTCCAACAAACCTTAAACACAGAGGACACAGAGGTTCACAGAGGAATTCGTGTGCCATGATTCGATTTCATTCGGCATGCGCGATGAGGCCTTACAATTCTGAAGAGAGCTGGGAGAATCCAACGGACATGAGAGCGATTCAAGTAAAACAACCGGGCGGGCCTGAGGCAATGGAAGTGGTGGAGTTGCCTGTGCCGGAGCCTAAGGCGAATGAGGCAGTGGTGAAACTTGCCGCGGCGGGCGTGAATTTTATCGATGTGTACTTTCGCGAGGGGCGGTATAAGGCTCCGCTGCCGATTGTGTTAGGACAGGAAGGCGCGGGCGTGGTGTCGGTGGCAGGGACTGATGTGAAGTCGGTAAAGGCTGGAGATCGAGTGGCGTATTGCGGACTGCTCGGATCTTATGC
>Ga0210410_10005890_pt1 | contig 10648 bp, 10 predicted proteins | sample IncBWC4MmetaG_FD_161058 | JGI IMG/M metagenome (GOLD analysis project Ga0210410, IMG submission 161058) | Forest soil microbial communities from Barre Woods Harvard Forest LTER site, Petersham, Massachusetts, United States - Inc-BW-C-4-M | ecosystem: Environmental > Terrestrial > Soil >... | reverse complement strand
GCTGCCTCCGCAAGTCTTAGTCACATCGTACGGATTGCGCGTTGCTCCGAACACCGGATTGAACGTCTGCGAGCCCAACCCAAACTCAGGCACATTCGTCTTGCCGATTACAATTCCGCCCGCCGCCTTCTCCCGCTGCACCACGCGGCAATCAAAATCGGGCACCAAGTCGCGATGCAGCGGCGAGCCGTACGTGGTGCGAATGCCCTCCGTCTCATGCAAATCCTTTACGCCGACGGGCATTCCGTGCAGCGGCCCAAGCAATTTTCCCTTCGCCAGCGATTCATCCGCGGCAGCCGCCTGCGCCATCAATTCCTCTTCCGCAACCAGCGTGACAATCGCATTGACCTTGGAATTTACGCGCCCGATCTGCTTCAAATGCGCCTGCATCACCTCGCGCGCCGAAAGCTTCTTCTCCCGGATCAACCGCGCCATGTCCACAGCCCGCATAAAACAAATATCCGGCGACGATTCAGGCCCCTTTGCTCCAATTGGCAATGTCGCGGGAGATGGAATTGTCGCGCGACTTTCATTTGCGACTGTCGGACCTGCTTCGACCGAACCCCGAACAGAACTTGCCTCGACGGATTTGCCAGCCAGCAATGGCGTAATAGCCGCGGACACCGCGGCATTCGTCCCCAATTTCAACGCATCACGTCGGCTCATTTTGCTGTTCATCAGTTCCTCGCGGTTCAAGGCGAGGAACAATATCACAAGCCCTGTAGTGGCCGGTCTTTAGACCGGTCACATCGATCCATCAAAGCTACCCAACAGACAGCAGACGCTCGGCCAAGGCCACGGCCCGCTCAGCCTGCGCAGCATCATTCAATTTGCCGCGCGCAAAATCACGCGTGCCGCCGCCCTTGCCCGCGAACTGCGCAAACACTTGTTTCAGCAGCGCGTTCATGTCTTTCCCCGCTGCGGGATGCTGCGCAAAAAGCAAATTCCCTTCCGCGGACATTCCCAGCAGCGCGACGGTTTTCTCCGACTTAGCAATCTCCGTCGCGAAGCTGTTCAAATATTCCGGTTGGTTCCCTTCTCCGAAAACCTGCGCGATCAAGCGAATCCCGTTGCCTTCCACCTTCGCTGACCGTAGCGCCACCGCGGCATCCGCTTCCGCAACTCGCTGCAGCAGCGATCGCACATTCTTGAAGTGCAAGTCGCGCTCAGTGACGGCGCGCTGCACCGCGACAGGGACATCGCCCGGCGCGCAGCCCAATTCCTCCGCAGCGCGATGCAAACTCTGAAAATCGTGCCGAGACACGCGCGCCGCGCGCCGGCCGCACACAAATTCCACGCGCCAGTCCTGCCGCATTTTTGCGCAATCCCGCACCAGGATAATTCCGATCTGCGCCGTGCTCTTCACGTGCGTGCCGCCGCACGGCTGCAAATCCGCGCCTTCAATCTCAATCGCGCGCAAAATTCCCGCGCGCTGCACTTCCTTCCGCACGCCCATCTCCGCAAATTGCTCCGCAGTGCCATACCTCACGTTGATCGGGCGGTTCTCCGAAATCACCTGATTCGCCGCGCGCTCCGCGCCCTCCAGAATTTCCTCCGTCGGTTCCGGCCCGCGCAAATCGATCGTGCAAACATCATTTCCCAAGTGAAACGAAACTGTCGGCCGCCCATAGCGTTCCTGAAACATAGCGGAAAGCAAATGCTGGCCGGTGTGCTGCTGCATGTGATCAAATCGCCGCCCCCAATCCACGCAACCCTTCACCGCGCCGAGCGGCAATTCCCGATCGACAACGTGAACAACATCCTCGCCGTCATCCCGCACCTCAAGCACATTCGCATCGCCAAGCTTGCCCAAATCGTACGGCTGCCCACCGGAAGTCGGATAAAGCGCCGTGCAATCCAACACCACATTCCAAGCGGGCGTGGCACCGTGCAATCCCGGTTCGCAGCTCAACACCTGCGCGTTAAAGTCGCGCTGATAAGAATCGTCGTAATAAAGTCGCCGTGTTTCCATCGTCATTCCAGTGTAAGCGCTCGTGTAAGGCTCGCGTAGCGGCCGCCTTCAGGCGGCCAACCGGACCAGATGTAGAGCTGGGCTTCAGCCCAGCGAGATCGGACCGGCTCGTGTAGCAGCTAGGCTTAGCCCAGCCAGACTAGCTCAGTCCTAAGCCAGCAGCGCGCGATTCGAGCGCTGCGCGGTTCAAATCTCGGAGTGCCGCTCAAGCCTGCAGGGCGCGTTGCCATGCTTCGCTATATTTGTATCCAGTTCCGGTGTTGAAGAGCACCACAGTTTCGTCCGGCTTAATCCAGCCGGACGCAGCGAGCTTTCGCGCAGCAATCACAGTCGCAGCCCCCTCCGGCGCAGCGAAAATGCCTTCAAGCGAAGCCAGTTCCCTGCCCGCATGCAGCATCTCCGCATCGCTCACCGTAAGCGCCGTCCCATGCGTCTGCCGCAGCATGCGCAGCATCATCAAATCCCCCAGCGGACCAGGCACGCGCAACCCGGAAGCAATCGTGGCGGCATTCGCAAAGAATTCCGCCACGTTGCGATGTGCCTCCCACGCTTTCACAATCGGCGCGCATCCCTCCGCCTGCACCGCCACCATGCGCGGCCGCTCCGCGCCGATCCATCCCATTTCCTGCATTTCATCGAACGCCTTGCACATGCCGATGAGCCCAACCCCACCGCCAGTCGGATACAAAATCACATCCGGCAACTTCCCTTCGAACTGCTCCCACAGTTCGTAGCCCATCGTCTTCTTGCCTTCGACGCGATACGGCTCCTTCAAAGTCGAAACGTCGTACCAGCCCTCCCGGTCCTTGCGTTCGGCCACATATTTCCCGCAATCCGAAATAAGCCCATTCAGCTTCACCACGGTCGCACCAAACGCCTGGCACTCCATGACATTAGCGCTCGGAGTATCCGCCGGCATGACAATCACCGCCGGAATCCCCGCCGCCGCAGCGTAAGCGGCCAAAGCCCCCCCGGCATTCCCCGCCGTAGGCGCAGCAAGAATTTTAGCGCCGAGTTGTTTTGCGCGGGTCACAGCCGCGGACATGCCGCGTGCCTTAAACGAACCGGTCGGATTCAATCCTTCATCTTTTATGTAAAGGCGGCGCAACCCCATGGATGCGCCGAGCCGCGCCGTGTGCACCAGCGGAGTCATGCCCTCGCCCAGAGTGACAGGTTCCCCGGGCGGCAGCACTTCGCGATAACGCCACAACGTTTGAACGCGCTTCGACAAATTCTCGAGGGTAAGTGTTGCGGCAGCTTGCTTCAGGTCGTAGCGGACTAGCAACGGCCGGCCGCACGTGCATAAATGCTGCTCGATTCCAGAATCATATTTCTTGCCGCATTCGGAGCATTCCAGCTCCATTACATTGGTCGCTGTAGTCATGAATGGAAAAGTTTAGCACAGCCGAATTTGAGGCTTCGAAGGGCCACACTTGGAACGGCCATAGTTTCGAACGGCTACACTCCGAATCGCTACCCATAGAACGCGAGCGCCCGAAAACACATCTAATCCACGGTACAATTGAGGGATGGCTGTGAAGCTTATCGCGCTCGACATCGACGGCACGCTGCTGGACAGCCGCTGGACACTGCCGGAGGCAAATCGTGTGGCCATTGCCGAAGCAACGCGGCGCGGAATCGAAGTCGCACTGGTCACCGGCCGGCGCTATGACTTCGCCATGACGATTGCTGTTCAGATTGGCGCACCGCTGACGATGATCGTCAGCAATGGCGCCATCATCCGTACGCAAGACGGAGAGACTCGCCTGCGGCATCTCCTGTCGCGCGATACGGCCGCACGCGTTCTCGAAATCACCAGGCCGTGGCGGAACAGTGCCGCCGTCATTTTCGACCGGCCACGCGAGAACCAGGTGATACTCGAAATTGTTGCGACCGACGATCCGATTCGCTCGGCATACTATGCGCGTAATAAGGAATTCATCGGCCAAGCCGTGCCGCTCGAAAGCTGCCTTACGGAAGATCCGCTGCAGGTAATGCTATCGGGCAAAGTAGACAGCATGCGCGAAGTGGAAGGCGTGCTACGCGCCGCTGAAGCAGCCGAAGGCTTCAAAGTGGCATCTACCGTGTACGAGAGCCGAGACTTCTCGATGATCGATGTGATTCACCCGCAGTGCTCGAAAGGAGCGGCGTTAGCGGAATGGGCCACGCTGCGCGGTTTGAACCGCAAAGAAGTAATGGCCATCGGTGACAACCACAATGATCTGGAAATGCTTTCCTTCGCGGGAGTTCCGGTGGTGATGGGCAACTGCGTCCCGGAGCTAAGAAATTTTGGCTGGCACGAAACCGCGTCTAACGACCATAATGGTGTAGCCGCGGCCATCGAGCTATTTGCGCTGCGGGAGGTAGCATCGTGCGGCTGAAGCACCTGGCCTTGAGCGCGTTGTTTGTGACGTTCGCCGCGCCTGCTTCGCGCGCTGAATATATCGTACTGCGCAGCGGCCAACGGCTGACGGTGACCGGCTACCAAATCCTCGGCGACAAATACCATTTGCAGATGAAAGGCGGCACAGTGGATGTGCCAGCCGATCAAGTTGTGGCGATCGAGCCAGAGGACGTCTTCACGTCCGTACCGCATGTCGAGGTTTCCAAGGAGCCTTTTGGCGATTTGATAAGCGCGGCGGCCAAGCGCTACAGCGTCGATGCCGACCTGATTACCAGCGTCATCGCCGCGGAATCAAATTTCGATCCGAAAGCAATTTCACGCCGCGATGCGCGCGGACTGATGCAGCTTCTTCCCGCGACCGCAACCCACCTGGGCGTAAAAAATATTTTCGATCCCCAAGAAAATATAGATGCGGGCACTCATTACCTGAGCGATCTTCTGGCGCTGTACAAGAATGACCTGGCCCTGGCGCTGGCCGCCTATAACGCCGGCCCAGACCGCGTGCAGCGGTACGGTCAGCGCGTGCCGCCGTTTGCGGAAACGTTTTCTTACATCCGTCGCGTTAAGAAAACCTACAATCAGCGCAAGTCAACCGGTTCGCCGGCGAAAACGGCGACGCGTGGCACTGCGACGGCCGCCTCCACACCACAGGCAGGAGCAGCATCATCCACGCAGTTCTGAGTTTTCGCCGTCCCTGCCTTGATTGAAAAATCTCTACGTTTGCGGAGGGGGAGTTTGCTCCGGCGGAGGCGTAGGCATGGGCATTTCGGGTGAGTTCGGCTGAGGGTTCGCCGGCGCGTTGTTCTGCTGATTATTCTGTTGCTGGCCGGAACCAAATCCAGTCTGACCTTGAGGAGCGGTTCCTTGCGGATTCTGGTTAGGCGCGCCAATCTGCTGATTCAAAGCGTTGGCCATGTCTTTGGATGGATTCCAGACAAATTCAAACAGGCGGTAATTCTTCGCTTTTTCGTAGATGATGACCGAGCGCTTGTTGATCTTGCTGCCTACGCCAATGATATTCCCACCTAGCACAGGGCTATCGGCAAGCAAGCCGGAGGGGTTCACGTTGGCGGCATCGTCTGTTGCGGGCGCATTGCCGATCGCCGACGGTGTCCCAGGCTGCCCGGCATTCGCCGTCCCTGCCTGATTGGCAGCGCCCTGGGGACCTTGCTGGGGTCCCGTCTGCGCCGGCGGTGACTGCCCAAATCCCGAAGCGCCAAAACTCGTAGTCTGCTGCGCAGGTGCACCTGCAGGCGTGCCGAACTGGCCAGCGCCAACCCCAGGCATCTGAAACGTTTGCTGCGGCTTCAAGCTGCCGATGAGCTGGCCGGCCGGTCCAACATAAATGAATCTCCAGGAGCCGTCCCCTTTGTTCATCGGATCTTTGTAGGCTTGACGCATGAATCGCAGCGAACCCAGTTTCGGCTTTGTTAAATCGTCCACCGACGTCGGGAACCGGCCCATTTTGCGGTAATACAGCTTGACCCCGCGGACGTACTGCTTGCCGCGCCAGATCATCTCCTGTTCTTTTTCGCGCTGCGCCTCGGTGCGAACATAGGGAGCAGCGGCCATTGCGCCTAAGAGCACGAGTGTGGTCAAGAACAGAACCATCAAAAGCGCAAATCCACTCTGCGATTTTGTGGCGATTTTTCGGTGGTAATTTTTCATAACAAGTTATGCCGGCGGAGCGGCCTGTTCGTCCAGCGGGGCTGAGTTGCGCCTGCCGGAGCCCAACTCCTCGAATTCAAGGCTGGCGTTGCTAATCCTTAAGATGCGAAATCTTCCCAGCAGCGTGTCTCCTTCACCGACGATGTAGACCTCTTCTCCGTCGCTGAGGAACGCGCGCTTGGCGGTGCCGTTCGGCACGGTGCCAGAGCCAAAGAATTTCATATTGGCCGGAAGGCTGGGTGGAGGAGGTTCCACGGGAGGCTGTGGCACAGGATCGGGCACCCGCTCGACTTTGTGGACAGGCGGAGGTGGCAGAACCTCGCTGAACAAATCGCGGCCGCTGCTCTTGTATTCCGTGCGGCGGCTCGTTTCCAGCTTCCAGCGCTGCAGTTCGGGATTTTCGACCGCAAGGGGCGGATACGATTTGGATGTGAATACGGATTCCTTGCCGCTAAGTGACGTGTTTTTGCTATCGATATAGAAAACTCCGGCGGCAATCATGATTAGTAGCGCCAACATGGCGATTTTCGTTCTTTGTTTCATCATGCTGCCCGGAAATAGGTTTTGATGTGCAACGTCACTTGCAAAGCTCCTTTTGAGCCTCTTGCCTGGCCACCAGGACGCGCCGAGAGACCTTCCACCGCATAATAGTTGTTAGAGCGTTGCAATCCGTTCAAGAATCGGACCACCCCGCGATAATCGCCTGTCACTTGGGCATCGATGCCAAGTTCGGTCAGGCCGGTACCCGGCACACTCTTGGGCTTGAAAGCGTTGCTGTCCAATCGCAGACCTGCCTTGCCGGCAATCGAGCTTAGGTCGGCGCTAACTGTCGAATATCCGCTGCTCTGAGCGAACAGCGACTCCTCGAATGCGTCGCAATCCTTCTGAATGGCAGGAATGCGACTGCGGATTTCCTGGGCACGCTGAATGTCTTTTTTCAGGAGGTCGCGATTTCGCGTGAGCAGCAGCAATTCCTGCTGCGCGGTTTGCGCCGACGCCAAATTCCAAGTGTAGACGCCGAGAGCGACGTCCGCTGCGACCAGCACCAGGAGAAGGAGCACGATCGCGCGCACTTTAATTTTGAAATCGCGGCGCATCAGCTCCTCACATAGACAGCAGTGAGTTGGACGTGCAGGCGGTCCAGGTCACTGCTGCCCTCTTGCGGTTCGGAAAAAACCTGGTTTTCTACTTTCACGTCTTTGAAGGCGGGGGAAGTTTCCAAAGCACGCAAAAATTTGAGCTTTGCTTCGTCGCTGATGGCGCCAATCTGAAACTTTACGAGCACTTGCCCTTTTTGGTGCCCAGGCTCGATGTTCATCAGGCGCACGCCGTTAGGCATGATCTTTTCCAAGTCCATAAACATCTGCGTCCAATTAAGACTTTCCTCGTCTATCAAGGAATTGAGGAACGTGGAGCGTTGATTGAGCCTGGCGTTTCGCTCTTCCTTGAAGAAAGTCTCCAATTCGTCGCGCTTCCCCATCAGCCCGACCATTTCCTGGCGCACGGCTGCCGCTCGCGCGCGCGTCACTTCATTGGACTTGCGAACGGAATAGACGTGCCAGCCGAGCGCGAGACATACGATCCCGGCAATCACACCGATGAGGCCAGACCCCGCCAAAAACTTGCGGTGCGTCTGCAACGGATTTGTAGCTACGTTTAAACGAACCTTCATGCTTTAGTTTCCCTGGATTCCCCACCCGTGCTTGGAGGCTTTAGTCTTAGTTGCGATGCATCATCCAGCCGACCAAACCATCGGCTTCGCGTTCCGCCAACGCCCGCGCCTCGTGCGGTATCCGACCATCGGAAACCGCTGTGTGCAATAAAGAGCTTACCTTGCAGTGAAACTCGGATTCCAGCGGTGGAACAAAATCCGGAAGCCTTGCACCCAAACCCGCTACCCGCACCGAACCAATACCTTCGCCCCAAGTGTCTTGATAATAGGCGGCCACAGGATAAATTTCTTCCAGCAGCATCTGCGGCGTAATGTCCCCGCTATGCGCGGGAAGCTCCGTGCAGCGGTAGCCGCAGAGAACGTCGCCACGCACGATTGCGGTGGTAAGCGCAACGCCGGAGACGCGGGCCAGCAGCGTGGCTTTTTCGTCCCCGAGCAGTGAAATCGCGGCTAGAGACGAACTCAGAATTACACCAGGATGAAGGCTCGCGCCTTCAGCCAATGCCTCATATTCGCGGATGATGCGAAGACGGCCCAGCGCCGTGACTATGTCTACGCCTTCCTCGCGCGCGGGTTGGCGCATGTAGGAAATCACCGTCTCGTCGGCTTCGAATGGAATGCTCTTCTTGAGCTTCCAGCGGAGCATGGGTATGCCTTCCTGGGGCGAGCGCGGAAACTCATCGAAATGCTGCACGAAAACGCGAATAACAGGATCGGGAAGGATTAGCGCCACTTCCTGGTCCTTGGCGCGCAACCGGGTGACGATATTGGCCATCGCGGTCTTCAAGGCGCTTGCGTTAATTATGTTGGCCTCGACCGCGGAGGGCACGAGCGCAGCCGGCGGCAGCGTCTCCACGGTGAATTCGTCCACCGAGTTGCCTTTCCAGCGCGCAGCGGCTATGCGGTCGGGCGAAAACTCGATGGCGAAATGCGGATGCGGCATGGCATCGAGCCAGCGCGAAAGGCGGGTGAGGAGACCCGTTTCGCGTGTGCCGGCGAGTAATGTGGAAATGCTACTCAACGAAGGTCACCTTGTTAATTTCCTTCAGCGTGGTGATACCATCGCGAATTTTCGCGAGGCCGCTCTCGCGCAGGGTGATCATGCCTTCCTCGCGCGCGATGCGCTTGATTTCCGACGTGGGCCGGCGATCGACAATCATTTCGCGGATGCGATCGGTGAGGTCCAGCAGTTCGCAGATGGCGGTCCGGCCGTGGAAGCCGGTGCCGGAGCATTCCAGGCATCCCGCGCCTTCGACCAGCGTCACGTCCGACCATATCGAGGCATCGAGACCAGCTTCGGTCAGTTCCTGGGGCGAATACTTTTTCGGTCGTTTGCAGTTGGGGCAAACTATGCGAACCAAGCGCTGCGCCATAATGCAATTCAGGGCTGACACAAAGTTATAAGGTTCAACGCCCATGTTGATAAAGCGACCGATGACGTCGGTCACGTTGTTGGCGTGAACGGTGGTGAAGACGAGGTGGCCGGTGAGCGCGGATTGAATGGCAATTTGCGCGGTTTCCTGGTCGCGAATTTCGCCGACCATGATCTTGTCCGGATCGTGGCGCAAGATGGAACGCAAACCGCGGGCGAAGGTCAGGCCCTTTTTCTCGTTAACAGGAATTTGCGTGATGCCGCGAAGCTGATACTCAACCGGATCTTCGATGGTAACGATCTTATCTTCGTCCGTCTTGATTTCGTTCACCGCGGCATAAAGCGTGGTGGTCTTGCCGGAGCCGGTGGGCCCGGTGACGAGCACCATGCCGTAGGGCTCGCGAATATAGCGTCGAAAGCGGCGCGTTTCTTCCGCGGAAAAGCCCACGACATCCAGGGTGAGGCTTTGAAATTTCTCGGAAAGCGTTTCTTTGTCTAAAACTCGCAGAACCGCGTCTTCGCCGTGGCTTGCGGGCATGATGGAGACACGCAAGTCAATGAAGCGGCCCTTGTACTTCACGCGGAAACGGCCGTCCTGGGGGACGCGGCGCTCCGCGATATCGAGATCGCTGAGCACCTTGATGCGTGAAAGAACCGTGGAATGCCATTCCTTGGCGATGGGCTGCATGGCGTGCTGGAGGACGCCGTCAATGCGGTACTTAACGGCGACTTCCGTGTCGCGCGCTTCGATGTGAATATCGCTGGCGCGCCGCTCGAGTGCGGTGAAGATGATCGTTTCCACGAGACGGACGACGGGGCTGACGGTAGTGTCACGCGTCAGGCGGTCGCCGGAAATTGTTTCTTCGCCTTCCTCTTCTTCCTTGGCCACCTGCAAAGTGAACGCTTCGGTGGCTTGCTCGAGAACGCGCTGCGATTGCTCAGTACGCTTGAGCAGATCGGCAATCTGACGCATCGTGGCGACTTTGATGGAGAGCTTTTTTCCGAGCAGCAACGGCAGCTCGTCGCTCATCTGCACCTGGCCGGGATCGGCCGCGGCGATGGAAAGCACGTTGCCGTGGCACTCCAGCGGCACGAAGTTGTAACGGAACATCAAGTCCGCGGGAATGGTGCGAATCAGTTCGGGATCAATGCGCTGCTCGCGCAAGTCAATAAATGCGTAGCGGTAGCGTTCGGCCAGCTTGCGCGCTACCTCTCGCTCTTGCTGCTCATCGGCAGCGGAGGTGACGCCCGCTATCACATTGGAATGTTCTGTGGTTGCCATGAATCCTTAGCCTGCCGTTCCGCTTGCGGAGAAGGAGAAAATCGGCAAGTAGAGAGAAATTAGAATGAACGCTACGAGAGCGCCCATGAACACCAAAATCGCAGGCTCGATAAACGAGACCAGCGCACTAAGCCGCAAAGCCACTTCGTCTTCGTAGAACTCCGCGACGCTCGTCAGCATGGGGGCCAACGCGCCGCTGGATTCGCCGACTTCAATCATGTCCAGCGCAAGTACCGGCACCACCTGCTTAGACGCCAAGGCGTGATGCAAGGATTCCC
>Ga0210410_10005889_pt1 | contig 10649 bp, 16 predicted proteins | sample IncBWC4MmetaG_FD_161058 | JGI IMG/M metagenome (GOLD analysis project Ga0210410, IMG submission 161058) | Forest soil microbial communities from Barre Woods Harvard Forest LTER site, Petersham, Massachusetts, United States - Inc-BW-C-4-M | ecosystem: Environmental > Terrestrial > Soil >... | reverse complement strand
GACGTCCATTGCCGGCCGATCTCCCCACGAGCGTTCGGAAGGAGGCCGCCTGTGCGTAAGCCGGAATTCGTCTACGTCACCTATATCGAGACCACACCGGAGAAATTGTGGAACGCGCTCACCAATAGCGAGTTCACCCGGCGCTATTGGTTCAACACCGAGGTGAAATCCGACTGGAAGGTCGGCTCGCCACTTGCGCTGGTGATGGACGGAAAGGTAACCGACACCGGCGAGATCCTCGAGGCCGAACCGCCGCGGCGGCTGTCCTACAGCTTCAAGCACGAGGTTGACGATGCGATGCGGAACGAAGGGCCGACGAAAGTCGTCTTCACCCTCGAGTCCTACGACAATCTCGTAAGACTGACTGTAACGCATGAAGGCTTCGCCGAAGGCAGCCGACTGCTCGGCGGGATCTCCAAGGGATGGCCTGCCATCCTTTCCGGGCTCAAGAGCCTGCTGGAGACCGGCAAGATGCTTTCGATCCCGCCGGTCGCGCTTGGCATCGAGGGATTCGAATAACGATGAAAATCTATCGGAGGGTTCGAGCGGATATGAATATCGCAAACTTCAAGCCCGCGATCGTCTATGCGATCTACATCGCCTCCACGCCGGAGAAGGTATGGGAGGCGCTGACCGCGGCCGAGTTCAGCCGGAAATATTTTTTCGGCAATGCGGTCGAGGTCGATCTGAAGGTCGGCGGCGCCTATATCGTGCGAACACCGGACGGCGCGCTGCACATCAGCGGCGAGGTGATGGAATGCGATCCACCGAGGAAGCTGACCATTACCTTCAACGTCAACTGGCCGGAGCTGATCGAAAAGCTCGGCCCGACGCTGGTGACTTACGAGATCGAGCCCGCCGGCGACGCGGTGAAGCTGACCCTGATCCAGTCGCACGACCGGCCGCTCAGCGACGACATCCTGTCCGGCGGACGCCAGGGCTGGCCCGCGATCCTCTCCAACCTCAAGAGCGTGCTGGAGACGGGGAATCCCCTCGTCATCAAGATGGCGCCGCCGGAACGAATGCTGGCCGCGCTGAAGGAAATGGGGATCAAGACGCCGTAGGGTATAAGCTCGTCATTCCCTGGCGCGCGCCGGCGCGAACCGAATCTCTCTCCTGCAATCTCGAGATTCCGGGTCTGCGGGCTTCGCCCGCATCCCGGAATGACGGTTAAGAAAAATGACGGTTAGGAAAGCGCCACCGGCGCGACGACGCGCCGGTACAGGTGCCAGGTCGCGTGGCCGAGCACCGGCAGCGTCACCAGAAGTCCGAGGAAGTACGGCAGCGCCGAGACGATCAGCAAGACGCCAATGACGGCGGCCCATCCGATCATCGGCACCGGACTCGTCACCACCGCACGCACGCTGGTGACCATCGCGGTGACGAAATCGACGTCGCGGTCGAGCAGCAGCGGGAATGACACGACCGTTAGCGAAAACAGGATCAGCGACAGCGCCGCGCCGACGGCGTTGCCGATGGCGAGCAACAGCAGGCCCTCGTTGGTCGTGAGCGCCATAGCAATAAATTCCCGTAGATTGGAAAATGAGGCGTTGAGCCCGATCGACAATGCTATCAGGAACCCCACCTGAGACATCCAGATCACGAAGAAAAACACAGTGACCAAGGCCATCCAGCCGATCTCGCCGCGCGACTTGACCGTGGACCAGATGTCGCGCATGGAGATTGGCTGCGCGGCCTCGCGCCGGCGGCTTACTTCGTAAAGGCCGATCGCGACAAACGGACCGAGCAGCGCAAATCCGGCTGCGAGCGGATAGGCCAGATAAATCATGTCGAATGCGGTCAGGCTGAGCAGGATCACAATGCCGCCTCCGGCATAGAGCGCGCCGAAGGCCAGCCCATAAAGCGGCACGGCCTGAAAATCGCGCAAGCCCTGCCCCAGCGCCTCGGCGATGTCAGCGGATGTGATGCGGCGCACCACCGGATCGATCTTGCCGGACAAGGACGTCATCGAAGTCATCGGCGCACCCTCCAGATCAGTTTTCTTGATGATGCAGGGCATCAATGACAGCGTATTGATCTGCGTCAATAATGTTTCGGTGCCTCCACTCGCGCGACACGCTGGGGTGCGCTCCCTCGCCCCGCTCTTGCGGGGTCGAGACGAGCCAGGCTCGCTCTTGGAGGGTTGGGACGAGCCAGGCTCGCTCTTGGAGGGTTGGGACGAGGGGACTCTCCACGGATTCGGACTCGCGGAGAGTCCCCCTCACCCGGATTTTTCGCTACGCGTAAAATCCGACCTCTCCCCGCAAGCGGCAGGGGAATCGCATATGGATTTGCGTCCTCTATTGCGTTGTTTCGCAAGATGGATTCTGAGAACGGCTCCCACATGGCGGAGGGAGTCGGATGGGGAAGCTCAAGAAGGTTTTTCGACGATTGCCGGACCCGCGGGCGGCCAATGCGCGGCACGATCTGGTGGAGGTATTGGTCATCGCCTTGGCGGCGATCCTGTGCGGAGCAGAGACCTGCTCGGATATGGCGGAGTTCGGACAAGCCAAGGAAGGGTTGTTGCGGCTGTTTCTGCGGCTGGAGCACGGGATTCCCAGTCACGATACCTTCAGCCGCGTGTTCCGTTTGCTCGAGCCGGACGCCTTCGAAGCCGCATTCCGGCGCTTCATGGCGGCCTTTGCCAAGACCAACGGGCTCAATCTCACAGGCGTGGTGGCGATCGACGGCAAGGCGCTGCGAGGCGCCTTCGAGCGCGGTTCGCGCTACGAACCTCTTCACCTGGTCAACGTCTGGGCGGTGGAGGCGCGAATGTCTCTTGCCCAACAGAAGGCTCCTGGCCGCAACGAGACTGCTGGGGCGGTGGAGGTATTGGCGCTGCTGTCCCTCGAAGGCTGCATCGTCACGGCCGATGCGCTGCATTGCCATCGCGCGACGGCCAAGACCGTGCTCCACCGCGGCGGCGACTACGTGCTGGCTATCAAGGCCAACCGTGGACCTCTGTTCAAGGTCGTGGTCGAGCAGTTTGCGCGGTCCGGCAAGCGCAGTGCCGCCAAAAAGGTCGAGCCCTCCACTCACGACCGGCGCGAATCTCGCCGTGCGACGATCATGCGCAATACCAGCCTGGCTGCCGTCCACGGCTTCCCGGGCGTCGTTGCGATCGGCCGCGTCACCTCGCGCAGGCAGTTGCATGGCAATCGTGCCGAGCCGTCGGCCGTGCGCTATTATCTGCTGTCCAAGTACATGTCCGCCAAGCGGCTGCTGCAGGTCACGCGCAGTCACTGGACCATCGAGAACCAGTTGCACTGGGTGCTCGACGTCCACTTCGACGAGGACGGCAACCATGCTTGGTCATATGCGATAGCCCTGCACTTGCGGGGGAGGGTGCCGCCGCGATTTGCACTGTTCGAGTGGAGAGAGTTTCCCCCACCCGCCGCGCTCTTCGAGCGCCATAGCCGAATCTCAGCTTCGGCGTCTCTCAAGGACGGCCGCCAAAGGCGGCCTGTGCTCCCCCGCAAGCGGGAGAGGTGCAGTGAGTCGCGGCTAGACCGCTTAAATCAAGAGACATCACGCTCTAACCCGACCGTCGGCTGCTGGTGTTTTGCACCATATTGCCGTGCGCGGCCTGTTCGCGGATGTTTTGTTTTTCGTCGTCGCGATGGCCCCTGGTGGTGTCCAGGGGAACGGCGGGCGCGCTGCCGGGGCCCTTGTGGCTGCGGTTGTCGTCGGGAACGGGCAGAATGGTGTTGGTCAGCGGCTTTGTCATCAATGGTCTCCGTTACGCAACGAGAGAAACGCGGCACGCATCGGCGTTGTTCCCGGAAATTCCTGAGTACCCACGCCCGTCAGCACCCACAAGCGCTTGTGTTGCCCGACGGGCAAATCACGCTCTTGCTCGGTCCAGTGCCGTTCGCAAAAATATTCCGCTTGGCGCGTCGGGCAAATCAACTCTAGAAGCCTCGCCGTCCTGTCCCGAGCGAGGGGCGTTGGCCATCGTCACGAACGTTGGGACGGGATGCGGTGGACGCGGCAGCGTCGGCGCGCAAGGCGATCGCGGGGCGAGTCTCTCGTGAGCGATCGACCGGCGCGCAGGACGAACGGCGCTTTCAGCGTACGGCAAAACCGTGTGGTCCCGACACCCGTTGCTGGTGCCAAGCTGCCGGTGGCGACCTCGATCCGACCGGATCGACCAACCATCAAGCCGGCAGCGACGGTGACAAGACGAATTCGTCGCCGGGGAGAGCGCGATATAAGCCGTAAAGCCATTGCGCGGGGAATGCCGGAGTGTTTCCGCTGAACCTGTATGCTCGTGTGCGTTTTCCTTTGTGCATCTTGCACACGAGACCGCGGGTGCAGCGCGCACCCGGCATTCCCTGCTCCCTCCGTTTGAGGGAGAGCCTTCGCAAAGCTCGGACGCATCGCGCCGCGAGGCGGCGGACATGTATTCGCTGTTTGAAATTTGAATCAGAAATTCGTGTGAGGGCGCGCACGGATGAGCCTCGTCATTGCGAGCGAAGCGAAGCAATCCATCTCGCCACGAAAAGAAAGAATGGATTGCTTCGTCGCTTCGCTCCTCGCAATGACGCGGAGAGAAAGCGAAGACGCGGAGAAAAACTTACAGCTTCTCCTGCCCCGCCCGCGGCGCCGGCTGGCCCTGGCCCTGCTGCTGCTTTTCCTGCTCCTTGGCGCGGTGGCGGCCGTACAGGCAGCCGGCGGCGGCGCCGAGCATGCCGTGATGGCCGGCATAGTGACCGGCGACGCCGCCGACCGCGGCGCCTTTCAGGCAGCCTTTTGCATCGGCCGAAGAAGTCGAAACCAGCGCCAAGGCGGCGGCGGCAAAAATGGCGGCTGCGGTTTTCATGACGCGGTATCTCCTGACGGGGATGTCACATCGTTAACGGCCGTTGCGCTGCGGGGTTCCACGCTACGCCGCCCGTATGACGCGTCAACTATGCCCGGCAATGACGAAATGGCACTCCTGAATATGAGGGTGCATTTTTTGCAACCACTCTTTTTGGTTGCGTTAACCTTTTTTGCCTGGTGACGTCCAACGTGGGCTTCCTTTTGCCGATTGATCCCAAAACCGTTCCGGCCACAATGCAACCGTTCCAAGCGAGTCGGATCGAACGCCGACGGAGAACGAGATGTCTGCGGATCTTCACCGTCAGCGCGTGCTGAAATTTCTCGAGGTCTTCTATTCCGGAGACATCGAAGGCGCGCTGGCGCGCTGCACCGACGACGTCGACTTCCTCGCCAACGCCCCGGTCGACATCCTGCCGCATATGGGCCACCGCCACGGCAAGGCCGCGATGCGCGAGATGTGGACCACGGTCAACGCCCGCTATTCCGAGATGCGCTACGAGGTGCCGATCCTGGTCGCCGAGGGCGACAAGGTCGCGGCGCATATCAGGGTGTTCTTCCGCAAGCGCAGCAATGATCGGGTGCTGCAGTTCGACATCGCGGCTTTCTATGCGCTGCGCGACGGCCGCATCGCGGAGATCCGGGAGATCATCGACACCTTCGACCTGGTCCAGCAGGTGCTCGAACGCGACGTCACCGCGGTGCTGACCGGCGGCGGGATGGACGGGATCTAGGCGTGACGGTCCCGTCATTCCGGGATGGTCCGAAGGACCAGACCTCAGGTGCGCAATTGCGCACCGGGGAATCTCGAGATTCCGGGTTCGCGCTTTCAGCGCGCCCCGGAATGACGGCGAGAGTTGTGGCGAGGCCCCGGGAATGACGGCCTTAGAAATTTCCCGCCGCATTGAACCTCACCGCTCTCGCCGTGACTTACCACTGGGCTTGTTGCGGATATCGGGGCTGAAGAAGAAGCATGAAGATCGCGTTGCTGGCTTTGCTGGGATTGGCATTGGGGGCGCTGGGTGGCGCAGCGCTCGGGATCGGGGCCGGGCTGGCCTGGGTCGAAACCTTTAAAACCACGGGTTTTGAAGGATATAGCGGCATGCTGGTGTTCTTCACCTTCACGCCGCTGGGGGCCGTGGTCGGCGGCATCGCCGGCGCCTTGCTGTTCGGCATGATCGCGATCCGGGACGCCGAAATCGCCATCGAACGCGAGCCCGCACGGCGAAGTGACCGGTAAATGCCCGTAACCGTTGCATTTGTGCAATGCAAAAATGTCAATTGTATTTCGGCCAACTCACCCTATTGTTAGTACACTAATGAATTGCAGCCGCCTGACGCCACGTCAAAGCTGACGCCCGCAGGCACGACGCTGTTTTAGCAATCCAGTCTTGGGAACCACCGCAAATGACAGAGCACAGTCTCTGGCGTTTTTCGCGCGCGTTTCACCGCGCGATCAATGAGCGCCAGTTCGCAGATCTCGAAGCCCTGCTCGACGACGACGTCGACTGGGCGATCTATGGCCCGATCGACCTGTTTCCGTTCTTCGGCTCTCGCCGGGGCAAGGCGGCCGTGATCGAAGTGATCCGGCAGATCGCCGACAATGTCCGCGTCCGTCGCTTCGATCGCGAGTCGATCATGCTGGGGACCGATTCGGCGTCCTCGATGATGCGCTATTCGCTGACGGCGCTCGATTCGAACAAGCCGATCAGCTTGCGGATCGCGCATTTCGCGCAGTTCAAGGCCGTCCGGCTGACCAATTTCCGGGTCCTGGTCGACAGCTTCGATCTGGTCGAGCAGACCGTGGGCTATCCGATCCATTTGCCGCGGATGGCGGTGTAACGACCGTTTGCCTGACCCGCCATAATTTCGCACCAGAGCCGACGCATGTTCGGCGGCATCTGGAATGCGGGCGGGTAATGACTCCCTCAACACGATTTCGCTGGGCAAGGCTGCCGCTGCTGGTGGCCGGCTTCAGCTTGGCTACGCTCCTGGCGGCGGCTGCGCAGACGCCCCCGGCGGAAGACGATGCGGAAGAACCCGCGGCGGAAGCCGCCACCGCGCCCGACGTCAATGACGCGGATATCATGAAGGACATCGACGTCAGCAAGCTCGACTGGAGCCAGCTCAATGTCGACGCCTCCACCCTGACCGGCCCCGCGCCGAAAGGCCGCGCCGCCCCGAAGACCGCCGGCGCCGAGGCGTCGTGGTCGTCGAACGCCAAGCCGAACGGCTCATCCGCCGTCTCGGTCAAGCAGTCGGTCTCGCCGTTCCTGGACACGCGGATCGGCGCCGACATGACGGTCGCACGGCAAGGCACGCTGACGGCTTCCGAAGTGCTGTCGGAAAAACTGGCGAATGGCGGCAGCGTGCCGCAATCCTCCGGCACCGCCTGGGCGGCGATCACCGCACCCGGGGTCGGCTCGATCTGGGACAAGACCGCGGTCGAAGCCCGCGTCGATCCCGGCCAGGACCAGAGCAAGCTCGGCACCTCCTTGAGCAAATCGCTGCCGCTCAACGAGCAATATTCGGTCACCCTGCAGAACGACTATAATTTGATCCAGCAGGGCATCGTGCCGGTGCCCGGTATCGTCAGCCGCCCGGTGCGCAGCTACGAAACCGACCAGTCGGCCAGGCTCAGCATCACCGATACCGGTACCAGTTTCACGGCCGGCCAGACGCTGTCGACCAACGACGACAAATGGCTGCGCAAGGTCGGCGCCGAGCAGAAGCTGTTCGACGGCGTCACCATCTCGGGCTCGATCGGCGAAACCGCGCAGGGCACCGCCAACAAGAGCTTCAGCGCCGGGTTCAAGCGCAGCTGGTAATTAAACCCTTACCATTCCGCCATTGCCCAGGAATGATCCAGCCTTGCCGCATATTGGCCCAGATGCGGTCAAAATCGGCAGCCCTGATAGAACCGTCACTTCGTCGTGCGGGGGACGTCCGCGCTCGCTCAAATGCGAAACAGAGGAATAGCCGATGAACGCTAGTATTCGTTCCGAACAAGTTGATGCACCCGAGGATGTCGTCGACAGCAATCTCGCTGCGGTCTCCGAAGTCGAGGCCGGGATCCGCGATTTCGTCCGCAACGATATCGCCTATCTGCGCCGCCCGGCGGTTGCCAGCCCGGAAACGGCGCCGCTCGAGCCCAACACCGAGGCCACCGTCAACAACGTGAACTCGCTGATCCAGCGCGTCGCCGGCACCTCGCTGGCGGAAATCGAGAAGCTGATTTCCGAACTGGAAAGCCTGCGCGACCTGCTGCATGCCGAAGGCCAGCGCGTCCAGCGCGAAATCTCCGGTTACGCCCAGCTCAGCCAGGCCGCGATGAAGTCGACGCGCATGATCGCCGACAACGTCACGCAGTGGAAACGCGCCGCCGACGGGCTTCGCAACAGCTAAATCCTCCCGTCAAGACTTGACCTGCCGCCGCCTCCTGCTAATGGAGCGCGGCGGTTTCGTTTGGCTAAAAATTGATTTGAACTTGCCGGCGGTGAACTGCGACCAACAGCAGGCGCCCGCACCAGGGCTTCAGATTTTGGGCTTCAGATTTTGGGGATATTTTTGATGGAAAGCGTTCGGCCGGACAATACCGATCCGATCCCGTTGCGGCATTCGTCGCACAGCATGGGCACCATCCTGATCAGGTTCATCGGACTGCTGGCCGTGGCCGTGGTGGTTCTGGCGCTGATCTGGAGCCGCTGATTTTTCGCGCGCAATGATGGCGTTCCCGCCCCAAAGCCCGCCCCGGATTCCGATTCCGGGACGCGCCTTATTCAGGGTCTGCGGTTAGCAAATCCTTAACCTATCGGCGGGCGAAAGACGTGCTCTCGAGCGTGTAGCCGCCGTCGGCATATCCTTTCACCACCATCGCGGTGGTCAGCATCACCCCCACGGTGACGGTAGCGAAGATAAAGCCGACAAATTTCAGGCTGCTGCGATCTGCCATGGTCGTCCCCTGGGCAAACTTCCCCCGGGATCCATATGGCAGAGACAAAGTTCAAAATGCGTTAGCAAAAAAAGGTTCCGCGGAATCATCGAGTGCGCCGAAACGCGGTAGCCAGGCGGTAACCATGTTGGCGCAGGTTGCTTCAGGAACCCTTGTTCCGCCGCGGCACGAAGGCCGTCGCCAGAAACGAGAACACCACTTCGCCGTGCTGGTTGGTGCCGGTGTTGCGGGCCTGCAGGATGCCCCATTGGGGACGTTTCTCCGACGTTCGCTTGGTCTCGACCCGGTTCGAAAAGCTGATGGTGTCGCCGGCCAGCACCGGCTTGATCCAGCGCAGTTCGCGAAAGCCCGGCGACGGCCCCCACACCGCGACTTCCTCGCCGCGCGCGGTCGCCTCTTTCGTCTGGCGCTGGCCGTCGGCGACCAGGAGCTTCATGCACACCGCGGCAACATGCCAGCCAGAGGCCGCCAGTCCGCCGAACAGCGACTTGCGTCCCTCCTCTTCGTCGAGATGGAAACGTTGCGGATCGAATTGCGTGGCAAACTTCTTGATTGAATCCGCCGTGAAGGTGAACGAGCCGAACTCGCGCAGTGCGCCGATCTCGATGTCTTCAAAGAAACCCATCGCGTGCTACTCCGCCGCCCCGGTGCGCCGGCTCACGATGATCGGCGATTCCATCTCGCACAGCACCACGCCGGCGGCATTGCGGATCGTGCCCTTGAACGTCACGATGCCGGTCTCGGGACGGCTGCGCGAAATTCTGGCGTCCGCAACATCGACGTCGAGCATCAGATCGTCGCCCGGGCGAAGCGGCGCCAGCCAGCGCATCTCGTTGACCCCGGGCGAGCCCAGCGACGCGGTGCGGCCGATAAAGCCGTCGACCAGCATCCGCATCATGATCGAGCCGAGATGCCAGCCCGATCCGGACAGGCCCTTGAGCATCGACTTTTGCGCTGCTTCCTCGTCCAGATGCATCGGCTGCGGATCGTACTCGGCTGCGAAGGCGAGAATTTCCTCCCGCGTGACGTGGCGCGGGCCGAATGTGCCAAAACGGCCGGGCTTGAAGTCTTCGAAGGTGAGCGTGGTCATGATCGGGATATAATGGAGGGAAGCCCGATTGTGGCCGTTATTTGCAGCATTCTCAACCCGCCCACTCGCATGGCTCGTCCCTGACTTGCCCGAACCGGTATTCGGAGGTAGCCCATTGCCCTCAGGCACAGCTTGGACGCGAATCATATTCGACCTGCCGGGAGAACCACCGATGTTCGATTTTCAGGACCTGTTTCAGTGGGACCGCTTCATCACGCCCACCATTATCAAGACCTTCTACTGGCTGGTGATCGGATTGATCGTACTGTTCGGCATTTCCGGCATCTTCTCCGGCCTCGCCGCCATGGCGATCAGCCCGTTCGGCGGCTTCATCCTGCTGCTGTCGTCGATCGCCGGCGTCGTCGTCGGCGTGGTGTTTTCGCGCATCGCCGCGGAATTCATCCTGATCGTGTTCCGCATCAATGAGCACCTCGGCGCGATCCGCGACCAGGGGCAGATGCGTTGATTGCTTTGCTGCCTCAGCGAGTTCATCGTCATCCTGAGGTGCGCGCTCTTGCGCGCCTCGAAGGATGACTAGCTCCGTGCCTGCGGCCATCCTTCGAGGCTCGCCGAAGACGGCGAGCACCTCAGGATGACGGAGAGTTCGCGGCAAAGAAGACTCTACGTATTGAACCTGAAATGCATGACGTCGCCGTCGGCGACGACATATTCCTTGCCTTCCAGCCGCAGCTTGCCGGCGTCGCGCGCGCCGGCTTCGCCGCCCAGCGCGACATAGTCGGCGTAGGCAATTGTCTCGGCGCGGATAAAGCCTTTTTCGAAATCGGT
>Ga0210410_10005888_pt1 | contig 10650 bp, 7 predicted proteins | sample IncBWC4MmetaG_FD_161058 | JGI IMG/M metagenome (GOLD analysis project Ga0210410, IMG submission 161058) | Forest soil microbial communities from Barre Woods Harvard Forest LTER site, Petersham, Massachusetts, United States - Inc-BW-C-4-M | ecosystem: Environmental > Terrestrial > Soil >... | reverse complement strand
CGCCCTCGGTCGGAAACTCGATCGGCCGAGGCATCGACAAGTATTCGGGATCAATCTCGATGCTGCTTGACTGGCGCAGCACCTCGACGCGCCCCGAGGCCAACCCCAATTGGACGATTGAGATCGGAGTGCTGGGCGACCCGCCGACGAATACGGCTGCTCCATGCCTCGCCCTGACCTGTCTAATATCAGTGAACGAGGTGTCGATGTGCGCCAACCGTATCTTGGAACGGTCCTGCTCCAGGTCTACGCGGGCCAGGTTCCATACGCCGTCTCTTTCACAGGTGCAGATGATCATGTTCTCGGAATCAAAATCGTACGTAGACATCCCGAAAACCCATTGCGGCGCCGCGAACTCAGCCGATTCCTGCGTCACCGCTTCAACAGCTCCGTCCTTAACTCGATAGAGGTTCCACCATCCGGTACGATCTGAGACAAAGTAAGGCATCCCTCCCGCAGACCATTCAGGCTGGAAGATAGATTCGTCGTGGCTGCCAGCAACCCGCCTGGCAGGCCCTAGCGATCCGTCGTCCGCCACGTCAGCAACCATCAGCTCCGTGCCGTCCCAAGGCAGGTTAGGGTGGTCCCACTCCAGCCAGGCCAGATGCTTGCCACCGGGGCCGAGCCGCGGAGACGAATAAAAGTCTCTGCCGGACGCGATAACCACGGCAGAGCCACCCTCCATCGGGATGCTGGCCAGACAGTTGACCGGTTCCCTTCCCTGCGCGCTGTGATCCTCGCACACACAGATCAATCGCTCCCGATGATGGTCGACGGTCAGATCGGCATAGCGAAGCTCGCCCGCAGGGGTCAGCGGAGCGGGCGTCGAATAGATCACGGCCGTCGCCGTTTTCGGCTCGTTCGCGTTCTTCGGCCCCTCCGCCGTCTGAGGCGCCTGGTGGTAAATGCGTCCGTCCGCGAAGTTCGAAAAGTAAATGGCGCCATGCGAGACGACGTAAGCCCCGCCTCCATACTCGTGGACTCGCGTTCGCGCATTAAAGGCCGCCGGAGTGACATCGGTCATTTGTCCGCCAGGCGCTCGCCGGACGATTACGCATCTTCCAGCCTCGGCGGGACGGCCCTCGATCCAATAAACATCGTCGCCGTCCAGACAGATTTCGCCGAGGCCGATCGTGCCTGAGATGATCAGGTCTGAGGTGATCGGCGATTTCCAGGAGCCGTAATGCCGTATCTCGGGTTTATTCATCATTCTCCTTCGAAGCATTTGCCGTTTTATTCGTTATCCACTTCGGGGAGGCAAACGCTGTCCAGGCTGCGCCGCACAGAGCGACATTGAAGGATTCCATCCGATCAAGGTGCAATTCTCATTTTCCATTTTTTACTTTGCAATGCCCCTTGACCTCCTTAGCGGTAGCCTTCCGCTTGAAGCGCGAACAGCTCCGCGTATTGGCCGCCGCGCGCAATCAGCTCGGCATGGGTTCCATCTTCTATGACCGATCCCTCCTGAAGCACGATTATCCGATCAGCCATCCGCACGGTTGAGAACCGATGCGAGATTATTATAGCCATTCGGCCCGCCACCAGTTGCGAGAACCGGGTGAACACCTGATATTCAGCCCGCGCATCCAACGCCGCCGTCGGCTCGTCAAGTATAAGCACCTGAGCGTCCCGCATGTAAGCGCGCGCAAGGGCGACCTTTTGCCATTCGCCTCCGGAAAGATCGACGCCACCGTCGAACCTGCGCCCCAACATTTGCCGGTACCCCTGCCCAAACCGGCCCAGGAGCGAGGAAGCGAGTGATTTCTCAGCGGCTCCAACGATTGACCCAGGTATCTCCCTTCCATCGCCGCCGTTACCGTTCGACTTGGGCGGCTCGGCTGCCGGCCCCGTCCCATCGTACTCCAAATCGAGATACCGTCGGACCTCATCTATCTCGCCAACGCCTATATTCTCATCAAATCTAAGGTCATACCGCACAAAATCCTGAAAGATGACGCCCACGCTCTGCCGCAACGATGCGAGGTCGTAGTCCCGCAGGTCCACGCCATCGAGCAGTATCCGCCCCTCGGTCGGGTCATAGAGCCGCGCCAGCACCTTGGTCAGAGTCGTCTTGCCCGCTCCATTCTCACCCACAAAGGCGATTCGCTCACCCGGCCTGAGCTTAAAGCTGACGTGCCGCACCGCCCATCGCTCGCTTCCAGGATATTGAAACCCGACGTCTTCGAATGCGAATCCTTCACGTATCGGTCGCGGCACGGGCCGCGCTCCCGGCCGCGAATAGATCGAGGGCCTCATGTCAAAGAAGTCGAACAGGTCTTTCAGGTAGAGGCACTGCTGGTAGATATTGCTTGCGCCCAGCAGCAGCCCCTGGATCAGTCCGCGAGCACGCTGGAACGAGCCCGCAAGAAAAGTAAGCGAGCCCAGGCTGATCGCGCCGGTGACCGCTCGAATTAAGATGATGACATAAGCGCCATAGTACCCGGCGGTGCCGATGACGGAAAGCCACGAAGCGGCAATGGCCCGGCGGATCGACAGGCTCTTGTTCTCGTCATAAAAGCGGTCCGACAGCGCCTTGAACCTATCGATCAGCCAGGGCGCGAGTCCGAACATCTGGACTTCCTTGGCCGGCCTGTCGCTCGCGCCAAGATATCGAAGATAGTCAAGCTGCCGGCGTTCGGGCGTCCACCGGTAAAAGAGCGAATATTCGAGTGAGGCAAAATGGGTCTCCCCCAGAAAGCTCGGCAGCACCGACACGGCAAGCAAAAGCAGCAGCCAGGGGTTGAACACAAGGAGCGCCGCGCCGAGCGAGACCAGAGTCAGCAGGTCCTGGGCCATTCCGAAGAGCTGGGACAGCAACCCGATCCGGCCTGTAGTCTGCATCCTGGCGCGCTCGAGTTGATCGTAGAACGCGGGGTCTTCAAATTGATAGAGGTCCAACGTCGAAGCGTGCCGCATCAGTCGCACGCTGGTCTGATTTGAGAACAAATCTCCGAGCAGGCTCTCGATCAGCGCCGACGCTCTGGCCAGAACGTCACCGGCCAGCACGATGGCGACTTCGAGCGCCAGCAATCGCCACAGCCGGTGCAGATTCTGAGATTGCACATCAGGTGAGAGACCGCGTGCAGCGACTACGGCGTCGATGATCAGCTTGCCTATCCAGAGAGTGGCGACCGGAACCGCGGACCGGGCCAGCCGCAGAATCATCATCGTCCCGGTGAGAGCGCGGCTGGTCTGCCAGACAAGCTTTATCAAAGGCGGGACGTACCGCAGCGCGGAAACGCGCTCGCGCCAGGTCGGCACCTTGCCGCCCAATCTGTCGGGTCGGCCGTGAAATCTAAAACTGCCGTGAAATCTAAAACTCATGGTAGCAATCTAATGATTATTGCGCACTTCGTTGCTAAGTCTAACGAGACTACGTCCAGCCGTAGTACCCCTCGCATTAATGATGAGGGCAGGGCATTCGGATGCTCTTTCTGTCCATTTCAACTTTACCACGCTTCGGGCATTGAAACCGAGTGACGTCCTAAGCTCTGCTCCAATATCGACCGGCGCAAGCAATGTCCGACGACGCCGCGACTCTAGCCTGGATTTCTCACAAACTGTTTTGCCGACTTGGAGAGAACTGACTTTCGTGGTTTGGAGGCCTCTTGGGAGAAGTTTCGAAGCTATCCGATCCATTTCAAGCGTTGAGTGATCGCGTTGCCCGCTCCGAGACCTTAGCCTTCCCCAGATAGTGGCGTCTTTCGACGCACCTCTCCTGTCGATCTTTACAGTCCCATCGATATCTTCGTTGTCGGATCGCTCTCTTGGTCCAGCCTCCTTCAGCAGCGAAGGGCCTGGTATGCAATCAGATTATTATAGATTTGCTTGAATACTCGCTGATAAGGATACGCGCTGGAAAAGCTCACCAGCACCCGCCTCACAGTTACTCGAACCAGAGCCCCGACCTTCAGCAGTTTCAGCCGCATCGTAGTACACTGCGCGTTTTTCAACTCCGTATCCCGAAGGCCCAGTCGTCTCAACTCGTTCATCATCACGTACGCCATTGACGAGAACCATAGCCTCAGTTGGTTCGACTTCATCCTTGCAGTCGAGGTCCGATCCGCAAACAAGCAGAGTTGCTGCTCCTTGATTCGGTTCTCCATCTCTCCGCGTGCGCAGTACTCTTTCTCGTACAATGTTTGCGCGTCCATCTCTTGCTTGCTCAACGATGTCACTACGAAGCGCGGATTGCTTCCTTTCTCAAGATGCTCGGCTTTGGCTACCACTCGCCGCGGGCGGCTCCAACTGTCCCGCGTCTGGTACATGAAATCCTTGAACACTCGCGCTGGCTTCCCAGTTCTCGCGCATTCCTGGCGAGCTTGCTCCATCTCCTGCTTGATCTCAGCTTTCAACCGCTTATTCTTAGCCTTTCCAAATATATAGTCGACGCCGTTCTGCTCGCACCAACTCATTATCGGCTCCATTCCGAAGGCGCTGTCTCCCCGTACCACAATGCGCACCCCAGGCCATCTCTCCCGCATCTGCCTGACTATCGGCCCCAACTCTTCCACCACCCCAGGTGTGTCCCCGTGATTGGCTTCCCTCAGCCGTGCGCACAACAAAAAATCTTCGCAGAATATGTACAGCGGCAGATAGCAGTAGCCCCCGTAATACGCATGAAAGAATCGTCCCTCCTGATGCCCGTGTATCAGATCATCCGTCGAGTCCAAATCTAAGACCACCCTTTCCGGCGCCTCTGGCCACGCTTCCAAAAACACTTGCACCAACAACCTTTTTACAGCCTCCTCGTTTACTCCGATCTTCTTGTAGCGCCCATCCTCTTCCGGCTTGTCTTGCCGCAACTCCATCCGATTCAGCGTGCTCTTGCCCGCCATCGGGTTCCCCTTGTCTTGTTGCCGCCGCCGCCCCTTTCCTGTCGGCTCTTCCTTGCCGATGGTGATCGCCAGTAGCGGGTCGACCCGCAGCTCATCGTGATCTATCAGGTCCTCGTATCCAAGCGCTATCCCGTATATCCGCTGTTTCAACAACTCCTCCACGCTGTGCTCACAATACCGCTGGTCCCTATGGTCGATAAAACATTCACTCAGTCGTTTCAGAATCCCCCTTTGCTTCTCCACCTCCCCCAATAGGACCACTCCCGCGTCTGAGCTTATGTGTCCCCCGTCAAACTCCCCAACTACTTCCCGCTTCCCCACCTCTTGAAATCTGTACCCCTCTCTCTTACACTCTGTCTGGTTCATTTGAACTCCCTTTTCTCGCGCTAAGTTCTTTCCTAAACAACTTATACGCTCGGAAAGGGAGTTCCCATTCTTATTTTTTGTGAGAAATCCGGGCTAGAGATACCGCTCTTCGAGGATTGCTCTGTGATGAGCGACGTGGCCTGCAGTGATGTAACCCAATGCTCGCACGGTGAATGGATTGTCGCTGGCTACGCCGGTCCGCATCCAGCCCTGGGGTGGAAGATTCTGAAAAAAGCTCAAGGTAGCGAGCCGCACCTGCCGGAACTCCTCAATATGACTGGCCCAGGAGAAATGATCAGCCTCAGCCCCACGGACAGCAATATCTTGATCGAAGCTGGGCAAAGGAGTCTCGAACCCGCGCGCAAACCATAACGCGCGGAACAGAAAGACCCGCTCACAGTCGTTGACGTGGTTCTGCACCTGGCGGATGGACCATTTGTCCGGCGCATACCGGTGAAGAGACTTGTCCTCGGAGATCCCCGACAAAAAGGCAAGGGTTTCGTCCAATTGGGTCTGGAGCGTCCCCACTATGTTGTCGCTGGAGATTCGGTCGATGTAGGTGAAGTAATACTGCGCGGCTTCGTTATGTTCTGGACGTCCGATCATGGCACTTATTCTAGCCTCGCGAATCCCGTCCGGCAAACGGAATGCCGGACGTTGCACGTCACTCTCGCTTGCGGACGACCAGGTTCCTTCCTTCATCGATGCAGACGAGTTGCATTTCGCCCGGCCGCGAGCGGGTGAATGGACAGACTAGAAAATCGCCGAAGATTTCAACATCCTGATTGATCTGTTCTTCAATCTCCTTCGGAATGTTGCGATAGCCGGCGACGGAAAACTTCTGCTCTGAGACGCCAAGCACCCGGCGAGTGCCAACCCTCCATATGCGAAGCGCGGGGGCTCCGTTGTACACCGCGAGCCTGCCTCGGACCGTGAAACACTTACCGATCAACTGTGGGTGCTGATGGCAAGGCTTCTCTCCAGTTTCACGCGCGGGGGTCTGCGCCAAGGCACAGAGAGGCGCCATGAGAAGAAACACCAATGCCGATCTACGAATCAAAAGGACCCTGCTTTACGTCCAGCTAGATTAGTCACGACGTGGCAAGAACCGCGGTCAAGACGGATGCGACCGCAGGAATAACGTACGTGTTGCGGGCCCCGGGATCAAAGAGCCTCCAGCTCTCCCGCCCCTGAACTTTGATCATTTGACGTATTCGACCCATAAAGCACCGATTGACTGTGTACCATTCTAACATGAATCGACCATCGCGAAGACGTTATCATCTTGCCAGCGGTAGTATTCGGACCCTGGAACGTCCCTCGTCTAGAACTATCAGCGCTCCGGCCTCAAGCGAGAGTGCGTGGTCTCGAAGAAGTGCGATCACAGAGTTTTCAAGGTGGCTGGGCGTTACATCCTGTGTACGGACCTGAATGACGCTCGGACTTTCAGCCTGGGTTAAGGCGAGCATAGCGCCGAAGTCCAGGTCATGGGTAAATACAACACATTCGTTGATACGCGCCCACTCCATCAACTCACTATCCTCGGCGCGCGGATCACCAATCGCTGACCAATGGACCGACTCAATGCCTTGCTTAGAGAAGACTGCCACCCAGTCAGGTGAAAGATTCATGTCGATGAGAATCTTCATGGAGTCAATAGCGGCAGCTCGATCTCTTCAGCACGCCACGCGGCGTATTCCAGAGCCTCGTGTATGTCCTCTTCCTCTAGGTAGGGATAGAGTCTCAGGATCTCTACGGGTGAATGGCCAGAGGCTATGAGCCCCACAATGGTGCCCGCCGTAACACGCAGACCACGGATACAGGGCTTCCCGCCCATGACCTTCGGATCAAAAGTGATTCTGGTTAGTTGCCTCATACGACCGATTATAACCCAAACTACCACGAATAGTTGACTCGCTCCACCATCATTGACCCGCTTATTTCGCGCTGCAGTCGCAGCTTGCGAATTCCGGAGGCGGAGACCAGGCTCGATAGGTTATCCCTGAAGAATTTCACTTCCTGTTTCGTGGTCTCCTCTTTGCTCTGATCATCCTTGCTCTCATTGTCGTTACTCCCGGCGCCGGTCTCCCCGCTGGATCCATCCAGCTTCGACATCAGCTTGTCAAAGACCGGCTTTGAATCGGAAACGCGAACCAGCGCAAACAAGCTTGCCCGGCCCTCGATGCTGGATGCGGTTACAGGTGGCGGGTTCGCCGCCGCTTGCAGGACGTCGCGGGCGAGTTCTTTGTTTGAGGCCAGTATCAGGTACTTCCCAGAAACGGAATAGGCTGCGCCTTGTTCCAGCAGAGATTGCGCCAGATACCGCACATTTGCCTCATCACGCCACTCCAATGCAGGCTCCGTGCCGGATACTACAAATCTGGCGCGCAGCTCATCAGTTATCGTCTGCTCTAGAGCGGCCCGGTCCAGAGCGCCCGCGCTTCCTAACTCGATGACCACGGCTCGCTCGAACCTCGCAAATGGCTTGCCGGCGTCCAGGCTTGACCTCGCCATTTCGCAATAGCCGGCCGGCGAGACCTTTGACAGCACGGAAGCAATAGCCTTTGCAAATCGCATATCCCGATCGGAGGTCGAGCCTTTCCGCGAGGCATTGGGCGGAGCCGGTCCCTTCCCTCCCAGCTTAGGCGCGTGCTCATCATCCACGTCCACGTCGAATCGCGTATCCAACCGGCTATACCGCTCGGTGCTCCCGTGGTCCTCACTGTTCCTCGAACTCTGGGAAGTCCCGTCGGCGGATGTCGGACCCGTAGAAGATTCATCAGGCAGCTTGCCAAACAACGACCTGGAGACCGTCGAGCCAAGGTCGTCGGTCGTTGCCGGCGCGCCGTGCACCTCAACGAACTGGGCGCTCGGCGGTACCAGCCGCATCAAACCATTTGCCTGCTCCGCGGCTATCGCGCCGTCTTTTCCCTCGTCTGTTTTCAGCACAAACCATCGCTGCTCGTGCATCCCATCCGCAGCAAAGCGTACATCGAGCAATCCGGTTTCGATATTGGCCAGCGAGTCCGCGGCCCCCTTGGACTCGTTGTGATAGATCCAATAGCTATTGAAGTGGCGGCTCTTATTCAGCTTCGCCTGATCGATCCACATCGTGATGTCGTGGGTGGCCAGGCCGCTAGCGCGCTCAGAGGTAGCCATGACGTCTGCAAGAAGCGAATCCGTTCCAGCGGCCTTTGCATTGCCCAGGGCCCTGATCATCAGTCCCTCCGTGGTGGTCACGATCAGCCTGCCGCCCGCATACGCGAAGCAGAACTGCTCATTCAACCGGCCTCCATCGGTAGTCACGTCATGAACGTAGTACGCGCTGTCACCGGACGCACGTTCCTGAAACTGGGGAGCCTCTTTGAAGAGCGAGGTCGCCACCGCCTGAGCCCGCGGCATCTCGGTTACAAATACGAGCTCGAGCTTTCCAATGTCATAAACCGAGACTGCAGATAGTCCGCCTGCAAGCTCCGCCAACCGGTCCTCGCCAAGTCCAAACCCAATCGCTTTCTCAAAATCAGCTTTTCGGTCCTGTAGCTTCACGTAGATTCGCGATCCTGCAAACGATGTGAAGCTGGGGCTCTTATAGAAGCGATCACGCACGGGTGACGCGAGCCATCGCTTCATAACCGCCGAGAGGTCGCGAGTCTGAACGTAGACCATGGCTCCGCGCGGCATTACGGCGGCGAGCTTGAGCTGCTCTGCCAGAGGACGGACCTGCTGGCCATCCGAGCGATGCGATATGGCGGCCAGAGCCAAAGCGACCAGTAAAACTAATCTGCTGATTCTCATAGGGCTATCCGTTACTCGTACTGTTGCCACACGAACACGCTAGAAGCGGGCTCTGCCCGGAGTTTGGACACTCGCGAAAGGCGGAGCCTTTGGAGTGCGTCGCCTTGTCGCCGCTTTTCTCGCGCGCGGAGCGCGCCCGCGAGGCTGGGAACGAGCACATGCTTCCAGCGGGCTAGCGCGTCGCGTATACCGATTCGGTCGCGTTCTTCCAATCTATATGGAACACGACGGCGTTCTTCGCCTCCCAGGCTTTTCGCGCCACCATCAGATCAGCCAGCTTCTTGTCGATCGCGGCTTTGTCGGCAACCGCCGCATCCAGCGCCCGCAATCGCTCCAGGGCAATGGCCCTGTCGTACCTACCCAGCCGGGCGGCAGCTTCCACGAGGGCAACGACGATGCCGGCCTGCGCTCTCGCGGCTCCGGCCTCGTTCAGCTCCGACAGAGTCTGCAGTCCGGGACTACCAGGCGTCCTGGGTTCGGGAGAAGGCTCGAACACGACGTTAAGAGTCTTGTTGGAGTCCGCCCCGTCGCCCGCCTTTAGGGCATTCTTGATCGCGGCGGTGATCAGCGGCCGTTGTCCAGGCGGCTGGTCCTCAACCATCCTGATCGCAGCCAACTCCCGTCCCATGCGGCTGTAAAGCGAGATAAGCTCAGCCGCTGGACCTGGAGCCTTGAACAGGATCGCATCTGTCATCACGCCATCGGCATCCAGGTAGACCGCCCGTTCAAAAGCGATCAGAGCATCCTGGTCCCGCCACTCGGCAAGGGACAGGCGCCCAAGCTTTAACTGAGCGACCGCCGCAAGTCCTCCGGCGGTGATTCGCGAAAGAGCCGCGCGCGCGTCCGCGCTGGCGCCGCCTGCCTCGGCGATGGCTGCTCGCATCAATGCGGCGCCCGCATCCCCGGCAGCCGCTCTCTGATCCAAAGAGGCCACTCTGCGAAAAGCTTCCGCGGCGTCGGCGTGCGCGATGTCGCCCGCTATTTCGGCGGCTTGCGCCCGCACAGTGTTCGAAGTCGCCCTGCGCGCCATCAACGCGATTATGCGATCCAGAGCGTCGCCGTTCTTGCCCGTTGCCGCGACCAGACGGGCCAGTTCTAATCCATTAATTGCATCATCGGGATTGGCGAGCGCGATCTGCTGCCTGAACTCTATGGCGTCGGCATAGCGCCCGATCCTTGCGGCTGTCTCCGAGGCGAGTTGCAATGCCTTCCCGTTATCTGTCGAGCGCTCGATCATCGCGCGGAGCAGCCTCGCCGCTTCATCCCCACGTCCGCGCCGGGCTTCGATTTCAGCCAGTCCCGCCAACGTTGTCTCGTCCGGAAACCGCGACTGAGCGGCCGCCTGATAAGCATCATAAAGCAGATCGTCAGCTTCTGCTGTCTTATGTTCCGCCACCAGCAACGAGTATGCTTTCAAACACTGCGTGTTCAAATGGTCCGCATCAAATCGCGGACCCCCACGGTCCGGCGAGGATTTCTCTTTTAAACCGCAATATCGCCTCAACGCTGCAACGCCCTTCGCTGCGTCGCCGCCTCGCAGGTCTATCAGCGCCGACGCGAGGGGCAGCCAGTTGTAGCGGTCTTCAGACCTGGAGCCGCTGGAGTCGTCGCTTCCGCCGTTGCTTTCTGTCGCGAGGCCAAGTTCGCTTTG
>Ga0210410_10005886_pt1 | contig 10652 bp, 8 predicted proteins | sample IncBWC4MmetaG_FD_161058 | JGI IMG/M metagenome (GOLD analysis project Ga0210410, IMG submission 161058) | Forest soil microbial communities from Barre Woods Harvard Forest LTER site, Petersham, Massachusetts, United States - Inc-BW-C-4-M | ecosystem: Environmental > Terrestrial > Soil >... | reverse complement strand
CGGCAAACTGAAATACCTGCTCCAGTTGGCGAGCGATTAAATCCCACGTGAATCGCCGCGCACACTCTTGCGCGCAAAGGCCAAGGTTTCGCCGCAAATTTGAATCGTTTCGCAGACGTCCGACTGCCGCACCGAGCGCCGCCGCGTCTGCCGCGGGAACGAGCAATCCGTTTCGCTCATTCTCGATCAAATCGGCCATACCGCACGTATTTGTCGTAACCACAGGCATCGCCGCAGCCATGGCTTCGAGCAGAGTCAGCGGCATGCCTTCGACCAGCGAGGGAAACACAAAAATATCATGCGATGCATAGAGCGCGGGCATCGCGTCGCGTGAGAGAAAGGGCAGGACCGAGATGCGGTTGCGAATTGCCGCGGGGAAATACACTTTCACTTGGTCTTCAGTGACGATGCACCCTGCGACTGTGAGTTGGATTTCCTCCGAACGAGCAGCCAGGGCAGCGAATGCATCCACAAGGTAGTGGACTCCCTTCCGGTCGAGCCAGGTTCCAACATAGAGCAGGCGGTTCGCGGGAACATCCGTGAATATTCGCGGCTGACAAAATTCCTCATTCACGCCGTTGGGAACATACCAGATTCGACCGGGCGGATGGCCATACTTAAGTTCCGAAAGAATCCACCCTTCGCGGTTGGCTACGGCGCCAAAATTGGCCGTAGAAATGGACAAATCGTACATGCTCTGGTGGTAGACCCGGTGCCAAACACGATTTTTCCAGGCGAAGTTGGTTGCCCGGCCCTTCTTCTGTTCCAATTTCATAGCCCGTGCGAATCTTTCCTCGCTGCCCTGCATGGTGAACACGTAAGGAGGGAGTTCGGCGGAAGGAAACCATTTGCGGGAGAGTCCAAAGACACAGCCCCAGGGTGCGTGCACGTTTACAACATCGTAGTGCCGGGGTTCCCGCCGGATTCGGGAAGAAACGGCCGCGGCAAACTCCAGATCGCGGAATCGAGCGGGCCAGCGCGGATGCGGCAAAACATCATCGAAGAACCAACAGTCAACCTGGTGCCCAAGTTTTTGAAGTTCTTTGGCGTGGTTGAAGACCACTCCTGCGGCTCCGGCTTCGCGCTTTCGAAGTGCCCCAATGGCAATCAGAATTTTCAACGCGAAGACCCTTGGTGCGCTTGATCATCCCTTTCGATATGTTCCATCTCGGGGAACGGAAGCCATCTTTCCCGAAGGCGGAGGTACCACCGACTTTGGGCCAGCGTTTTCTGCGTTCGATAAAACTTCCTGGGAGGAACAAGCAGGGCGGTCAGCAGGGTCAGCGACTTGAAAATCCGGTGGGCCGCGAGGGTATTCGGGTGCGTCACGCGATAAAGTTTCCACTCCGCGGCCACGGTCTCCCAGGGCCAGCCCCCGTCCAGGCTCAGCCGCAGTTGATCCGCACTGGCCTGCGTGTAATCGAGGAGCGCGTGACGTACTTCCGAATCGACTGCCAATTGCGTCAGGCGCCGCGAAAGCGTTTCCGCAAGAGTCGCGAGCGACCTTTGTTTGCGGCGCAATTTCTCCGGGGTCGCATCAAAAATATGAAATGCATTGTCCGCATGTACTCGATAGTAGGTTAGCGCCTCCGGCAAAATCCGTGTGGGCATCAAGACCGAAGCGAGCGTATAGATGTACTCATCCGCCTGGATTTGAATTTCTGCTGGAATCGGGCCAATCTGCTGCGCAAGGGTTCTCCGCACCGTCATGCGGCTGGTACCCATAAACGCGCAGCGCCTTCGGAACAAGAGTGCGCCGGACATCTCATTTGCCTGGAAACAAAAGCCGTCGCGAAGGACTTCGGTCTTTTGCGTTCCATCCGGAAGAACAGTGATGATGCCGTGGCCAACGAAGCCAACTTTCGGGTCAGCGGCCATCACGTTTGTGACGCGCGTCAGTTTACCGGGCGCCCACCAGTCATCGGCATCCAGAAATGCGATCAGCTCGCCCTTGCACTCAGGGATGGCGTGATTAAAGGCGGAGGCTTGACCCCCGTTGGGTTTGCGAAGAATCCGGATTTGGTGCGCGAACTTGCGAAGAATTTCCGGGGTGCGGTCGGTGGACCCATCGTCCACCACCAGGATTTCACGGTCGGCGGCCGGGAAATCCTGCGACAACACGCTCTGGATCGCTTCTTCGATGAAGCGTTCGTGGTTATACGTATCGATCAATACGCTGACGAACGGCGTGGTCATCAATAATCCGGAATCGTGCTGGGAGCAAACACATTTAGTGTACGTCAAATGGAAACGGCGAGGGTAGAGGACTGCCAGAGGCCTATTTCAACTCGTAGTCCCCAATATACGTTTCACGGCTGATGCCGAGCATGCTGAGAAAAAACGAGGAGAAAATGATCTGAACGCCAAGGAAAAGCCAGGTGGACCAGAAAAGAATCTGGCGAATCTGATAGAGAGGCCCGAAGCCGCCGGCCGCCCATCCCCAGGTGATGCGGGCGCATCCGATCAGGCCGGCGAGGAAAAGCTGGCCCCCGAACAGCAATCCCGTTTCCAGTCTGATCCGCTTGAGAAGGCGCTTCAATGATATGGTGCCACGGTCAAAGCGCGCAGCATAGCTGAACACTTTCGCGAAAGCGCCGATGGAGAGAATCTGCGCGCCAAGAAGCGTGAAAATGACTCCAAAGACCATGGTATGAACGTCCAGCGTGACGCGGGAAGTGAGCCGCCGAGGGCCAGACACAAGCCAGAAGACCAAGGCGAGGCCGCAAGTGAGAAGAATGCCGCCGGGCAAGAGATAAAGCCAGTTGGGCGCGTAAAGAAGCATGAAACGGAGACTGCGCCATCCGTCGCGAAAGCTGCGGAGATGGGGCGGACGGCCGCGCTTGTCGGGCCAGAGGATGATGGGAATTTCGGAGATGCGGGCCCCGATCTGGCTGGCTTTGATGACAAACTCGAGGGCAAATTCCATTCCCGAACTACGCAAATCCAATTTGTCGTAAAGAGCGCGGCTGAACCCGCGCATGCCGCAATAGCTGTCTCCCACCCGCGCATGAAAAAGGAAATTGACCAGCCAGCTTAGTCCCGGATTGCCAAAATATTGGTGCAACGGAGGCATGGCGCCGGGCTTGATACCGCCGCGGAAGCGATTGCCCATGACAAGGTCATAGCCCCGGCGCAGTTCGTTGACGAAATTGGGAACCTCGCCAAAATCGTAGCTGTCGTCGGCATCGCCCATGATGACATATTCGCCGCGCGAGGCGGCGATGCCCGCTTTCAGGGCCGCACCGTATCCCCGCTCGGACACGTGAAGCACGGTGGCGCCATTAAATTCGGCGATTTGAACGGAGCCGTCCGTCGAACCATTGTCCGCGACGATCACCTCGCCGCGGAGTCCCGCTTTGCCAAAGGAAGAGATCGCTTTCTCAACACAGAAAGCCAGGGAGTTGGCCTCGTTCAGGCAGGGAATGACCACAGACACGTCCAGCTCGCTGCCGGTGTGTTGGACCTCTGACTCCGTTTCCTGGGTCGGGACTTGTGCCTGTTCGTTGATCCTCATGTCCGATTCAGTGGTCGATTGGGCATTCCACGTTTCTTGAGCTTTGCTATGCTGGGCGTCTCTGGCTAGGAGGAATAGGGCGAGTTTACGCCCGAAAACAATATATCACGATGGAGCAATACAGAATCCTAGGATCACATCGATCTCACAGAGCAATATTCGAGGTTTCCCAGCGTCTCTCAGGACGCTTACGAAGCTTTTAGCCGCTCCTCCCCAACTATGATTGCATCGCCATGGCTCAGAACGCGACATTGACCGGTGCTTACGCAGGCGAGTAACATCATACGATTGACGCACTCGGCCTCATGCTTTCTATGAAGATGGCTGTGCTTTCGAGCTGATTTTATTTTCCTGGAACGTAGACGACAAGGAATGCTTTCTGCATCGGAATTCGGTGGTCAACAACGCGGCGGCCTCCATTCGACGGCAAAGCCACCCCTCGCTCGTGAAACCTGGAATATTGTTGTCAGCCTTTGGCTGGCGGTAGTTCTCGGACTGTTTTTGGTGATTCGGATCCTGCATTCAGAAACCTTCACTCACCTGCTTCGGAAATTCGTAGCACCCTGACAATCGATGATTGTTCTCTATATACAAGCGGTCGCGTCCGTGGCATTTCTCGCGTTGGCGGCCGCCGGGGCGGGTTGCTGGATCGGGCGGCTTCTGCCAAAAACCATGACCTCGCTGGATCGCGCGGCGCTGGTTCTCCTGGGAGGTCTCGGTGTTCTGGGAACGTCTCTCTTCCTCATCGGGCAATTTAATTTTTCCCGGACGATTATCGTCTGCGTCTTGACCGTCGCCGGGGCATTCGGGATTGTACCGATGTCAGGGATTGTGCGCAGCGCATTCCTGGCTTGGAAGCGCCACCCAGTCCCCAAAGTCCCCGCTGCGGCAATCATTTTTGTATTGATCATTACCGCGACCGCGGGGCTCGCTGAAATCGTTGGGGATTGGGGCAACGATGCAATCTCGTACCACCTGCTTGGCCCCAAAGTTTGGTTGCGCGATGCGCTCATACGCCCGGTTCCAGACAATTGCCTTACGTCCTTCCCGCAGGTTGCCGAGACTCTTTTTGCAGCCCTGCTAAGCGTGGGGGGGAATCGCGCCCCCGGTTTTTCCGCGAGTTTAACGATTGCACTCTTTCTGCTGATCGTCGCGGCCATCGGCTTGCGCGCAGGACTGGGTCTTCATGGCGCGTGGTGGTGCATGGCGATCCTGGCCACCATGCCGGCAGCGTACGCGGGGGGGCATTCCTGCTTCATAGACGTCGTATACGCCAGCTTTGTGATCGCCGCCGCGCGCGTGGCACTGGATGCTCGAACTCCGAGGGATTTTGTGACATTGGGACTTTTCTGCGGATTCGCGATGGGGACTAAGTACACCGGGATTCTAGCAGCGGCGGCGGTATTCTTCGTGGTTTTATTCATGCGGTTCATGCGAAGGGCATCACTGAATGGCAGCCGCTGGCCGATACTGCGGAATTTGGGTATCGCAGGCTTCATTGCGTGCGCGATTGCTTGTCCTTTTTACCTTCGCAACTGGATCCTGCTGGGGTCTCCCATTTATCCTGCGCCCCTAGCGCTTTTCCGTTTTTTCCACCCGAGATATATGTCGGCAGACGCTGTCCGGCAAATGCAGCTTTTTCTCTGGCAGCGCGGCGAGGGACTCGGGCGTGACCCGCTCGCTTATCTTTTGCTGCCTTTCAATCTCACGTATCACACGTCGAGATTCCACGGCGCCGGCGGGATCGGCCTGGCGCCGCTTGCCTTCGGACCATTCGCCCTCCTGCTGGCTGCACGGAATAGTGTCACAAGGGCACTCTCTCTGCTTGCATTCCTCCTCACAACTCTTTGGTTCGTGCAGCAGGAGTCTCGCTACCTGATGCCTGCCTACGCCATTATGGCCGTTCTCGCCGTGCTGGGCTGGAGATGGCTTCTGGCGACCACGGGAAAACCGGGACATGCGCTCGCAGCCGCGGTGATGGCGCTCTCCCTATCATATGGCTGCTTTATGATCGCAGCGGGGAGGCGAGACGACTTGCATGCCGTGGTCTCTCCTTCCTTCGCGCTACAATTCCGGAAGGAGCATATCCCTTTCCACGAGAGTTTCGACTATCTGAACCGCGTTGATTCCGTACACAAGGTTTTAATCCTTGATCGGAGCGTGCCCCCCTACTACCTCGACCACAGCTATCTCAAGCCTTTTGGTACCTGGGGTGAACGAGTTTTGCCCTACGCCACGAGCGCTGACGACGTAATGCCCTATTTAAGGGAGCTGGGCATTTCGCATATTCTGGACGTTAACTCAAGTGTTGGGACATTCCAGATACCGCCAAACTTTCCCGGATTGCAGTTGGTCCTGGAGCTCCCGAGCCAGCGCGTTTATCGCATCACGGATTGAATTTCCGACGATTCGAGGGCCATTTATTTCTGACGGAGGCGCCCGAAAGCCCGGCTAATTCTTGCTGTGTGTTCATCTGCCGAGCGGCCCACTGATACCAGGGGCTGGAGGTGTCATCGTACTCGGAATTCAGTTGGTGATAGCCGGAGTGCCAGGCGTCGTATTCGGTTTGCAAACACATGCAGAAATTCCCAGCCGTTCCAACCACGCAATGTGAGGTTTACGCACGCTACGGCCGCTCCACGTTCCGAGCAGTCCTCTTGTCCGTCTGATGGTCGATGATCTGGCGGAGAATTTCGTCGAGGCCGATGGTGATGGACCAGTTGGGATAGTGAGAGCGGAATTTGGCGAGATTCGAGATGTAGCAGATGTGGTCACCGGTGCGATTCTGATCCACATATTTCCATTGCAGCTTCTTGCCGCTCATCTGTTCGATTTTAGCGATGGCCTCCAGCATGGACACGCTGTTCTCGCGGCCTCCCCCAAGATTGTAGACCTCGCCCGGCCGCGGATTCGCCGCGAACTCCTCCACCGCCCGAACCACATCGTGGCTGTGAATGTTGTCGCGAACCTGTTTGCCTTTGTAGCCGAACACCGAGTATGTGCCGCCGCTGAGTGCAACCTTCACCAAGTAAGACAGAAAACCGTGCAACTCGACGCCGGAATGCGAAGGGCCGGTAAGGCAACCGCCGCGGAACACGCCGACCTTCATGCCAAAATAGCGGCCGTATTCCTGCGCCATCAGATCCGCGGAAGCCTTTGACGCGCCGAAGAGCGAGTGGAGCGTGCGGTCGATGCGGCAATGTTCGTCGATGCCGTCGTAGTCCTCGGGCCGCGCGTACTCCCAGCGCGTTTCCATCTCCTTCAGCGGCAGCTCATTCGGAGCGTCTCCATAAACTTTGTTGGTGCTCAGGAAAACGAATATGGCTTCCGGACAATGCAGCCGCGTGGCCTCCAGCAAATTCACGGTTCCCAGGGCGTTGACCTCGAAGTCGAGGATCGGGATGTCGCGAGCCTTGTCGTGGGAAGGTTGCGCGGCGCAATGAACAATCAGGTCGAACTTCTGCTTGCGGAAAAGTTCTTCGAGGGCGATGCGATCGCGAATGTCCGCGTTGAAGTGCGTGAAATTCCGGGTGACATTGCGAAGGCGTTCCAGGTTCCAGGCGGTGTCACCGGGCTCGCCGAAAAAAACACGGCGCATGTTGTTGTCCACGCCGATCACCTTGTGTCCCTGGCGGTCAAAATGCTCCACGGCCTCGGAGCCGATCAGTCCGCTCGAGCCGGTGACCAAAATCGTCTTCATACCGAGGAGTTACCCTTCTGACGCAAGCCGATGCGATGACGCAAGGGCCGAGTCACATCTAAAAAGCGATACCATGCGGGAGAAAGGCGATCGTAAGCGTCCTGCCTCGCCTGAAAATACCAGGCGCGATGATTCCGCTGCAATCCATCGTTCGTCAGCAGGTGCGTGGCGTTATCCAGGGTGCGGAACTTGCGGCGGTTTTCCAGAAGCGCGTAATTCTCCTGCGCTTCTTCGCCTTCCCACACGCCCTTCTCTCCCTCGGGATGGTACCCATAATCGTGATTCTGGTGCACCGCGCAAACGACGGCCGAGACATCAATCAGCCTGGCGCCGGAACGCAAGGCGTGCCAAAGCAGCCAGTTGTCCCAGCCGGGCCGGCCGATCACAAACTCCGGGATTTGTTTGTGGAAAAGCCCCTTGCGAAAGACGAAGTAATCAATCCACTGGGATGGCCGCTGGCGATTCGCCTGTATCGCCAGTTTTCGCACTTCATCCTGCCAGCCGATGTTTTTGAAGGTGAGCGGTTCGCGAATATCAACGTCCCAACGGCGCCCGGCCAGCAGAAACGGCTCGGTAGCAGCGGCGACGCGCTTGACCGCAGCCGGAAAATCATCGAGCAAAAGAATGTCGCAATTCAGGTGGCAGAGCAGATCGTGGCGCGCAAGCTCGTGTGCCTGGTCGTAAATACTGGCCAGATATTTCGTGCCATAGCGATTCTTGCCGACCGCCGGCACATGATGAATACCCAGGTCGGCGCATACCTGCGCGGCGCCAGCGTCATCGCCAAAAAGCAGGATCTCCACATCGGGGTGGACCTGCTGCCAACTTCGCAGGGCGTTCCGCTGGATCACATTGATGTGACCGATAAAAGGCTTTGCCGTTGTGAACAACGTGAGCATGAGTATCTCTTACTGGCTGGAGGAAGCGGCGGCTTCTCGACTCAAAAAATATGCAAATGCCGCGAACCTCAAAATGATATCCGGAATGAAAGGATTGCGCCAATTCTCCGAAGCCGTCCCGGGCTAAACTTCCTGCAGAAAAGGGCGGATCCGTTCCAGTTTCTCATTGGGAACAGCCACAAGGTTATGGTCGTAAGAGCCAAGCGTGCGATCCGCAGCCACCAGTTTGCCTTGGGCAACCGGCTCAAACCAACGAAATTCCTTCTCCTCGAGGTAAGCGAGGATCTCCCGAGCGGCGTAGCCCCAGGCTTTTGTGCGCAGGTCCGAAACTTCCGCCAGGATAACGGGACGCTGAGAGGAGTTCAGCAAGCCTGACGCGCCCTGGAGGACTGAGAATTCCGCGCCTTCGACATCCATCTTGAGGAAGTCGACGTTCTGCAGACCGCGCTCCTTCAAGAATTCATCGAGTGGCTCGATTTCCACTTCGACGGAGACCGTGGCAGGGACGCCGTCTGGCCGCCGAAGGCTGTTGCAGCCATCCTGATTCCCCTCCACGAGAAACAATTTGGCCCGGCCGGTGTGGGCGCCAAGAGCGTTCGAGTGGATGGTCAGATTTCCACAGCGGTTCAAGCGGAGGTTCCGCTGCAGCCGTGCACGCTCGCGTGGGGAAGGCTCAAAGGAGTGGACAGCCCCACCGGGATGCACTGCACGCGAGGCTATCAGTGAATAGAATCCGTGGTGAGCCCCGATATCGAGGACCGTCATTCCTGGTTGAAGATACCGTTGAAAGAATTGCGCTTCCGCGTGTTCAAAAAGGTCATAAAGAATGCGTTGGTCCAACTCGCTATCTCCGGCCAGGTACCAGGCGCCACAGGACAACCGAATGGGAATCGGGAGCGACCGGAATCGAGATTGAAGACGAGCCATTACCGAGAGATATTGTTGCTTCCACGGCTTCCTGGAAAACCTAAGTAGCCGGCGCCAACCGGAGAGGTCGCCCGGAGCAGCAGAGTCATTTGGGGGAGAATGGACTGCGCCGCTCATGATTCACTCGACGCTGAAGCCGGAGAGATATCCAGCTTCGAGGGGATATTCAGAATTCCGGCGTACTCATCCCGATAGTGCGTGACCGGAATTGTAATCACCTGCATCTGCGGGATACATTCCCAATCGTCAATCCGCTCGCCGGATTCGTAGAGAGAAACGCGCCAGGAATATGCACCCGGCCGCAAAGGCAGGGAGGGCAGTGTGTAGCGGAACTCGTGAAGTCCCGGATCAAGGGTGATTCCATCCACCGCATCACCCCAAAGCAATTGCCGGGATTGGTCATAAAGAGCGATACCGTGATGAACGCCGTGGAGCGGCGAATTGACGCGCAGCAGGAAGCTGAATGAGGTCTCTACGTCAGAACTCAGAATGTGCTGGGAACCCTGGCTGGAACCGGTCAGCTTCCAATGGAGGAATTGCGCCCTTCCGTGCGAGGGGCGGACGTCATCGATGCCCCCGGCTGACATATCGGCTTCATAAGCTCCGACGACATCCGTAGTGGGGCCGATTTGACGGAGAACGCCGCCATCGATCCAAGCGACTCGCTGGCAAAGGCGGCGAATCTGGTTGAGTTGATGGCTGACGAGAACAATCGTGCGGCCAGCGCGGGCGACGTCTCCCATTTTTCCGAGACACTTGCGCTGGAATTTGATGTCCCCGACGGCGAGGACTTCGTCAACCAGGAGAATTTCCGGCTCCAGGTGTGCGGCAACGGCAAAGGCCAGCCGGACATACATGCCGCTGGAATAATGCTTTACCGGAGTGTCAATGAATTTTTCGAGTTCAGCGAAGGCCACGATTTCATCGAATTTGCCGGTGATTTCCTGCTTGCTCATGCCCAGAATCGCGCCGCTCAGATAGGTGTTCTCGCGTCCGGTGAGTTCCGGATGGAAGCCGGTGCCGACTTCCAGCAGGCTGCCGACGCGGCCGTGAATCTCCGCCCAGCCCTCGGTGGGCCGGGTGATACGGGAAAGAATTTTGAGCAGAGTTGTCTTGCCGGAACCGTTGCGACCAATCAGCCCCAGCACTTCGCCCTCGCGCACCTGAAGGGAGACATCCTTCAGAGCCCAGAACGATTCAGGTTTCTGCCGCTGAAACACGCTCCATGGAGAGCGGACTGCGCGCGCCAGGGTGTCGCGAAGAAGCCCCGAGGAAGCCAGGGCCCCCCGCTGGTAGCGCTTGCTGAGGCCTTCGGCTTGGATGACGGCGGTGCTCATACGCGATCCGCGATGCTTCCTTCCATGTGATTGAAAAACAGAAGGCCACCCAGGGTCAGCATGATGACGATTCCCACGGATGCAAAGAGGCTGGAGGCCGGCGGGGGCCCTGTCGCGGTGAGGCTCCAGCGGAAGCCGTCGATGACGCCGGCCATCGGATTCAATCCATAAAACCAGCGGTAGCGCTCGGGAACCATTGAGCTGGAATAGTAGACGGGAGAAGCGAGCGTCCAGAACTGCACGATGAAGGGGATCAGATATTTTACGTCACGATA
>Ga0210410_10005885_pt1 | contig 10653 bp, 9 predicted proteins | sample IncBWC4MmetaG_FD_161058 | JGI IMG/M metagenome (GOLD analysis project Ga0210410, IMG submission 161058) | Forest soil microbial communities from Barre Woods Harvard Forest LTER site, Petersham, Massachusetts, United States - Inc-BW-C-4-M | ecosystem: Environmental > Terrestrial > Soil >... | reverse complement strand
GGTGAAGACTTGATACGGATTGGAGCCGCCTTTGTTGCCGGCAAGCGGCACAAGAAGCCCGCGCCGCACATAGAAGCGGATCGTGTCGCGCGACAGCCCGGTGGCGTGGGCGAATTCGGAAATCAGTATGGGGTATGCTCCGGCCCAAGCTTGACCGTGGACTTTGGTCCACGGTTATAAAGCATGCCTGTGCAGGTGTGGAGCGACAGTCGGGACGGCACAGATGGACAAGACAGCTTTCGTGACCGGCGCATCCGCCGGGATCGGCGAAGCCACGGCGCGCGCGCTCCTTGCCGCCGGCTATCGTGTTTTCGCGGGCGCCCGACGCCTCGACCGCATGGCCGGCCTCGCCGCCGCCGGCGCCACTTTGCTCAAGCTCGACCTGACGGACGATGTTTCGATCGTCGCCGCGGTGAACACGATCAAGAACGAGGCGGGACGCATCGACGTCCTGGTCAACAATGCCGGCTACGGCTCCTACGGCGCGCTGGAAGACGTGCCGGTCGACGAAGGGCGGCGGCAATTCGAGGTCAATGCGTTCGGGCTGGCACGGCTCTGCCAACTGGTTCTACCGATGATGCGCGCACAGAGATCCGGCAAGATCGTCAACGTCACTTCGATCGGCGGAAAAATCTGGGAGCCACTGGGAGCCTGGTACCACGCCACCAAGTTCGCGGTGGAGGGTTTGAGCGACTGTCTGCGCGTCGAGGTCGCGCCCTTTGGCGTCGATGTGATCGTCATCGAACCGGGCGCGATCCGCACCGAATGGGCCGGCATCGCACGCGACGGCCTGCTGCAGATGTCGGGCGGCTCCGCTTATGCGGAGCTTGCGAAACGGCATGCGCGAATGCTTGCGACCGCCGACACATCGAGCCTCGCCTCGCCGCCGGAAGTGGTCGCGCGCACCATCGTGCGCGCCGTCACCGCGCGGCGCCCGAAAACCCGCTACGCCACCGGCGGCGGCGCGCGCACGATTTTGTTTCTGCGCAAGATCCTGCCGGACCGGATGTTCGACCGGCTGATCTGGCGAGTAACGCAGGGGGCCGGGTGAGACGGCACGTGCGAGAGCTAGCCGCTTCGACGATAAGATTCCGATGCACGTCAGGGCACAAGCCCGGGTGCGTCGAGCGGCTTGATATGGTCGGCTATCCAGCCGGCCAGTCCTTTCTCTGACATCTCGCCGGACGCCAGGCCAAGGATAATCACGGTAGCCTGCTCGCGCGGAGCATCGAGATCAAACCCGTTGAGTCCCAGAAACACGATCATTGACGCAAGCGCGGTCCGCTTGTTGCCGTCGACAAACGGATGATTGCGCGCGATGCCAAAACCATAGGCTGCAGCAAGATTGGCCAGGTCAAATTCGCCATAGGTGAATTTGTTGATCGGCCTCGCCACGGCTGATTCCAACAAACCCAGATCGCGGATGCCCTCTGCTCCGCCAAACAGTGCCAGTTGCTCGGCGTGAAAATCGAGGACGATGCCAATCTCGAGCCATTCCGGCTCTTTCACTTGGCCAGCGCCTTGTACGTGTCAGCGTACTTGCGGAAAGATCGCCGCGCGATCTCCATCGCCTTGGCATGCTTCGGGTCGTAGGGACTTAACTTGATGCTGCGCTCGGTGTGCTCCACAACGTGAAGCTTGTCCCCTTCCTTCAATTTGGGGCGAGCAAGCAATTCCTTTGGCAGAATAAGTCCAGTCGAGTTGCCGATTTTCTTGATCTGAAGGACGATCCCATCCTCGTCCTTTGCACCTGACGCTTCTTTCATGGTTGCCGCTCCGCAGGCGTTATACAATATGTATAACGCGCCAAAACGGCACGTTCAACACTTGTTTTACGGACTGCAAGTATCTGTTAGCTTAAGCGTTCCAGCTCGTCGATCATGCGCTCGATGACGCCGAGCCCGCCTTGCCAGAAGGATGGGTCGCGCGCGTCGAGACCGAAAGGCGCGAGCAGCTCGGAATGATGCTTGGTGCCGCCCGCCGCGAGCATGGCGAGATAGCGCTCGGCGAAGCCCTCGGCGGCGTGCTCGTAGACCGCGTAGAGCGAGTTCACCAGGCAATCGCCGAAGGCGTAGGCATAGACGTAGAAGGGCGAATGGATGAAGTGCGGGATATAGGCCCAGAAGGTTTCGTAGCCGGGCTTGATCTCGATCGCCGGGCCTAAGCTCTCGCGCTGCACGTCTAGCCACAATTCGCCGATCCGATCGGCGGTGAGTTCGCCATTCTTGCGCTCAGTATGGACTGAGCGCTCGAAAGTATAGAACGCGATCTGCCGCACCACCGTGTTGATCATGTCCTCAACCTTGGCGGCGAGCATTGCCTTGCGCTCTTTCTTGTCGCCGGTGGCGGCAAGCAATTTCCTGAAAGTCAGCATCTCCCCGAACACGCTCGCGGTCTCGGCGAGCGTCAGCGGGGTCGGCGCCATTAGCGCGCCATTTGGCGCGGCCAGCACCTGATGCACGCCGTGGCCCAACTCGTGCGCCAGCGTCATCACATCGCGCGGCTTGCCCTGATAGTTGAGCAGCACGTAAGGGTGCGCCGACGGCGTGGTCGGATGGGCGAACGCGCCCGGCGCCTTACCGGGACGCACCGGCGCGTCGATCCAGCGCTCGTCGAAAAAGCGCTCGGCGATGGCGGCCATTTTCGGCGAGAAGGCGCCATAGGCGGTGAGCACCGTGTTGCGCGCTTCGATCCATCCGACGGTGCGGATCGGCACTTGCGGCAGCGGCGCGTTGCGATCCCAGTGCGGCAGCTTCTTTTTGCCGAACCAGCGCGCCTTGAGCGCGTAGTAGCGGTGCGACAGCTTCGGGTACGCCGCGCGCACGGCCGCGACCAGCGCGTCGACCACTTCGCGCTCGACCCGGTTCGAAAGATGACGATCGTCGGCGATATCGGCAAAGCCGCGCCAGCGGTCGGAAATCTCCTTATCTTTGGCGAGCGTGTTGGTGATCAGCACGAAACCCTGGATATTGTCCTTGAAGGTCAGCGCCAAAGCCTCCGCCGCGGCCTTGCGTTTTGGGCCGGAGCGGTCCTGCAACAGATTGAGCGTCGGCTCGATGGCGAGCGGCTTGCCGCCGACCTTGAAACGGAGGTTGGCGATAGTGGCGTCGAAATGCCGGTTCCAGGCGCCCGAAGCGGTCATCGCCTTTTCGTGGAAGAGCTGCTCGACGCGGTCTTCGAGCTGATAGGGACGATAGCGCCGCACGTCCTCGAGCCACGGCCGGTAATGGCCGAGCGCCGCGTCGCTCATGGCCGCTTCGAGAAGCTTGTCGTCGATGCGGTTGAGCTCGAGCGTGAAGAACAGAAGGTGCGTGGAGGCGGCGGTCAGCCGCTCCTGGACGTCGCCATAAAATTTGGTGCGGGCCGGATCGACGGTGTTGCCGGCATGCAGGAGCCCGGCATAGGAGCCGATGCGGCCCATCAGATCGTCGATCGCCTCATAGCGCTGCACGGCTTCCGCCAGCGCGCTGCCGGCCTCCGGCGATTGCGCCAATACGGCAAGCTTGCCCTTGAAGGCTTCCTCGAACGCGAGGCATTCGGAATCGATCCGAGCGAGATCGCGCTTGATGGCGGGATCATCGAGCCCGGAATAAAGATCGGCCAGGTTCCACTCCGGCAATGCGCCGAGCGCCGAGCCCGATTTTGGAAGTGCCGCTTTGCGGCCGGCCGGGCTATTCTTCACCGGGCTGTTCTTGGCCGGGTTATTCTTGGCCGGGTTATTCTTGGCCTGCCGCTTGACCGCTATTGCTTTTGATTTGGAACGGACGATGGCTTTGGAAGGCATGATCCTGTCGGGCGCGTGAATGACGTTGAATGGGTGGATGTTTGGAGCCGCGTGTATCAAATCTTTTGGCCGAACCGGGCTTCATGTGGCGCAGCATTAAGGCAGGCGCAAGTCCGCCAGTCCGCCCGCGCGCCGCTAGCCGGTATTGATCATGGCAAAGGTACTCATTCCGATCCCGCACCGCGATTTCGATCCGAGCGAAGCGGCGGTGAGCTGGAGCGTCCTAAAGCGCCTTAACCACAGCGTCGCCTTCGCCACGCCGGACGGAAAGCCCGGCCAAGCCGACGACCTGATGCTCACCGGCGAAGGTCTCGACATCTGGGGCTTCATCCCGGGCGTGCGGCAGCTCGTCGCCATCGGCCGGCTGATGCGCGCCAACGCCGACGCGCGGCGCGCCTATGCGGCCTTGGAGAAGGACCCGGCGTTTGCGGCGCCGTTGAAATGGGGCGACGTGCGGCGGCAAGATTTCGACGGCCTTCTTCTTCCCGGCGGGCACCGCGCGCGCGGCATGCGCGACTATCTGGAAAGCGAAATCCTGCAGCGCATGGTGGCGGAATTCTTCGCCGCGGATGCGCCGGTCGCCGCCATTTGCCATGGCGTGCTGCTCGCGGCGCGCAGCCGCGCGGCAAACGGGCTCTCGGTTCTCTACGGCCACCGCACGACGGCCCTGACCTGGAGCTTCGAGCACAAAGCCGAGATGGTCGGACGCGTCGTGCGCTTCTGGGACCCCAACTATTATCGAACCTATCTGGACGAGCCGGGCGAGCCTCACGGCTACATGTCGGTTCAGCAGGAAGTCACGCGCGCGCTGGCGAAGCCGCAAGATTTTCTCGATGTGCCGCCGGACGCGCCCGACTACCGGCGCAAGACCGACGGGCTGACGCGCGACACGTTCGACGACGACCGCCCGGCTTTTGTGGTGCGCGACGGCAATTATGTGTCGGCGCGCTGGCCCGGCGATACGCACACATTCGCGAAGACGTTTGCCGCGGTGCTGTCGCAGCGCGGCTAGCGGTTCCGTGCGCGGTCCGTTGCGATATGCCGACGCATGAAGGCGCCGGCGCTCGCCAAGGCGAGGCGGCCGGCTTCCAGATGCGCGTTCCACATGGGCCACGCGTGAATCATGTGCGGCCAGATTTCGAGCGTGACCGCCACGTCGGCTGAGCCCGCGGCACCGACAAAGCGCACAGAGTCGTCGATCAGCGTCTCGTCGGAGCCGACCTGAACCAGCGTTGGCGGAAATCCGCGCAAGCTGGAATAGAGCGGCGACACGCGCGGATCTTTTCTGTCGAAGCCCTTCGGCAAATAGGCGCGCGCCAGCTGTTCGAGATAATCCTTGTGGATGAGCGGATCGACCGCGTCCTTGGTCGCAAGGCTTGCGCTCGACATGGTCAGGTCGGTCCACGGCGATAGGAGCCACGCGCAAGCCGGCTGCTCTTCGCCGGCCGCGCGCAAGTGATTGATCAGCGCGGCCGTGAGCCCGCCGCCGGCACTGTCGCCGCCGACCGCGATCTGCGCCGGCGCGATGCCTTGTGCCTGCAAAAAGCGCCAGGCGGTCAGCGCTTCGTCAAGCGCGGCGGGAAACGGATGCTCCGGGGCCAGGCGATACGCGATGGCGAGCGTGCGGATGCCGGCCGCCCTGCCCGCCTCGCTCACCAGCCGGCGGTGGCTGCGCAGCGAGCCCGAGCAATAGCCCCCGCCGTGAAAGAAGAGCAGCACGCACCCCTTCTCGCTCCCGGGCACGATCGACCACTCGCCCGGGATGCCGCCGAAATCGACACTGGCAAGCTCAACATCGGCGGCGACCGGCCAGACCGAGCCAACTTCGTCGATCCGCGCCCGCCGCTCGGCCCAACCCTGCGGCCGCGGCTTGGAGCTCAACAATGTCCGGATGACGCCGATCTCGCTCGCGGCCATCGCTCACCTTTTGCTATGATGCTTTTCCGACACCTAGTGCGGTGGATATGAAGTTCCTAAGATCAAGCGGCTCACTCGGATAGGAACTTCAAATCCAAAACCCGCACTGGATCATAAATTTGCTAGTGTCCCTTTTAATTCCGAAGTTCGCATACGAACGGGCCGGAAGCCTTGCGAACTTCGGAAACGGGACACTAGCCCAACACGACCACGCACCACGCTCACCACCCGCCCTATTTTTGTAACGTCGCTTCGTCGGCAAAAAGCCATTTTTGCGGCGCGAGGCCCCACTTAACGAACGCAATGAACGCTTTCGCCTGGTTCTTTCTGTCTTTGCGTGGTCGCGTCAGTCGCCAGGAATTCTGGCTCGGCTATCTCGGCATTGTGGTGATCGCGCTCATCCTCGTGCACTCGCTGCCGTATCCCGGCGGCGCGATCTATTTCTTGCCCGGCGACACCCCAGACAACGAGGCCTGGCGGAATGAGGTCGACTCGTTCGGCTGGCCGGAATTCATCTCGCTGGCGCTGACATGGCCGGTTATCGCGATTTACGCCAAGCGGCTGCACGACCTTAATCTGTCCGCGTGGTGGCTGTTGCTGCTGCCGGCCGTCACGTTCGTTGCGGGTTTGAGCGAGTTCAACCGATTGCATGTGGTGGCTTATTTTCTGCTTCTTCTGGTTCTCGGCTTTCTGCCCGGCAGCAATGGGCCGAACCGCTTCGGCGAGGATCCGCTTGGTCGCTCGCACGATGCGACGTCAGCCCGCGACCGCTGAAGGCGGGCGCCACCGGTGAAGCCCGAAGGCGCGGGAACAATCGTGACGCCTATCGCGTTGCTCGCCCGGCACATCAACAAAAATCCAAAAAACGTCATTGCCGGTAGTTGAGCACCAACGCCTTTTACCGTCCCGCAAATCTTCTGAACGACCCTAAGGGATGAATTCGGGCGGTCATGACCGATTGCCGTACGCAAAGGCCCGCAGCACCGACTTGACGCCTTTTTTCATTCGAAGCACGGCTCCCGCAGCACCATCGCTGCCCGGCCGCGTTGGAGCTTCGCTCAAACATGACTGTTGTCGGAACGTTCGCAACAGAACTCAAGACCTGCGTGATGAAGCTCAGGCGCATCGGCGACGCCGAGGGCGAGACGATCGAGATACAGCACCGAGCGACGGTCCCGGCACTCGGCGAAGTAATTGAGGTCTCGGTGGGTGAAGCGACTGTTCGCGCGCGCGTCACCCACGTCAGCGCTCCTGCGGCGAACGTGCAGGGAGAGTTCACGATCGACGCCGACGAATTGTCGAGCGGCTATCTTTGGGAGACGTTGATCGCACTGGCGAAGTCCGACGATGGCGGACTGCCGCCGAACGCGCCCGCTCTTCAGAAGCCGAAGAGCCCTCATTTGGCGCTCGAGGCGACGCTGAAGTTGGCGCGACAATGTCACGCTCTTGCTCGACAAGCTCTCGAACGGCCGAAGCCCGACTTATTTGCTGCCAGACGCTACCTGAAGCTGGCGCGCAGAGCCGGTTGGCTGGCATTTCCCTATCTCGAGAACGAAGAACTTCGCCGGCGTGTCATCGGCTACAAGCCGATGTCCGAGGAAGAGTGGCAGCAGCTCTGGCCGCGTTTCAGTACGAAGGCAGTGAACGAGTAGCGCAACCCCACACCATAAGACGCGAGCCAGCATTCCTTTGGGGCTCCGGCGAATCGGCGGGCGCGACATGCGGCGATTCTTTTTATCTTCGCCGGACTCCCAACGAGATGGAGGAAAACGGACTGCCCTTAGGCCTCGGCTCGTCGCCAGATAGAGCCCGAAATACCCGATGGCGCTAACAGCCCGTTAAGAACGCTCGCCCAGAGTGCCCCGAAACGGCACACCCGCCGTCCGCGTATTGCCGGGGAAATGATGGCGATCCTTATTGTCGATGACGATCCGGTGCAGTGCCGCCTGCTTGAAGGCATGCTGCAGAAATTCGGCTACGAGACGCTGACCCGCGACAACGGCGATGCCGCGCTGGCGCTGCTCAATGCGCCGGAGGGCGCGCGCATCGATTGCGTCATCCTCGACCTGGTGATGCCGAATCTCGACGGGCTTGGCGTGCTGGCGAAAATGCGGCAGGCGGGGATCGCGGTGCCGGTGATCGTGCAGACCGCACACGGCGGCATCGACAATGTCGTCTCCGCGATGCGCGCTGGCGCCATCGACTTCGTGGTCAAGCCGGTCGGCGCCGAGCGCCTGCACGTCAGTCTGCGCAACGCGCTCAATACCAGCGCGCTCGAGGGCGAGCTCAACCGCATCAGACACAGCCGCTCCGGCACGCTCGGCTTTGCCGACATCATCACCAAAAGCCCGGGCATGCAGGGCTTGCTGCGCATCGCCGAGAAGGCGGCCGCCTCGACCATTCCGGTGCTGATCGCGGGAGAGTCCGGCGTCGGCAAGGAATTGGTGGCGCGCGCCATCCATGGCTCGGGCGAGCGGCGGAGCAAGCCCTTTGTCGCGGTCAATTGCGGCGCGATGCCGGAAAACCTGATCGAGTCGATTCTGTTCGGCCACGAGAAGGGCTCGTTCACCGGCGCCACCGAGCGGCATACGGGCAAATTCGTCGAAGCCTCCGGCGGCACGCTTTTCCTCGACGAAGTCGGCGAATTGCCGCCGACAGCGCAGGTGAAGCTCCTGCGCGCCATTCAAGAAGGCGAAGTCGAACCGGTCGGTGCGCGCAAACCGGTCAAGGTGGATGTGCGCATCGTCTCCGCCACCAATCGCGATCTGATCGCCGATGTGAAGCAAGGCCGCTTCCGCGAGGATCTGTTCTACCGGCTGCACGTATTTCCGATCACGGTGCCGCCGCTGCGGGATCGGCCGGCCGATATTCCCGCGCTGGCGCGCCACTTCCTGGCGCTGTTTGCCGCCGAGGAGGGAAAGCGCATCCGTGCCATAGCGCCGGACGCGCTGCAGCTTCTGATGGCCTATCATTGGCCCGGCAATATCCGGCAGCTCGAAAACGCCGTGTTCCGAGCGGTTGTGCTCGCCGACGGCGACAGCCTCGGGGTCGACGAATTTCCGCAAATCACCGCGCAGCTTTCGGCGGGCGCTCATTCTCAGCCCGTTCAGGCCCTAGAGGCGCTGGCCGACCATCCAGGGGAAGCCCTTGCTGCCGCGGCGGCCATGGCGCCGCTCCCCGAGCGGCCAGTGATGCCGCCGCTCCCGGCGGTGCCGCTCGATGCTTTGCCGCTCCTTGATCGCGCCGGCGACGTCCGTCCGCTGGAGGAGATCGAAGCCGAACTGATTCGCTTTGCCATCGCCCATTACCGCGGGCAGATGTCGGAAGTCGCCCGGCGGCTGCAAATCGGCCGCTCGACCCTCTATCGGAAGTTGGAAACCCTCGGATTGCACGGCGGCGGCGACGACCCCGGCACCGAAGGCGTTGCAGGAGAGCGACAGCCGCGGAAAATCGCCTGAAATTGGCCCTGGGCGCGGCCCGCCTCGTGGGACAAACCGGAACCGGTCGCGTAGGGTAAGCGCTAAATTAGGCTTTGGCTTCGTAAAAATGACGAGGTTGGGAACCCCAAATACCCAGCCCGAGCGAAAGTTTTGCGACCTTTCGCCGGACTCAAAGGAGAATTTGCAATGCCGGGCGTCCGAATTGACCGTCTCCTCGCTTCGACCGCGGCCATCCTCCTCCTTGCCGGCGCGGCCAGCATCGCCTCGGCGGAGCCGAAGTTCGGAACGGCCGCCGAAACGGCCACCGCCCCGGCCGCGACCGGCGCCCCGTCCGGCGAAATCAACCGCTCTGCCAAGCCGGCCGAGCCCTTAAGCCAAGAACCGATGGCCGCCCCGGCCGCGAAGCCGCAGGCGAGGGCCGACCACGCGGTCGTTGCGATCGTCAAGCCGGAGGACATAAGGGATTCTTCGCCGGCGTCGGCAAGCGCGCCGGCCGAGGAAAAGACCGAGCAACCGGCCGCCGCACCCGCGGAGGCGGCACCGGCCGAACAACCGGCGGCGACCGCCGCGCCTTCCGAACCGGCTGAACCCGCAGCAGCGGAGGCTAACCCGGCCGAGCCCGCGACAGCAGCGGCGCCCGCCGAACCGGCCACGACCGGAACCACTCCCGCTCCGACGGTCACCGAAGCGCCGGCGACGCAACCCGCTGCTGCTGCGACCGCCACCGGCGGCGACGAGGTCCCCGCCCCCAGCCCAACCGCGCCTGCCGACAATGCGGCGCCCGCGACTGATAACGCGGCAGCACCTGCGGCAGCGCCCACGCCGGTCGTCGCCGATGCCAATACGCCGATCGCCACGCAATTGCGCGAGCTCGCCAGTGGCAAGTTCGACCGCATCGTCGGCGGCAAGAAGGATCGGCCGGCTTTCGACGCCTATTACGCCGCCCACGGTTACGCGCCGATCTGGATCACCGACGGCAATTTCAACGCGCGCGCCGCGGCTGCAATCGCGTATCTCGGCCAGGTCGATGCCGACGGCCTCGATCCCGCCGATTATCCGGTGCCGAACATCTCCGCATCTGTCACCGATCCCGCTGCATTGGCGGAAGCGGAAGTGCGGCTCTCCGCCTCGGTCGTGACCTACGCCCATCATGCTTCGGTCGGACGCGTGCACTGGTCGCGCGTCAGCAGCTCCATTCTCTATGAGGTGAAACCGCCGGTGCCCGCCGACGTTCTCGGCGCCATGGCTGACGCCAAGGATGTGGCCGCAACGCTTGCAGGCTACGAGCCGCAGGCGCCGAACTATATCGCGCTCAAAGCCAAGCTCGCCGACTTGCGCGCGGGCAAAACCACGCCCGGCAAGGCGCCGATCCCGAATGGGCCGCCACCCAAGCTCGGCGGACAAGACGACCGCGTGCCGCAACTGCGCGAGCGGTTTGGGCTGAGCGGGGACGGCACGATCTACGACAAGGCCCTCGCCGACGCGGTGAAAAAGTTCCAGCAAGAGCATGAG
>Ga0210410_10005884_pt1 | contig 10653 bp, 9 predicted proteins | sample IncBWC4MmetaG_FD_161058 | JGI IMG/M metagenome (GOLD analysis project Ga0210410, IMG submission 161058) | Forest soil microbial communities from Barre Woods Harvard Forest LTER site, Petersham, Massachusetts, United States - Inc-BW-C-4-M | ecosystem: Environmental > Terrestrial > Soil >... | reverse complement strand
TGGCGATCCAACTTGCGCCGGAGGGTTCGATCTCAAATTCCTCGCGGCCGATGGAAGCGCCATCGAGAAGGATGTTGAATTTCCCCTTGTCGGCGGCGAAGACGGAGCCGGGCGCGGCTTTTTTGTCGGCAGCGTAGGCGGAGAGGCCGAGCGCAATCGCGAAGGCGAGCAGCAGAGCTAAAGCGCTGAACGAAGTTCGACGGAAAGAATCACTTCTCATGGAGCCCCCTCAGGACTTCGGCTTTTCAAGTTCAAGATGCGCTTCAAGATCGGCGGCCGGGACGCCGGCAATTCCGCGGCGAAGAATTTCGGCGACAACCACGGCCGCGTCATCGGAACTGTCCACGCGAAAATCGGCGAGTTGGTACGAGACAATGCGCTGCGCGTGAAGCGCGCGGAAGCTGGCCTCATCGCGGAAAAGTGGGCGGCCGGTCATGGTCATGCAGCGCGAAAGCAGGACTTCCATGCGGGCATCGAGCCAGATCACGGGAACCCCGGCGTTGCGAAGAAATTCGGGAGCCCCGGGCTGCGCGTAGGTGCCGCCGCCGAGGGCCAGCACGGTTGGTTCTTTTTGTTCGACGGCGCGGCCGAGGGCGGCGCGCAGTTCGTCGGCTTCGAGCTGGCGGAAGGCGGGTTCGCCGTGGCGTTCGAAAAATTGTGGAATGGTGATGCCGGCGGAGGTTTCGATGCGTTCATCGAGATCCACGAAACGCCAGCCGAGATGCTGGGCGAGTCGCGCGCCGACAGTGCTTTTGCCGGAGCCCATAAACCCGGCAAGGCAGACGATCGGAATGCGCGGAAGCGGGCCGCGAGCTGTGAGCGTCTGGTTCACGATGGCGACGAGCGCGGAGTTGATTTCATAACGATACGTTAAGAATACAGCGGAGGGAGACGGAGCTAAAGCCGAAGATTGAGCCTTTGGTGAAAACGGTACGGTAGAAGAGATTGGGCGGACGTTTTTCTTTAGCGGCTTTCTGCGCAAAAGTGGACCAGCCAGGTCGGCCCGCAGCCATAAAAATTGTCCGGCGCAGCAAGCTAGTTGCGTTTGAGGATGCGGATGGTGCCGCTGTAAGACGAAAGTTCGACTTTGGCGAGCCCCTGCCCGACGGTGCCAAAGAGGCTGTGGGCGTAACGCGAGGCGGCGTGGCGGTTCGCATGCGTGTCGGGCTTCAGAAAAGCCGCGGCCTGATTGTCCACGACGCCGAGATTGGTCCGCGCGTTCAAATCAAAGGAATCGCTGCCGGAAAACCGGACCTCGACAAGCCCTTTTCCGCTGCGCATGGTGTAGAGGCCGGTGCGGATAAAGTCTCCATCGTAAAGAATGTTGCCGGAGGTAGTCATCAGGTTCACATTGGTGAGCGATGGCTGAAGAACCTGGGCGCCGCCGCTGATGGACGTGAACTCCAGCTTGCCGGAGCAGAGCGTACAGACCAGCGAGCCGCCGGTCGTCTTGACGATGATGTAGCCGGAAACTTCCTTCAGGTGAACGTCGCCCGCAACGCTTTCGAGCTTCATGTCGCCAGTAACCTGCTCCACGTAAATCAGGCCCGTTTGCGTTTTGAGTTGCAGTTCGGTCTGCTCAGGCACGGTCAGCTGAAAATTGGCTTCCACCTCATGGGGCAGCGGAGAAGCGCTGAGCGACGAAGCGCTGATGTCGATGCGATCGCCGACCTGCTCGATATCAATCGCCACTTTGTCCGCGACGGAGGTGCTGGAGACGACGACCTCCGGATTTTTCGAGGACTTGACCTCGATGCGCCCGTTAACAATGTTTTGCAGGACCACGACGGGGTGGCCCTTCACGGCGAAATGGCGTTCCTGATGTTCAGGGGAAGCGGCGATGGCGGTGGAAGCGGCGAAGAGAAGAAGTCCGAAGCTCCACACACTCAACGATTGGCGATGCTTGATCGTAGGCTGCATTTTAGTTGTCACCCCTGCCGCTTTCCATCATCGCGGCGAGTAAATCGGCCTTCTGCTGATACGCAGTATTCAGGTATTCCCGAGCAATTTCATCCTGAGGATTCTGCTTAAGATGTTGTTCGCACTCGGCGATAAAGGCGTTCAGCGTGCGCAGATTCTGTCGGAGAGCGGCATCCACCTGCGAATTGCCGGCGAGCTGCATATTGGGCACGTCGAGCTCCGCCTGGTTGAGGGTGAACGAAGCGGACTCCGAAGGCGAGGGAGCGAGGTCTTTCTCTTTCGAAAGAGCTGGTCCCTTTGGCCGCACATTCACGGGGGATGGGGAAGACGCAGGAGCAGACGCCGTCACCTGCGGCTGCGCTGGCCGCGCGCTTTCGACCGCCGGCTGATTCTTTGCGACGCCGGAAGAGGGATTGTGCGGACGGCGCGTTACATAAACGGCCGCAGCCAGCACCAGCGCGGCAGCAGCGACAGTGGCGAACGCGCGAGGCTTCATCCACGCGGTAAAGGATTCCCACCAGGAAGACGGATCCGCAACCTCGACAGGTTCTTTGATCAGTCCTTCGGCTTGGAGCTGCGCGCGCAGGGAAATCCAGATCCGATCCGGCGGCGTGACCTCGGCAGGAAGAGCCTTGGCCGCGGAGATGATGGTGTCGAGATCGGCGACAAGCCCCTGGCAAGCGCCACAGGTGGCCAGGTGAAGGCGGGCGTCTTGGGAAAGCTGCCCGAGTCCCTGGGTTTCGAGAACCGATTCCAATTCTTTACACTGCATACAAAGATCTCCCGAGGGATAGGCTGTGGGCGCCTATCGCTGGAAACGTAATCCACGCATTCTCTGCACCGGGTGACTGGAGTGTTTTACTCATTCTAGCTTATTCCAAGGAACCTGATGGGGTCTTTGCGGCCTTGCGTTCCTCGCGAGCCTGCTGTCGAATTTCTTCCTGGAGCAGTTCGCGAAGACGAGTGCGCGCTTTGTGCAACTGCGACTTCGAATTTCCAACGGAGCATCCCATGATGCTCGCAATCTCGTTATGCTCGTAGCCCTGCACGTCGTGGAGCACGAACACGGTTCGATAACCCGGAGGGAGCTTCTCAATCGAGCGCTCCAGGTTCACGCGATCGACGGCTCCGGAGAGCCGCAAATCGGGGGCACCGACATCCCTCTTCGGCCCGCTGTTTTCGGCGTCGGGTTCCAGGGTCTCTTCCAGCGAATCGGTGGGGAGCGATTTCTTCCGCAAGCGCATCAAAACGACGTTCACGGTCATGCGATGCAACCACGTGGAAAAAGCCGATTCGCCGCGGAACGTGCCGATCTTCCGGAATAACTGCAGGAAGGCCTCCTGCATCAGGTCTTCCGCATCGGCCGGATTCCCGACCATCCGGAGACACAGGGCATATACCCTGCGGCCGTGGAGCTGGTACAGAAACTCAAAGGCGGCGGCATTCCCCGCCTGAGCCAGACGGATAGCCTCCGCTTCGGTCCACGCTACCGGTTGTGCTGGTCTTTGACGGGCCAACTGTCCAGTTGCGGCGCCACTAATACTACGGATGCGCCGAGTCGCTCCTAAAGTTGTCCCTGAGATGACGGAGGAGGCGCACATATGCACCTATAGAGGGTGGATATCGTCTATAGGTTGCATGAGGCCAATAAGACGTCCCCAGGGGGTCAGAGTTTATTGTCCCTTGAGGAGGGTCATCCGTCTATGGGCAAGATGACGCTTCGGGGCAACCAGCGGGGAAGGCGAAGGAATGGGACCGCCGCGGAGTGCCGCGTTGAACTCCAGTAACTGCCCGTCCGGCAGAGCCAGCAGGAAGCATTTGAGAAGGACTATGGATTCACGGAGGCAAGTATTGATGTCGTAGTGGGAGGCGTCCAGTTGGTCCCATTCGAGTTCGGGCTGTACCGAGGAGGGATCGTTCAGCGCTTGCGCAGCGCTGGTGAAGGACTCGTTCAGATTTTCAACCAGCTCCAGAAGAGTGGAGATTTTATGAAGGAATTGTGAACGTTGGCTGAGAAAGATGCGGCTGCAAATCCCATTGAAGCTGGCGGCGCGGCGGCTCTTCGCCTGATGAAAATTTTCAGGATCGAGAGGGCTAAGATTGGGAGTGGTGCGAAAGTGCTTCGCGTGCGCGAGCATGGCGCCGAGGAGAATCAGGAGAGGGTCAGCGAGTCTCCTGCATAGTGCCGGTGTGACGGAGAGGACTTGCTGGGCTTTGCCCAGACGGCCATTGCGGCGAAGGCCAATCGCTTCATCCAAATTCACGCTGAACATTGCGTACGATGTTTCAAGATCGCGCAATGTGTTCAAGTAAGTTCTGGATTTTTCGCTGGAGAGCGGGGATCTCCAGTCTTGAGACACAGAGCCAACATGATGAGGAGAGAAACTGATCCGCACTGTAAACCTCCGCGGGACTAGTCGAAGAGTGGACGGAGTATAGCAAAACTTTTAAGAATCAATAATATTAAATTTCGTGTACCAAAACGGGAATGGGTTGTTCAATCCCACCTTGCTGCCTTCCTTGCCCTAGCGAACCAGCCGCCTTTATACTCCTCTTGCAGCCACCGGGAGAGGGAACTTCAACTTGCAATTCGAGCCGCGCGACCAGTTTGAACAACGCCAGAAGAAGCTACAGCAGATCCAAGCTCTTGGATTTGAAGCATTTCCACGTGAATTTCGCTGGAGCCACACGGCCGCCGACCTCGTCCGGGAGTATGCGTCGGCGCAAGCTCCGGAACTGGACGCGGAGAAAAAAGAAGTTCGAGTGGCGGGGCGAATCGTTTCCTACCGGCTGATGGGGAAAGCGGGATTCGCCCATCTGCAGGGCGGCGGGAAGCGAATTCAGGTTTATGTGAAAAAGGACGTAGTGGGAGAGCGGGGTTTTCAACTCTTCCAACTGCTGGATTTGGGCGATCACGTCGGCGTGCGCGGACACATGTTCCGAACCAAGACCGGCGAACTTTCCGTGTGGGTGGAAGAATTATTTTTTCTGTCGAAGGCGCTGTTGCCGTTGCCGGAGAAGTGGCATGGGCTGTCGGATATCGAGTTGCGCTACCGGATGCGGTATCTGGATCTGATTGCGACGGAACGATCGCGCGAAATTTTCGAGACCCGGGCGCGAATCGTCCGCGAGCTGAGGAAGTTTTTTGACGGCCGTGGGTACATCGAGGTGGAAACGCCGATGATGCATCCGATTGCGGGGGGAGCGGCAGCGCGGCCCTTTGTCACCCATCACAACACGCTGGATATCGACCTTTATCTAAGGATTGCGCCGGAGCTTTACCTGAAGCGCCTGACGGTGGGCGGCTTTGATCGCGTCTATGAAATCAACCGGAATTTCCGGAACGAAGGTATTTCCACGCAACACAATCCGGAATTCACCATGCTGGAGTTTTACGAAGCATACAGCAATTACCGGGACCTGATGGACCTGAACGAGCAGCTGTTCCAGCAGATGGCCAAAGCCATCACCGGATCGACGACGGTGAAGTATGGCGACGTTGATCTGGATTTCAGCAAGATGCAGCGGTTGACTATGCGCGAGTCGATTGTGAAGTACTGGCCGGAAGCCGCCGGCGCGCCGCCGGCACTGGAGGAATTGGCGGCGCCGGGCGGAGCGCAACGCGCCACGGAGCGCTACAACGCCTGGGCCAAGGCGAATCATGCAGAGTATGCCGCGGCGAAGGGGAAGCTGGCGGACGGCGAGTGGACCGGATTGCTGTTCGAGACGATTGCCGAAGACCAGTTGATCCAGCCGACGATTCTGTACGATTTCCCAACGGAGATTTCGCCGCTCTCCAAGCAGAAGCCCGACGATCCGAGCCTGGCCGAGCGATTTGAAATCTACGTGGCGGGCATGGAGATTGCGAACGGGTTTTCGGAATTGAACGATCCCGAGGAGCAGGAGCGGCGATTCCTGGCGCAAATTGCGCAGGGCGGCGACGAAGTGCCCAAGCAATTGGATGTGGATTACGTGCGCGCTCTCTGCCACGGACTGCCGCCGACCGCAGGGGAGGGAATCGGGATCGACCGCCTGACAATGCTCCTGACGGATTCCCATTCGATTCGCGACGTCATTTTATTCCCCCTGCTGCGCCCGGAAGGAAAGACAGAAGAAGAGCCACCGGCGCAGGCAGCCGGGAAGGCGTAGAGGATCCGGCGCGCCATGAGCTTCGAATGGTTTGTGGCGCGGCGTTATCTTAGGTCGCCGCATCGCCCGGCGATTCTGCGCCTCATCACCCTCTTTTCAGTGATTGGCGTGGCTGCGGGAGTGGCCACGCTGGTGATCGCGCTCTCGATGAACAGCGGCTTCCGCGAAACTCTTCAGGACCGGCTGCTGGGAGTGACGGCGCACATTTCCCTGACCCGGCCCGGCTCCGGCGGAATCCCCAACTATCTGGCGTTATCGGACAAATTGCAGGAGATGGCCGGGGTGCGCTCGGTTACACCGGCGATTTACGAAACGGTGCTGCTCTCGTTTGGAGGTCAGGCGCGCGGCGTGGTAACCAAAGGAATTGACGTCGACCGCGAAAAGAAAAGCGACGAGGCCTTGCAGAAACTGACCTCGGGGCAATTGGACTTTTCGGCCGATGCGGACGGAATTGATGGATTGCTGATCGGCAGGCAACTTGCCGACGAATGGAAAATGCGGCCGGGAGATTATGTCACCCTGACCAGCCCGCAGGGGCGCCTGACACCGTTCGGATTGCTGCCACGGACGCGGAGATTCCGGGTGGCCGGCGTATTCGAGTCAGGTTTCTACGACTACGACGAGAACTGGTGTTTCGTGTCCCTGTCGGCGGCGCAATCGCTGGCGGGCGCGGGAGATATCGTGAACGTGTTGGAGTTCCGGCTGGCGAAGCCGGAGTTGGCGCCGCAGATTGCACTGGCGGCGGAGCGAGCGGCCGGGCAGGGATATTCCGCTGCCACCTGGATGGAGGAGAACCAGGCGCTGTTCCGGGCGCTGAAGCTCGAGAAACTGGTGACGGCGATCTTCATCGGGCTGATCACCTTTGTTGCCGGACTGAATATTCTGGTGGTTCTTTCGATGACCGTGACCGACAAGGCGCGCGACATCGCCGTGCTGCTTTCCCTGGGAGCGCGCCGGGAACAGGTGCGGCGCATCTTTCTCTATCAGGGTCTCGCGATTGGAGCCTCGGGCACCACACTTGGATTGGTATTCGGTTACGCCTTTGCGTGGATTGCCGGAACCTATCAACTGATTCCCCTGGATCCCCAGGTTTACGCCGTGCCTTATGTGCCGTTCCATCCCAATTTTCTCGACGGCTTATGGATCGCGATCGCGGCCATGAGCATCGCGATGGTGGCTACGCTCCTGCCGGCGCGCGAGGCGGCGCGCTTGCTCCCTGTGGAAATTTTGAGGTTTGAATAGGACTGGAACGGGTTCTGGAACTAGGGGGCGATACCGGAGATGGTTCTCCATTTGCTCCTAGATAAGGGCAATACTTGGGAGGCTTTTCCAGCCGCGGCTGCCGCAGGTGCGGTGAGCCCGCAAGGCCTACTGTAAAGTATTGAAACAAAGATAATTAGGAATGTTCCAATTTCGAGCAGTTTTTCGGTCTCTCCACACCGGTAGCTTGGGGAAGGAAATGGGAAAACTGTTGGGCAGGGAAGCGCAAGTAAGTCGCATTAGTTGGGGCTGTTCCCAATTCGAGATGACGCATCCAATGTATATGCCCGCGGACTCGTGCTGTGATAGAAAACCTTGCCGAGGCCCACGCGGGGATAGAGGACGCCGCTGATGGCTTCGCCAATCACCCCCGGCACGGATCTTCAAGGCGATGTCGTGCTGGAATCGCGCGGACTGCGGAAGAATTTCCGGTCGGGCGAGAAAACATTGGAAGTTTTGACGGATGCAAACCTGGAATTGCGCGAAGGAGAGATGGTAGCGATCGTTGCGCCGTCAGGAGCGGGAAAAAGCACGTTGCTCCACCTGCTGGGCGCGCTAGACACTCCAACGAGCGGTACAGTATACTTTGCGCATAACGCGATCGAAACAAATGAAGACGCGGCTCTGGCGGAATTTCGCAATCGAGCCGTGGGGTTTCTCTGGCAACGGCATCAGTTGCTGCCGGATTTTACGGCGGCGGAGAATGTAGCGATGCCCTTGCTGGTGCGCGGAGAACCACAGCCAATCGCGCTGGAAACGGCGCGCAAATGGCTGGCGGAAGTTGGGCTGCGGGACCGGGCCGAACACCGTGCGGGAGAACTTTCTGGTGGGGAACAGCAGCGTGTCGCGATAGCCCGGGCGCTCGTCACAGGGCCGCGCGTGCTGCTGGCAGATGAACCCACCGGAGATCTGGACGAGCAGAATGCTTGGGCCGTGTTCGAGTTGCTGGAACGGTTGCATCGCACGCATCGCCTGACGTCGCTGATCGCGACGCACAACCTGGCGCTGGCAGCGAGATGCGACCGGGTGGTAGGACTGGAACATGGCGTTCTGCGGACTCGCTCGGTGCGAGCCGAAGCGACGGGGACCCCAGGGGGAGAAGCGAGCTAATCGTGTTCGAACGATACACAGAGAAAGCGCGACGCGTCATCTTTTTTGCCAGGTACGAAGCCAGCCAGTACGGCAGCCCGTACATCGAGACGGAGCATTTGCTGCTCGGCTTGATGCGCGAGGACAAAGCGCTGGCGAACCGGTTCCTGCGGCAGCAGGGCTCCATCGAATCCATTCGAAAAGAAATCGAAGCCCGCATCACCATCCGCGAGCGCATCTCCACCTCGGTGGAAGTGCCGCTGAGCGCGGAGTGCAAGCGCATCCTGAACATGGCAGCGGAAGAAGCCGAGCGCCTCGGCCACAAGCACGTGGGCACCGAGCACCTGTTGCTGGGAATCCTGCGCGAAGAGAAATGCTTCGGCGCGGAAATCCTGATGGAGCGCGGGCTGCGGCTTTCGGCGCTGCGGGAAGAGTTGTCGCGCACGTCGGGCGAGAAAACCACGGCTTCGCGGCCGAAAGAGACTTCACTGCTGGCGGAGTTCAGCCGCGATTTGACGCAAGCGGCGACGGAAGGCTCTCTCGATCCGCTGGTGGGACGCGAAGGCGAAGTGGAGCGCGTGATTCAGATTTTGTGCCGGCGGACGAAAAACAATCCGGTGCTGATCGGTGAACCCGGCGTTGGCAAGACGGCGATCGTGGAAGGGTTGGCGCAACGCATTTCCGATGGCGATGTGCCGCCGTTCCTGGCTGACAAGCGGATTCTCTCGCTGGACTTGTCCTTAATCGTAGCAGGAACGAAATATCGCGGACAGTTTGAAGAGCGGCTGAAGACCATCATGAAGGAATTGATGGAGAGCCAGAACTCCATCGTCTTCATCGACGAGCTGCACACGCTCGTTGGGGCCGGGTCGGCGGAGGGCTCGCTGGACGCCGCGAATATTCTGAAGCCGGCGCTTTCCCGCGGAGAGATTCAGTGCATCGGCGCCACCACCCCGGGCGAATACCGGAAGTCGGTGGAGAAAGATCGTTCGCTCGAGCGGCGGTTTCAGGCGGTAAAGGTTCCGGCGCCGAATGAGGAAGAAGCGATCCAGGTGATCAGCGGTGTGCGGGAACGCTACGAGAAGTTCCACGCGGTCAGCTACACCGATGAGGCTCTGCGCTACTCGGTTTATCTTTCGAACCGGTACATTCCCGACCGGTTTTTGCCCGACAAGGCGATCGACTTGATCGATGAAGCGGGCGCGCGCGTGAAACTCCGGCAGGCTTCGGTGCCGGAAGAGGTCGCCGAGGTGCAAAAGCGCGTGAAGTTCATCACCCACCGGATGGAATCGGCGATTGCGGCGCACGAATTCGAAAAGGCGCGGTTTTATTCGGAAGAGGAGCGCAAGGAAAAAGAAAACCTGCGCGTATTGCGGGAGCGTTACAAGCTGGACGACGCTTCAACCGGCATCGTGACGCGCGAAGATATCGAGGAAGTGGTTTCGCGTTGGACCGGCATTGCCGTCACTTCTATCAAGGAAGACGAGCAACAAAAGTTGCTGCGCATCGAACCGGAACTCCACAAGCGGGTGATCAGCCAGGACAAGGCCATCACGGCGCTGGCGCGGGCCATTCGCCGCAGCCGCGCGGGATTGAAATCGCCTTCGCGGCCGGTGGGCTGCTTCTTTTTCCTGGGGCCCACGGGCGTCGGGAAAACGGAAGTCGCGCGGCGCCTGGCGGAATTCCTCTTCGGCTCGGAGAAATCGCTGGTGCGGTTCGACATGTCCGAGTTCATGGAAAAGCATTCGGTGTCTAAGCTGATCGGCGCGCCTCCAGGGTATGTGGGCTACGAAGAAGGCGGGCAGTTGACCGAGCGCGTGCGCCGTACGCCGTATTCAGTTATCCTGCTGGACGAGATTGAGAAGGCGCATCCCGACCTCTTCAACATATTGTTGCAGGTGTTCGAGGACGGGCAATTGACGGATGGACTCGGGAATACGGTCGATTTCCGGAATACCATCATCATCATGACATCCAATATCGGCGCGCGGCATTTGCAGAAGCGCACGTCCATCGGATTCCAGGCGGGAATCGACGAAGCCAGCCTGCGAAGTATGGAAGACTTGGTACTGGGTGAAGTGAAGCGCGCGTTCAATCCGGAGTTCCTCAACCGGTTGGACGAAGTAATCCTCTTCAATCCATTGGGTGACGAAGATCTGCTGCGCATTATTGATTTGCTCGTCGGCCAGTTGAATGACACACTCATTCACCGGCAAGTGCAAGTAGTGTTGTCGC
>Ga0210410_10005883_pt1 | contig 10655 bp, 5 predicted proteins | sample IncBWC4MmetaG_FD_161058 | JGI IMG/M metagenome (GOLD analysis project Ga0210410, IMG submission 161058) | Forest soil microbial communities from Barre Woods Harvard Forest LTER site, Petersham, Massachusetts, United States - Inc-BW-C-4-M | ecosystem: Environmental > Terrestrial > Soil >... | reverse complement strand
CCGTGCCTACATCAATGCCTAAGAGTTTAATGGTGATCCCTCGGGGGCTGAAGCCCACGTCCTTCATAGCCTTGGGGCGACGCGACTAACGCCGCGCCTTTCCCCGTCCGTTGCACTTCGTTGAATTTCTCCGCGACCTCGGTGGTCTTTCTCGGCGACCTCAGCGGTTAAAGTCTTTTGATTTTCCAGGCAAGAACAAGAGCCTTTAACCGCTGAGTTCGCTGAGAAAAGCCGCCGAGTGCGCGGAGAAATTCGAATTTACGGCGTAACATTCAACTTCGTCCCCGCATACGTTACGACTTTGTCAGCTTCGTCGGTAGCGCCAACTCCAGTTCCGTGATCTTTGTGAACGAAGACGACCCGGAAGGTGCGCTGCTTCAGCATTCCCGGGAACTGGCCTTTGCGATCACCGATGGTCAGCGTGCTCTTCTCGCTGTCCCAGTGCATGGGGATGATCGCGTGCGCGCCTTTCTCGTAGTTGTAGTTGTCGTTCTCGTCTTCGTAGAGAGTGAAGTCGCTGTCGGCGCCGGGATAGATGCGCAGCTCGATCGGGTTGGCGGGCTTCTCGGTCGACCACTCCATCGCCGGGCCAAGCGGCAGAATGGATCCGGCGCGAACATAAAGTGGGAGACGGTCGAGGGGCGCAGGACCTTCCATCATACGGCCCCCAGCGACTGGCGCTCCCGACCAGAAGTCGTACCACTTCGCATCAGGCAAATAAAGTTGGCGCGTGCTCGCAGCCTGTTCAGTGACTGGGCTGACCAGGAACGCGGGGCCGAACATGAACTGATCGCCGATATTCTGCGCACGCTCGTCGGTGCGGAAATCCATAACCAGCGGGCGCATCGGCGTGTAGCCTTCGCTTGTAGTCTTCCATGCCAGCGAATAAATGTAGGGCAGCATGCGGTAGCGTAGCTTGTCGAAGTTGACCAGAATCTTCTGCGCCTCGGGACCATAGGACCAGAGTTCGTTCTCATCGGGATTGCGCGTGCCGTGCACGCGCAGGATCGGACTGAACGTGCCGAACTGAAACCAGCGCACGAACAATTCGCGGAAGGCAGGGTCGTCAGGATTGCCGAACACGAAGCCGCCGATGTCAGTGGTCCAGTAAGGAATTCCTGAAAGCGCGAAATTCAAGCCGGCGGGAATCTGGCGGCGGTAGCTGAAGAAGTCGGAATTGATGTCGCCCGACCACGCGGTGACCGAGTTGCGCTGTTCACCGGAATAGGCCGAGCGCGAAAGAATGTAGACGCGCTTCTTGTCGCTAGTCGCGCGCTGGCCATCGTAGACCGCGCCCGTATCCATGAGCGGAAAAACGTTGACGTAGCGGTTGCCGCTGCCGGCGGCCAGTTTGTGGCCGAGCAGGATGTTGTCTTCCTGGCCTTCGGTCTCGGGCTCGGTCGTGTCCATCCACCATGCGTCGATCCCGATGCTGAACAGCGCTTTGTTAATCTCGCTCCAGTAAAACTTGCGGGCTTCGGGATTGGTCGCGTCGTAAACGGCCATCGCGTCGGTGTGATAGGGCGGCTTGGCGTATTTGAATTTATCGACGAACCAACCCTGCTTGTCCATGTAGTCGTAATTCGTCGAGCCGGGCTCGAAGAACGGCCAAATGGAGAGCATCAGGTGAAAATGGTCTTTGTGAAGTTCGTCCACCATTCCCTTAGGGTCTGGATAGTTCTTGTTGAAAACGAATTCGCCTTTGCGATTCCACCAGAACCAATCCTGCACAATGTTGTCGACGGGGATATGCAGATCGCGATATTTTTTCGCCACGCCGAGAATTTCGTCCTGCGACTTGTAGCGGTTCTTGCACTGCCAGAACCCGTAGGCCCAGCGGCCGAACATAGGAGCCTGGCCGGTCAGGTCGCGGTACGCGGCGACGACTTCGTCGAGATCGGGGCCGTAGAAAAAATAGTAGTCGATGACGTCGGCTACTTCGGAACTGACGTAGAGATAATTCGCGAACTTGTTGTTGAAGCGGCTGCGCGAATCGTTGTTCCAGTAAATGCCGTAGCCTTTGCTCGACACCATGAACGGGATGGAAATGTTGCTGTTGTCCTGCGTGATGTCGACCGACTCGCCGCGGTAGTTCCACACACCCGCCTGGTGCTGGCCCAGCCCGTAGAGAGCTTCGTGCGAGCCGTAGATGCTGAAAAACGATTCCGAGTGATAGGTATGCTCGCTGTTCACCTCAGCGGGCGTGAGTTTGCGCGTGGCTTCCTGAAGAAGTTCGCCGCCGGTCGCTGCGTGGTAGGTGATGGATCCGTCGATCTTGCCGACGACAACTTTCAGGGCGGCGGTGGTGAGCACGGTCTCTTTGTCATCAGACTGGAAAGTGAACTTGCCGCCGGGCCAGTCTTTCTTCACGACGACGTAGTCGGGCTGTTCGGCGAAATTCGCGGTCGCGGAATACAGTACGTGGATGACCGAATCAGAGCAGATTACGATTTTCAGCGTTCCGGCTTGCTGGGTTAGCAGGACTCCGTCGGGCTGCTGCTGGACGGCGGTGACGGGATTGTGCGGCTGCCATTGGGCAGAGGCGAGAGGGATGAGAGCGACGAAGAGGAATGAGTGGAATATCGTTTTTTTCATGTAATTTCGCGGAGATAAAAGATGCAGTGCGGGAACTCGGGGAGCAGTTTACGCGTTAGCGTAAACGATTACAACCAACGGTTAAGTCGATTCCGCGTTCCTTCCGATGCGACAAGAAAACCCCTCGAGCTCCGCTCGACGGACAGTCGAGGGCGGCTCTCCCCACATTTTCTAGTCCGAGCCTCTGCCGTCCAATTGCTTAGCCACTTGAGAGGATGATGTCTTCGGCTGGGGCGTCGCCTGCGACTTCGCGGGTGGCTTTACGGCGTGTCCCGTTGGATTCGCCGGACTGGCGTTCCAGAAAGAAGTCGAGGTTGCCGCGCATGACCAGATGCGGTGCCAGATTCACCTGGAGGGACGAGCACTCGCCTTCGGCGAGATATTCGTGCAGGACGCGGAACGCCATGCGGCCCTGGGTGCGGGGGCGCTGGTAGATAGTGGCGCTGACAACTCCGGAGCGAATGTGGGGAACGAGTTCCGAGAAAAGATCGGTGGTGATGATGGTCAACTGGTTGAGCATACCCGCGTCGCGCGCGGCGTTCAGCACGGGAATGGACGCTTCCGTGGTCACGTAGATTCCAGCGAGGTCGGGATGCGCTTCCAGAAGCTTGCGGCATTTCTCGTAAGCTTCGGGCTCGATGTCGTGATCTTCTACCGGATCGAGCACGCGCATTTGGGGATAGAAAGTACGCATGGTCTTTTGGAATCCGGAATATTTCTCGGAGTGTTCGGTGATGCCTAGATCGCTTAACGTGACGGCGACCGGACCTTTGCCCTGCGAGAAGCGTCCCATCAAGTCGGCGACGATGGCGCCGCTGGCCAGGGCATCGATCGACACTACGGCGAGGCGACCGGTGTTGGGCGCGTCGGTGCTGACACACATAACCGGGATGCGGTTATGGGAAGCGCGGCGCAGGCGGTTGCGCAGCTTTTCGGGGCGGCTGGAGAAAATGATGATCCCGTCGACCTTAGCTTCCAGCGCAGCCTCGAACGCTTCTTCTTCCCCTTCACCGAGGCGGGGATAGGTGCGGAACTCGAGGTCGACGCCTTCCATGAGCGCCGACCTGGCCTCCTCGGTGATGCCGGCGCGCACTTCATCCCAGAATGAGGTCGTGCCGGCCAGAGTGTTGACCGAAATCTTTAGGTTTCTTCGGGAGGAGAGGAACCGAGCGGCGAGATTGGGGCGATACCCGAGGGTTTTCGCCATCTCAAGGACGCGTTGCTTGGTTTCTACGTTGACGCCGGCGTGGTTATGAAGGGCGCGGTGGACGGTTCCAGTCGATACGCCCAGCGCTTCCGCGATATCGAACAGGGTAACTTTTGTCTTCATGTCCCGTAAAGGCGGGCCTCAACGGGCAGGCGCGCAGAAAAGACCTTACCGCAGGCGTGGGCGGGAGCGCAACGTAAACGTTCACGGAATCGCAGAAAAATGCGCGATGAGGAGAAAATCAGCTTGGACCAGCCGCGTGAGCCTTCGTTCAGCGACAAATACAATCCACCGGGGACTGAAGCTCGATTCATTCTGCCAGCTGACTCGGCGCTGAAGCGTTACTCTTCCACGCTAGTGCGCGCATTCACTATTACGTCATCCACGACCATACAATCCCTGCGCACTAGCGCGCCGCTTGCACCACCGTCACTCGCGCTAGCGCCGCACCAAGATCATCAGGCTTGAATCCGAACGGGCCCGGCTTGCTCTTGTAGGCAACTCTTCCCTGCCCGTCAACCAGATACAGGCGGTCGGGCCAGCCGGTGTAGGACTTTTCTGTCGAGTTGCCGAACTCGTCGAGAACTGCCGGAAACTTTATGCCCAGTTTTCGCACGCAGGCTCCGGCCACAAACGCTCGTTCTTCTTCGTTCTTCGGGCTGGTAAAGACCACCTGGTCTTTAATATTGCTCTGCATCTGCCAGACGTCGCTGGGGTGAGCTTCTGTAATGTAGACGACCAGGAACGCGACTCGGCTTCCATACTGCTCGTAGAGCTTGTTGAGGGCGGGAGCCTCCCGCCGGAACGGGGGTCAGGTGTAGCTGCCGAATACCAGCACTACAGGCTTCTGCTTGTTCAGTGCCGACAGTTGCACCGGCCCGGAATGGTCCAGGTTCTGTAGCGAGAAGTCCGGTGCGGGATCGCCGACTTGCAGGGTTCCGGCGCGTGCCCGCAGCCATAGCGTTTCGAAGGGGAAAAGCATGAATACGACCGGCCCCGGCATCTTGGCCATCACGCGGCCGAAGTCTTCCGGAGGCTGGCGCATGGTCCGCCACATGAAGGCTCCGAAAACAGCGTAGGTCACTGCAATCGCCGCCACGATGATAAGCACCATCTTACGGAGGCGCGGACTCAGCCGCAGACGAGATGTCAGCCGTCGTATTCCCACAAAAGTGCGGCGATTATATGGGAGTGTACGAGAAGATCAATAACCCGAAAGCATTAACCCGCAACTGGGATATACTTGTCGGGATTCTGTCCCCTTGAAACGCAGTGCGGCGATTCAAGTTCCTTCCAGCCAGGCGAAGATGCAAAATAGGGATCCACGGTTTGCCCCCCCGGGTCGGGGAAAGTCGATCAAACAGGGCGGCGTAGGCGTGCCGGCCAAGGGCGACAGCTCGAGTTCAGACTCGGCGCCGGACCCGCAACTCTCCGACGCTTCCTCCGATTCGCAGGCCACGTTCGTCGATCCCGATGCCACGATTATTGAGGGAATGCTGGCGCCGCTTCCCTCCCCGACTCCCAGCCCCCGGCCCGCTTCCCGCGTACAGAGCTCCGCGCCCATGCTGGAGGCCGGCGATGTGTTGGGCGGCCGCTACGAAATTCTGCAACTGCTGGGCGAGGGCGGCATGGGGGCTGTGTACAAAGCACAAGACCGCGAACTCGACCGGCCCGTGGCGCTGAAGCTGATCCGGCCGGAACTGGCGTCGAATCCTTCGATTCTCGCTCGCTTCAAACAAGAGTTGCTGCTGTCCAGGCAAGTGACGCATAAGAACGTTATCCGCATCTTCGACCTGGGCGATGCTGATGGCGTGAAGTTCATCACCATGGAGTTTGTGGAGGGGCGCGATTTGCGCGCCCTCATTCAGGAGAAGAAGAAGTTCTCACCGGAAGAATCAGTCGAGATCATGCATCAGGTCTGCCAGGCGCTGGAAGCGGCGCATAGCGTGGGCGTGATTCACCGCGACCTGAAGCCGCAAAACATCATGCGAGAAGATAGCGGCCGCATCCTGGTGATGGACTTTGGCCTGGCGCGCACCGTGGAAGGCGACGGCATGACGCAAGTCGGCGCCCTCGTCGGCACGATGGAGTACATGTCTCCAGAGCAGGCGCTGGCTACTCCGCTCGATCAGCGTTCTGACATTTTCACGGCGGGTCTCATTCTCTATGAGCTCTTGACCGGAAAGATGCCGTTCCGCGCGGACAGCGCGCTGGCCAGCCTGATCAAGCGGACACAGGAGCGAGCTCTGCCGATTTCCGCGCATGACAGCACGCTTCCGGTCACGCTTACTTCCGTGGTGAACAAATGCCTGGAGCGCGACCCAGCTTTGCGATACCAGACCGCGACGGAGATGCTGCGCGATCTGGACACGTGGGAAGGTAATCGCGCGGGTGCTACGCTGGGTTTTCACGCTGACGTAAAGCCGTGGGGACAGACCATTCCCTGGCCGTTGCTGATGGGCGTGGTCACTGTGCTGTTGCTGGCGATTGTGGGATATGTCTTTCGCGGCAAGCTCTTCTCGTCCTCGGAGAAAAGTGGACCGGCGCTTTCACTGGCGGTGATGCCTTTTCAGAATGCTTCCGGCGACTCATCCTGGGATTGGCTGGGGCCGAGTCTGTCTGACATGTTGAGCACCGATGTTGGCCAGTCGGCGCACTTGCGCACAATTTCTTCAGACCGGGTGCAGCAGGTGTTTCATGACCTGAGGATTGCACCCAACTCGACTGTCGATTCATCGACTCTGGGGCGCGTGGCTGAATTCACAAATGCCGACACGCTGGTCTGGGGACAGTACACGAAGCTGGGCGATCAGATTCGCATCGACGCAACGGTCCAGGATCGCAAGCACAATCGCACGGTTCAGGTGAAAGCCGAGGCAGCCAACCAGCAGGATTTGTCGGCAGCGGTGGATCGGCTCGCCGGGATGATCCGGGAGAATCTTTCGCTTTCCTCCGACCTGGTGAAAGAACTGCAAGGGCAGTCGTTCAAGCCGACCTCAACTTCCGTCGACGCGTTGCGGGATTACAACGAAGGATTGCAGCTTCTGCGCCAGGGAAACAACCTCGAGGCCCAGAAAAAACTGGAGGCGGCCACCAAAGAAGACCCGCAATTTGCGATCGCTTATTCGCGCCTGGGGCAAGCCTATTCCGCGCTGGGATACGAGTCCGAAGCAGAGCAGGCGTCCCGGCGGGCAGTGGAACTGAGTGACCAGCTCCCGATGGCCGAGAAATATCTGATCCAGGCCAGCAAGGCACGGATTCTGAAGGAAGATAAGAAGGCGATTGCAGTCTACGAGGATCTCGCCCGAAATTCGCCTGACGATCTTGATGTGCAGTTTGCGTTGGGCAGTCTCTACGAAGAAGACGGCGACCTGGACACAGCTCTGGCGCATTTCGGGAACGTACTGAAATCCGACCCTAAGAACCTTGATGCATTGCTCGCTCTGGGTAGGGTGGATTGCAAGCGTGGCGATCCGCAGGCCGGCCTTGATCCCCTGAGCGGAGCCCTGAACATTGCCGTCCAGGTGGACAACAAGGAACAGCAGGCGACGATTCTGCAAATCACCGGCATCGCCTACAAACTGCTGGGCCGGTCGGAAGAGGCCCTGCGCAACTATCAGCAATCGATGGACATCAACACCCGCCTCGGCAAGAAACGCGGAGTGGCGGCGAACCTGAGCGAAATTTCCCAAGTGCAGGCTCGGATGGGCAAGCCGGATTTGGCGCTGGCCAGTCTGCAGCAAGCGCTCAGCCTGCTGCGGGAGATTGGTGCCAAGAAGGAAACCGGCGACACGTTGATCGACTTGGGGCAGCGCTACGAAGACCAGGACAAGCACGACCTGGCATTGCAGAATTTCAAGGAGGCGCTGCAAATCGAGCGCGACGCCGGAGACGAACGCTACCAGGCCTTGTGCCTTAATAACATCGGGAACGCCGACTTTGCCAAGGGGGAATACGCTGACGCGCTGACCTATTTTCAGCAAGCCCTGGATTTGCGCCAGAAGCTCAACAACCCAGCCGAGATTGCGGAAACTCTCTCGAACGTGGGTGAGGCCATGGCCAAGACTGGGCAATACGACAAAGCGGTGGAAGATCATCTGCGGGCGATGGACCTGGAGCGCAAGGCCGGCGATAAGCGGGGTGCGGCGTCGGATTCTGCGAGCCTGGGCGTCCTGTTCGGCTATCAGGGACGGCTGGGAGCAGCCGTGAAGTCAACCGCGGAGGCGGTGCAATCCTTCCGCGAATTGCAGGACCGCAGTTTGTGGATGGCCCAGGCACTCACCGCTTATGCCAACGCTCTTGTCCGGGCCGGACAGTTCGCCGAGGCGGCGCCAGTCTTGAAAGAGGCCGACGACCTGGCACGCGAGTTGAAGAGCGATTCTACCCTGGCGGAAGTGATGAACGCAGAGGGCGACCGGGCTTACTATCAGGGCGACTCCAAAGCGGCGAGGAGTTCGTATCAGCGCGCCCTGGAGACCGCGCAACATGCCAAGAACAGCGAGGACGTCATCGCGGCTCAGTTCAATCTGGCCAAGGTCCAGTTGCAGGAAGGCGATCCGGGCCGGGCCCTGGCTGCTTTCCGGGATCTGGCGCAGCGGGCAAGCGTCACCGGTTTGAAATATGTTTCGCTGGAGAGTTCGATCTTTGCCGCGCGGGCTTTGCTCCGCCAGAAAAAATATTCGGACGTGGACCGCGAAGCCCGGCGCACCCTGGCGCAGAGCGAACCCCAGTCCCTTAAGCTTCTGATGGCGGCGGAGAATGACCTGCTGGGAAACGCACTGCGGGCCAACGCAAAATCATCCGAGGCGGCTGGGCATTTTCGTGATGCTCTTCAGACCCTGGACGAAATCAAGAACGACCCCGGCGCGGAGAAGTCCTTTGACCGAGCGGATTTAAAGTCGCTGTACGCGGACGTCTCGCAGGCAGCGGGTGCGAAGAATTAGCGTTTCCTCTCCAGATTCCCTGCCTGTGAGCTTCTGTGGCAATCACACAGACTCCGTTCCCAAGCAATAAGAAAGGCCGGGCGGATGGCCCGGCCTATTCTTACCTCGGTTCTTGCCGTTCTTGAACCGCCTATTTGAACTGGAAGTCGGCATTGTGCGCCACTCCGTCGCCCACGTCGACGGTCGCAGTGAGGCACTGGCCGGCAAAACTCTTCAGAGTCATCCAGTTGAAGTGGTAGCTTCCGTTGCCGTCGTTTATCAACCCCGTTTTGGTCTCGGTATCTACGGGGATGGTGTCAGTTGGAGGAGTGGTCCCCGGCGCGAAACTGCAGCCTTGTGCAGCGAGAATGGTCACATAACCGGCCGGATCCAAGGCCGAGTTCGTAACCGGACCTCCGTTAAAGCCGGTGCAGTTCGGGTTTGTTGCCGGGCAGGTTGGATAATTGAGCTGCCATTTCAGGGGAATCGTCTGGCCTGCCTTAGCCACGTTCAGAACGTTATTCCCCTGATTGGTCACCGGCGGATTGAACCCGATGAACTGGTAGGGCGGGATGGCAAATGGCGAAGTGCCACCGACCAGCGGAAAGTCAGCCAGGACCATCTGCGACTGATAGTTGTTGGTGCCACCGCCTTTAGTGATATCGCTTGAGAATCCCACGCCGATCGGCACCCAATCGTTCGTGCCTTCGCTCGCGGTAAGGAACTGCGGGGCGATACCCGCTGGAATTGTGCCGGGGAAGGTCACGATGTTGATGATGTCCTCGCCGCTGTGGAATGTAGTATTGGGCTGAGAGGGATTAAATCCGCCGGTTGTGGGGCAAAGCTCGCCCTGAGATTGGTTGGTGCCCGTAGCACAAGCGACGTCAAAAATAACCGCGTCGCCGCCCGCCGCCGGGAAAGCAGTACACGTTGGGTTGTTGCCTTCCCCGAACACATTTACGCGCGGGTTACAATCGGCCTGCGGCAGCAGGGTCGGTGTAATGGTCATCGTCGTGTTGCTGACCGGGACGTCGGCAGGATAGGTAACGTTGTAGGTGGCGAACGGGAACACGAACGCATTGGTTGCGCCGTTCCCCTGCAGCGGCAGGGTGATGGCCGGAGTGTAAGTGAAGCTCAGGATGTCGTGCTCCGACTGCGCGCCTCTCGTCGCCGCAGTGAAGCCGACCCAGGCCTTGCCGCTGTTCAGGATTGTTCCCGCAGAGCATCCGGCGGCTGTGCATGGGTTGTTGAGGTCTACATGCGCTTGCACAACCGGCGCGGGATTGATTGCCGGGTCAATGTACACAGACAGGTTTGGGCAAGGGTTAGCCGTCGGGCAGGTCGCAGTGTACGGCAGATACACGATCTGGGCGTAATGCGGATTTCCGTCCGCCAGGTTGATGGGACTGGAGGGAAATGAGAGCGACTGCAGAGATCCGCTTCTCGCGATCAAACAGGGCGAGGTGTGGTCGGGTAGATTGTTCGCAACGCCGCAACTCTGAATAGCCACATGATCGGCATCAAGATCGTAGGAATTCAGAAATGTATCGAACTCAATGGCCACGCTCTTGGGGATACCCAGGTCAGATCCCGCGGCGCACGGCGAGACGGAATACTGCGCCGCTGTGGCCAGCCCGGAACAGGGATCTAGCTCCCGAGTGCCATAACCGATGCCCCCACCAAATCCGCCGATGGCGGCGAGGCCGCTGCTGCTGTTTTGAATCACAAAGGCAAAACCGTCGCCCGTCGAGGTATCGATGCCGGGGATTATCCGGAACTGGAATTCTACGCCGAACCCCCCAGCGACCTGCTGCTGCGTGCTCGACCAGGCGGCCCCACGCTGGTTGACAGTATTTGAAGTGAGCCCGAGGACGCCTGCTGGGCTGACCGCGGCGGTCCAGCCAGCCGGGTTAATGGCATTGGGGCTGGGA